>Ga0209253_10006038_pt1 | contig 10488 bp, 8 predicted proteins | sample FrelakmetBRP12BR_FD_187145 | JGI IMG/M metagenome (GOLD analysis project Ga0209253, IMG submission 187145) | Freshwater lake sediment microbial communities from the University of Notre Dame, USA, for methane emissions studies - BRP12 BR (SPAdes)... | ecosystem: Environmental > Aquatic >... | reverse complement strand
GCCTGGGCCAATCGGATGATTGCCCCGAAGAGCAAGCGAGCTCTCGAGGATTGGTATCGCAAGAGCGCCATCCAGCATATCCGCCCGGTTGATGTCGGTAACCTGAGTTCCGAGCGTTACTGGGAGAAGTGGAACCGGGTGTCCCGGACTCAGGTGGAGAAGATCGGCAGAGGCTTCTTTGAGAAAATCTGGAGCCAGCGCATGGTGAGTCCGGAAAGCCTCCTTTTCGATACCACCAACTACTTCACCTACATGGCGACAAAGACTCAGTCCGAGCTTGCGGTGCGGGGCCATAACAAGAGCGGCAAGCACCAACTCCGGCAGATCGGAGTTGGGCTTCTCCTCGACCGGGAAAGCTCTCTTCCCCTCTACTACACAGCGTATCCGGGCAATCTCCACGACTCCAAGCTCTTTCACCAGATCATGGATGAGATCTTCGGGGTTTTGTGTGGCTTTGGCGAAGGCGAGCGAGAGCTCACGGTTGTCTTCGACAAGGGGATGAACTCCGAGGACACTATCGCTCGCATCGATTCTCAAAGCCAGCTTCACTTCATCACCACCTACTCCACCTACTTTGCCGAGGAGTTCGCCCGGCTCGATCCCAAGCACTTTCGTCCCCTGGAGATCCCAAAAAACCAGGCACTCCGCGAGGAGGGCCTGGAGGGTGATCGTTTATTCGCCTATCGGAGCACCCTTTCCCTGTGGGGCCGGGAACGCACGGTGGTGGTGACCTTCAATCCCGTTACGAAGCGCAAAAAACTCTACGACTTCACCAAAAAGATGGAGCGGCTGCGGAGCGACCTTATCGAGTATCGCCGGAAGTACCACAGCCGGGAGCCCCAGTGGCGAAGCCCTACCAAAATCACCTCGCGCTACCACAAGCTCTGCGAGGATCTCTACATCAGCCCCAAGTACTATCGGCTCACCTTCGCCAACGGCACGATGAGCTTCCGCAAAGATACTCAAGAGATCAGCGCTCATCAGGCGATGATGGGCAAAAACGTCATTGTCACTGACAACCATACGTGGTCGACTGAGGCGATCGTCAGTGCCTCTCTCGACCGCTCCCGCATTGAGAACCAGTTCCGGGTGAGCAAGGCCTCCTGTCATGTGCGGGTCAATCCCATGTTCCACTGGACCGACGGCAAGATCCGCTGCCACCTGCTCACCTGTGTGATTGCCCTTGCCTGTCTCAGGCTCCTTGAGCTCAAGGTCGCTGGCGGTCACAGCGCCAAGACGATCATGGAAGAGATGCACAAGCTCAACCGCGTTCTCTCCTGGCGAACAGGGGCCAGGATGGCGCAGGAGCAAATCGAAGAACCTACCGAGCTCCAAGCCCACATCCTCGCTCAACTTGGCTACCAGGTAAAGGACGGTTCGGTTCTACAACTCGCATCCTGACTTTTATAGGGAGAATAGATAGTTATCCCTTGCGTGGCGGGTTATCTCTGAAAGTCGCGTCTGACTGATTGAGGTGAATGGTTGATTGAGATCTCCGCAAACCTGGCACAAGAAATGCTCGGAGCTTGGATGGTTAAGTCCGTGCCATGGGGCGGGAAAGGCAGAGAGCATAATCACGTGGGGATTAGACCGAGATGATCGTCGTGCCGACGAGACGGTCACCCGGCACCGAGACTCAACGGTCATTTTCATCCAGGAAGGCTACTGCAAGTTTTCGTTCCTTCGCCTCCACTCTCTTGATCAGACCAAAAAGCCGGACTGCCTCAGCCGGCGTCTTGCTCGAAGTCGAATGAGGAGAATAGATCTCAAGGCGAACCTTTTCACCTGCGGTGAAGCGGGCCCAATCTCTTAGCTGAAGAAGCGTGCCGCCCTGGCTGATGTCGATGATGTCGCCCCGGATCGAGGGGAGGTCTCCTTTGGAAAGGGTAACTTCGAGAGGTCTCTTTATTCGCACATGCTTCCGCTGCTCCCCCAGGCGTTGTCCGCATTTCTTGCAAACTGTTGTTGCGGCTTCGATATCCGAGAGAGTGACGAACTGCGGAATCAACGAGATCCTGTCGATTGCGAGTTGTTGGGGACATTGCCCGCTTGCATGAAATGGGCATCTGTCCCAATGTTCGTTTTCCATATCGGCGCCCCGGTTAGTCTAGTTGGCGATCACATTTGTGGCCATGGGTCGTTGGGCGATGGGTCTCATCTTGGGGTTGCGGTCGAGCAAGGGCCTGCGAGTGGTCCCCTTGAGGTTTTCATACTAGCACTCTTGGCAGAAAAAGTGAAAGTGAGAATCTTCAGCGCCATGTTGACAATTGAACTTGACATCCAGGGGAAAAGATGAAAAAAGATGTGCTCAGAACGTTTTGGTGTTTCCCCTGCCTCAGAGGAGCACCCGTTGAAATCTTCTTTGGAGAGGCGGAAATACGTCAGACTACCCATCCAATTCAGAACACGTGTCACCATAGATCGGACTTCCACAGATGTCGAGGGTTTAAGCCTTAACGTGTGTCAAGGAGGAATGTTCTTTTCAACCTCCTCGTGGCGTGGCTTTCAGGAAAACGACCCGACAACCGTTCACGTGTATCTTCCGCCAGAGATGACGGGACAACCAGACACCCTGATTCTCAAGGGCCAAGGGACAGTCAAGAGAATCGAACAAACGAGAGAGGGGGTGGCGATCGAATTCTCGCGGCAGCTAAGAGCATTCACCGTATCGAAATAGCCCTCATCAGGCCTCCTCGAGTTCCGAGAAGTACTTCCGGTAAAAACCCCGGCCGCGAGAAAGGAAACCGTCTGCATTGATCACCGCATGCCCACCTATGACAAAGTCGGTGATGACCCGTTTTCTGGTCCCGCCCCTCTTGCGGTACCGTTGCCACCGCTCACCTGCCAAGAAAGCAGCGTCCATGCCAATTGGGGAGACCGTGATATTGACCGCTGCCACCGTCTGATCGAGTTCCTCTCGGGCACCAAACTGCGGCACGAGCTCGGCATAGACGACTTCGCAGATAAGGAGTGCACCTTCATCTTAGGCCAGTTTCAACAGCCGTTTCGACTCTTCGGCAAATCGCTCGTCAGGCAGAAACACATCAAGCAGTACCTTGGTATCCACCGCGGTGATCATCGCCCCCGCGCCTCTTCGACATAGGCATCGGTGTCCGCTGGCCGAGGCAGCACCCCGTAGACCGCATCCACCGGATGCCCCTTCCGGGATCGCTTCTGAACGAGGACCCCGTCCTTACCAGGCACAAGCTCCACCTCCACTTCGGGATGAAGCCCGAACCGATCGCGGAGATCCTTCGTAATGGTGACCTGGCCTCGCTCTGTAATTTTCATATGTTCTCCCTCGGTTTCTCAAAATAGTCGAATTGTACACCGCGCAATCGGAGCACGCAGGAGGAACGTCATGATACTGCGGCGAGTTTCCAAATCGAGATCAGCCGCAACCGCAGTAGATCTCATCATTACCTTACGGACCGACTCGCGTCCGCTGAGTTATTGAATTATTAAGGGATGTCCCCGAGGTCGCTCAACAACCCAACGGAGAAGGCCAGGACGAATTGGCCCGCGTAGTAAATGGGTAAGCCAAGCAGGCGATTGAAAAATTCTCTTTTCAAGAACCGGTCTCGGGCAACAAGCACGTCAGAACAATAGAAGCTGAGGGCGCCGGCAAAGACCATGATTCGTCCGGACCTGGGCAGATTGGAATCACCGAGAACAGCCCAGGCCCCGGCAACCATGGTGGTGATGACGATTATGTAGAGGAGTACCGGTGTCTTCATTGAGCCTAGATGAGGCTTCAGCCAGACGTACACAGAGCCGCTGAGGGCCAGGAGGACCAGAGATCCCATCCAAGTCCACGAGTTCGTCTCTGTCAGGTAGAGAAAGGCAAAGATATAGAAAACGTGTCCGAATAGGAAAAGAACCAGCCCGATAAGAAACATCCTTTTTTGGGGTAGGGCCAGACAGATGTCTCCGCCTAAGCAGAGTACCAATCCCGGCAAGAGACGGTGGTAGTACCCAGGGATCGGGTGAGGTTGCACTATGGAGACGAGAACGAAGAGGAAGGAAAGCAAGGCTTTGGCTACCAGCCCGCCCCTTCGGTCTTCGATGTTTTCGTAGTGGAGGAGCACGGCTATTAGGATTGCCGCCAGAAAGATGAGCAGAATATTGTGCATAATCTCTACCTAACTGCCAGTAGAGTTGGGTTATCCACGCGTTCTGATAAGTCCTCTCGATCGGTAGGAGAAGGCGCCCATTCGAAACTGAGGAGCCATCTCAGGTCCGGCCAAGCCAGGAGGAAAGTGAGCGTAACAAAATGGATCATGTCGAGGGCCGCCCCGTTCTTTTCATCGAGCTGCGTCTGCCGGAGTGGAGAATGTCAATTTGTCAGGGCTGTGCCCCGTGCTCTCGGTTGGTGCCTCGTCCCGGAACAGTTTTATGATGCAATGCCTGTCCGCATTCCCGCACTACATCAAGGACCGATTCGTGTCGACTGAGTCGTTGATTTTTCCACGGGCGGCCCCCAAGCACTCGTTTTTTCCCAATATTGAAGCTCCCTGCAACTAGCTGCAGGGAATCTTCGAAATGTAGGGAAAAAATTTCATCTTATCGTAGTTCGCTCGCTAACCCCGCAGCAAGCTGCGGGGAATGCGCTCGCTGGAGCATTTTCAAGTTCTCCTGTTCCGACCCCGGCCAGAACAACAGGTTTACTGCCAGCAGGATGTTTCCTGACTACCTCTTCTCCGACACAATGATCGCGGTGATATCTTGAGCTTTTTCCAGGTCCTCCTTGTACAGACCGATGGCCGGCCGCTGCACCTTGATCCACAGGTTGGAGGTCTGGATGTCCGGGGCGCCGTCCATGATGAAGAACGCCGCCTTCATGGTCTGCCCCGTGATCGCAGATTTGGTACCCTCCGCCGAGAAGTGCGGCATCGAAAACTCCTTCGCGACGCCCTTGTAGAATTCATAGACCTTCTCGAACGAGTCATCGGTGGTATACACGCTCGCCTTGGCCTTCGTCTTGGTCTTCATCATCGCCGCGACCTCCTGGGCATCCTTGGTGGCCTTCTCGTCGAGCTTGGCCCCGGGGTAGGGCTTGAACTCTGCGGCCCAAACCGAAACGGAAAAGAGGAACATAACCGCAGCGACCAAAAAATTTACTCTCTGTCTCATCATTGCCTCCTCCTGTGTGTTGATCAGTCTTTCTCGATTGTCAGTGTTCGACTGGCTCCACCCCGCCATTCTTCGCCTCACCCTCGTCGCTTTCGTGTGTGTGAAACGCCCTTCAAAAACCAGATAATTTGCCCTGCTCTTCCGCAGTATCAACGCCCCGCAGTCGTTGTTGACTTACTTGAGGGCGTGTCCCTCGACGTCCGCGCAACACCTTTAGCCCCGCCGACTTCTCCATTCTTAGAACTTCAGCGACGGCGAGAATCGCTACCGGCGGGTTGACGAGCCGCAACAGATGCTCGTCTCCCGAGATGATGCCCTCTGCTCCACCCGCAAGGGCACACCAGATAAACTTGCCGTCTTCCGGGTCACGCTTCGCAGAGGGCTCTCCCGGCTCCACGGCGGCGATTTCAAAATAGCGTAGAATCTCCACTCAAATCAAGTAGTCGATCTCGCCCTCAGACAACTGACGTCTGAGATAGGCAAAGCGCTCCCCTCCCGCTCAGGAGAAGTCCATTTCTTGCGGGCGCGAAGAGGCTGCCGGCATTTAACTGGTGAGAAGTGTAGAATTTGACAAGGAAGGAAACGCGTTGCTTCAGGGCGCGGAACAAAGTCTTCCCGCCCGGCTGCTGGCCGGCACACAGCACTTCCCACTAGCTCAAGGCTAGCCCTGAGCGGAGAGCTAGAAAGCCCGGAGTCCAGGCCTGAAAGGCGGTTTTAGGATGAGTCAGCAACGACTTCATGAATAATCCGAGCCAGAAGTTGACTTCGTCAACCCCCGCCTGCTAGGAAACACTTGCGAACCCTTCGTGGTAAGTGACGCCGATCCAACCATTCATGCCGTGCCTCAGCTACGCGTTCGCAAAAAGTCAATATTTCACGAGCGTTTCTCGTTTCACGGCTCCATCCCCGTAGACCCTTTGCAGTAACGCTTTGTTGAACGTCAGGCCCCGTTTCCCGGCGGCAAATCTGCGTTGTCTGCAAGTTTCCTAATATATTCTGAATCAACAACCAGAAATCTCTGAGCTTCATTTCCATCTCGCTCCAGAAGGTCTCCAAGCATCTCTCTGGAGTAGTCGTACTGTTGCCGTGAAACCCCATAGACGTTCTTCTCGGCTTCATTCACAAAAATCCTAAAAAGCAATTCTTGTCTTTCATTCGATCCACAATAGTACAACAACACTTCTTGGTCATCTCTCGCGTCCAGATCATCTGCGTGAGAAATAACAGTCAGTTTCATTAATTCTACGACTCTGTCATCAAAACCGTCTTGAAAAATTAGGATTTTTTCGATAAGCCCGCGTCGCGAGTTCACGATCCTGAAGCGGTAATCCCGGAAAGCATTTGGAGTGCAGTGTTGCTTTAATGTCTCCAGTTGATCCATTATATCGTGGCTGGAATACCGTTCAAAAATCATGACTCTCATTTGCATATCATGATAAAGCAAATCCTTACCGATCATCGAATGATATTCACATTTGCCACATGTGGTAGTATTAATCTTGTTAGCAAAGAGGTCTACTCTCAATTGCGGGTTCAATGTGACATTTATGCTGCCCCATGTCGGTACTTCTTGAGCGTGGTTGCATCTGGGGCATGACAGCTGTTCCATCGTGAATTTGCTCATGCTTGATCCCCCTGTGACTTTGCCCTTGAATACTGCTGATGTCCTGTTGCGACGTTGAACCTCTTCTACCTAGTTACCGGTCATTTTAACAACGTTCTAGCCAAATTGGTCCCTTCTCTTGCTCATTTCTGGCGCTTTCTGGATGCGTCGCATTTCCAAGCATTTAAACTAATTAAAAGCGCCCGCTCCCCCGCACGGACAGATCTTATAATGCAATGGATGTCCTCGTCTCAACGGCAATTTTTCTTTATCCTAGGGCTTTCTTAATGACGTCGAAGTTGAATGACAAGGCCCAGGAGGTGCCGACGCCGTAGAGAGCATTGGGCGTTGTGGTGTTCTTCTCTAGCTGCACTGCCACGATCTTTTTCTTGAGCTCCACGGCCGTTTTGATTTCCCAGTCCACCCAGCGACTCTTATGAGTATACTTGCCAACAAGACAAAGGAGGTGACTGCAATCGCTAATCCTCGCAGATATGTCGCGCTTGATAGCGGCGGCATCGCTGCTATCAGCTGACACCTCCACAGACATGTCATAGAAGCTGAAATCGAGATCCTCGTTCTTGTCCCAAGCTAGTAGCCGATTCTTGTAGTTCTTGTCGTTTGTGTAGTCGTAGCTGATGAAGACGCGGTTCTTGGCCATGCCCATGCTCCTTCCAGCAGACTTAAAGTCCTGGGCCCAGCACATCTGCTCTTTCGAGATCTGCGCCTCGCTTCGTTGGTCGAGTCGTGTGAAACGGGCAACTCTGCTGAACGGCGCTGCTCTTGTGAGGTATAGAGACTTCTCGTGAGGGAACCGGGAACGCCCTCAAGTGGGTGAGCAACTTCACTTGATCCGACCACCACACTGCCGTGAGTCAATACTTATTGAACCTTTGAGGGGCGTTCCCTGCCCCACCATTACTCTTCTACGACCGTGTCCCAGGCTAGGACTTAACCGAGAGTTATCCTATATCGACGTGCCGGATTTCATTATTCACATTTTTCTTCTTGTTTCAAGGACCGACTCCTCCCCGGTGACTTATTGAATTACTTGAGGGGGTCCCCCCGACATAGGACGCCCATCTCTAAGCGCCCCGCTCAAGTAGACGCACTATTTTTTCTGCCACTCACCACACCATTCGTCGCCATACGTGGTCGGCCACATTGCATCAGAACAGAACTTTCTCTTAAGAGATTCATCTGCAAGAGTGTCCACCCCAACATAACCGGAGCCCCAAGGTCTTGGGGCATAGCGACGACAGTTACCAGCAGCCTTTTCTGCTTGAACTTCCGGTCTCCTCCAATACCTACAATTTTCGCACTGCTCCTTCACGGCTCATCCCCCTTATAATCTACCATGAATAATGCAATTGAGAGTGATAAAGATGCCGTCATTCTTAGTGAGCTATCCTCAGTCTGATCAATTCAGCGTCAAAATGCATATAATGGCTCTGGCTTGCGACCGAGGGCTTTCGTCCGCTACGAGATGTTGGGAAACCGGAGTCGGATATGACATACTTGGCCACCACCGATACTGGCGCAAAATAAGGATGCTCGGCTTCTGTCAGCATGTTCACAGATGTCTTGCGATAGATATACAAAACGTTGTCCATCTGTTTTCTCGAGGTTCCGTCCACACCCTGCCCCCATGGCGTTCTGCTATTTCTGTCACTATAGCCAATCCAAGGCCAACTCCTTCAACCGTTTTATATGTCTCACCCCTCCGAAAGGCCGCAAAAATCTTTTCATAGTCTCCTCCTCTTATGCCGGCACCGTCGTCGCTTACGGAAAGAGTGTGGAAGCCTTCAGATTCTTCATACCCAATTCTAATCTCGCTTAAGTCTTCGCCCCCGTATTTTAATGCGTTATCCACAAAATTTCTGAAAACCCTAAGGATAGACAACTTATCCGCCTTGATTTCTACCATAACCTTGGGTTCCAGCCACTTTATTTGACGAACAGTCAGCCGAGAAGAAAACTCGTCTTTAACGGTCTGCAGAATATCTCTTATGCTGACTCTTTCAATCTTCAAAGGCGATTCCTTCGTCGCGATGTAGACATTGATCTTTTCAATGAGTGACGCAACATGCACGGAAGCCTTTAAGATTTGATCACAGTAGCTCTTCCCCCTTTCATCCAGCACATCCTTGTAGTGTTTGTGAAGAAGCTCTGTCAGCCCATAGATGCCTATAGTCGGACTCTTAAGATCGTGCATAACCGAATAAGCGAAGAACTTCAATTTTTCAGAGCTCTCCCGCAGTGCCTGCTGCGCTCGCTTGCGCTCGGTCACATCCTCAATGGCCAGGAGAATCAAGTGGGTCTCGGCGGTCCCCCTGGTTATCCGTCGGGCGTTTAGGTGCATTACTCGTCGCCCAATAGTCTCGAATTCGTGCTCCACCTCGAAGTTGTCGAAGGTTGTGTCAGTGGGCAGGATCTCTTCCATAAGTTCTCGCAGCTTGGGGATGTTCCACTCTCGGTTGCCCAGGTCATATAAGAGATGTCCCGTGGTCTCCGCAGGTTTCACCTTGAACGTCTCATAGAAGGAGCGGTTGGCCGAGATTACCCTCAGGTCCGCATCAAGCACCACAAGTGGCTCGCGAACCGTTTCCACTATGCTTTCAGCGTATTCACGACTCTCCTGCTCCGCGCGCTTGTGCTCGGCTTCCAGAGCTTTTAATTCAGCAATCCGCTGGCGTAGCTCCACCAATTCATATATGAATTGCTCTCTTGTCTTATCTTCGTCTTTCACCTCGACCGCCTCGCACGACGTTACGCCATTCTCCTCGGCCATTTTCGTTTTTTTCCCCAACGAGATTGGATAGTCGACCTCCGCACCTATCAACGCAGCAGAGAAGTAGCGATAGTCAGTCTGCATATGGGCGAACCAAACCACTATCCGTTGAAGGCGCTGGATTGACGGGTTAACCACGCCTCCTCGAATCAATTCGACTCGGCAGCCAGCAGAAACGACCGTCTTCAGATGGTGATTCTTCAACGGAGGTCAACAAACCCTCGACTTCAGTCGGGGGATATCCAGTGCCTGTCCCCTCGGGGCATGCTGAAGTCGTCGCCTAAAGGCGAGGGTTTTTCTCCCATTCCCCGAGTGAGACAATGAATCAGCCTAGCACTCGGAGGGAAGAACGGCAAATGTTTTCCGACCAAGAGAGGCACATTGCTGATGGGAGCCAGGCAAAAAAGCAGTGGCTCTCAGTGTAGTGGCTTCCTCTATTTTCCCTCAGCTCAAGTTCAGATACTGATGAGGAAAGTCAACTCCCAAGGAGCCAGTGCGCAACTTCAACTTTCACCAGACCGATGAGACCCGTTTCAACTACTCTGGCACAAGATGTGTTGTCGTGTCAAACTTTCGGCCCCTTGGCCAGGGGACCCCGGCACCCGGGCAAGGAAGGCCACTGGTTGTCACCGACCCCGATCCAGCCGTTGATTGTGTGGGCCTCACGTCCACCTTCTTCCTCGCATGTCAACTTCTTGCGATGCCCTCCACTGCATTCTCCTCCGCGAATCTCAGTTTCTCGCGGAGATCTCCACCCCTGTGCAAGAGTCCGTTAGATTGACAGCAAGCTCTAACCTGCATTATTCACGAATCGCCAGGAATTCGTGAATAAGCACCCACGACGAAAGGAAAATCCTTTCTAGTGGATTTCGACACAGTGCTTGGCACTGGCTCAAGGTTAGCCCTGAGCGGAGGGCTGTAAAGCCCGAAGTCGAAGCCCAACGGGCGGATTGTTCATGAA
>Ga0209253_10006037_pt1 | contig 10489 bp, 6 predicted proteins | sample FrelakmetBRP12BR_FD_187145 | JGI IMG/M metagenome (GOLD analysis project Ga0209253, IMG submission 187145) | Freshwater lake sediment microbial communities from the University of Notre Dame, USA, for methane emissions studies - BRP12 BR (SPAdes)... | ecosystem: Environmental > Aquatic >... | reverse complement strand
CCCGCCAGCGGCCGGCGCCGGCAGTGCCGGCCAGCAGGCGGATGCGATCGAACAGGAGCGGGAAGCGCAGCTCGTCCAGCTCCACGCTGTCCGCATACGTGAGGCCCGCCGCGACCGGGATGCCGTAGGTCACCCAGCCGTCTGCGTGCGGCCCGCCCGGACCGCCGCTGCCGCCGATGAGCAGCTGGTTCACGTACGGGGCGCCGCCACGGCGGAAGTCGCCGCCCGAGATCACGGCCGTCCCCGCCCCCATGCTGACGCCGCCCTCGGCCAGCCCGTGACCGTCGCCGAGCTGCGCGAACGCCCGCTGCGTCAGGTTGACCAGGCGGTCGCCGACGTTGGTCGTGGCCATCGAGCAGCTGTGCGGAAACCGCGGCACGCCGGCCACGCAGTTCTCGCGCAGCAGGACGCGGATGCGGCGGAACGAGCCGGAGTTCCGCGGGATCGACGGATCGAGGCAGTTGAAGACGCCCGTGGTCACGTTGTTCACCGCGCACGCCTCGGACTGGTTGAGCCCAGCCTGCACGCAGTCGACGTTGTCGCGCAGGTCGACCGTGATCCGGCCCGCCTCGGGATCGACCTGGACGACGACGCGCAGCGGAACGCCCTCGGGGAGGAAGGGGAAGACCGGGTCGTGGCCGCCCTCGGCGGTCAGCGTCGCGGCCGGCAGCTGGCGGATGGCCCGTGCGATCCGTCGCTCGGAGTAGGCGAACCAGTCCGCGACGAAGCGGGCGACGGTCTCGAGCCCGTAGCGCGCGCACAGCTCCTCGAGCCGGCGCTCGCCCGTGCGCGCCGCGCCGATCGCGGCGAGGAGGTCGCCGGCCCACTGCTCGGGCACCCGGATGCGCCGCCGCGCCAGGCGCACGACGTCGTCGATCGTCCGGTACCCCCGCTGTACGCGCACGCACGGAAAGACCAGGGCGCCCTCCTCGTACACGTCGCGCGCGGCCGCGTGGTAGGTGGACGGGATGCTGTTGCCGATGTCCGCCTGATGGGCCTTCACGCACGTGGTGAACACGTGCCGGCCGTCGGCGAAGACCGGCACGAGCACGGTCTGGTCGGCCGGGTGGGTGTTGCCGAGGTAGGGATCGTTGTGGAGGAAGGCGTCGCCCGGAGCCAGGTCGGCGTGCAGCGCCGTCATCGACGCGGTCTGCAGGTGGGCGCCGAAGGTATGCACCGGCAGCCCCTCGGCGACGGCGAGCAGCTGATCGTCCGCCGTCGTGATGGCGCAGGAGAAGTCGCGACCGGTATTGATCAGCGCGGAGCGCGCCGAGCGCAGCAGCGCGTTCGTCATCTCCCGCACGATGCCGTCCAGGCGGTTCGCCAGCACCGCCGCGAGCACGGGGTCGCGCAGGGCCTCGCCGTCCCGCAGCGCGACCGTCATCGGCGCGCTCCGGTGTCGATCAGGTAGCAGCCGTGTGCCGAGAGCGTCGCCGCGGCTCCGGGCGGGAGCACGACGGTGGTCGTGGGCTCCGCCACCACGGCGGGACCCGCGACGCGGTCGCCGGCGGCGAGCGATGGACCAGCGAAGAACGGCGTCTCCACCTCCCCGACCGCGGGGAAGTACGCCGCTCGGACCACGAACGGCCGCGGCGGCGCCGTACCCGCGGGATCGGCCGGGCGGGGGCGCCGGTGCTCGAGATGCACGGTGAGCCGCGCGCGCCAGGCGAGGAACTCGACGGCCGAGGCGTCGTCGCGCACGGAGAAGACGCGCTCGTGGACAGCGTGGAACGCCTCGACCAGCGCGGCGAGCGCGCTCGGGTCGAGCGTCGTCCGCGGCACCGGGACCTCCAGCTCCCACACCTGTCCGGCGTAGCGGGCCTCGACGACGAAGTCGATCGAGCGGCGGAGCGCGCCGGTCTCGAGCCGGACCGCGATCGCCTCGAGGTCGCGCGCCAGGGAGGCGAGCGCCTGCTCCACGCGCTCGCGCGCGAAGTGCCCCGAGCTGGTGAAGACGCCGGCGCCGTGCTCGATCGCCACGTCGGCGAACTGCATGCCGCAGGCGCTGAGCGCGCTGGCCGTCCGCGGCAGGAGCACGCGCGCGCAGCCGATCTCGCGGGCGAGATCGACGACGGTCAGCCCCGCGGCCCCGCCACCGGCGACCAGCGTGCACTCTCGCGGATCGAGCCCCTCAGCCACCGTGACGTCGAGGACCGCGGCGAGCATGGTCTCGCCCGCGACGTGCAGGATGGCGGCGGCCGCCTCCGGGGCGGACCGGCCGAGGCCTGCCGCGACGACCCCGACCGCGGTGCGGGCGCGCTCGGGGTCGAGCGGCATCCGCCCGGCGAGAAAGCGCTCGGGCAGGAGGTACCCCGCCACCACCGCGGCGTCGGTCACCGTCGCCGCGGTCCCGCCGCGCCCGTAGCAGGCCGGCCCCGGGTCGGCTCCGGCGCTGTGCGGCCCGACGCGCAGCAGCCCGCCGTCGTCCAGCCAGGCGATCGAGCCCCCGCCGGCGCCGACGCTGCGCACGTCGATCGAGGAGAGGCTCACGAGGTGCCCGAGCCACCGCGGCCCGAGCCACGTCTCCCGCGTCCGCACGAGCGCGCCGTCGCGGACGAGCCCGACGTCGAACGTCGTCCCGCCGGCATCGCACACGATCAGGTTGCAGCGCTCGCCCTCGCGCGCGCCGTACTCGCGCGCCGCGACGGGGGCCATCGCCGGACCCGACTTGACGAGGTGGATCGGCTGATCGACCAGCTGCGGCACCTCCATGCAGGCTCCCCCGGACGTGCTCACCAGGATCGCGCCGCGATAGCCGAGCGCGCGCAGGTCGTGCTCCATGCCGGCCAGGTGCCGCGCCATGCGCGGGCACAACGAGGCGTTGATGGCCGCGGCCGACGCCCGCCGGAACTCGCGCAGGATGGGCAGGAGCGCGTGCGACAGCGTCACCGGGACGCCGGGCAGCAGCTCCGCGAGGAGCCGTCCCACGCGCCGCTCGTGGGTCGGGTCGACGACCGAGAAGAGCAGGCACACGGCGATCGCCTCGAAGCGCCCCCGCTGCAGCACGGCGATCACCTCGCGCAGGTGCGCCTCGTCGAGAGGGCGCTCGACCCCGCCCTCGGCGTTCAGCCGCTCGCGTACGCCGAACGTGTGCCGCCGCGGCAGGTAGGGCTCGGGATACGGCGTCGCGAAGTCGTGCGCATTGTGCTTGCCGCCTTCGCGGAAGACCAGGATGTCCTCGAACCCCTCCGTGACCAGCAACGCCGTCCGCGCCCGCTCGCCGGTGACGACCGCATTCGTCGCCGCCGTCGTGCCATAGACGAGCAGCGACGTGCGTGCGAGGAGGCCCGCGACCTCGAGGCCGAGCGGCGCTGCCGCGGCGGCGAGCGCGTCGCGGATCCCGTCCGCGATGCGCTCGGGTGTGCTCGGCGCCTTGCCGATCCAGAACCGGCCGCTCTCGTCCGATACCACGGCATCGGTGAAGGTCCCGCCGGTGTCGACGCTGATCTCGTAGGGCACGGCCCGCCTGCTCACCCGACGAGGTTCGCGTAGGTCGCGAGCACCTCGTCGCGCAGCGGAGCCGGCAGCAGGTCGAGCAGCGTGTTCAGCCGGGCCATCCGCCGGGGCAGCTCCGTCCCCTCGAGGCCCGCGAGCGCCGCGAGCCGCACCAGGACCTCGTCGGCGGGCCGGTCGGCGAGCTCGCCCACCGCGCGGCCGAGCGCCTCGCGGTCGGCGCCACGCCCGCGGGCGCGCAGCGCGCCGACGACCTCGCGCAGGTCGGCCAGGAAGGCGTCGACGTGCGGGACGTTCGACCAGCTCACGCTGACGTGGAGGTTGGCGGGGCTGCCGCCGCAGGCGAACTGCGCGATCATGTGCCAGCCGCGCTCGCGCATCTCGTCGTCGAGCTCGAAGACGTCGATCTCGTCGGAGCCGAGCGTGAGCATGCACATCTCCGGATCGCCGAGCACCCGGATCCCGTCGATGCCGGCAACGCCCTCGAGGATGCGGCGGGTGGCGTCGTGGGTCGCGCGCACGATCCCGGCGAAGCCCTCTTCGCCGAGGTGCCGCAGGACGGCCCAGGCCGCGGCGATCGGGCCGCCGCTGCGGCTGCTCTGCGCGGTGGGGTTGATCACCGCGTACTCGGTCGTGCCCGTGCAGACGAAGAGCGCATGGCGGCGCAGCGCCCGATCGCGGTAGAGGACGACCGAGGCGTTCTTCGGCGCGTAGCCGTACTTGTGCAGGTCGGCCGAGATGCTGGTCACGCCGGGGACTGCGAAGTCGAAGTCGCGCACCGGCTCGCCGAGCCGGCGCAGGATCGAGAGGTAGAGGCCGCCCACGCAGGCGTCGACGTGGAAGAGCACACCGGCCTCGCGGGCGACCGCCGCCATCTCGGGGATCGGGTCGACGGTGCCATGCGAGAAGTTCGGCGCCGAGCCGACGGCGAGGACGGTGCGCGGCGTGATCGCGGCGCCGAGCGCCGCGACCTCGGCGCGGTAGCCATGCGGCTCGACGGGGATCACGACCGGGCGCAGCCCCAGGTACTGCGCGGCCTTGTGGAAGGCGGGGTGCGCCGTCACCGGCAGCACGATCTCCGCCTGCGGCCCGACGCCACGGTGTGCCCGCGCGTGGTCGCGCGCCGCCTTCACGGCGAGGAGGATGCTCTCGGTGCCCCCGCTGGTGACGTTGCCGACGACCCCCTCGTCGCTGCGGAGCAGGCCGGCCACGGAGTGCACGAGGTCGCGCTCGAGCCGCCCCAGGCTCGGGTAGAAGTTCACGTAGAGGGCGTTCTGCGTGAGGAAGCGGGTGTACGCCTCGACCGAGAGCCGGTACGCCGTCTCCCCCGGATCGTAGAGTCCGGTGAGGATGCGCCCGCGGCGCCAGTCGACGTCGCCGGCGGCGCGGCGCGCCAGCTCCGCGAGCACCGCCTCCGGGCTCTCGCCCTTCGCCTGCATGGCTCCCATGGTCGCGTCCCCGGCCCTCCGGATCCGGCGTCTCCGGCCGAGGCGCTTCTACCCAGGGAGACGGGCCGCTGTCGACCGGCTCTCGCCCCACGGTCCGCTCGGGTGGACCGCGTCAGGCCGGCTGGACCGTGCCTGGCCGGGAGTCGGCACCACGCGAGCGCATGGCCTCCCATTGACACGCGGCCGCGCTCCGGGCTTAGGACGCCCTCGGCCCAGCGAGGGTCGAGGATCGAGGGAGGGGTGCCATGAGCGGACTCGGGACCGGCATGCAGCAGACGCGTGGGATCCGGCGAAGCTTCGCGGAGCGTCTGCTCGCAGCAATCAAGCTCGATGCGAGCGTGTACGAGGAGGTCGAGCACGACGCGAGCGCCATGGGGCAGGCCGTGACCGTGATCGCACTGGCCTCGCTGGCGCAGGGCCTCGGCGCGGCCGGGCACGGCTGGGCCGCACGGATCGTCGGCGGCGTGCTCGGTGGCTTCGTCGGCTGGCTGGTGGGCACGGCCGTGATCTGGCTGATCGGCGTCAAGCTCATGAAGCACACGTCCGACTACCAGGAACTGCTGCGCACGCTGGCCTTCGCCTCCGCACCCTACTTCCTGATGGCGCTGGGCGTGCTGCCCATCGGGCCGCTGCGCGACCTGCTCGCGGTCGGCGTCGGGCTGTTCGTGCTGATCGCCTTCGTGATCGCCGTGCGACAGGCGCTCGACGTTTCAACCGGCCGGGCCGTCCTGGTCTGCGTGCTCGCGATGGTCGCCCAGATGGCGGTGCTGTTCGCCCTCCTGGGCCTGTTCGTGGGCACGGCGGGCGTCGTGCCACCCGGCGTGCCGGCGCCTACCGGCTGAGCCGGGCGCCGCCGGTCGGCCGCGCACGCTAGGTTGCAGCGGCAATCGCCGCCTCGAGCCTCTGCGAGATCTGCCGCAGGCGTTCGCTGTCGGCCGCAAGGCCGCGTTGCATGGGCCGGCTGCTGGTGTGGACGAGCTCGTCGTCCACCTCCTGGAGCTGCCGCGCGAGCTGTTCCCCGAGGAAGCGCGCCTCGTCCAGTGAGAGATCGAGAGTGACTGCCATGGCGGGTTTCTCTCCTGCTGGGGTCGTCGGTGGTTCGGGCAGGCTGATTTCTTCGCGGACCGTCGTCAAGCGCGTCACGATCGCGCCATCCGCCCGCCACGGCCGTCGGCGGGTTCGTCCCGAACCGGACCGTCCCGGAGAAGCGTGTGGCGATGCTACTTCCGCGACACCTTCGCGCGGATGCGGGCCGGCCTCTCGGCGGCCCGCTTCACCCCCGCACGCACGGGGGCCTTCGCGGTTCCCTTCGGGCCCCCCGCCAGGCTCGCCTTCAGCGCCTCCATCAGGTCGATGATCTGCGCCCGCGGCGGCACGGTCGGGGCGGCGGTGATCTCGTGGCCCTCGACCTTCTGCCGGATCAGCGCCTGCACGCGCTCCTTCACCTCGTCCCGGTAGCGCTCGGGATGGAACTCGTCGCTGGCGCCGCGCGTGATCAGCGCCTTCGCCAGCTCGAGCTCGGCGTCCTTCACGGGCGTGTCGACGAGGCCGATCTCGCCCATCGGCTTCACCTCGTCGGCGTAGCGGAGCTGCTGCATCACGAGCCCGATCTGCATCGGCCGCAGGAGGACGAGGTACTGCCGGCCACGGGCGGCATAGCGGGCCAGCGCCGCACGGCCGGTCTCGCGCAGCGCCTCGGCGAGCAAGCGGTACGCCTTGTCGGCGCCCTTGTCGGGACCGAGGTAGTACGCCTTGTCGTAGTAGACCGGGTCGATCGCGGCGAGCGGCAGGAACTCGGTGATCTCGATGGCCTCGGACGCCTGCTCCTCGAGGGCTGCCAGCTCCTCGTCGGTGAAGGTCACGTACTGGTCCTTGGCGAACTCGTATCCCTTCACGATCTCGTCGCGACCGACGACGACGTCGTCCTTCGGGCACACGTACTGCTGCTTCAAGCGGGACTTGCACGTCGCGTGCAGGAGGTTGAACGAGATGGTCGCCTGCGGCTGCGCGCTGGCGTAGAGCTTCACCGGGATGCTGACGAGGCCGAAGGAGATGGTGCCCGAGCCGATCGCGCGCGCTCCCATGACGGCTCGACCCTAGCACTTCGTCCGGCGACATGGCCACGCCCCCCGGTCCCCGTCCGCCGATCCCCCCGCCGGCCGTGGCCGCCGCGCCGACGGCCACGCCGGCCGACCGGCTCGCTCCCTACCGCGCGAAGCGAGGCGCGAGGAGGACGCCCGAGCCGTTCGGCGGGGGCATCCCGAGGCCCCGGCTGTTCGTCGTACAGCAGCACCGGGCACGGCGGATGCACTGGGACCTCCGCCTCGAGCTGGACGGCGTGCTCGCCTCGTGGGCCCTGCCGAAGCGACCGTCGCTCGACCCGGCGGAAAAGCGGCTGGCGGTCCGGGTCGAAGACCACCCGGTCGAGTATGCCGACTTCGAAGGCGTCATCCCGCAGGGCGCCTACGGAGCGGGGGCGGTCATCGTCTGGGACCTCGGCCAGTGGGTACCGCTGGAGGACCCCCGCGCCGGGATGGCCGCCGGCAAGCTCCGCTTCGAGCTGCACGGTCACAAGCTGCGCGGCGCGTGGGCGCTGGTGCGCAGGAAGACGACTGGACGAGCGGCGTCGCGCGACTGGCTGCTCGTCAAGAGCCGCGAGCTGTGGGCCGGAACGGACCGCGTCCCGGGCGACGAGTCGGTGCTCTCCGGCCTCACCACCGACGAGCTCGCGACCGGCGTCTCGCCGCGGGCCGACGCCGTGCGCGCGGCGATCGCGCGCCTCCGCCCGGCGCCGCCGCGGCGACCGGTCGCCCTGGCGACGGTGCAGCCGATGCTCGCGCGGCAGGCCGAGCGGCCGTTCTCACGGGCCGGCTGGCTCTACGAGATCAAGTACGACGGCTACCGCATCCTCGCAGGGCGCGACGCCGGCGGCGCCCACCTGCGCTACCGGGGGGGCGAGGACGCCAGCGCACAGTTCCCCGAGATCACGCGCGCGGTCGCGGGGCTGCCCTGCCGCTCGGCGATCCTCGACGGCGAGCTGGTGGTGGTCGACGAGCAGGGGCGGCCGAGCTTCCAGCAGCTGCAGCGACGCGTCCAGCTGGTGCGACCCGTCGACGTCGCGCGCGCGGCGGTCGCCACGCCGGCCACCTACTTCGCCTTCGACCTGCTCGCCTTCGAGGGCCGGGATCTCCGCCCGCTGCCGCTCGCCGCGCGCAAGCGGTTGCTGCGCGCGCTGCTGCCGGCCGTCGGCCCGCTCCGCTACGCGGATCACGTCGAGACGCAGGGCGAGGCCGTGTTCGCCGAGGCGCGCCGGCTCGGCCTCGAGGGCGTGATGGCGAAGCGGGCCGACGCGCCCTACCGCGCCGGGCGCCAGGCGACCTGGCTGAAATTGCGCGGCGAGCGGACGGACGACTTCGTGATCGTCGGCCACACACGGCCCGGGGGCACGCGGGCGGGCTTCGGCGCGCTGCTGCTCGCGACGCACGAGGGCGAGCGGCTCGTCTACGCCGGTCGCGTCGGGACCGGCTTCACCGAGGCGCAGCTCGCCTCGATCCGCGCGCGCCTGGACGCCGATCGGCGACCAACCGCGCCGTGCAGCGGCGCGCTCCCGAGCGCGCAAGGGATCACGTGGGTCGAGCCCCGGCAGGTGTGCGAGGTCCGCTTCCTGGAGCGTACCGCCGGCGGCTTGCTGCGCCAGCCGACCTTCGTGCGCCTGCGCGACGACAAGCGGCCGGCCGAGTGCGTCGCCGCAGGCGCCGGACCGCCACCCCCGCGCGTCACCCCGACGAACCGCGACAAGGTGTTCTGGCCGGACGACGGCGTCACCAAGGGCGACCTGCTCGACTACCACCGCTCGATCGCGCCGTGGATCCTGCACTACCTGCGCGATCGTCCGCTGGTGATGGCCCGCCATCCCGAGGGCATCGCCGGCCCCTCCTTCTTCCAGAAGAACGTGCCCGACCGGGCACCCCCGTGGCTGCGGACCGTGCGGGTGTGGAGCGAGGAGTCCGCGCGCGAGATCGCCTACGTCGTCTGCGACGACCTCGAGTCGCTGCTCTGGGTGGTCAACCTCGGGACGATCGGGCTGCACGTGTGGGCGAGCCGGGTGGCCACGCTGGAGCGACCCGACTGGTGCATCCTCGACCTCGATCCGAAGTCGGCGCCGTTCGCGGCGGTGGTGCACGTCGCGCGGGCCGTGCACGAGCTGTGCGAGGCGATCGGGCTGCCGAGCTTCGTCAAGACGAGCGGGCAGGCGGGCCTGCACGTGCTGCTTCCGCTGTGCGGGCAGTGCACGTTCGGGGAGGCGAAGACCCTGGGCGCGCTGCTGGCGCACGTGGTCGCGGCCGAGCAGCCGGAGGCGGCGACGGTGGCGCGCGCCCTCGCCTCGCGCCGCGGACGCGTGTACGTCGACGCCCTCCAGAACGGCCACGGCAAGCTGCTGGCCGTGCCCTTCGGCGTGCGGCCGGTGCCGGGCGCGACGGTGTCGACGCCGCTCGACTGGAGCGAGGTCGGGCCGCGGCTGGATCCGCGGCGGTTCACCCTGCGCACGGTGCCGCGGCGGATGGCCCGGCGCGGCGAGGATCCCATGCGCGCCGTGCTGTCGTCGCCGGTCGACGTCCCCCGCGCGCTCGAGGCCCTGGAGCGGCGACTCGCCGAGCGGACCGGCGCTCCGTGAGGAGCTCCACGCGAGGCAGCCGCTCCGCAAAGCGCTGGGATGCGCGGTTCCTGGCTTCCTCGTCGGCGGGCTGCACCCCCGGCTCCGCCCGGGGGGCACGTGGGCACCGCGACGTACCCGACGTGCGGCCGGAGGCGCTCCAGGAAGACGGCCGTCGCTTCGATCGACGAGTCCCCGAGGAGGCGTTCGAGAGATGCCATCGCTTGATCCTCGGCGGCTGCTGTCGATCAGCCGTGGGATGTCCCGGATCCTGTTGAGCTGGCCAGCCCGAACCGCTCCTGGGGGATCGGCGGGCGCAGTACGCAGCGGGCACGCCGCTCGAGCCGCGCGAGCGGCTCCCGCGCGTCACGAAGCGTCCGCTTGCGTGTGGACGTCGATGGCGCTTCCATCGAGCCCGCCCGCAGCGACGACATCACGACGGCGTCTCGGGGCAGAGGCCTGAGCACACGCCTGCGCCGGTGGCGTCGCCCCGCGAGCGGAATCCGCTCGCTGTCGACGCTGGCGTGCCCCATCTCGACGAAGACGGCGCGCCCACCAGATGGTCGTTCCCGAGCGTCCGGTACTCGTAGAGCCTCAGCGTGACTCCCTTGCGTAGAGTCCGGGGAGGAACTCCGCCAGGTAGCCCATCTCCTCGTTGCAGTGCTCGTGGAGTCCCGCGCCGACGCGGTCGGGGATCAGCGCGATGCGCGTGTCCGGAGTGGGCGCGACGTCCGGCGGGTCGAAGTGCCCGAGCCAGAAGTGGCTCCGCATCTCGCAGCCCCAGTCGGTGTCGCGAATCAGGTGGATCACGTGGCCCGTCCAGATGGGAGCCTCGAGCAGCCCCACTCGCGCACACACGGCCGTCCCGATGCCCGCCTCGGCGAAGTGCGACACGTCGAGATACTCCGACGGCGGGCGGAAGTGGATGCGCAGC
>Ga0209253_10006036_pt1 | contig 10489 bp, 10 predicted proteins | sample FrelakmetBRP12BR_FD_187145 | JGI IMG/M metagenome (GOLD analysis project Ga0209253, IMG submission 187145) | Freshwater lake sediment microbial communities from the University of Notre Dame, USA, for methane emissions studies - BRP12 BR (SPAdes)... | ecosystem: Environmental > Aquatic >... | reverse complement strand
CGCGGGCTGAAGGAGAGGGCTCGAAGGCCTCGCCATAAGAGGGGCTTGAGTGCAGGCTGCTGGGAAGCCCCATCAGGCATTCCTCATCCGCACAGACGCAGCGGGGTGATTCTCGAAGCCCGGGTAATCTGCTCGGCAAATCTGCATAGTCGCGGCATTGAAATAGTGTAGTGGCGCCAGGCGAAGCCTGGGGCGTTGGGATAGTCGGTAGTACCGTACTTGAAATTCGCCGATGGAGTCCAGTGGGTTCGAATCCCACCCGGTAAGGGCTTGCCACCCACCGGAAGCGAGTCTTGCCAGTGTAGGGAAAGCCGAAGCTGGAAGCGTAGACAGCGAGTACCGAAGCTGTGTGAATGAGCCCCGAAATTCATCTTGCTGCGGCCTTCGTGGTCTATACGGCGGGGGCAACACCTCCTTGCCGAGATGGCAGGGCAAGGGAGGCGCGGCCGGGGTCCTGTGAGCAGGGCAGAGGTGCGAGAGGACTCCCCAGGAACCTGGGAGACCCGTACTGTTCCACCGCGAGACTCTGGTTTATGGGTGACCACAGGGATGGAGCCCGAAACATCCAGGCCTGCCTTGATCCAACCTCTCTGGAGCTTGGCAGGAGATACGAAGAAAGAGGGAGGCCGGTGGTACCGCCAAGCGAAGGCAACGAAGCGCGGCGGGATGGCAGGAGGGAGTCTTAGCACGGGCATAGTACCTGAGAGTCCGGCGAATCCGACCCGTGGAGAGCCGGAGGAGGGAAGGGCCGTGTTGGGAGTATGGAGCCGTTGTTGGGAAACACGGGGGATGCGTTGAGATCCGGGAACGTGTACACGAAACAGCAACGGATAGCGGAGCTTGCGAAGCTCATGGTGGATGCGAGCTTCACGTCCCTTGCCTACCTGATTGATCTCGAGTGGCTGCGCGAGGCGTACCGGTGCACCCGGAAGGATGGGGCGGCGGGCGTAGACGAGGTAACGGCAGAGGAGTACGAGAAGGATCTGGAGGGGAACCTGCAGTCGCTTCTCGATCGGTTCAAGTCGGGCCGCTACCATGCGCCGCCGGTGAAGCGGGCGTACATTGCCAAGGGGGATGGTGCGGTAAGACCAATCGGCATACCGGCCCTGGAGGATAAGATCCTGCAGAGGGCGGTGGTGATGGTGTTGACGCCTCTGTATGAGCAGGACTTTCTGGACTGCTCGTACGGGTTTCGGCCGGGTAGGTCGGCGCACCAGGCGCTGGAGGCGTTGAGGCGCGAGGTCATGAGGAGGGGCGGGTGCTGGGTGTTAGAAGTGGACATCCGGAGCTACTTCGACACAGTGGAGCATGAGCATCTGCGGGAGTTTCTCAAGAAGCGGGTGCGCGACGGGGTGATTCTTCGGACCATCGGCAAGTGGCTCAAGGCAGGGGTGATGGAGGACGGGGCGATTCACTATCCCCGGGAGGGAACTCCCCAGGGGGGAGTGATATCGCCGCTGATCAGCAACATCTACCTGCATGAGGTGCTGGACGTCTGGTTTGAGCGAGAGGTGCGTCCTCGGCTGGACGGAGAGGCGGTGTTGATTCGGTTTGCGGATGACTATGTGATTCTCTTTGCCCATGAGCGGGATGCGCGCCGGGTGCAGGCTGTGCTGCCGAAGCGTTTCGGCAAGTACGGGCTCGCCCTTCATGAGGAGAAGAGCCGGCTGGTGGACTTTCGTCGTCCTCCCAGGAAGGGAGGCAAGTCGGCTACCTTGGACTTCCTCGGGTTCACCCATTACTGGGGCGTGTCTCAGAAGGGGAACCGGGTGGTGCAGCGCAAGACCGCCAAGAAGAAGCTGAAGCAAGCGGTGCGCAGAGTGTACCAGTGGTGCAGGGTCAATCGCCACCGGCCCGTAAAGGAGCAGTGGGAGAGCCTTAGCCGCAAGATGCTGGGGCACTACGGCTTCTATGGGATCACATTCAACGGCCGCAGTCTCAACCGCTTCGCCCAGCAGGTCAGGCGTGCCTGGCGGAAGTGGCTGAACCGGCGCTCGCGGGACAAGGACATGCCGTGGGATCGGTTCCGCCGCCTTCTTAAGCGGTATCCGTTGCCGAGGCCGAGAATCGTCCACACGTTCGCGTAGCGAAGCCATACCCTGAGGAACCGTATGCGTTAATCGCGCTCGTACGGATCTGTGGGGGCTCTGGGAGGGTAACCTCCCAGTTCTACCCGGAGGAGACGCCCGCCTTCTGCTGGGGGTATGGTGCAAAGCTCGGGAGGCCTTGCTGAGGGCGGACCACAGTGCGTTGTGTGCGAGGATATTCCCTGAAGACGCGAAGGATTTTCGAAAAACCTCCGGCAACTTCCGTTCTTGCGGTGAGGTGAGGGGTCTTCAATCTACCTTCCACTTGCGCTCCCTGCCCTCCACGAGGGCACGGATATTGGAGCGGTGGCGGAAGGAGATGCACAGAGCAAACAAGCCGCCGAGTCCTACGTACAGTCCGGGGTACTCAAAGAGGGCGAGCCAAAGGGGTAAACTGACGGCCGCGATGAGGGAGGCGAGGGAGACGAAGCGCCAGCGCCAGGCAGCGGTTGCGAAAAGGAGAAACGCGCAGAGCGCAGCTTTGGGCCAGAGAACGAAAGAGATCCCGGAGACGGTGGCCACACCCTTGCCGCCCTCGAAGCGGAGAAACAGAGAATAACAGCTTCCCAGCAGGGTGGCAAGAGCAACGAGCGAGACGTTCTGGGCGTGGACGGAGGAGGTCGCAGGCCAAAGGAAAAGGGCAACGGCGACGGGGAGGGCGCCCTTGGCCATGTCGAGGGCAAGGACCACGAGACCAGAGCGAAGGCCGAGAAGGCGGGCCACATTGGTGGCGCCGATGTTGCCGCTCCCGGAAGCTCGCACGTCCTGGGCGCCAAGCAAGCGGCCGATCCAGTAGCCAGAGGGTATGGACCCGACGAGGTAGCCGAGGGCGGCCAAAGGCAGAACGGCATGCCAGGCCATGGATGTCTCCCACCTTGGATGCGCCAACAGCTTACTGGGGTGAATGAGCGAAAGGCAAGGAGTTTTTGGCGTGACGGCTCGCTGAAGTGCCATGTGACGGGGATTTCGCACGACAGCGTGGTCTGCTGGGTGAAGTCACGCCTTGGCTTGGTTGTGGCAATTGTTCAGGATACGGCCAGGCCTCTTTACGGAGCGCCGGTGCAAAGTTCGAGAGGTTCTCCTGCTGGCCCAGGAGGAAGAGGAGGATCCAGATGCGGTTTCCCTCGCAGATCTTCCTGCCTCTGATGGGACGGAGTCCTCCGGGGGCGGGGGTTTTTCGGAAACCTGATAGGGAAGCCTGAGGGCGGTGGTGGTGCAGGCATTGTTCTGTGAAGACCATTGTAGTATGGTGCCAAATGATCCGCAGCGTAACTTTTCATTCAAGGGGAAGAGAGGCGAGGGGTGCCGCTTCTCCCGATGGGTAGTGATGAGCAGTTACCAACCATGAAGATCGCAGTCATCGACGGGCAAGGTGGTGGTATAGGCAGCGTCCTGATTAAGAGGATGAAGGAGGTCTTTCAGGAACGCGTGGAGATTATCGCCTTGGGGACGAATGCCATCGCCGCAGCCCAGATGATGAAGGCCGGCGCGAACAAGGGGGCGAGTGGGGAGAACGCCATCGTGGTCATGGTGCGTAAGGTAGATTTCATTGTCGGTCCCATTGCCATTGTGCTTGCCGATGCCATGATGGGCGAGATGACCGCCGCCATGGCTGCGGCGGTAGCAAGCAGCCCGGCCCGGAAGTTCCTTCTCCCTCTCACCCAGGAGGCCGTGGAAGTGGTGGGCGTCGTGCCCGAGCCTCTGCCCCACGTGGTGGAGCATCTGGTCGAAAAGCGGCTTCGCCCCCTTGTGGAGAGCACGGAGTTAGAAAGTTAGCTGAGAGAAAGCGGTCTCTCCTGGGGGTCCGCTACCTCGGCCGCTGCATTCTTCCGGGATGGTTTTCGCGAGTTACGAGCCAGGAGGGATTGATGGCACCTCCGCTCTCGTGCGGGCCCTTCTCGCCGCGCCTGGCGATGATTTGACGGGATGTTTCACGTGGAACAACCGCCCGTTCCCATGGATCGCCCTTCGTGGGACCAATCTCCACCCTAACCTTAGTCTGCTTCGTGAAGAGTCCATTCCAGAAGGAGCGGGTAAGAGGGACGGGGAAATTCGGAAGGCGAAATCCGACGTACAAAGCCTTAGCCGCGATCAAGGTTTTTTGCGAATTCCGGAAGTCAAGGATCACCAAAGCGAGGACTTGGCAGCATGTGGGCGCCCAAAAATCCTTTCATTCCTCAATTTCTCAATTCCTTGGTCTTTCAACCCTTTAATTGCTCGTCCGTTTGTTTCGTATCTGATCCCGCGCTGGCGGGATTCGGCACGTGGGGCTCTTTCGAGTCACGTCTTTGAGGGCATCGGAGCCATGGTGTCTCGCGCGAGGTGGAAATAGGGGACATGGAGCCGCTCAAGGAGGAAATCGCCAGGAAACTGACGAGCCGCTGGCTGGGTAAACAGCTCCACTACTATCAGGATCTGGATTCGACCAACCGGATGGCCCAGGAGCTTGCCCGTCAGGGCGCAGCCGAGGGGACCGTCGTCGTGGCCGAGCGGCAGCTCAGCGGACGGGGTCGACAGGGCCGCGTATGGCACTCACCAGCGGGAGTGGGTCTTTACTCCTCCTTGATTCTGCGTCCGGCGCTTCCTCCTAATCAGGTCCAGCTCCTGACGCTGGCCGTCGCCGTTGCGGTCGCGCGCGCGATTTCCGCGCAGACGCTCCTATCACCATTGATCAAGTGGCCTAACGACATCCTTATCAGGGAAAAGAAGGTAGCCGGGATTCTCACGGAGGCGGAGGCCGAAGCAGAGCGGATCGCCCATGTGGTGGTGGGTGTGGGCATTAACGTGAATCACACGGCGGCAGAACTAGGCCGGGACCTCGAGGCTCTGGCCACCTCCCTCAGGTTGGAGCTGGGGCACTCGGTGGAGCGGTCAGCCCTCGCAGCAGAGCTCTTCGTTGAGGTCGAGACCTGGTATGAGCGGTTGAAAGGGAGGGACTCCTCTGGCATGTTGGACGAATGGCGCCGACACGCCGCCACCTTGGGTCGAAGGGTCCGGGTGTTTCTTGGTCAGACGACGGTGGAAGGCACAGCCCTCGATGTAACCAACGAGGGCGCGTTATTGGTTGAACGGGGGGATGGTTCCCGGACGGTGGTGCACTCCGGAGATGTGGAGCACCTGAGACTGGTGGGTGGTGGGAGTGGGGCAGATTGGGCGAAACAGGCGCCTCGTGAGGAAGGCGGCGCGCCTGGCAGGGATATACATTTCGGCCGGAGGGATGGCTAAAGCCCGCGCGCCTTTTCCATGGCTTCCTGTTTCTTCTTGCAGTTGATGCAGAGCGTGGTCACCGGTCTAGCCAACAACCGGTCCTCGCCGATGTCGTCGCCGCACATCTCACAAATACCGAACTCGCCCGAGTCAACCCGATCGAGAGCGCTTCGGATTTTGGAGATCAGCTTCCGTTCCCGGTCGCGGATGCGGAGCATGAAGTTTCGGTCCGACTCCAGCGAGGCTCGATCAGTGGGGTCAGGGAAATTCTCGCCGCTTGCGGTCATACCGGTGACGGTCCTTTCCGCCTCGCTCAGGAGCTCACGGAGCCTTTCGGTGAGGATCTGCCGGAAGTACTCGAGTCTCTCCTTGTCCATGGGCTCGTTCTCCCGCTCGTTTTTTTGGAAGAAGTTCTTTTAGCATACGGCTAGTTACAAGTAAAGGGTAAAACGCCATCAGCCCTGGAATCCCGGCGCACGGTAGTGGCCGCTCCTGCCACCGCTCTTCTCAGCCAGCTGGATGGCCTCGATACGCATGCCCCGATCGTAGGACTTACACATGTCGTAAATGGTCAAGGCGGCCACCGAAACCCCAACCAGGGCCTCCATCTCGACCCCGGTGCGATCGTCAGCCTTCACCGTCGCCCGAATGGAGATGGCCGAGCTCTCGGGATCGGGGGTGAAGTCGATGGACAGGCTCGTGAGCCGAAGCGGGTGGCAGAGGGGTATGAGCTCGCTGGTGCGTTTGGCAGCCATAATCCCACCAATCCGGGCAACAGCGAGGACGTCACCTTTCGCCACTCCTCCCGAGGTGATAAGCTGCAGGGTCTCGGGTTGCAAGTGAATCCGTCCGACGGCCACGGCGCGACGTTCGGTGGGGGACTTGGCTCCCACGTCCACCATGCGTGCCCGCCCGGCTTCATCGAAATGACTGAGCTTCGCCATGATCAGCTCCGAGTGAGGGTTCTACGAGACGATGCTTTATTGCGTAAACGGTCCTTATTGTTCCCTGTGAGTCTCCCGCCGAATCCGCAGGTCCAGGTAAAGATCTCCCGGGCGAGCACCGTAATCGCCGCCGTCCCCTTCCCGGGGAAACTTGAGACGCATCCCGTCCGTGGCTCCTCCAGGAACGACGACCGTCATAACCTTCCGAGTCTCGTAGCGGCCGCGACCTTCGCAGACGATGCAGGAGACCTGGGCGACACGGCCCTCGCCGCTGCACCTGGGGCAGGCGTCAGTGGCAGCGAAGATCCCAAGAGAGCCGCTAAAGGTACCGCTCCCCCCGCACGTGGGGCACGGGTGCCTTGCGGAGCTGGGCCGGACGCCGGTACCCTCGCAGTGCTTGCAGCCTTCCATCCGGGTGATCTCGACCGACTTCTGAACCCCCTGTGCAGCCTCGACGGGGGACAGGGCCACGGTGAGGCAGAGATCGGCGCCGGGAAGCGGTCCCCGGTGCGGCTGCTTGCCCGAGATTCCCAGAAAGGCGAACAGTTCGGCACCCAGGGTTCTGAACACCTCTTCGCTGTGGCGGAAGCCCTGGAAACCCTGTTCGCGGAGGCCCTGGTGGCCCCGTTTGTTGTAGAGACGGCGCCGATGCTGGTCACTCAACACGTGGTAGGCCTCGGCAACCAGCTTGAACCGCTCCTCGTCGCGAGCATTGCCCGGGTTGCGGTCAGGGTGGTAGTGGAGAGCCAGTTGACGGAATCGGCTCTTGATCTCATCGAGTGACGCGCTCTTGGCGAGACCAAGTATCTTGTAGTAATCGCGATCGGGCTTCATGGTTCGGCCGCAGCAGGGAGTCCACGGGAGGATCCCGGCACAATTGAGTGTGCCTCTTCCCCGTTCGAGGGAGTAGCTCATATTACCGTGACCCTCTCTTGAAAACAACCGCGGCCTGGCTTTTTCGGCCGCCTAGCAGAAATGATCATTCATCCTTCAGGGATCGCCAGGCACCAGTAGTGCGAACAAGGGATGACTCATAACAGCGACCCATTGGGAGAACGGCCGTGACGAGGGAAGCAGAGAAGAGAGAGATCCTCGCCTTTACCTATGGCGAACGACTAAAGGCGGAGCTCCTTGTCGTGGGTGAGCTGCTGGAAACGATTGCCAGTCTCCACGGCCCCGAACGGGAGGGTGCACTAACCCTGTTCCGCACCGTTATTGCGGGAGTGGCGGGTGATTTCAGACTCGCAGCGCGGGTCCTCGGCAGTGAGGACCTCCTTGGTTTGGATGCCAAGATCGAGCTGGTGGAGGGATTCGCGCGCCTGGTCCAGATGACGGCGGCACGGGAAGAACTCAGCGTGCTCCTCAGCCGGGTCACCACCGTGAGCGGTCGCGCCATGGCAGCGCTCAGAGGGAAGAGTCTTCTCTAGTCGGTTGTTGAAAAACCGCAGGAGCCCTCCCTTGTCCGCACAAGGGCAAGCGGGCGATTCTGTGAGACAGGGTAATTTGGTCGGCAAAGCCATTGCCAGCTAACCGGCATCTCCCTGAGAGAGGGTGGAGAGGATGTCGTCGGCGCGGTAGATATCCCGGAGGAAGAAAGGATGCCAGAATCGTTCCCCCGGTGGGAAGACGGCGAGGAAGGGAATGCTCCGGCTGCCCATGCGTTCGAGGAGCAGCTTTGCCTGGGGATTGTCTCGGGTGAGATCCGCCTTGAGGAGGAGGGCGTTGCGGTCCCGGAAAGCCTGACGCACCCGGTGATCTTGCAGGGTGGCTCGCTCCACGAGGACGCAGTTAGGGCACCAATCGGCGGTGAAATCCACCACGACCCAGCGCCGCGCCGCGGCTGCAGCGAGGAGCTTCTCCAGTGTGTATGGTTCCCACGAGAGTCCATCTCCGGAGGTGGGAGACTCGGATTGGCTCATGGGGGGAAAGACGTGCAGGCTCGACCACCAACCGCCAACGATCACCAGAAGGGCCACGATCCGAACCATGACCCGGCGACGGGTGGAGTCCCCGAGGGTTGTCATCTGCCCCCAGATATAGAGGCCGAGACCGAGGAAGAGGCAGAAGAGCACCACCCAGACCCGCATCTCGCCCGGGAGAATCGTGAGCAGATAGACCACGGTGGCGAGGAGCGCGAACCCCATGAGGCGCTCGAAGTGGCCAAGCCACGGGCCGGGTCGAGGAAGCCACCTGAGGGCAGCCGGGGAGATGGCCAGAATGATATACGGGGCGGCCATGCCAAGACCCATGGAGGCGAAGATGACGAAGATCAGCGGTGGTGACTGCCGGAGAGTCCAGGCCATGGCTCCACCCAGGAGCGGGCCGCTGCATGGGGTGGCGAGGAAGGTGGCAAGCATTCCCCTAGAGAAGCAGCCCACATATCCCTGCCCTGCCGCAAGGGCATCCGCTTTCACGGCAAATTGGGGGACGGGAAGGTGGAAGAGATCGAAGAGGCTCATGGCCATGGCAAATAGCACGACAATCATGCCGAGGATAAATGCCTGCTTCTGAAAGAGCTCTCCCCAGCCGTACCCGGCAAAACTGGCAAGGGCGGCGAGGATGAGGAACACGGTGATAATGCCGGCGGCGAAGTAAAAACCCATGAACGCGGCACGCCGCCTACTCCCCTGGGCGTCTTGGACGAAGGAGAGGATCTTGAGACTCACAACCGGCAGGACACAGGGCATGACATTCAGGACAAGACCGGCAACGAAGGCGAAGATCACAGCCTTCAGCAGGCTGTCTACTTCCATCCCCCGATGGACGGGCCTAGGGGACAGGTTGGGAAGTTCGGCAAGGTGTCCCGGACTAGGCTCCCCAACGTCCGCCCCTTTTCGGGATTCGGCGATGCCGGCACTCCCTGGTTCCTTTTCTTCCCCGGGGTGGGTGCGGCGAAGGGCCTCTGCGAGAGTCGGAGAAACGACGCCTGCACCTGACGGCGACGGGCTCACCGTGAGGGAAGCGGCGACATCAGATTGGTGAGGAACACAGAGACCTTCTTTGCTACAGAGGAGCAGCTTAAGGCGCAGGTGTGTCAGATGACGACCCGGGGTGAGACTCTGAGGTGTGGAAAGGGGCAGGTAGATCGTGGTCCGGTTGGGGTAGGCCCACACCCATTCATCGGGACCGAACTCCGCCTCTCGCACCTTATCCGCGGGGAGAAAGCGAGCCGGGCTGGCCCGGACTCCTTCCGGGAGTGACACAACCTCCAACGAGGTGGGCAAGCCCGGGCCGGGGCCCTTCGGGTTCCCGTAGATATGCCAACCCGGGGCCAAAACGATGGTGACGGCGACCCACGCATCTTGCCCCGCCGATACGGTCGACGGATGACTCTCCGCAGTCACGGTCAAAGGGAGAGCGGGATCGCGTTGGCCCTGAGCCGATGTAAGGCTCGGGAAGACCGCACCGACAAAGAGCAGTAGTAGTACCCACCAGGAAGGGGCGCGTTTGTGGTGATTCATAGATTGAGCTTTCGGACGTGGCCTGCGATCGAGTTCGGAAGATGATAAACGGGAAGGGATGAGATGACAAGGACCGGGGAGACGTCAGTCCAGGTATGACGGCAACCTCGAGGCGGGTCAGCGGCTGCGCAGGTGGGAAATCAGAATTCCCCAGAACTCAGCAGGGCGCACCAGCGGAGAGACCGCTTCATAGTGCCAGCCGAGATGGCGGCCACAGTGACGACACAATGCCAGGCGCCAGCGGTACCCGGGGAACCAGGTATGGGCTTCCGTCGCCCCCTGGTAGGCGACGCCGCCGGGGCAAGAGAAGAAGGTATGGAACTCGAAGCTCACCCCCGCCGGGTTGACGAAGCGGTGTCGCGTGCTGATCCCAATCGGGATGAGGCGGTCGGATGAGGTAATGAGACTGCCGCAGGCGCTGCACTGGTAGGCCCTGGCACCATTGCCACCAATCCCGTCCAGAGCTGAGTGGGTAAAGACCATGGCCGGACCTCATCGTGGACGGCAAGGAACATAACAAATGGGTTGAGAAAGTCAATCATAGAGGAGGGGAACCGTCGCCGGTGGCAGAGGGAGAGCAATGGGAATGTAGCCGTAACCGGGGGGGCAACTGCTTCGCGTCGCCAAGATCGTCGCCTATTCTGCGACGTGGCGACCGAGTATTTGCCCCATGAGCGCCGAGTCCTGAGTGAGGAAATTCCCCTATTCTGCCTGTTCCCATTCTGTTAAAGTCCAGCCCATGACGCCCTCCGACCGGGAAACGATCCGGGCCGGGTCGAGGGGGTTCTAC
>Ga0209253_10006035_pt1 | contig 10489 bp, 14 predicted proteins | sample FrelakmetBRP12BR_FD_187145 | JGI IMG/M metagenome (GOLD analysis project Ga0209253, IMG submission 187145) | Freshwater lake sediment microbial communities from the University of Notre Dame, USA, for methane emissions studies - BRP12 BR (SPAdes)... | ecosystem: Environmental > Aquatic >... | reverse complement strand
CGAGTTCTTCATCCTCGCCGGCTACGGCTTCGCCGCCTCGCGCGCGGCGCGACTAGCGACCAACTCGCGTTTCGCCCGCCTCACCGATCGCGCCGCCGGCGTGCTGGTTCTCGCCGCTGCGGCGATGGTGCTGAGCGTCGCGCGCATCTGAGCAGTGCCGTCGTCGCGCGGCATCACCGCTCCGCGTCGCCGCCGGCACCCAGCACCGCCGACAGCGGCTGCTGCAGCCAGTTCGCATGCAATCCCGAAGCCAGCCAGACGCCCAGTTCCGGCTGCGCCGCAAGCAGCGAGTTCTCGGGATCCACGGCCAGGCACTTGAACAGCGGTGCCAGCGTCGTGCGCGCCGCATCGCAGGTCAGCAGCCACTTGCCGGCATGCGCGCCATCGAGCCGCGACACGTAGCCGAGCTTCTCCAGTTCGGCGAGCAGTCGTTCGACGCCATCGTCGGCGAAACGCACCGCACGGGCCAGCGCGGCAATCGGCACCCGACCATCGTCGACGCCCTGCTCGCTTGCCTGCAGCAGCGTGCGCAGCAGCGCCACCGCGGTGAGGAAGCGGTTGCCGGCCCGGCGCTCGTCGGCAAAGCGCGCCGCACGCAGCATGGGCAAGGTCGCCGCGATCGCCGCACCGAACAGGATCGCGTACCAGGACAGGTAGATCCACAGCAGGAGCAGCGGCAAGGCCGAGAACGCGCCGTAGATGCCGGCAAGCGTGCCGGTGCGGATGTAAAGCCCGAAGCCGTGGCTGAGCACCTCGCCCAGCGCCGAAGCGACGAAGGCACCGATCAGGGCGTCGCGCCGGTGAACCTTCCTGTTCGGCACCATCACGTACAGCGCGGCCAGCGCCAGTCCGCCGAGCACGAACGGCGCGATATCGAGGGCCGCCTTGATGAGGCCGGAGGGTTGCGACAGCGCCAGCAGGTAGGACGTGGCGCTGAGGCTGGCGCCGATCGCCAGCGGCCCGACGGTGAGCAGTGCCCAGTAGACGAGGACGCGGGCGAGCACGCTGCGCCGCGCCTGCACCTTCCAGATGTCGTTCAGCACCCGGTCGACGGTGTGGATCATCAGCAGCGCGGTGACGAGCAGGAACAGCAGGCCGTAGACGGTCAGGCCGGCCGCGTTGGCCGCGAAGTCGTTCAGGTAGCGCAGGATGGTTGCCGAGATCTGCGGCGGCAGCAGCCCGCGCACCAGCTGGCTCTCCAGTTCGATCCGAAACTCGGCGAACAGAGGAAAGGCGGCAAACACCGACAGGGCCACGGCCAGCAGCGGCACCATCGACAGCGTCGAGGTGAACGTGAGGCTGCCGGCCACCTGCGGCAGGCGCACGTCGCGCGCACGATGCACCGCAAAGGCCAGCACGTCGCGGGCGCGACTCAGAGAGGTGTTCGACATCGCGTTCATATAATCGGCCGCTTCCGCCGATAGTACCGAGCCAACGTGCCCGCCACCGCCGACATCCTCGTGCTCTATTACTCGCGCCACGGCGCGACGCGCCGCCTGGCCGAGCTCATCGCGCAGGGCATCGATGCCGTGCCCGGCGCCGCCGCACGCCTGCGCACGGTTCCCCCAGTGGCGCCGGCGACCGAAATCGCCGCGCCGCCGGTGCCGCCGGAAGGCAGCCCGTATGTCGAACTCGCCGACCTCGAGCAGTGCGCCGGCCTGGCGCTCGGCTCGCCGACGCGCTTCGGCAACATGGCCGCGCCACTGAAGCATTTCATCGACAGCACGGCCGGGCTGTGGCTATCGGGGGCGCTGGCCGGCAAGCCGGCGGCCCTGTTCACTTCGACCAACTCGATGCACGGCGGCCAGGAGTCCACGCTGCTGTCGATGATGCTGCCGCTGCTTCATCACGGCATGCTGATCGTCGGGCTGCCATACACCGAGCCGGATCTCAACGAGACCTCCAGTGGCGGCACGCCGTACGGGGCGAGCCATCACGCACGGCTGAGCCAGCAGCCGGTCACCGCCGAGGAAGCGCGCTTGGCGATTGCGCTCGGCAAGCGGCTGGCGTCTACGGCGCTGAAGCTGCGCGCATGAGGGACGGGCTGTCGCCGGCGCAACGGCTGGCCTGGCGTGTTGCCTCGGCAAGCTGGGTGGCGCTGCTCGTGCTTGTCGTGCTGTGGGAATGGCGCCTGGCGCCACTGCGCCCCGGCGGCTCGTGGCTGGTGCTCAAGGGCGTGCCGCTGCTGCTGCCGCTGCGCGGGGTGCTGCGCGGCGATGTGAAGAGCATGCAGTGGGCGCTGCTGCTGGTGCTCGCCTACATCGCCGAAGGCAGCGTGCGTGCGCTCGATGCGCCGCCGGCCGGCGCACTGGCGATGAGCGAGATCGCGCTCGGCGGGCTCTTCTTCGCCGCCGCGATCGTCTACCTGCGGCCGTTCAAGAAGGCGGCGCGCGCGAGGACTCCGACATGAATCTGCTCCAGGCACTTGCCGCCGCGGTCGGCGAGGCGAACGTGCTCACCGGCAACGATGCGCAGCCCTACCTGACCGACTGGCGCCGGCGTTATCACGGCCGGGCGCAGGCGGTGGTGCGACCGGGCAGCACGACGGAGGTCGCCGCCGTGGTGCGCGCCTGCGCCGCGGCGCGCACGCCGATGGTGCCGCAAGGCGGCAACACTGGCCTGGTCGGTGGTGGCACACCGGACGCCTCCGGCGACGCGGTGCTGATCAGCCTGCAGCGGATGAACCGCGTGCGATCGATCGACACCGCCAACGACACCATCACGGCGGAGGCAGGCTGCGTGCTGCAGGCGGTGCAGCAGGCGGCGCGCAGCCACGGACGGCTGTTCCCGCTCAGCCTCGCCGCCGAGGGCAGCGCGACGATCGGCGGCAACCTCGCCACCAATGCCGGCGGCACGCAGGTGCTGCGCTATGGCAATGCGCGCGACCTCGCGCTCGGCCTCGAGGTGGTGCTGGCCAGCGGCGAGACCTGGGACGGTCTGCGCGGCCTGCGCAAGGACAACACCGGCTACGACCTGAAGCACCTGTTCATCGGCGGCGAGGGCACGCTGGGCATCATCACCGCGGCGACGCTGAAGCTGTACCCGCTGCCGGCGGCGCAGATGACGGCGCTGGCCGCCGTGCCGTCGCTCACCGCCGCGACGCGATTGCTCGAGCGCGCGCGCGCCGCGGCCGGCGCGGCACTGACCGCCTTCGAGGTGATGGGCCGGATCACGCTGCAGCACGCGGCCGAGATGCTGCCCGCACTGCGCACGCCGCTGCCGCTGGCGCAGCCGTGGTACGCACTGCTCGAACTGTCCGACGCGGAAAGCGAAGCCCACGCCTCCGCCGTGCTCGAACGCATCCTCGCCGCCGCCCTCGAGGACGGCGACATCGTCGATGCCGCCGTGGCCCGCTCGCTGGCCGAGGCGCAGGCGCTGTGGGCGCTGCGCGAGGGCATTCCCGAGGCGCATGCGAAGCGCGGCGGCAACGTCAAGCACGACATCTCGCTGCCGGTATCGTGCATCGCCGAGTTCGTGGAGACGACCAACGCCGCGCTGCGCAGCCGCTTCGACTGGATCGAACCGATCGTCTTCGGCCATCTTGGCGACGGCAACCTGCACTACAACATGGGCACGGTGCCGGGCACCTCCATCGATGTCGCCTTCGCGCGGGAGCGCGAGATCAACGACCTGGTCAACGACGCCGTGCATGCGCGCGGCGGCTCGATCAGCGCCGAACATGGCCTGGGGCAACTCAAGCGCGAGGCGATCACCCGCTACAAGCCGGCAATCGAACTCGAACTGATGCGCAGAATCAAGCGCGCCCTCGACCCGCTTGGCCTGATGAACCCCGGCAAGCTGATCTGAGGGCGAATGCGGATTGCCGTGCGCGCGGGCGAGCGCGTCGCGCCGGGGCAGCGGAATATTCACGCCCGCCGACCCTTGGGTTCGGGGCCCGCGCTGGGTAGACTGCCCTTGCCCTTGGAATCCGACCGATGCGTCCCGCAACTGCCCTCGTCGCCTGCGCCGCGCTGCTCGCCGCCGGTCTTGCGCGTGATGCAGCGGCGATCGTGCGCTGCGAAGACGCCGACGGCAAGGTCTCCTACTCGAACACCGAATGCCCGCCGAACACGAAGCTGGTGCGCAAGGTCGAGCCGTCGCCGCCGGTGATCGTCCACGACAAGGCGCGCCCCGCAGCCAAGGCCGACCGCACGCCGCCGCCTGCGCGCATCGAGCCCGCCCGAAGTCCGCGGACCACTGATCCGGTGCAGGAAGACCAGGAGTTGACGGCACAACTGGCCGAGCAGCGGCGCGAGTGCGAAGCGCGGGTCCGCGAGATTCAGCGCCTGCAGGACGATGTCAATGCGGCCCCGGCGGATGCGCGCGCCTCGGCCGAGCTGACGCTGCGCCGCGCTCAGGACGATTACAGGGCGCTCTGCCCGAGGCAGCGGTGAACGGACCCCGCCTGCTCCTTGCGATGCTGCTGGCCTTGGCCGCGCTTTCGGCAGCGGCGCAGGAGGTACAGCGCTGCGAGGGTGCCGACGGCAAGGTGAGCTACGCCAACGGTCCCTGCCCGCCCGGCACGACCGCGGTGCGCAGCCTGCCTGCGGCCGGCGCGCCCAGCGCCGCCGACCAGAAAGCGGCGCAACAGCGGGCGCAGCAGGATGTGCGCAACGCCGCTGCGATCGACCGCGCGCGCAAGGCCGAGGAAGAGCGCCTCGCCCGCGCGCAGGAGCAGGCGCAGGCCAAGGCGAAGAAGCAAGAGGTGCACTGCCAGCGCCTGGACGCGCGCCTGCGTGCCGCGCAGGAAGAACTCGAAGGCGCCAGCGAGAGCAAACGCACCGAAGCGCAGCGCCGCGTCAGACGCGCCGAGCTGCTGTACGTCGAAGACTGCGGACCGGTGAAGAAGTAGCTCGTCCGGTCAGGCAGCCGGCGAGGCGGACGCATCGGCCCGGCCGATCCGCCGTGTCGTGAACGCCCGTGCCGCCGCGTGCAGCGACTGCGCGCCGTGCTGCTCGATGAAGTCCGGGTCGCTGAGCAGGCGCCGCCAGTTGCGCGCGCCGCGCTCGCCATGGAACAGCCCCAGCAGGTGACGCAGGATCGCCCGCGGCGGCACGCCGGCCGCCGCCTGCCGCTGCAGGTAAGCCGACATGGCCGCAATGACCTGCGCCCGGCTCGGTGGCGTGCCTGCATCGGCGAACATCCCGCCATCGACCGCGGCCAGCAGATACGGGTCATGGTATGCGGCCCGGCCGAGCATCACGCCGGCCAGCCGCTGCAGCGGCGCGGTCGCCTGGGCCAGCGACGTGATGCCGCCGTTCAGGACGAACTGCGCGCTCGGGAAATCGGCCGCCAGCTGGTACACGACCTCGTAGCGCAGCGGTGGCACCTCGCGGTTTTCCTTCGGCGACAGACCCTTGAGCCAGGCGTTGCGGGCGTGCACGATGAACACCTCGCAACCGGCCGCGTGCACCTGGCCCACAAAGTCGCGCACGAAACCGTAGCCCTCGTTACGGTCGATGCCGATGCGGTGTTTGATGGTCACCGGGATCGACACCGCGTCGCGCATCGCCCTGATGCAGTCGGCCACGAGCGCCGGCTCGGCCATCAGGCAGGCGCCGAAGGCGCCCCGTTGCACGCGCTCCGACGGGCAGCCGCAGTTCAGGTTGATCTCGTCGTAGCCCCGCTGCTCGCCGAGCCGGGCACAACGCGCCAGTTCGTCGCGCTCGGAGCCGCCCAGTTGCAGTGCGACCGGGTGCTCGGCGGGATCGAAGTCCAGATGGCGCGGCACATCGCCGTGCAGCAGCGCGCCGGTGGTCACCATCTCCGTGTACAGCCGCGCCTGGCGGGACAGTTGCCGATGGAAGAACCGGCAGTGCCGATCCGTATGTTCCATCATCGGCGCGACGCAGAAGCGCCAGGGCGAGAGGGTCAAGGGCGTTAGACTCGCTGCATAAGAACGCGCCGGGCGGCGTGCTCGTGATCGGCCGCCCGGAACGCCGGCCATCGAGGGACAATTATGCGACGAGACCAACACCACGCGCCGCGCGCCGGCGTTGTTCGCGCGGAGCTTTCGGGGCTGGGAGCTGCCGCCGACGGGATTGAGCGGCGAGACGAGGAGCCGGGGCAGGCGCTGCGAGAACGGATCGCTTTCCTGCGCGGTTTTCTCGCCCACCCCGACCAGGTCGGCTCGGTCATCCCCAGTTCGCACGTCCTCGAGCAGCGCCTCGTGCGCAGCGCGCGGCTGCTGCGCGCGCGCTGCGTCGTCGAACTCGGACCCGGCACGGGCGGCACGACGCGTGCTTTCCTGAGCGCCATGCCCGGAGCGGCGCATCTGCTGGCCATCGAACTGAACGAGGGCTTCGCCGCCCGACTGCGCACCTCGATCCGCGACCCGCGGCTGGCGGTCGTCAGCGGCAGCGCCGAGTTCATCGACCGCTACCTCGCCGAGCGCGGCCTGCCGGCGCCGGACGCGGTGATCTCCGGCATCCCCTTCTCGACCATGCCGCGCGCGGTCGCCGACCGCATCGCCGCCGAGATCGCGCGCGTGCTGGCGCCCGACGGGCGCTTCGTCGCCTACCAGGTGCGCGCGCACGTGGCCGATTTCGCCACCCCGTATCTGGGCCCGCCGCGCAAGGAATGGGAATTTCTCAATATCCCGCCGGTGCGCGTCTTCACCTGGACGCGCGCCGGGTAGAGCGCGTCAGCGGCCGGCGGCGCCTAATCGATGCCGATCAGCCACTGGATGACCTGCTTGGCGACGAAGCCGAGGATGCCGAAGGCCAGCACGAAGAACAGGATGAAGGTGCCGAAGCGGCCGGCCTTCGAATCGCGCGCCAGCTTGAAGATGATGAACAGCATGAACACGATGAAGGCGCCCACGCCCCAGGTCATGCCGAATTCGGCGACCTGAGCTTCGGTCAGGCCGAACAATCCGCCTTCCATCGCCGGCCTCAGGTTCGCGGCGGCAGCCGCTCGACGTCCAGCACATCGCGGTAGGCATGCCAGCTCGCGTGCCCGATCAGCGGCACCGCGAACACGAAGCCCACCATCAGCGTGGCCATGGAGGCCGCGGTGGCCAGCATGATGAGCACCGCCCACAGGGCCATCGGCGCCGGGTTGTCGCCGACCGCACGCACACTGGCCAGAAGCGCGGTGCGCAGGCTCACGCGGCGGTCAAGCAGCAGCGGCGCCGAGACCACGGTCAGCGAGAACACCAGCGCCGCGCCGAGCCCTCCGGCCAGCAGCCAGAGGAAGAACAGCCAACCGCCCTGCCCGGTCACCGCATAACGCAGGAAACGCAGTGGAGAATCGAGCGGCACCGTCACGAAGAGCTTGAACAGCGCCGCCGAGACAAGCACCCACGCCGTGGCCGCCGCGAACAGCAGCAGGCCGAGCGCGACCAGCGGCCGCGTGCCGCGTCGCCAGGCCCCGATCGCGTGGCCGAGCTGCGGCCGCTCGCCCGCCGCGCGGCGGCGGCTCAGCTCATACAGGCCCGTGCACAGGACCGGGCCGATCAGCAGGAAGCCGGTCAGCGCGCCCGGCATGAGCAGCCAGGCACGCAGCGTCAGCGTGACGATCGCCAGCCCACCGACGGCGACGATCAGGCCGTGCAGCAGGCTGGGAACGAGGCAGGCGTGCAGGTCGCGCCAGCCCAGGCGCAGCCATAGGAACGGCTGCGCGAAGCCGACCGCGCGCACCGCGGGCAGCGTGTCGACCGACGAGTCAGGAGTGCCTGAAGGCATGGGCGCATTATCGCGGAGCACCGTCCGCGGCGCGCCGCTGCCGTGCAGGGCGGCATGCGCCGGCAGACAAGCCGCTCAGGTCAGCGGCAGCGCGCGAAACCAGTGCACGAAAGCCAGCCAACCCGGGCTCTGCGCCGCGGTGAACCACAGCACATGCACCGTCGCGAAGACCGCAAGCATCAGCGGGAACGCTGCGCGGCCCTGCCGCTCTCCGCGCTCGCGCGCAATCAGCACCAGCAGTACCAGGTCGGTCAGGCCGTAGCCGAGCGCCTGGTAGTGCAACGGGTTGGCCAGCGGCGGGAAGTGGAAGAACGCAATGCGCGCGACGACGGGATCGATAAGCGTCAGCCCGGTGCAGATCATGTAGCGCGCATGCAGCGCCGGCGTGCTGCGGTAGACGATCGCCAGGGCCCAGGCAAGCGCGAAGAGCGCCACGGCCGACAGCGGCAGGTAGAGGAACTTTCCTTCGGCGAGGAAGTCGGCCTCGCTCATCGAGCGAGCGCGGAAATGCGTCAGCGCCAGCGACGCCGCGATGATCACGGGCACCAGCACATACGACAGTGACCCGAGCGCACGGTGCAACCGCCGCTGCCGGCTGCGGATCAGCAGCGGCTGCACGATCAGCAGGGCGACCCACGCCGTCATCACGATCGCATGCAGGTGCGTGTAGCGGTCGGCTCCGTGCGGCAGCTTCGACAGGTACATCGGCCAGAAGGCAATCAGCGCCGCGCCGAACAGGGCGGCAAACCAGTAGCTGCTGCTGCGAAACATCGGCGCCTTCCCCCTTCGTCAGACCGGCGGCGGCTCACCGGCCTGCAGCGCCGCGATCTGGCGATCGTGCTCACGCGCAAACAGCAGTTGCGCCGCGACCGCGCCAAGAAGCGCCATCAGCATGTCGGACTGCGTGTCCCAGGGGTCGCCCTGCGTGCCGAGGAATTCATCCGCGCCCTGGCCAAGTGCGAGCGCCGCGGCCCACTCGATGAGTTCGTAGGTCGCGCTGATGGCCAGCGCTATGCAGCAGGCGATGAACGCCAGCATCTTCCGCCCCCGGACGTGGCCGCCGCGGACCAGGATCTCGCGCGCGACGAGGGCCGGGACGAAGCCCTGCATGAAGTGGCCGATCCTGTCGTACGGGTTGCGACTCAGGCTGAACAGGTCGGCGAGCGCGAAGCCGAGCGGAACCCGCGCATACGTGTACGCACCACCGACGATGAGCACCACGGCATGGACGAAGACGAAGCCGTACAGCAGGCCGGTCAGCGGGAAGCGGCGGTAGGTCGCCCACAGGACCGGCAGCGCGACGAGGACCGGGAAGACCTCGAGGATCCAGGTCGTCCGGTCGTAGGGTGCAATGCCCGAGTACACCAGCAGCACGAGCAGCGCGATGGTGGAAAGCGAGAGGACAGCAGAGCGTTTCACGAAGCGGCCTCGCGCCAGGCAGGCGAACGCAGCGGCTCAAACAATCTCGCCCGGCGTGCCCAGGAAGGCACTGGGGTGCCTGAGGACGATCAGGCGGTTCATGTCGTCACCCATGGCGCGCAAAGGCGCACGATCAGGGCCGTGCATGGCCAAACGCCGGCGCCCACCCGCGCCTCCGGCGCGCTTGCGCGCCAGAGGTGTCGAGGTCAAGCGGCAGGTCGGGCACCATCTCCCAGCCCGCTAATGCAGCGCACCGGCGCGGGCGAGGCGTCGTGCGTAGAGCAACAGCGCGACTGCGATCACGAAGATCACCGCGCTGAAGATCAGCCCGCTCGCCCCGCCCATGATCTCGAGCCCGTTGGTGAGCACGAAGTTGTAGTACGAGGTCAGCACGAAGGTCGCCAGAGAGACACCGAACACCGGCACCGCCCAACGCTTGCGCAACAGGAGCAGGACCGAACCGAGCACGCCGCTCCAAACGCTCAGCGCCCAGGTGGCCACCACCCATGCCGGGAAGCCATAGAAGTAGGCCAGCTGCTCGGTGGTGAACGCGCTCATGTACGCCGCGTTGCGCGTCTCGGTCATGACGTAGTCGAACGCGCCGACGCTGTTCCACAGCAGGGCAAGCCCGCCGACCAGCCAGACGTGCCACGGTGTGGCGGTGTGTGTTGCGGGTGTTGGATCGTTCAAGGGGGCTCCTATTTGCACATTGAGGCGGTTCGGGGCGATGGTCGATCGACGCAAGCATCAGCCTAGCGTCCGCTGTGCACCCGCGTCCGCCTGCCTACACGCGGCCGTCGAGTGCAGCCGATGTTAGCCGCTACGGCCGCCGATGCCCGCGCCCGCTCCGAGGAACTCCGCGATCCGCGCCGACGTGGCATTGCCGACGAGCAGGTGGCCACCGGCTTCAAGTACCGGAACGCTGCGCAGCCCTTTGGCCCGGATGATCTCGGGCCGGAACGTGACGTCGATTTCCTCCACCTCAAAGCGGCTCCGGCGCTGCAGGTCCGCAAGGCGCCGCTTGATGATCGGGCAGAAGGGACAGACGCTGGCCGTGTACAGGGTGACGTGCAGCGGTGGAATCGCCACGCAATCGCGAGGTGCAGGCGTGTCGGCCACCGATCCGTAGCCGACCCACCGAGAGAGGTATGGAAACCACCGTACGTAGAGCACCTGGCCGACGACTCCGGCCGCGAGCACGGCCGCTGCGGCGACCAGGCCGCCGCGAAGGCCTGCCAGCAAGGCCAGCAGCGGCAACCCGAGCCACGTCAACCAGATCGCCACGAGGTGACAGCGCTGTCCCATCTCCTCTCTCGCTTGCCGGAACCGTTCGTCTGATCCGGCGAACCCTTGAGATCATCGGCCGGTGGAGGTCCGCTCGACGG
>Ga0209253_10006034_pt1 | contig 10490 bp, 6 predicted proteins | sample FrelakmetBRP12BR_FD_187145 | JGI IMG/M metagenome (GOLD analysis project Ga0209253, IMG submission 187145) | Freshwater lake sediment microbial communities from the University of Notre Dame, USA, for methane emissions studies - BRP12 BR (SPAdes)... | ecosystem: Environmental > Aquatic >... | reverse complement strand
TTCCGAACATTACCCGCCTTATGGAGGAAGGGGTCCGCGGGAACCTGAACTCCACGACGCCCCCGGTGAGTCCCGTGGCCTGGACCTCGTTCATGACCGGAACGCTTCCGAAAAAGCACCGGATATTCGATTTCTCGGGAAAGGAGCCCGGGACGTACCGGTTCACGATCAACACCGCCGGCGACAGGAGAGCGGCTCCCCTGTGGTCGCACCTGAGCGATGCCGGCAAGCGGGTTCTCGTGATCGGCGTCACCATGACCTACCCGCCCGACAAGGTGAACGGGTACATGATTTCCGGCCTCGGGGCGCCGCCCGATGCGGACCCGCGGTCGCTCGCGTATCCCCCCGAGTTCGGAGCGGAGATCGTGGAAAAGTTCGGCGCGTACCGGATGGTGCCCGAAGCCGACCTCAGGATTCTGCACCGGTCCGACCGGGAGAAGAAAAAATTTCTGGAAGGGATATTCCGCCAGATCGATTCCCGGGTGAAGCTCTTCCAATACATGTGGGACCGGGAAGAGTTCGACTTTTCCATGCTCTTTTTTCTCGATACGGACGGCATCTCCCATTATTTCTGGAGATACATGGACAGCAGCCACCGGCGGCACCAGGCGGGCGATTTCGCGGACGCGATCTTCCTTGTCTACGAGAAGATCGACGCGGCCGTCGGAGAGCTGATACGCACGCTTGAGGGCAAGGCGGGGCTTATTCTCGTCTCGGACCACGGATTCGGTCCCATGAACCGGGTCCTCTTTCTCAACAACTGGCTGGCGTCCCGCGGATACCTCGTCTTCCGGAAGCCTCCCCTCGCCCGGACCGTCCTGTTGAAGGTCGCCTCGGTCGTCGGGAGGCGACGGAGATCGGTCGGCCGGGAGATCGACTGGGAGAGAACCCGGGCGTTTTTCAGCGGCACCGTGGGGAACATATTCATCAATTTGAAGGGGCGGGAGCCTGCCGGCACCGTCGAACCGTCCGAGTACGATCCCTTGTGCAGGACCCTGGCGGACGAACTGGCCGCGTTCCGCGACCCGGAATCCGGCGAAGTGATCGTCGACCGGGTGTCCCTGCAGGGGGAGAGGACCGGCGGCGCGGGCCGGTCCGCCCCCGACCTGGTCGTGACCTTCCGGAAAGGGTACGGCCTCGTGGGAGACGAGATCGCGCTGCACGACATCGCCGATACCGGCGAGATCGTGTCTGATGCGAGGAACTGGTCCGGCAACCATGAAAAGGAGGGCATTTTCATCGCCCACGGCGGGATTTTCAAAAAGGGGATCGATATCCGGGAGGCCGAGATCATCGACGTGGCGCCGACCGTTCTCCATGCGCTCGGCGTCCCGGTTCCCCGCAACATGGACGGAACGACGTTGACCGCGATCTTCGAAGAGGATTTCCTGAAGGAGCACGAGGTCCGTTTTTCGGGGCAGGGCGATTCGGTCGATCCCGGGGCGAAGGTCCTGGATGACGCGGAAAAAGAGGCGATCAAGGATCAGCTCCGGAATCTGGGATATATCGAGTAACCGGCGATTCCTGCGATAAGATGTTAATGAGAAACATTCCGAGGCGGCCGATGGCGATCCTGCTCGACGCCGCATTGAACATGTCGGGAGCCGTTCTGTATTCCCTGTTCCGGCTGCTGGGATGGCCGTTCGTGCATCTGACCGGCGGCATCGTCGGGCGCATGGCGCACCGTTTCAGGCCCGGGAAGAGGCTGGCGACCGAGGCCGAGATCGGCCTTCTGTTCGGCGACCGCGGCATCCCCGGGGATCCCCGGGAGATAACGAGAAGGAGCTTCGTCAATTACTACAAGCGGCATGTGGAAACGTTTTTTTTCGGCTGCCTCGACCGCCGGAGGATCGACCGTCTCGTCGAGGTCAAGGGCCTGGAACATGTCGACGCCGCGCTGTCGAAAGGGAAGGGCGTGATCCTGCTCCTGTCCCATTTCGGATCCTTTCTCCTGCCGCTTCCCTTCCTTGGATTCCGCGGGTACAAGGTCAACCAGGTCACGGGAAGGCAGATCCACGGATCGCTTTTCGCCGAGAGGATCTGGGAATGGAGAAAGAAGGAAGCGGACAGGCTCCCGGTGAAGTTCATCCAGGTGGGCAGGTTTCTCAGGCCGATCTTCGATGCGTTCGCCGGGAACGAATTGGTCGCCATCGCGTTCGACGGCCGCGATGGAACGAACCGGGTCGAGGTCGATTTCCTCGGCAGGAAGGTGCGGTTTTCGACGGGCCCCTTCGACCTGGCCAGGAGGACCGGCGCCGTCATCATACCGACGTTCATGGTCAGGCGCGACGACGATACCCACCTGCTGGTCCTGGAGGCGCCCTTCGGCCTTGCTGCCGGCGGCGACGAAAAAGCGGCGGCGGAAGACACGGGGAACTACTCGAAGCTGTTCGCCGGCTACGTCGCCAGGTATCCCTGTCATTTCGGGATGGTCCTGTATAAATTGCGGGAGGAACCGGTTGCGGAGGCGAACGGCGGGCCGCATATCGGCGCGAACACCGGATGAACGTCACCCTCATCTCCCCCTATCCCGACATCACGGCGTTCGGGCTGCGCACGCTCTCTTCGTACCTGAGGGCGAACGGGCACCGAACCCGGTTGATCTTCCTCCCGGATCCGTTCGGAGACGACCTCCTGTACGGGGTGAAGCGGTACGAAGATTTCGTTCTGGACCAGGTCGTCTCCCTGTGCGAAGGGTCCGACCTGATCGGTATGACCCTCATGACCAACTTCTTCGACGGCGCCGTCCAGGTCACGGAGCGGATCAAGCGGGACCTTGCGACCCCGGTGGTCTGGGGCGGCGTGCATCCCACCATCAGGCCGGAGGAATCGCTGGAACACGCCGACCTGGTCTGCGTCGGCGATGGAGAAGAGGCGTTGCTGGAGCTTGCGGACAGGATGGCCGCGGGCGAAGACTATTCCGCCACGCGGAACATCTGGCTCAAGGCCGGCGGCCGGATCGTCAGGAACCCGGTGCGGCCCCTTTCCGCCGATCTCGACGTTTACCCGCTGCCGGACTACAGCTTCGAGGACCATCACGTGCTGCACGACGGCCGGGTTCAACCTCTGACCGGGGAGCTGACGAAGCTGTTCCTTTCGCGCGGCACCGTATCGCATTACCTGCGACGCATCGGGTACCAGACGATGACCGGGAGGGGCTGCCCGCACAAATGCACTTACTGCATCAACGACGCGATCAAGACCATCTACGGCGGCGAAGGCTACCTGCGGTGGCGGTCCACCGGTCACGTCATGGAGGAGCTTCTTTGGGTCAAGGAGCACATGCCCTACGTGGGCTTCGTCTGGATCTCGGACGACGCCTTCTTCGCCCGCAACGTGAAGGCGCTGGAAGAGTTCTGCCGGGAGTACAAGGAAAAGATCGGCCTGCCGTTCAGCTGCCTTGCGAGCCCGCTCACCGTGACCGAGGAGAAGATGAGGATGCTCGTCGATGCCGGCCTCATCTATGTCCAGATGGGCATCCAGACCGGGAGCGCAAGGATCCAGGAGCTGTTCAACCGGAAGGCCATGTCGAACGAGAGGGTCCTGCGTGCGGTGGGGACCATCAACCGGTACAAGGACAGGATGTTCCCCCCCAGCTACGACTTCATCCTCGACACGCCTTACGAAACCGACCGGGACGTCATCGAGAGCCTGAAGCTGATCGCGGAGTTCCCCAAGCCCTTCCAGCTCCAGCCCTTCGCGCTGGTGTTGTATCCCGGCACGAAACTGCACGAGATGGCGACGCGGGACGGGAGGATCCGGGACGAGCGGAGGGAAGTCTACGCCAAGAGCTACACGATGCGGGAGCCGAACTACCTGAACCTGCTCATGACGCTGGCGAAGCGGGGAACGTTCCCCCGCCCGCTGCTGAAGGCGCTGGTCAGCTCTCCGTTGGTGAACGTCCTGAACGGCAGGCCCCTGCGCCCGTTCTTCCGATGGCTCTACCGGTTCCTCGAGGCGATCCATAAATCGGTGAAAAAGGCGCTGGGCCGATCGTGAAGGTGCTTCTGGTCCAATCCTGGCTCGGCGGCAACGAGCCCCTGGTGTACCCGCTCGGCCTTGCGTGCCTCGCGTCGTCGCTCCGGGGGCACGAGGTCGTCCTCTTCGACACGAACAGGTCCTCGCGGCCGTTCGAGGAACTGCGGGAGGCCGTCGCCGGGCTGCGGCCCGACGTGGTCGGCATCTCGCTGAGGAACATCGATTCCACGAACAAACGGAACGTGGTGTTCTATTACCCGTATCTCCGGGAGGCCCTCGACGCCATAACGTCCCGCACGGACGCGAAGATCGTCGTCGGAGGATCGGGATTCTCCATGTTCGCCGACCGGATCATGGAGGACGAGCCGCGGATCGACTACGGCGTCTCCCGCGAGGGAGAGCTGGTTTTTCCCCTGCTCCTGGACAACCTTGCGACGCCGGAAAAGGTCCCGTCCGTCTACTACCGGAAGGACGGGGCGGTCGCGGCCACCGCTCCGGGACCGCAGGTCGACCTCGACGCCGTCCCCCCCCCCGATCGGAAGGCGGCCCCGCCCGGTCCGTACATGGAGGTGCCCGAGGCGATCGGCGTCGAAACCAAGCGGGGATGCGCCTTGGGGTGCGTCTATTGCGTTTACGGGTTCCTGAACGGGAGGAACCTGCGGCTGCGGGAACCGTCCCGGATCGTGGACGAGGTCGAGCGGCTCGTGAACGAACACGGCCTCCGGCGCTTCACCTTCGTGGATTCCGTGTTCAACATCCCCCGGACGCATGCGGAAGCGATTTGCGGGGAGATGATCCGCCGGAAGATTCCCGCGACGTGGTCCGCCTGGTTCAACGAGAAAGGGGTCACGAGGGAGTTCGTCGAACTGGCCCGGGAGGCCGGCTGCCGGAGCGTCGTCCTCTCTCCGGACGGCTTCTCCGATCCGGCGCTCCGGAAACTGGGAAAGAACATCTCCCTGAAGGACATCCGCGACTCCTACGGGGTCCTGAAGGACCTGGACGGCTTCGAGGTCAGCTACAATTTCTTCAAGAACCCGCCGGGCCAGAGCCTGGGAGCCTTCCTCTCGCTCCTGCGGTTCGCCGCACGGGCGAAGCGGGACCTCGGGGGGCGGGTCCACTTCGAGTTCAGTTCCATGCGGATCGAGCCGAACACGAAACTGTGCGACATCGCGCGCGCGGAAGGCGTTCTCCGGGAGGGGGAGGACCTTCTATTCCCGAAATATTACTCGCAAGGGAAGACGCGGTACGTCGAGACGGTCTTCAACCTGCTGCTCCGCCTGAAAGGGAAATGACCGGGGTGAAGGCGCTCGTGAAGAAAATCCTGATCCTGCTCATGTGGTATCCGCTCCGGATCACGATCGCCTTCCTGCCCCTGCCGCTCGTCGCCCTGATCGGCCGGGGGGGCGGCCGGGTCCTGCATCTGCTCTCCCGGGAAAAACAGCGGGCGATGCTCGAGGAGTTCCGTCGCATCCTGCCCGGCAGGAGCAGGTCGGAACTGCTTGCGGCCGTGCGCGAGAGCTTCGTCAATTTTTGCTGCTCGGAGATGGAGATCCTGCTCTATCCCTCGATGGACCGTCGGTACATCGACCGGGTCTTCGCGATCGAGGGAAAGGAACATCTGGACTCGGCGCTCGCACGGGGCAGGGGCGTTCTCCTTTTCCAGGCCCATTTCGGCGCCTTCCAGATGACCATGCCGGCGATCGGGTACAGCGGGTACACCATGAACCAGATCAGCGCGTCGGCGGCCGTCTGGAAGGAGGGGAACGCGTCGGCCGCGGGGAACCGGACGATCGACATCAAGGCGCGCTACGAGTACACCCTGCCGGTCAGGCACATCTCCGTAACGTCATCGCTCAGGCCGGTGTTCAGGGCCCTGGAGCGGAACGAGATCGTGGGCATCACGGTGGACGGCGGCGGCGGGAAAAAGATCGTTCCGCTGCGCTTTCTTGGGAGGAACTCCTTTTTCCAGACAGGGGCCGCCGACCTCGCGATCAGCACCGGGGCCGCGATCGTTCCGGCCTTCATCACGACGGAGCCCGGCCTTCGCCACCGCCTCGTCCTGCATGCGCCGATCGCCGTGGACGAGGGGCGGGGGAAGGAAGAGAACCGGCTCGCGGTCCTGCGGGAGTTCGCCTCCCTGCTCGAATCCCACGTGCTCCGTCATCCCCACCACTACGGATACACCCTGTGCCTGCGCCGGCAGCGGGCGCGGATCGATCCCTATCCGTTCTTCGACGATTACGGCGCGTCGGACGAGGCGGGGAGCGTACCCAATTCACCACGAAAGGCGCACGGTCATGCGGAAACGGAATAAATCGCTCGGGTGGGCGTTCAACCAGCTGATCAACAGGAGCCTCCAGGGGTTGTCCTACCGGATGGACCGGGGGTTGTCGAAACCGACCCGGGTGATCCTCTGCATGACGCTGCGGTGCAACATCAAGTGCATGCAGTGCGCCATCTGGCGGATGCCGGCCACGGACGAGCTCACGACGGACGAGTGGAAGAAGGTCATCTCGGACCTCCGGTCGTGGCTCGGCCCCTGCCGCGTGCAGCTCGCCGGCGGAGAGACGTTCGTGCGGAAGGACATCACCGACATCGTCAGCCATGCAACCGGGAACGACGTCCTCACCGGCGTGGTCAGCAACGGGATCCTGATCACGAAGGAGCTTGCGCGGAAGATCGTGGATTCCGGGCTGGGGTACATCCACATCTCCGTGGACGGCGTGACGGCCGAGGTGCACGACCATATCCGGGGCATCCCGGGCCTGCATGCCAAAACCATGACGGCCCTCGGCCACCTGGCGGAGGCGGGCCGGGGAAGCGGCATGTCGATCTGCATGGCGACGATCATCAACCGGCGGAACATGCACGAGCTGGCGGCGATCGTGCGCAAGGCCGAGGAGATGGGGCTGGACGGCGTCATCTTCAATCCCCTGGGCCCCACCATCGACAGCGATCCCGAGTGGTTCCGGAAGACCGACCTCTGGTTCGACGACCTCGGGGAGATCAACGGGGTGCTGGACGATCTGATCGCCATGAAGAAGGCCGGCGCGAAGATCCTGAACCCGCCGGAGCAGTTCGAGGGGATGAAGGACTACTTCGCGAACCCCACGCTCCTCATGCGCGAGCATTGCATGGTCGGGGTCACGAACCTGAGCATCACCGCCGACGGGAACATCCACACCTGTTTCAAGATGCCGCCGCTGGGCAACGTCCGCCAGACCACGCCCCAGGCGGTCTGGGACTCGAAAGAGGCGCGGGAGCTCCGGAAGAAGATAAAATGCTGCGATATCCACTGCAGCCCGGGGAACTTCGTGTACCGGCGAAGCCTCCTGAGCGAGGCGATCCGGTACCTGCGATACGGGTGAGGGATCGGAACCGGGGAGGCCCGGGGACGTGCGGCCCGGGCTTCCCCGTCAGGTGTACCAACCCTTCAGGAACTTGTAGATCCTCGTGAAATCTCCCGTAAAAAGCGCCCGGACGCCTTTCCATCCGATGATGGACATTCCCAGCGCTATGTTGAGCCCCGTATAGATCTTCGAGAAGGGTTTCCTGTCGAAGATCGAAACGGCCCCGTTGGTCGCAAGCCGCCGGAGGATCCATCTCGGGAACCTCGAAAAGCCCGCAAGATACATCAGGAAATTCGGATAATTCCCTTCCGGCATGTGAAGGTGCTTGCTGTAGATCTGGCGTTTTTCATCCTCTTCGGACCGGATGATGCCCTCGGCCTTCGCCTTCAGGTAAAGCTCGGTGCCGGGGAAGCAGACCAAAGAGGCCCTTTTCAGCCAGAACGGCGCGGGGAACCTGAGGATGACGCGCAGCGTTTCCAGGACGTCGGAAGTGCGTTCCCACGGGTTGTCCAGAATGACGTGGTAACAGGGGGGGTAAATCTTGTCGAGATAGTCGTGCAGGAGGTTGACCTTTTCCAACAGCACTTCATTCGGGACCGATCTCTTGTAGACGTTCCTTCCCGTATCGCTCGTGGACTGGATGCCCATCTCGACGAAAACGAGGCCTCCTTCGACCATCGCGTCCATCTTTTCCCTGTTCAGCGTCTGGGGGCTTGCCTGGATATGGAAAGGCAGCCCGATCTTTTCCTTGAACTGCCTCGAAAATTCCACGATCTCCTGGTTCGTTCTCGCGGTGAACGTGTCGTCGAACAGGAAGATGCTCTCTATGAACGGAAGCTGCTCCCTGATCCGGGTAAGCTCGCCGATGATGTGCCCGACGCTGCGTTTCCGGAGGTAGCGCTGGCCGCGGTAAAGCTCCGAGAGCGTCCGTTCCGCGCAGAATGTGCAATGGTGAGGGCAGCCTCGCGTGGTCATCACCTTGAACGATACGGTCTTGTGATAGGAATCGCTGAACGACCCCTCGACGTTGGGTTCGAGCGGGAAGCATTTCTTCAGGAGGTCGTTCGACATCGGGGAGATCGAATTGTTGGGATGATCGTAAATGAATTGGTCTTCGGTCCCGAAGTCGAAGTACGGGAGGGAATCGAGGTCCTGCACGAGCGGCCGGGGCGGGTTTTTCCTGACGCGTCCGCCTTCGTTGAACCAGAAGTTCATCGTGTCGCGATACTCCCGACCCGATTCCATCTTTTCCAGGAGCTCGGCCAGGGCTTCTTCGCCTTCGCCGATGCAGATCATGTCCGCGTGTCGTATCGACTCCTCGGGCGCAACGGTGGGGTGGATCCCTCCCCATACGACAGGGATGCCGAGTTTCCCGCGGATCGCCTCGGTAAGCTGCACGGCCCTGTCGAAATAGTTCGTCATGAACGATATGCCGACGATGTCCGACCCTTTGCACAGCTCAACCGTTTCGGCGAGGATGGGATCCTCGTACCTGTAGACGAATCCTTTGTGGTGCTTGTGCTCCTTGACCCCGCCGGGAAGGAACACGTTCCGCACCTCCTTGCCTTCCCTCTTCAGGTACGCGGAAAGCGCCCGGACTCCGAACGCCGCGACGTCCGGCGGAGTGGGAGTCACAAAAGTCATCTTCATCGCTGTTCCCCGTTTTTCTTTCAAATCATTGAATCATATCGGTACAGGTCCGAAACGGATCATCGGTAAATATCCCGCGGGGGGAATCGTAGACGATCGAATCGATCTGGAGAGCCCGGAGAACCGGGAACGGGACTTCGATCAGCGCAGTTGCATGTTTTCCAGCTTGATCTCCCGCGTTCTTGCCGCCATTTCGCAGATGAAACCGTCAATGTCCCGCTTCGGGATTTTCATGTTGAATTTCACCGTTCCGTTGGCGTCCACGAGAAGGATGACCGCAGTGCCGTCCGACGTGGCGAAGTCGATCAGGAAATCGCCCGCGGCGGTTTTCTGGACGCTGCTGCACGACGGCGCGTAGACCTCCTGGTTGTTTTCGAACGTCCAGATTTCGGTCGCCGTCCTCCCGACCTCGTCGATTTCATAAAGCGAAACCGCGCTGTAGGTCCGATCGTCGCCGATATACGGGAGCTCCCTGTTTCCCATCCCGTTGTTGAAGACCAGGATCCGCTGATGCGGCGAATCGCCGGAATCGACGATCGTTACCGTGTGCTGGCCGATCGGCGCCTTTCCGTATACGGTCAAGGCCAGAGGCTGAAGGCTGAGAGGATAGTTCTGATACCACCTCTTTTCGGAGTTGCCAAATAACCAGCGTATCTGCTTGGTCGAATAGTCGACCTTGATGAGGAAATTTTCACGGCTCGAGACGATGATGCTGTCGTCCTTTGCCGAGTAGGCCGAGGAATTCGCGTGAAACCAGTCCACGGCATTCTCGATGAATCCCGAAGTGCTTTCTCCGGCCGCGCGGATCGCTCCGCCGACGATTTCGTCGAAATCCCATGCGCCGAGGATATCCGCCTCCGGCGAGAGTTCGACCAGAACCGATCCGAGCCGGTCGATCGTGCCGTCCCTGAACTGCACGATCCCGAAAACCCCCTGTTTCCCGGGATCGAACATGTGGTGGAACCGGATATATCGGGAATCGGGCACGGCGTACGTGCCGGTCACCTCGGACAGGAGGTCTATCCGGTAGACGTTGTTTATATCCGTGTCGCCGACGAAGAGGAAGTCGTTATCGAGATGGACCGGCCCGGTTTTAAGGCCCATCTTCCCGAATTGCCAACGGATTTCACCGTCGATGTCCACCACGGTGGGAGCCTCCGTCGTGTCGAACAGGAGATAGCTCGTGTCGGGGTTCAGGTACTTTTTATTGATCGTCACGCCGGGCATGGCTCTTTCGTCCGTGTATGGCTGCGTTTGAATCTGCAGGGAAGAGTTGAGCGTTTCCCCGCTGTTCAGGCCTATGGTGATATCGACAGTATTGCTATAGCCCGCATAAAGGCCGAAGATCGGCACCGACACCGTCCCCGCGACGTTGTCGACATGGCCGTGGGCGGTCAGATAGGACAGCGAACAGGAAACGTTGACGTCCTTGCTCGTGTATCCCGGTTTCGTGCGGATCGTGAAATCGACGGAACTGATCTGATCGACCGCGTCGGTTCGGATCACCGCCAT
>Ga0209253_10006033_pt1 | contig 10490 bp, 8 predicted proteins | sample FrelakmetBRP12BR_FD_187145 | JGI IMG/M metagenome (GOLD analysis project Ga0209253, IMG submission 187145) | Freshwater lake sediment microbial communities from the University of Notre Dame, USA, for methane emissions studies - BRP12 BR (SPAdes)... | ecosystem: Environmental > Aquatic >... | reverse complement strand
CAGGATGGGCCTGCCGCTGGCCGGATGAGAGACATCGTGCTCATTGATCCAGAAGTTGATCAGCCGGCCGTTGGCCGGATCCTGGTAGAGCACCACCCAGCCGATACCCCTCATGGCGCCTGTGGCCTTAAAATCCTTTTCCCAGAGTTCGTAGCTGCCGAAGCTTTCGACGATGGATTTGGCCAACTTTCCGCCCGCATCGAAGCCGGCCTTCCCTCCCAGGTTTTCAAAATAGTATTCATGGAGCCGCATGCCGTTGAACTCCCAACCCAGCCGCCGTTTGAGCTCGGCATATTCCGGCGCCGCCGTTTTGCCGTCCTTGAGCACCTGGGCCAGGGCATCCAGCACCTTGTTCGTGTTTGTCACGTAGCCCTGGTACAGGGTGAAATGGTTCTTGAGCAGGGTCTCGCTGAACCCTGGAATCCCTATAAGCGTTGCATAATCTTTGGCCGTGTACGCCATTGTCTTTCCCTCCTGAATGATTGAGGCAAGCGAAGGGACGGCCGCGCCCGAAACGAACGCCGCCCCTCCGATGCCCGCCAGTCTCATAAATTCGCGCCGTCTTAGCATTCTCATCATCCTCTAATAAATAATATATTAATCACCTTTTCTGTTGCGAGGAGCTTTGCGACGAAGCAATCTTACGGGATTCCCCGGGAGATCGCCACGACATCTTCGATGTCTCGCGACGACTGCGTCGGATTGCCACGACAGCTCCGCTGTCTCGCGATGACGAATTCTCCCTACTGTTTTCCTCCGGCCTTCTCTTTCTCAGGCTTCTCCGGCGCCGGCTCTTCCTCGAGCAGGCCTACTTTCTTGCGGATGTCGTGATCGAGCTGGGCGGCCAGATCTTTATTCTCCTTGAGCAGCTTCTTGACGTTTTCCCGACCCTGACCGATCCGCTCGCCTTTATAGGAATACCAAGTCCCGGACTTCTCCAGGATTCCGTAATCCTGCCCGCAATCGACAAGGTCCCCCTCCCAGGAGATTCCGTATCCATAGATGATATCAAACTGGGCTTCCTTGAAAGGCGGGGCCATCTTGTTCTTGACGATCTTGACCTTGACCCTGTTGCCGACGACGTTATCTCCCTCTTTGAGAGCCGTCAACCTGCGGATATCGATGCGCATCGATGCATAAAATTTGAGGGCGCGGCCGCCCGTCGTCGTCTCGGGGTTCCCCAGGAAAAAGCCGATCTTCTCCCGCATCTGATTGACGAAGATAAAGCAGGTCTTGGAACGGCTGACAATGGCCGTAAGCTTACGCAGTGCCTGGGACATCAGGCGGGCCTGGAGCCCCATGTGGGCATCCCCCATTTCACCCTCGAGCTCGGCCTTGGGAACAAGGGCGGCCACGGAATCGACGACGACAACGTCGACGGCGCCGCTGCGGACCAGGACTTCGGCGATCTCAAGGCCCTGTTCCCCATAATCCGGCTGAGAGATCAGGAGGTTATCGACATCGACGCCGACTTTCGCCGCATAAGTAGGGTCGAGGGCGTGCTCGGCGTCGATGAACGCCGCCTGTCCGCCCCGCTTCTGGGCCTCGGCGATGACATGGAGGGCCAGGGTGGTTTTGCCGGTGGCTTCAGGGCCGAAGACTTCGACAACCCGCCCCCTCGGAAATCCTCCGATTCCCAAGGCCAGGTCAAAGGAAATGGAGCCGGTGGGGATGGCCGGCACCTTCATGGCGGCTTCTTTCTGGCCAAGCTTCATCACGGCCCCTTTCCCGAATTGTTTCTCGATCTGGGAAACGGCGGCCTCTAAAGCCCGGTTTCTTGAAACATGCTTCTGTTCGGCATCGTCATCTTTCATATCTTCCTCCTCGGCATCGTTTTTTCAAACCTATGATTAAACGACGAAAAAATCCCGGCTCTTCTAAGCGAAGTGCAAAGCGGGTGGCGCCGACCAGGGCGCCCAGATGCCCGAAGCGAATGGGACCCTCGTCAGGGTGAAGAGCGAGGGCAGCTGGGCTGGTCGGTGACAGGACCCGCCTCGCATAACGCTTGGCAAGACCAAATTATTCATCTACTTGTTATACTCGTAAAATCCTCTACCCGATTTGCGGCCCAGGTAGCGGGCATCCACCATCTTCCGGAGCAGCGGGCAGGGCCTGTACTTGGTATCCTTGAATCCCTCGTACAGGACCTCCATGATGTAGAGGCAGACATCGAGACCGATCAGGTCGGCCAAGGCCAGCGGCCCCATCGGATGGTTCATGCCCAGCTTCATCACGGTGTCGATGGCTTCGACCGTGCCGACTCCTTCCATCAGGGCATAGACCGCCTCGTTGATCATCGGCATCAGGATCCGGTTGGCGATAAAACCCGGGTAGTCGTTGGCTTCCACCGGGACCTTGCCCATTTTCTCGGCCAGCCCCTTGACCACGGCAAAGGTCTCGGGCGCGGTGGCGATGCCCTTGATCAATTCGACCAGGGTCATCATCGGGACCGGGTTCATGAAATGCATGCCCATGAATTTCGCCGGCCGGCTGGTCAAGGCCGCCAGCCGCGTGATCGAAATGCTCGACGTATTCGTGGTCAGCAGGATCTCTGGCGGAAGAATCTTGTCCAGGGCCGTCAGCACTTTTTTCTTGATCTCGAAATCCTCAAACACGGCCTCGACGACGAACTCTGCGTCCTTGAAATCCTCGAGCCCTGTCGTGCCCTTGATCCGGCCCAGGATGGTCTCCTTGGACTCCGCGATCTTTCCTTTTTCGGCAAGCTTGGCCAGGCTTTTGTCGATTGTTTTCAAAGCCCGAACCAGGTATTCCTCGCCGACATCATGGAGAATGACGTCGAACCCGGATGCGGCAGCAACCTGGGCGATTCCGGACCCCATGGTTCCTGCGCCGACAACCCCGATCTTCTTGATATTCATGATCCCTCCTATCCGAAGCTAGACCAGTTCCACGGCCATGGCCACGGCGTCTCCGCCTCCCAGGCACAGGGAGGCGATGCCTTTTTTCAGCCCTCTGTGCTTCAAGGCATAGATGAGCGTCGTCAGGACCCTCGCGCCCGAGGCCCCGATCGGGTGGCCCAGAGCGACGGCCCCTCCGTGGACGTTGACTTTTTCCTTGTCCAGCTTGAGCTCTTTGATGAGGACGACGAGCTGAGAGGAGAACGCCTCATTGATCTCGAACAGGTCGACTTCCTGGAGTTTCCAGCCCACGTTGGCCAGAAGCTTTTCGACAGCCCCCTTGGGCGCATACATGACCATAGACGGCTCCACGGCGTTGGTCGTCGCACCCAGAATCCTGGCTAAAGGTTTCAATCCCTTGTTCTTGACCGCGTCCGCGGAAGCCACCACGACAGCCGCGGCGCCGTCATTTAAAGTAGACGCGTTTCCGGCCGTCACAGTCCCATCCTTCTTAAAAACCGGCTTGAGCTTGGCCAGCCTCTCGAGCGTAGCGTCCTTGCGAGGTCCTTCATCCACGGCAAAGAGAACGGGGTCGCCTTTTCTCTGGGGGACTTCGACAGGGACGATCTCGTCCTTAAAATAGCCTTTTTCAATAGCATGGATGGCTTTCAAGTGGCTCGTCGCGGCAAAAGCATCCTGCTCCTCGCGAGTCGCCCCGAATTTTTCGGCGACGACCTCGCCGGTCATGCCCATGTGGATATTATCGAAGGCGCACCACAACCCGTCCAGGATCATGGAGTCTTTGATCTGGACGTCTCCGAATTTGATGCCCTCCCGGAGACCCCAAGCCAGATGCGGCGCCTTGCTCATGCTCTCCATGCCGCCGGCGACAATAATATCCTTCTCTTCAAGCCAGATCGCCTGGGCGGCGAGCACGACGGCCTTGAGCGCCGAGCCGCAGACCTTGTTGACCGTAAAACAGCTGACGTTGTAAGGGATTCCGCCCTTGACCGCCGCCTGCCCGGCCGGGGTCTGCCCGACGCCCGCGGAGACAACGTTTCCCATGATCACTTCCTGGATGTCGGCCGGCTGGAGGCCGGCCCGCTTGACCGCCTCCTTGATGGCGAACCCGCCGAGCTGCGGGGCCGGAAAATCTTTAAGAGTCCCTAAAAAATTGCCGATGGCCGTGCGCGCGGCAGCGACGATGAAGACATCCCGTTTTTCACACATATTTCCACCTTTGTGTAAGATATAAAATCAGAACACCTCATTTTTATCACAATTGCTAGACGCTGTAAACCTATCAGGCTCTCGGGCGAAAGCTCTGCGTTCCCCCTCGTCCTAATGCCGGGGAAGGAAAACCGATTTCGTTCCGTTTGGCGACAAGAAGGCGTCCGCCATCAAGAAATGCCGGTGATCGTGCCGTCGTCCGCGACATCAATCCGCTCGGCCGCCGGCACCTTGGGCAGGCCGGGCATGGTCATGATATCGCCGCAGAAGATGACGACAAATCCTGCGCCCGAGCTGAGGGAGGCGTCCGTGACGATCAGCGTGAAATCCCGAGGACGCCCCAACGCCTCTTCGTCGCCCGACAGCGAATACTGGGTCTTGGCGATGCAAATCGGGAGTGATCCGAAGCCGTCCTTTTCGAACTTCAAGATTCTACGCCTGATTTTTCCCTCCATCTCGATCCCCGCAGCGCCATAGATTTTTCGGGCGACAGTCTCGATCTTCTCGAGAAGCGGCATCTCCAGCGGGTAGAGGAACTGGAACCGGTTTTCCTCCTGCTCGACGGCTCTCAGCACCTCAGCGGCCAGCTCCAGGCCGCCTTCGCCGCCCTTACCGAACACATCACTCACAGCAAACCGGACCTTGTCTTTGCTGCAGAGATCAGAGAATCTCCGGACCTCGCCGGCTGTATCGGCAGGGAATTTGTTGAGGGCGACAGCGAGGGGGACGCCGAAGATCCGGATGTTTTCGATGTGCTTCCGGAGGTTTTCAAAGCCTTTTTCGACGGCGTCGGGATTTTCCGCATTCAAGGCGTCGAGCTTGACCCCTCCATGATATTTCAGCGAGCGCAGCGTGGCGACGATCACGCAGGCCGAAGGCGGGGGGATATGGCCGGTCCGGACGACGATGTCGAAATACTTCTCGGCGCCCAGGTCCGAGGCGAAGCCGCTTTCCGTGACCACGTAATCGGCCAGGCCGAGGGCCAGGCGCGTGGCGATCACGGAATTCGTGCCGTGGGCGATGTTGGCGAACGGCCCTCCGTGGATGAAGGCCGGCGACCCTTCGGCGGTCTGAACGAGGTTGGGCCGGATGGCATCCCTGAGCAGGGCGGCCATGGCGCCTTCGGTTTTGAGCTGGCTGACGAAGACCGGGGCTCCTCCGGGCGTGTAGCCGACGCAAATTTTTCCCAGACGCTCCTTGAGATCCTTCAAGTCCTCGGCCAGGCAGAAAATAGCCATGACTTCCGAAGCGGCCGTGATGTCAAAGCCGGTTTCCCGGGCGATTCCCTGCAGAGGGCCGCCGATCCCGATGACAATCTGCCGCAGGACACGGTCGTCCATGTCCAGGACGCGCTTCCAGGTGATCGTCCGGCAGTCGAGAAGCCCGCAGACGTTGTCAAAATGGAGGCGGTTGTCCACCACGGCCGCCAGCAGGTTGTGGGCGGAGGTAATGGCGTGCATATCGCCCGTGAAATGGAGGTTGATATCATCGCTCGGAACGACCCGGGCGCAGCCCCCTCCCGTCGCGCCGCCCTTGAGGCCAAAGACGGGGCCCAGAGAGGGCTCGCGCAGGGCGACGACGGCCTTTTTATCCAGGCGGGTAAGGGCATCGGTGAGGCCGATGGACGTGGTCGTCTTCCCTTCGCCGGCCGGGGTCGGCGTCATGGCTGTAACCATGATCAGCCGGCCCGGGCCTTTTTTGCTTTCCCGCATTTCGTTCAGGGCGATTTTGGCTTTATAGGAGCCATATTTTTCCAGGTTTTCAGGTTTTATCCCCAACTTTTCGGCGACTTCTTCGATCGGCTTCATCATGGCCTCCTCGGCCAGAGTTTACTCGTAACCAAAGAAGCCTTCAACATAATTATTATTTATTCAAACTGAGGAATAGAAGCTCGTAGTCCTCGATCATGCCGTGGTCGGCGAAGCTGAAGAAACAATTGTTGCCGATGATGATATGGTCCAGGACTTTGAGCTCCATCACCCTGGCGGCAAAGACCAGCTCCCGGGTGATTTCTCGGTCACAAAGCGACGGCTCCGGGTCTCCGGAGGGATGATTATGGGCGAAGATCAGGGAGGAGGCGTCGTAGCGCAGCGCATCCTTCATAATCTCGCGCGGATAGACGGCGCTCGAATCCACCGTGCCTTCGAACAACGTCCGCTCCTCGATGATCTGGTTCTTGGCATCCAAGAAGAGCACTTTGAACTTTTCTTTCTTCAAGTCGCGCAGGGAATGGTAGAGATAATCGAAGACCTCTCGGGAGGACCGGCAGTATGGCCGGCTCATCATCCGGTCCTTGAGGAAACGGCGCGAAACTTCCTGGACAAGCCTGATCCCGAAGACGTTGTGAGAGCCGATGCCTTTGATCCTCTGGAGGTCGAGGTTGTCGGCCTCCAAGACCCCCCGCAGCGTTTTGAACTCTTTGAGGGCCTGCTTGGCCTGATCTTTGCAGTCTTTGCGCGGCGTGCCCAGGGTCAGGAGGAGCTCGACGATCTCATAATCGAGAAAGGCATTGATCCCGGCTTTTAAGAATTTCTCGCGGAGCCTGCGGCGATGTCCCTCGACCTTGTTCGCGGCTGCCGGCAGGCCGTCTTTGTTGTCGTCCACGGAGTATTCCTTTTTAGACATTTATAAAGACGCAGAAAGCCCACTGCTTTTTCCACTGACCGGAATTTGGCTGTCGCGGTTTTCTGGAGAATCTTCCTAAAACAGTTTTCGAGCCTTTCGGCGCGAAAGAAAGAGGGTCAATGGAAAATACGAGTATGGGCGCAATCTTCGGCGGGATTCTTCTCAAATCCTGCACGGGCGGACAGCGGACGGTTAGGTTGTCTAAGAGGCGGCCTCGGCTAAAGCTTCCCGGACGGCGATGATTTTCTCGGGGGGCATGTCATAGGGCAGGATGCCCGTCCCCAGCATGAAACCAGGATGGCGGCGGCCGACGGCCAGCACTTTACGGACTCTGGCTTTGATCTGGTCCGGCGGAGTCGTGAGCAGAAAATAGGGGTCCAGGTTGGCCCGCAACAAGACAGGCTTATCCTCAAGGTAGTTCACGAAATAGCCAAGGTCTGATTTGAAATCGCAAAGGATATTATTGGTCCCGGTTTCAAGTATTGAATCGAGCAGGAGGCCCGTATCGCCGCCCATTATATAGGGGACCAGAGGGACCCCGAAGTCGGACCGGAAATAGCGGATGACTCCGGCGGTTGGGGAGAGGATGATTCTTTTATAGAGCTCCGGAGAAACAAGCGGCGGCGAGGCATGGGAATCGAACAAGATCACCCCTAATCCCCGCTCGACAAAGGCCTTCCCGTATGCCTCGATGACCGAGGCAGAAAAAGCCAGCAGCTTAGAGACCCATTCGGGTTGGTCCATCAAGGCCAGGAGCAGCGGCTCAGGGCCGGCCAACTGGCTGGCCAGAGAAAAGGGAGCGCTCAGCGCGCCGCGGATGATCCTGTCGCGGCCGAAATATCTTTGGATCCTCTCGCCGGCTTCGAGATTCACCGGCATCCGGCCGTCCTTCTCCGGATCGGGGACTTTCAAACCGGAGATACTGTCTCCCGGCGCGATGACCGTCTCGCAGACTGAGGGAACGTCGTTAGAGTCATAAAACCGGACTTTGCACCCGGCGGCCTCGGCCTCCACGTTATACACATCACAGCCGACGACAACCATGTCCGGCTGGTAGACTTCGATCTCGCGAACGATGGCCTTCTCGAAGAGCCCCGCATCACGGCTCATCCGGGACGGGGTCTCGCCGATCAGCGCGGCCTTGTGTTCATAGACGGCCGGGCAGAAAGGGACGCGATCGACCGGCTTCCCGGCCAGCAGGTTATCAATGAGCTGCCTGGGAGTCATTTGCCATTGGAGATTTGGGAGCGCATACGGCCTTTTAAATCTCTTCTTGATTGTTCAGGAGGGCAAAGGGGATTAATATCGTTCGCTCGAAATTTTTCGACATGATTGAAAAAACCTGACCGAGATTTCTATATTTTCATTTTAGGGCTTGGCTCTGGTCACCGAGGAGCATCTTGGCCAGCCAGGCTTCGATCTTCTCGACCTGCTCCGGATACGTCCAGTGTCCGGTTTCCAGGTAAAGAAGAAGCGCTTTGGGGGCGGTGATCACGTTGTAAGCGGAATACATGGAGGTCGGGGGACAGACCGTGTCGTTGAAGCCCCAGGAATAGAGGCCGGGGATTTTTATCTGCCGGGCAAAATTCACGACATCGTAATATTTCGAAGTCTCGATCTTATCGTCCTTGGCATTAAAGGCATAATTGGCTTTGTTGAACATGTGGGGCCATCCGCCGGCCCGGCCGTGGAGATAGCCTGTCAGATCGCAGAGAGCCGGATAGATGGGCGCCAGCCACTTCACCCGGGGGTCCAGCCCTGCCGTGATAATCGTCAGCGCCCCGCCCTGACTTCCCCCTGTCACGGCCAGCTTTTCGCCATCGAACTGCGGCAGTCCGAACAGGAAATCAATAGCCCGGACGCAGCCGAGATAGACATGCTTATAATAGTAGCGATCGCGGTCGTCGAGGTTATAAAACCAATATTCGTTGAGCGCGTTATTATAGAGATCCAAATAGACTCCGGCGTCCATCGTCACCGGAATGCCATTGATCCCAATCTCGAAAGTGATAATCCCTTTTTTGGCCATGTTGGTGTCGCCTTGATAGCCTCGTACGCCGGCCCCCGGGACGCGGAGCAAGGCCGGGTATTTGCCCTCTTTTTTAGGCAGGCATAAAATTCCGTAAAGCCGAGCCCCGGCCCTGAAATTCTGAAGGTTGACATGATAGACGTTGACGGTTTCCGTGCACCGCTCGGGCAACAGGGTCATCTTGGCATCCAGCGGGATCTTGGCGTTTTCCGCCTTGGCCTTTTCCCAGAATTCGATAAAATCCCTTGGTTGCTTTGTTGTCGGTTCGATTTTCAAGGGCTCGAAGCCGGCCGTAGCAAAGCCCGAGTACTCCTTTCCGTCCACGGTTGTATAGGCCCAGCATTGGAGAAAGCCGGGCGCCTTCATGGTGCCGCCGTCGATCGTGATTCGTCCCTCCTTCAGGGTCAACATTTCCTTTTTGACGGGATCCATTTTTTCGGGCATCAACTCGTACCTCACTTTGACATTCTTCAGGGGGTTGCCGTACTGGAGGACCGTGATCGTGAATTTGACGTTTTCACGGACCTTGTATTCCCAGTTGTCACGGTCGGGCGCGACGATGACTTTGACCAGCTGCTCGCGGGGCTGGGCGGCGAGGGGAGAACACAAAAGGGCAAAAATTAAAAGGGCTGAAAATACGCAGAAAAGCTTATTTTTCATGGATACCTCCGGCGACTGACTTTTATGGATAAACGATATTTATCATTTATTCTTGGAAGAAATCAAACGCTTTCACCGAAGGCGTATGGCTAATATTGCATTCGAGGCCCGCAAGGAGCGACCCGTTGATTACTCGATGACTGTTCAGGAAGGCAGCGGAAATAGCGAATCTAAATCAGGGTTTTCCCTCTCGAATTTTTCTTTCCTCGCTTTCAAAAGAAGCAACGACGCGATTAGTTCCTATCTTAATTTTCCTTTATAGAGAAGCGAGACGCCTTTTGGCGTCCTCGACTTCGGGCCGGCCGGGGTCGGCGTCCTTCCAGAGGACGAGGAATTTCTGGTAATTCTCTTTGGCCTTGGCTTTGTCTCCCAGCTTCTCATAGATTATCCCCAGCCGGTAAAAGCTCCTGGTATAGATATCTCCGTAATAAAATGCGCCGACGGTAAGCCGGGTAATCTTCTCATACTCTATCCGGGCCTTGTCGAGATCGTCATGCTCGAAATAGGCGCGAGCCAAAGCATCCATAAACAGGACATGGTCGTTGTTGAAAAAATATTGAAACGGGAGCAGCATCTCGGCTTTTGTCAGCCGGCCGATGGCTTCAGGATAATCCCCCTTGTTGAACATGACTCTGCCCGTCAGGAGATCCCAATATCTGATATCTTTTTTATTGACATCTTGATCAATCAAGGCTCGAAGCGCGTCAGCTGTTTTTTGGGCCTCTCCCATCTTCCCCGACTCGAGCTCGGCATATCCCTTGGCCGATAAAATATGTTTTTGCCTGGACAGACTGTCGATTTCGACCGCTGCCCGGAGCGATTTAGACGATTCCTCCAAGGCCTTTTCAGGCCGGCCCGAGCCGAGATAGACATTGGCCAGGCTTTGATGGAAATCGGATATCCATCCCTTGTCCTCGATTCTTTCGGCGAGCTCAGCGCCCTTGGCCATCTCCTCCTCAGCCCGTTTGAATTGTCCTCGCAATTGATACATCGCACCCAGCATATGCCGGGCTATCAGATGGCCGGCTTTTTCTTCCAAGTCAAAAACCTTTTGATACTCAGCCTCGGCTCTCTCCCAAACGCCCAAG
>Ga0209253_10006032_pt1 | contig 10491 bp, 12 predicted proteins | sample FrelakmetBRP12BR_FD_187145 | JGI IMG/M metagenome (GOLD analysis project Ga0209253, IMG submission 187145) | Freshwater lake sediment microbial communities from the University of Notre Dame, USA, for methane emissions studies - BRP12 BR (SPAdes)... | ecosystem: Environmental > Aquatic >... | reverse complement strand
TTGGCAGATGGCTTTGGTTTGAAACTGGATGCCAAAACCCAAGAGTCGGCGAGTACAGGCATCGCACTCAAACGTTCACCTAAGAGCGGAACCTAATATTTCACTCAGTGAAGAAAAACCGACGGTCAGGTCTGGCAGGTCTATAATATTAGCATTTCCAGAATTTGGTGGAAAAGAGCCGCTGAGGGACTGCAGCGCATGGCAGATGGCGAATGGTGGAATGAAATCCGAAAAGAATAAGGAAATTTTGGTATTCATCGTACGACGAGACACAAAATGTTACGAGTGTGGTGAGGAGTTATGGAGTGGCAGTTTCCTATGCTTGGAGAAGGACAAAGCCCTCTGCCTTTCCTGCGCAGACCTTGATCAGTTAGAATACTTGACCTCTGGAGATCCAGCCCTAACTCGTCGTTCTAAAAAACATTCAAAAATCCATGCGAAAGTACTCAAATGGAGCCGGACGCGCAACCGTTATGAACGGCAGGGTATTTTAGCGGAACCGAAGGCGATTGAACAAGCAATCGAAGAATGTTCAGCCGATGCTCACATAAGAGAATTGCGGCGTCAGCGTGAAACGATAAAGCGGGAAAAGAAAGATCAGAAATTTATAGAAGACTATGCCAACTATATTCGGAAGTGCTTTCCAGATTGTCCCGCCTCGGAAGAGTTCACAATTGCCGAACATACCTGCCAAAAATACAGTGGCCGTGTCGGTCGTTCCGCTGCGTCGAAAGAGTTTGATCCTCAAGCAATCACCCTTGCTGTTCGGGCCCATGTCCGCCATGAATATACGAACTATGACGAACTTCTAATGGCAGGGTGGGAGCGATTTGAGGCGAGAGATGCTGTAAGGGGTCAGGTCGAGGAAACCCTCAACCAATGGCGAGGCTAATAAAGTCACCGGAAGGAACGAAAGCAGATAGATACGGCATTGGGAACAATCAGGGCGTGAGTTTATGGTGCCTTATTCCGGGGATCTGGTCGAAATGGGGGTCAAAGGATATGACTTCTAAGTTTCTGACTTTTGCCAGATGGCCGATTAAGACGTCTGTCATTGGAAGTGTGATCCCCTGCGCTCTAAGGGTAGATGAAAGGAGGGCAGCCTCCTCCCAGTCGTTCAAGGTTATTTCCAAATAATTTGTCGAAAGCAGTGCCTCTTTGACCTGTTTTCTCTCCTCCGGGAGTCTCACCCCCTGGAGGAGTTCATACAGAATGGGTCCAGCAGTGAAGATTTCATCCCTTGCAATCAATTTTTCAAGAGCAAGCTTGATCGAGGGGGCTCCTCTGAAAAAATCAATCCAGACGCTGGTGTCAACGAGAGTTCCGGAGCTTTTCACGTTGCTTCATTCCTTTCAACTCAATCTCTTCCATCTCCTTCCAATCCAGATCAAAATGGATCTTCCCGCTAAGAGAAAGGAGTTTTTCTCTCCTTTTTCGGCGAATGAAATCTTTGATAGCAATACAGATGGCTCTCGTTTTGGTCTTTTCCCCGGTGACCTTAAGAAGGTCACTAATCAGGGCATCAGGAATGTTTAAAGTAGCACGCATTATTATCACCTCTTTCTTATGCAATAATTATATGCCTATTCAATGTGCTTGTCAAATATATTCTGCAATAGTAGAAAATGGAGACATCCCGTTTTTAATGCGAGAGCGTATTTACTTCTTTTGACAGAATTTGGTGGAAAAGGTGAACCCCAATTGACTATAGCAAATAGCAAGTAGGAAGGAGAAGAAGGCAGAAGGAAGTAAGCAGGAATCAGCAAGTCAGGAAAGAGGGAACCGAGGGTCATCCATAATGTTAGCACGGGCAGTTGACAACAAAATTGAGAAGGAGGCGATATCATGAACGAAAGTGTCCGCGAGGCATGGATCCGCATACCCAGCGAGGAGGAAAGGCGGTCACAATTACCCCTTGGTGCGCCGGCAAGTGCCTATGGTTTTGAATTCATCCCCGCTATGGCACGTCTCCAGGCCGCACATGACAAAATTGGGCCTGCCTTAGGCGCATTGCTCAGGCAGATTATGTTCGAGCCAGGACACCTCAGCCGTCAAGAGCGTGAGATGGTGGCGGCTGTGGCATCCGCTGCTCAAGACTGCCACTATTGAACGCAGTCTCACGCAGAGTTCCTGCGTGCGGAGAAGGGCGGGGCTGCTTTGGTCGAAGCCATCAAGCACAAACGTTGGCGCGAAATACCGGAGCTGTCACAGCGTGAACATGCGTTATGCTCCGTTGCCGAAAAACTAAGTGCGGTACCAACGCATATGGTACAGGAGGACTGGCAACCACTGCGCGACCTCGGATTCGATGATCGTGCATGCTTAGAAGTGGCGCATATTGTCGGACTATTCAATTATCTCACCAGATTGGCAGATGGCTTTGGTTTGAAACTGGATGCCAAAACCCAAGAGTCGGCGAGTACAGGCATCGCACTCAAACGTTCGTCTAAAAGCGGAACCTAATATTTCACTCATAGAAGAAAAATCGACGGTCAGGTCTGGCAGGTCTATAATATTAGCATTTCCAAAATTTGGTGGAAAAGGGGAGCGCTAACTGGATACAGGGGATAGCAAGGGGCAAGTAGTAAGTAGCAAGAAGCAAGGAGCAAGGAGAAGAAGGCAGTAAGCACAGAAAGCGGGAGTCGGCAAACAAGAGGAAGGCATGAAATAGAAAGTTTGTCCCTGAGGAATCCCATAATCTAAGGAGGTGTCGACGTGCAACCATCCCTGGAAGCCAACAAGAAAATCGTTCAAGAGTTCTATGACTTCCTGATTAACAAGAAAGATTTTAAATCTGCTTCAAAATACATCGGGAATCGATACATCCAGCATAACCCCCTTGTGGCAGAGGGTCCGGAGGGCCTCAAGGCTCTCGTTGACTTTCTGAAGTCGGATTACCCGGACGCGAGAAGCGAAATCAAGCGAATCTTTGCGGATGGCGATTATGTCATTATCCATGTGCACTCGGTGCGCATTCCCAACACGCGAGGCCGCGCCATCTTCGATCTATTCAAACTGGAGAACGGTAAGATCGTCGAACACTGGGACGCGATTCAGGAGATTCCGGAATCGTCAGCCAACGCCAATGGAATGTTCTGATGATCTCTGGGATCGTCGTACCCAGTTTGGTGCCGGGGTAGATGAGAATCGGGCATGTAATAATAGGCGAGATTATCTTATTATGATATTATTTTTCAGCCTACTATCTGTTGAGTCACCAATAGGAGGCAACCATTTCGATTAAAATACCCCAAGTCATGACGGAGCACTCGAAAATCACGTTGATACGAGAGTATGGAGATTTCGAAGGAGGTCAAACAAAATGGGATTCATTCATAGTTGGGGTAAGCAGTTGCGCAAGCCTGAAGGAATCTTAGGCATGTTGGCGGGACCCCTTATGAACTTAGCAAACCGACAACTGAACAACTGGACTATCGATCTGCTGGATATTAAACCGACTGACCATGTCTTAGAACTCGGCTTTGGGCCAGGCCTAGGCATCTGTAAAGTCGCAGCAATCGCGACTGAAGGCTCTGTGGCTGGTGTCGATTTTTCCGAAGTTATGATTCGAAAGGCACGGAAACGTAACGCTGCAGCAATCTCTGAGGGTCGAGTTGATCTGAAACACGGTGACGTCTCCTCGCTACCTTATGATGATCAGACGTTTGACAAGGTTGTCGCCGTTCAACTTATCTATTTTTGCCAACCCCCACACATATTTCTAAAAGAGTCACGAAGGGTTCTCAAGCCAGGTGGGAAAATCGCGGTTTCTTTCATAGCCAAAGACGATATGGCAAAGTTTAAATTCACGAAGACGGGTGTATTTGCTTTATACACCGGCCAAGATGCCTTAAAGCTACTAACTGAGGCGGGGTTTACCCAAGCGCACTTCGAGACCAAAACGGTTAGGCCTGGGATGGGCATATGTGCTATTGCTGAGAGATAACCCAACTCAACAATGCCAACACATACCAACCAAAGCATTTAAGATGGGGACACATCCCATTTTTTGAGATGGGTCGTAGAAATGCTGAATTAGCTAGTTAATGTATGGCTTTTCAGAATTTTGTGGAAAAGCTGACCGCTAGGAACATAGATTGACTCCCGTTACGGAGCAAAAGGGGACATAATGAGATATCGGGGAGATCTGAAATTGATAACCGCGATCGTATTATTAGTTCTCATACAGATACCTTCCGTGTCGGCATGGGATGTTACTCCGAAAGCAACGGAACTGGATAAGATGATCAAAGGGTTTGAATCAATCAATTTTTGGAGTTTTTGGGGTGATGAAATATCAGAATATCTTATTAAGCATTATACCCTCCCGGTTCACGAAGTGATCACGCATCGCATTTATGGGTGTACTTATGATTTCAAGTTCTGTTCGTCTCCTCCGAGTCCCTACAGATTTGCATCAGATGCTTTGATCGCGGGGGTTCGCTGGAACGACAATCCGCGGTTTGAATTGACTGAGTCAACCGGTGGGGCCCAAAAAAATTGCGTTGGCCCATCCATCTACTTACCCGACAATGCCATATGTTGGGGAAAATTATTTTACGATGCCAATAAAGGTGCCAAGAAAGGTAAGGTTTATGATGGGAATTCCGGGCACGCTTTGCTCTATCGTGTTCATTTTGGAGATATGCAGTTTCTGCACGCTATGGCCTCCCGTGATGGAGAACCCGCCAGTGAGACTAAAGCAAAAATTATGGCCTGGGCAGAGTTTTCATATAAAGTAGCCAGGAGAGAGATCAAACATAGCGACTATCTCTACAAATGCGGCATCCCTGAAATAGAGAAGCTTTTTTCAAAAAAGCGTGGCTGGACGGTGCAGATGCTGCTCACGTGGGATGATCCAACTTACCAACCCCGGCGCGTTAAAGGAGAACTTCACGATGAAGCGTTTCTTGATTTAGCGTTTGGGACTTTACTGCATATGATCGAAGACAGTTTTTCGAAATCACATGTCAGCAGGAACCCGCCGGGCGGAAATAAGTGCGAGAGAGTGCCAGATTACGACCAACCAGGAAAGATAATTACTTTTCATGCTTTTGCGAAGCAGAAAGCAAGCGAGCATGGCAAAGAGGACAACGATGAGGCCTTCCACAATAACCTATTTCGCCATCCATCTCTGAATGTTGTGGAAGTCGGTAAGGCTTTCCGGGATTATCGTGAAAAAAATGAACCCTGGGATAAACTTAAGGATTATCTGGAATGCGTTTTTGACCTTGACGACCCAGATGCTAAGGCCGGTCCGGGAACACAGTTTTCGGTGGATTAGTTTCTCTGGGGCACGCATAAGTAAATAAGTATTTAGAAAATGAAAATAGGGACACATTCCATTTTTGATGGAATGCAGGTTCTTGAACATTTGTATCTTCAGAATTTGGTGGAAAAGGTGACCGGAATTGAAATTGAGTTTGGCCCTAATGATTGTACAGAATTAGTTAGACGGCTAGAAAGGAGGTCCTTATGCCAAACGGTCAAGAACCCAAAGAGATTAAGATAAACTTTCCCCCTCATGTTCAGGGAGGCGTTTATTCTAACAACATGTTTATAACTCACACAAAGGAAGAGTTCATTCTTGACTTCTTGATGGTTGCTCCGCCAGCTGGGTCAGTGAACGCAAGAGTAATTGTCAGTCCAGGCCATATGAAAAGAATCCTTACGGCTCTACAAGACAATATCTCAAAGTATGAAAAAACCTTCGGCGCTATTCAAATAGCCGAGGAGCCCAAGGGAAAGATATTGTCATAAATTCTTGGAAAGAAAACAGGAGAATTCTTTTTTTAGTGGCTGGATTAATTTTTGAGAAGGTTGGAATGAAAACAAAAGAATAAACTCCCCTTTTATTGAAGCCAGGGATTTCAAAATGCAGATTTGATGAAGAACGGGATCAAAAACTTCTCCTTATCTGACTGAATTTTTCAGTCAACTTATTAACAAACAAGTCTTAGAGTGCATCTTCGGAGAGAGAGGGACGTTCGTACAGAACACCGTTGACATTGGTAAGAGCAAAAACGCAAGGGCAGGTCTTTAGAGTCTATTTATTTCTCTTGACAGAATTTGGTGGAAAAGGTGCCCGCCACTTAACCACAGGAGATGGCAGAAGGCAGTATGCAGTAGGCAGGAAGCAGGAATCAGAAAGTAATAAGCGGATGGCGGATTGTGGAATCTCAAAAGATGAATAGCGAGATGGGGTGACACGGAGACGCGGTGAAGGGGAGGAGCCAGATAGATTTGATGAAAAAGATTTTTTCTCATGAGGGTAAGGCGTTCTCATTTATCAGGTTTCTTATTTTGAGTTCCACTGGGGTCTTATTTTTATTCGTTACTCCTGGAATAGGCTTTTCGTGGAGTGGTGTCATTATCGATAAGGCAACCAAACGTCCCCTTGAAGGGGCAGTGGTCGTCAGATCATGGGATAAATATTATCCTACAGTCGAAGGCCCGCACAGCACGCTCTTTACCTTTAATGAGACAATCTCGGACAAGAAGGGAAAGTTCTCCCTTTTGCCGAAGACCATACCTATAGGAATTCCTGAATTTTATGGGATTATGGAAAACAGGCCAATTGTATATAAGCCAGGTTATAAATTTCTTATATTAGAGAAAAAGATGTCGAGGATTGAATTGGAGAAGGTTCCAACGTTTCTCGATCTCAGGGAAAAAGAAATAGAAAACGCCAGATATTCTGACCTGGATTACTATGAAACGAACCTACTCCAAGAGATTATTGAAAGGGAGGAGGATTTCATCAAAAGAAGATCTGTCCGGCCTGCAACCTATGAAGAGCTTTCAAATGAAGCGGTTTCAAAGCCCCTTGATGTTACTCCCTTTATTCGTCAAGAAAAGGTGGGTATTGGTAAAGGAATCCCCACGGCCCCGATGGCCCCCATGTCTCCATTGCCTCCTGGAAAGAAAGAGATGGATGCGCCAATAAGGAAAATCCAGGGCTCCGAATCCATTGATCAACTCATTACTTTACTGGGAGACGAAGATTGGAGGATTCAAAATCTCGCAGAAAAAGCTTTGGTCGAAAAAGGCTCCTTAGCCGCAAATCCACTGATCAAGGCTCTACAACATGAAAATTCTGGGGTGAGATCAGGTGCAGCAAGAGCATTAGGTAAGCTTAAAGACGAACGAGCGGTTAAACCATTGCTTTTCGCTCTGAGGGACAACCATAGGATGGTCCGAATAAACGCAGCAGAAGCTTTGGGAGAAATTCAGGACTCCCTTGCATTAGAACCGTTAATCAGAGCCTTGGAGGATGAAGATTGGCAAGTCAGGGGAATCGCGGCAGAGGCCCTAGGGAAGATCAAAAGCCGCAGAGCCACACAGGTGCTCATGATAGCATTGGACGACAAAACTGCATTTGTTCGAAGAAAGGCCGCTTGGGCACTGGGAGAAATCAAGGATCCAAGCTCCGTCCAATCCCTGATCAAAACGATGGGGGATGAGGATTTCTTTGTTCCGGGTCAATCTGTACAGGCTTTGATTCAAATTGGGACTCCATCTGTGGAACCCCTGATTGCATCCATGAAGGAAGATCATTACAGAGTCCGAAGAGGGGCAGCACAAGCCCTGGGCAAGATTGGGGATCGTAGGGCCGTTGGCCCTTTAATGGAGGCCCTAAGAGATGAGGATCTTGAGGTGAGAAAAAATGCGGCACAGGCCTTGGGTGAAATACAGGATCCTGTTGCTGTCGTACCCCTCATCGTGGCATTGGAGGAGAGTGCCTTGTTTGGAAGTGCAGCGGAGGCTCTGCTGCGGATAAAAGATCCGAGCGCTATTGAACCTCTCTCGAAGCTTCTAAATAGCAATAATAGGTTTTCTCGGTTGACTGCGGTTAAAGCATTAGGAGGGATCAGAGAACGGAAGGCAGCCGAGAAGCTCATTCCCGTCCTTAAGGATAAGGATTCACTAACCAGGTATATTGCCCAAAGGAGTTTGGTTGAGATAGGGACTCCGTCCGTGGAACCGCTTATTATCGCCTTGCAGGATAGGAGTCCAGAAGTTCGAATCGGTGCTGCGTTGCCGCTGAGGGTTATCAAGGACTCTAGGGCTGTCGAGCCTCTCATTGCTTCCCTGAAGGATGCCTCCCCCGGAGTAAGAAAGAGTGCCTCGTATGCTGTGGGAAGATTCAAAGATCCCAGATCTATTGAACCTCTGATAGCACTGTGGGATGACGAGGATTCCACGGTCAGATTAGAAGCTGCAGAAGTTTTAGCGGGAATCGGTCCAATAGCGGTAGATCCCCTAATAAATACACTGAACCACAAGAATTCGTACTTCCGATGGAGAGCTGCCTCTGTTTTGGGAATAATAAAAGATCCAATGGCAGTCGATCCAATTATCCATCTATTGAAGGATGAAGTCTCTGAAGTTAAATGGACTGCGGCAGAGGCTTTAGGGGAGATTAAGGATCAGAGAGCGGTGAAATCTTTGATAGAACTTCTTGAAGACGATGATCTGGGGGTGAGAACGATAGCAGCGAAGTCGCTGGTTGGGGTCACAGGGGAAGATCTCGGTCAAGACTATAAATCCTGGATGAAATGGTGGGTGGAACGGCGTGAATTAAGAAAGCAGTAAGAGTGAATAGGTATGTGGAGGGAAAAATAGACACATCCCATTTTTGGTGGGTTTTCAACTTATGACTTTAATAGTCTTCTGCGGTTCTTAATTCTATTCTTCAATCTCAGCGAAGGCCCTCACGGGAAATGAGGCTCCGCTCGCGATCCTGAGAGGCACTGCGTAGAATTTGTAATCTGTCCGGGGAAGAACAGACAGATTGCATAAGTGTTCTACGATGAGAATGTCCGAGGCAAGAAGCCGCGTATGGGCAGGCCTACAGGGGTCCATGGTGTCATCCACATTCCAGAAATCGACTCCGACGAGCTCGACTCTCGAACGGATTAAGAGATCGATGGACTTTTCCGAAAGAAAAGGCCCTGGTTCCCAGTAGAGATCCGTGCCCCATCTTTTGTCCCATCCTGTTCGAATAAGCACTGCCTTTCCGTCTAATTCTGAGTCATCAGCCTGTAGGGTGATGGAGCGGTTTGATGAAACAACTCCATCCAAAACGATTCCGGGAATTCCCGCCACTCTTTCGAGTGGAATCTGACTCAGGTCTAATCCGTCAGGATATCGATGAAATGGGCTGTCCAAATAGGTGCCGAGGTTACAGACCATCTCCACTTTTCCGAGGTAGAATTCTGCCTGATCATTGTAGCGGGACCGAGAAGCCTCGTGGTCAAGAAAAGCTCCAATCTTTGGCCGAGGCAAACCAGGGTACGCCATCATTCCGTCTTCAAGGACATGATTCAATTCGACAAACTTTTTCATATTTCCTCCATCAGAAATGGTTGAACGGGTAGAATATAAACTCTATAATAATACCATTTCTTTTGGAAGGAGAAGTATCCGATGAGAGACATGGTGCCTAATCTAACCGATTACGAAAAGACTTACCGCGAGTTCAAGAGGAAAGGACAATGAGAAGAATGGAAGGGGTGTCATTCCTATGGAGGGAATAGAGCATTGATGACGAACCAAATTCTATTCTGGGTAATCTTTAATCTCTTCGTCCTTGTGATGCTCATTTTAGATCTAAAGGTGTTTCATCGAAAGGCCCATGTCATTCATATTAAAGAAGCCCTCATCTGGAGTGCTGTCTGGATTGCCTTGGCCCTCCTCTTCAATATTGGGATTTATTTCTGGTATGGCTCGGAGAAAGCGCTCCAGTTTCTAACCGGTTACCTGATCGAAAAGTCCCTCAGCGTGGACAATATCTTTGTCTTCTTGCTCATCTTCTCCTACTTCGAAGTCTCTCCTCTCTATCAGCATAAGGTCCTCTTTTGGGGAGTTTTCGGTGCCATTGTCCTCCGAGCCATCTTCATCCTCGCCGGAGTTGTGTTGATTGAGCGATTTCACTGGGTCATCTATGTCTTTGGATTCTTCCTGATTTTCATTGGCATCAAGATGGCCCTCGAGAAAGAGAAAAAAATCCGCCCAGAAAGGAATCCAGTCCTTCGCCTCTTCAGACGATTTATACCTGTTTTGGATGATTATGAAGGGGATAAGTTCTTCGTGAGGAAGAATAGAGATTATTTCGCCACGCCTCTGGCCGTAGTGCTTTTGGTCGTTGAAACCACCGACATTATTTTTGCAGTTGATTCGATTCCTGCTATCCTTGCCATCACCTCTGACCCATTTATCGTCTACACTTCCAACATTTTCGCCATCCTCGGATTGAGAGCCCTCTACTTTGCGTTCGGTGAATTGATGCGGTTATTCCGCTATCTTCATTATGGTCTTGCCATCATCCTGGTCTTCGTAGGAATAAAGATGGTTCTTGCTGATTCTTATAAAATCCCTGTAGAGATTGCCCTGGGGGTGGTGGCCATCATCTTGTTTCTCTCTATCGTATTATCTTATATGTGGCCGCGAAAGGGAGAAGCCGAAGAAAGAGCTGGGAAGAGGGGTTGA
>Ga0209253_10006031_pt1 | contig 10492 bp, 9 predicted proteins | sample FrelakmetBRP12BR_FD_187145 | JGI IMG/M metagenome (GOLD analysis project Ga0209253, IMG submission 187145) | Freshwater lake sediment microbial communities from the University of Notre Dame, USA, for methane emissions studies - BRP12 BR (SPAdes)... | ecosystem: Environmental > Aquatic >... | reverse complement strand
AACGCCGCCGGCCGAGGGGCTGAACTGGCTGGTGTATGTCCTGCCGCCAGTGGCTTTCCTGGTGGGGGCCTTCCTGTTGTTCCGCGCCCTACGCAGTTGGCGGCATGCTGCCGCCGCCGCTCCGTCGGCCCCGGCTGCGCCGACATCGAGTGATGACCCGTATGTACGCCGGCTCGAGGACGAGCTCCGACGCGGCGGGTAATCCGGCAAGACTTCCGAAGTCCGCAGGGCTTCGGAAGTCCCTGGCCTAGAAAGGCATCGCGCAGATGACGGAGACGCAAGAACACGCCGCTCCCGCGACCGCGCCCAGGCGGCACCTGGGGGTCGTCCTCGTCTGGGTGGCGGTGCTTGGCCTGCTGGCGATCGTGGGGGTTGGGCTGATTCGGACGCAGCAGGGTCCGGCCGGCGTGGGCAGCAAGCCGAATCCCTTCACGCTGCGGGCGTTCGATGGCGTGGAGTACAACACCGCCGACCTGGTCGGCCAAGTGGTGGTGATCAATTTCTGGGCTTCGTGGTGCAAGCCCTGTGAGCAGGAAGCCGCCGAGCTCGAGCAGGCCTATCAGCAGTTCAAGGACCAGGGCGTCGTGTTCCTGGGCGTGAACTACGTGGATACGGAACCGGAGGCCAGGGCGTACCTGGAACGCTTCGGGATCACCTATCCCAACGGACCCGATCTGGGGACGCGCATCTCGCAGGCCTTCCGCATCCGCGGCGTCCCGGAGACGTATATCCTGGCGCCGGACGGACGCCTGGCGCACGTCAAGATCGGCCCATACACCTCGCTTGACGAGATCGCCCAGGCGATTCAAATCGTGCAGGCGCCCTAGCCGAGATACCCGCGGTCACGAAGGCCCGGTGGTTCGCGCCCGGCGCAACCGGCATAGTGGGAAGACGTCATGGACCTTGGCTCTGTTCTGATCATGATCGGCCTGACCCTCTTGGTGGTTGCCTTCCTCGCCCGCCCTATCTTCGAGCGGCGGGCGTCGATGGTGACGCGCCAGGAGCATCAGCTCTCGGCACTGCAGGCCGAGCGCGACAAGATCCTGACCATGATCCGCGAGATCGAGATGGATCATGCCATGGGCAAGATCAGGCCCGAGGATTTCCAGATGCAGCGGGCAGCCCTGGTCGCGCGTGGCTCGTCCGTGCTGCGCGAGATGGACGCACAGGCCGTCGCTCCGGCTGCGGAGCCCGCCGAGGGCGAGCTGGACGCCGCCATCGAGGCGGCGATCGCCGCTCGCCGCAGCAAGCCGCCGGCGGGGACCGCCGGGTTCTGCACGCGCTGTGGTCAGGGGCTTCAGGCCGGTGACCGGTTCTGTGCCCGCTGCGGGGCACCTGCGCCGCAGGAGGCGCAGGCGTGAGGCCTAGGCCAGCGCTCTTGCTCGTGCTCTCACTGTTGTTGGCCGGCTGCACATTGGCCGGCGATATCACACCGCCGCCCGCCCTGGCGACGGCCCAGGCAGGCGAGCCGATACCCGCCACGACCGCCGCGCCAGTCGATGCCACACCGTCATCGGCCGTTACGCAGCCACCGGCCGTCGCCGCGCCGGCCGGGATCGATCTTACCCGCGGCGAGGCGATCTGGCTCGAGAAGTGCGCCCCGTGCCACGGCGCCGCAGGTCAGAGCGATGGGGCTATGACTTCCAACCTTCCCAGCCCTCCACCTCCATTGGGCGACCCGGCGCTGGCGCGCCAGGCACGTCCGGCGGACTGGTATAGCGTCGTCACCAACGGCCGGATGGACAAGCTGATGCCGGCCTTTGCCAGCCTGAGCGATGCGGACCGTTGGAACGTCGTCGCCTATGCCCTGGCCCTCAGCAGCACGGTGGACGAACTTGCGACGGGCCAGATGCTCTACGCCGCCAACGAGTGCGCCGCGTGCCACGGCGAAGCGCAAGCCGGCGCCGGGCGAAGCTTCCTGAGCCCGGGACTCGTCGAGCAGCGTTCGTTGACTGAATTGGCCCGGGCGATCCGCGCCGGGAGCCCTCCGGCGATGCCGGACTTCGGCGGGCAACTGACGGACGATGAGACGTGGGCGCTGGCTGGCTACATCCGCTCGCTGGGATGGAGCAGCCGGTCGACGGAGGCGGCGGCCACGCAGGGGGTGGCCGTCAATGGCGTCATTCGCGGTCAGGTTGTGAATGGCACGCCAGGCGGCTCGTTGCCCGACGGCGTGGAGGTCACCCTGACCGGCTTCGACGGTGATGCGGAGGCCTACAGCGAGACGGCAGCCCTCGCGGAGGGGGGAACCTACGCGTTCGCCGATGTCCCTGCCGTGCCGGGGCGCATCTACGGCGCCACCGTCTCCTTCGGCGGTGTCTTGTACTTCTCCGACGGCGCGCATCTGGCCGGTGAAGCCGAGCCCCTGGAACTCCCGGTCACGGTGTACGACACAACGACAGATGGGTCCGGCCTGCAGGTTGAACGCCTGCACGTGCTGTTCGACTTCGCCGTCCCGGACCAGGTGCAGGTGCTTGAGCTGTGGGTGCTCTCGAACGTGTCCGACCGGACCGTTGTGGCCGCTCCACAGCGTGGCGTGGTCGAGGTCTCGCTGCCCGAAGGCGCCACGGAGCTGGCCTTCGAGGATGGATCGGTCGGTGACCGCTACATCCTGACGGACGCCGGGTTCGGGGACACGCAGCCGATTGTCCCGGGCTCCGCGACCTCGCAGTTCATCTTCAGCTATCGCATGCCGTATGATGGCCGGATGACCTTCCACCGGCCGACGAATTATGCCGTCAACGCCGCAGTCGTCCTGCTGCCTGGGGACGGGGTCACTGCCAAGGGGACCGGCCTGCAAGACCTGGGAGTGCAGCAGATGGGCGGGCAGGCGGTGCACAACTACGCCGCCGGTGCCATCCCGGCCGGCTCGGCGCTGGAGCTCGAGGTTTCCGGCAAGCCCGCTACGGCCACAGCCGGCGCGGCATCGAGCGGATGGACGAACGCCGCCATCGGCCTGGGCGTGCTGGGCAGCCTGCTGATCCTGGCCGGACTATGGTGGTTCCGCCCGAGTGCCTCGACGGGCCGCCGCGGCACGCGGCGTCCTTCGGGAGAGAATGAAACCGATCGTCTGCTGGGCGCCATTGCCGAGTTGGACGATGCCTTTGCCGCCGGGGAGATGGATGAAGGGGTGTACCGTGCTCGACGTGAGCGCCTCAAGCGCACCCTGCGAGAGAAGATGCGCTGACCCATGATCGAGGTTCGTCGGCTGGTCAAGAACTTCGGACTCAAGCCCGTGCTGCGCGGGGTCGACTTCCGCGCCGAGCCGGGCGAGTTCGTCGCGCTGCTTGGGCCCAACGGCGCCGGCAAGACGACGATGCTTCGCATCCTAGCCACCCTTTCCCGTCCGACGATGGGCGAGGTGCGCGTGGCGGGATACGCCTTGCCCGGGCAGGCTTCCGCCGTCCGCCGCCTGCTGGGTGTGGTCTCCCATCAGCCTCTGCTGTACGGCGATCTGACGGCCGAGGAGAACCTGCGCTTCTACGCTCGCATGTACGGCCTGGGCGATGGGGCACGGCGCGCGGTGGAGGCGCTCGACTCCGTCGGCCTGGCGCCGCGGCGCCGCGACCTGGTGCGCCAGTTCTCGCGCGGCATGCAGCAACGCCTGGCCATCGGGCGGGCCCTGCTGCACGACCCCCAGGTCATGCTGCTTGACGAGCCGTACACCGGGCTGGACCAGGACGCCAGCAGCATGCTGGACGACGTCCTGCGCCAGGTGGCCGTTGCCGGCCGGACGGTGGTAATGACGTCGCATGACCTGCCGCGCGCCGCCGACCTGGCGACGCGCATCGACGTCCTTTCCCGGGGCGTCATCGCCGCCAGCGTCCCACACGCTCAGATCACGCCCGCCGGACTGATCGACCTCTACCGCAAGGTGACGCATGACTAGCGGCGGCGTCCTGCCGCTGAGCGCCGGCGAGCGGGCGCGCGGCTATCTGCGCGCCGTCGGCGCCGTCGTGTGGAAGGACCTGGCGGCGGAGCTGCGCAGCCGCGAGCTGCTCAGCGCCATGCTGGTCTTCGCCCTGCTCGTCATCCTGATCTTCAACTTCGCCCTCGAGCTGGACGTCGCCACGCGCCGGACGGTCACGTCCGGCGTGCTGTGGGTGACCTTCGCCTTCGCCGGGACGCTGGGGCTCAACCGGTCGATGGCCGTTGAGCGCGACCGCGGCTGCCTGGACGGACTCCTGCTGGCACCCGTGGACCGCAGCGCGCTGTACTTCGGCAAGAGCATCGGAAACCTGGCCTTCATGCTGATCGTCGAGGCGATTGTCCTGCCGACGTACAGCATCCTGTACAACGTCAACCTGTTCCGCCCCGGGCTGATCGTCGTGGTGCTGCTGGGATCGATTGGCTACGCCGCCGTCGGGACGCTGCTGGCGTCGATGGCCGTCCAGGCCCGCACACGCGACGTCCTGTTGCCGATCCTGCTCTTCCCGGTCGTTCTGCCCGTGCTGATCTCGGCCGTCAAAGCGACCAATGCCGTGCTGTTGGGGCTCGAGGCGGCCGAGCTGTGGCCGTGGCTCAACCTGCTGATCGCCTACGACGTGATCTTCACCGCCGTGGCGTTCATGCTGTTTGACTTCGTCGTCGAAGAATAGACCGCCTGGCAGCCCCGCCTGATCGGGTGAGAACGGCCGCCAGGGCAGATCGAAGGAGGATGAACATGCAGCCAACGCCGAGAGCGCTCAAGGCGCTCACCTGGGTCTCTGCCGGCCTGTTCGCGGTGGCCTTGCTGATGACGCTGTTCTATGCGCCGCGCGAGGCCGTCATGGGCGACGTGCAGCGCGTCTTCTACTTCCACGTCGCCTCCGGCTGGGTGGGTGCGCTGGCCTTCCTGGTGGCCGCCGTTGCGGGGGTGGTCTACCTCGTGCGCGGCCAGCGGCGCTGGGACGCCGTCGGGCTGGCGTCGGTGGAGATCGGGCTCGCCTTCACGCTGGCCAACCTGATCAGCGGCTCGGTGTGGGCCCGCCCGATCTGGAACACCTGGTGGACGTGGGACCCGCGCCTGGTGACGGCCAGCGTCATGGAACTGGTCTACATCGCCTACCTGCTGCTGCGCCAGGGGCTTGAGGATCCTGACCGCCGGGCGCGCTTCGCCGCCGTGTATGCCATCGTCGGGTTCCTGAGCGTGCCTCTGACCTTCCTGTCGATCCGCATCTTCCGCACGATCCATCCCGTGGTTGTCGGCAACAACGATCCGACGGCACAAGGTACGTTCGACATGACCCCGCCGATGTTGCAGACATTCCTGTTCAGCCTGTTCGTCTTCACCGTCCTGTACATCGTCCTGCTGTGGCACCGGGTGCGCATGCAGGCGCTGGCCGAGGCGGTCGAGCAGCGCAAGATGAAGCTGCTCTCGGCCTAGCCGGCCGAGCGCAAACACCAAGGAGCATAGACCATGGCTCTCGAAGGACCGGCCCAGACGTTCAACTACATGCTGCTCGGCTATGGTGTCATCCTGGGATGTATCGCCGTGCTGCTGATCAGCATGATCGCCCGCTACCGGTCGCTGCAGCGTGACCTGCACATGCTGGATGAACTGGAGACGCAGGCCAAACGCTAGGCGAGTATGGCATCGCGGCTCGACCTGCCGAACACAACCGGGGGCGCATTGTCTGCGCCCCCGCTCTTCGATTCTTGATCAGGCCACCAGGACCGGACCGGGGATCTTCGGATCAAGATGGCCGAGCGGGATCCGTGTCCATTCCGCCGGCCGACAGTCATCTGCCGGCCCTGTTGGCTGGGAGGTCGATCCTCAGTATCCTACCCCTCGCATCGGCAGCATTGCCACGATGGGGGGCTGAACCATGAGCCGCATGCTGACTCTGCGCGAGAAGAGGGTAAAGCCGACCGTTTTCGTCATCGCCGTTGCTGCCTCCACGCTGCTGGCCTGCAGTCTGGTACAGCGGGTGCTCTCAACCTCGATGGGAGACGACGCAGCCGGGGAACCCGCTTCGGAAGAGGCGACCCGGGCAGCGGGCGGCTTCACTTCCACCACCACGCCGAACGCCATGGGCATCGCTCTGGATCCGAACGGGGATTCGATCCCGCTGGCGACCTTCGGCTCGCTCGGCCTGGGGGACATGAATGGCGTTGTCGCCGCCGACATCCCCGAGGGACCCAGCGGTTGGGTCATGGCCGAGGCCCAGGGGTATGCCCCCGGGTTCGCGGACTTGGGTGAAGGCAGGAGCGAGCCTGTCTTCTTCGAGGCGCGGCTGACTCCGTGGAATGACCTTGCCGAGCTTGAAGCGGGGGAGTCGGATGAGCTTGTCGCCCAGGCCGGCGAAGAGCTGAGCCTGATCGCCTCGGTGGACGGCTCTTCATTCGCTTCCCAACCCGTGATGGTCAGCCTGACATGGATCGACGGGTTGGATGTCGGTCCTGCGTTCGAACCGTTGAGCTCCGGCGAGGCAGTCGAGCTGCGATGGGCGTTCTCGTTCCTGGCGGCCGATGAAACGGGCGAGATGGTGGACCTGGCCGAGGGGGAGTCCGTCGTCGTTCGAATCCAGGGCACGGCCGCGCAAGTCGGTCAGCCGATCCTGGCGCTCTTCGACCCAGAGTCAGGTACCTGGATCGTCCAGCCGGACGCCTGCATGGAGGGTGCCGAGGGTGGGATCGAATGCACGCTCGAGAGCCTCGCCACCCTGGCGGGGTTGTTCTCGCCTCGCGTCACCGCTGCCGTTCCCTCGACGGTGGGGGCGGAGCGGGTGGCCCTGGCGAGGCCCGTCGCACTTCTTCCGCACCCGGGAGGTGACGTCCAGGACGAAGCGATGAAGGAGGCGTATGCCCGTCTCCAGAGCTGGTGGCAGCGGAAGGATGCGGGAGAGCCCGTGTCGGACCAGGAGCTGCAATCGATCCTGGACGATCTCGCCAAAGCGGCCGAGGACTACGCTAACGGGCACCGCAATGAAGCCGGAAAGTTCCACCTCATGTTCGCTGCCCAGAATGTAGGCCTGTCGGGGAATGCCGCCCTGGAAGACCAGCTCAAGGCGGAGGCTGCCAGGCTCGCCGAGGAGATCGCCCGCCAGCTCCTGGAGAAGGGCGATTGCGGGCGCTGGCGGGAGATGGATCGTGCGGCCGCGCAGGTTGACCTGCTGGCCGGGGATCCTGCGCTGGAGGCCGCCCTCCTCGAGAAGATCCAGAAACTGCTCTCCACCTGCGACCTCTGGACTGGCAGGATCACCTACTTCTTTGATGTGGAGAAGACCCATCCCGGAGATCTGCAGGGCTACTCGATGACCGCCGGATCTGGCATGTGGACCGAGGAGCACAAGGTCCGCATGGCGACGAATGCCAAGACGTTTGTGCTGACCGGGGAGGACTATGTCCGGTTGGCCTTCCCGATGGTTACCTACAGCGACAGCGGAGACTGTCCGTCGCAGTTCTTCTACTTCGGGGACCCCGCCGAGCATGGGCTTTGGCTGTACTTCGGCGGCACGTACGACGGGAGGGTCTTCTCCGTTGATGATCCCGCGCCTGCCGAAGATGCCAAGTCCATCAGCGTCAGCCAGCGCTGGCTGATCAAGGATCATGAAGGAAGCAAGGGCTGCGTGGTCAAGAGCGACACGCCATTCGCCTTCCCGAACTACCGGTCGGCTTTGATCGGCATCTTTGACGCGATCCCGATCACCTTGCAGGAGATGCTGGACCGGCCGAGTTTCGGGGGCAGCGGGTCTTCTCTCGAGAGCATTCAGGGGAGCGAGAAGATCCTCAACCCCATGCCGGAGGCGGGGATCTTCCCGTTCAAGGAAGGCCGGGTCTATTGGTACTTCACGCACGAGCCGAAGTTGTTGCCCCTAGAGTAGATCCGCCGGCGCCGCTGCTTTCCGGGCCATGACAAGCTGCGCCTGCACAAGATCATTGTTGGGGCGTGAGGAGAGGCGATCCGGAGCGGGATGAGACTTGCCGGTGAGCACGGGAGGGTGAGCGCAAGGCTCTTGTGCCGATAGCGCCGTCATCGAGAGAGACCAAGAAGGCTCAAGACATCTCAAGCTGATGGAGTGAGTGCGTCGGCCTTCACCTGAGAAGGGGCTGAAGGCCTCCCTCACGCCTTTCATGTGAGCTACGGAATACCGACAGGGGCGCAAATGGTGCGCCCCTGTCCTGTTGCCAGATCGTCGGCGGCGGGGGAAGAGCCTGCCTGGCTTTGGCCAAAACCCGGAGGCACAAGATCGGATCCGGCGCGGGTTGTGACCTGGCGCAGTCCAGGTTCCCTGAAGTGCAATCCGCTGATCATCCAGACGAGGGCGACGCGCAGGCAAGAGGATGGGCACAAGCCTGGGGCCAGCGACGAAGGGGAAGGCTGTTGCTAGAGGGCAGGGAACATGGCCACGACCATCGCCACGTCGGTGAGGGCCCAGATCCACAGCGCCCGGTAGAAGCCGCGCTGTTCGTAGGCGCGAGTCGCCGTGGTGGATCGGCGCAGCCAGGCGAAGAGGAGCACGTACCACAGCGCCAGCGCGGCCAACAGAGGCATCGAGCGCCAGGTGCGGAAGTGCGCCGCGGCTTCGCCCAGGAACAGGACGCAGGCCAGGCTGACGGCCGCCAGCGAGAAGAGGATCGAGCTGCGCTTGCCGAGAGAAAGGGCGAGGGTCGAGTCGCCGCGCGATCGGTCTTCATCCATCTGGTAGATCTGAGTCAGCGGGTAGAACCCGGCGAACAGGAAGAAGAACCCGATGGCGACGGCCACGATGGGCGAGGTCACGGGCCGGCCCAGCGCCGCCCATCCGGCGAAGACCGTGAGTCCGCCGAAGCCGGCGGAGTTGATCAGGACATCGAATCCGGCGCGCGCCTTGGCCCGGATCGGCGGCACCGAGTACAGGAGCGACATCGCCAGACACAGGCTGTAGGCCGCCAGGAACATCCCTCCCAGCGTAGCGGCCAACGCCCAGCCGGCAAGCAGAAAGACGAGCGAGAAGGCTAGCAGGTGGCGCGGCACGGGCGGAGGGTTGTCTAGATAGCCGATGTCGCCATCATCTCGGTCGAAGACCGAGTTGATGGCCAGCGTGCCACCGTTTCCCAGAATCCCCCATACCACGGCGCCCAGCAGCCAGCGACGCAGGCTCTCGGAGGTGAAGGCCGGGCCAATGGCCAGCAGGACCCCGACGCTCATGTGCGCCGCCACGATCGGCCACGCCCGGGGCCGCAGGTGGAGCAGGTAAGGGAGCCAGCCAGGAGGCAGGATCCGCTCGAAGCGGGCCCGCAGGGTCAACTCGTTGGGCATGTGCATCTTCCCATGAATAGAGAAGGGTAGCGTCGATGTTCTACCGACACAACCCTCCAGCAGGTGGAAAGATGCGTTGTCTGCCGGCCCGGCGAGCCACCACGCAAGCTGGGGGAGGGCGTTGGGCGCTATCCGCCGGGTGGTCTCCGGTTGTGGCAGCGGGCACATAAGCGCCCGCTGCGAGGCGGTTTCGTTGGCTTCGCAGGCGGAACGTTGACGACGCCTGTCGCGTGCCGCTGGACATCGGCGCGCCTGCAAACCGTTGGGTGAGGGGAAGACACACTCCCCGTCGTTTTGCGTTCACCGCCCCTGTTGCCCCCCATCCGGGCGGCGTTGGCGTCTATGCCACCACACACGCGCTGACCGGAACCATCGGGTACATCCGTATCGGAGCCTGCTTGGACGCACACCGTCTGCAAGGTCGTCGAACGCATCTGGACATTCCCGGCCTCGTGGGAGAGGGCGGTGGCGGCGCGTGGAAGAAGGCGGCGTGTCCAGTACTCGTTGCGGCCAATCTCGCGGCCGCGTGAAGACGCGGTCCGCGCCGGGCAACCCGGTCGGGCGGACCCAAGAGGTATTCGACCCTATTGGGGAGGGTTGCCCTGGTGCGCGCCCTGCCTCGCAGCCGGTTCTGAATTGACCTCGAGCAGCCAACGGCTGTATTGTTATGGCTGGTGGGGATCCCCGCGCGTCTCTCCGTACTTGAAAGGAACTTGCCATGACCACGTGCAGCACACCCCGGTCTTATCGGAAGCCAATGCTCGTGACGCTCGTCGCCGTGTTGTCCGCCACCTCGCTCTCCTGCAGCGCCCTCTCGGGCCTGCTGCCCGCGGCAGGTAAGGAAGCCGGCGAGGAATCCGGCGAGCAAGGGGCGGGACAAGGCGCAACTCCGCTGGAGGCGGGCGAGGCGCCCGCTGTCTTTGGATTCGTGCTCGACCCGGACGGCGCACCAGTGGCATACGCCACCGTTGGGGAGGAGTACACCGATCGCAGCGGGGCCGTGTCCGGCGACCTGGTCGGCAGCGAGAGCGGCTGGCTCGAAGTGCGGGCCCTGGGATATGCGACCGGGTATGTCAACCCCGGGGAGGCCAGCGGCGGGACGGCCTTCTTCGAGACCCGCCTCACTCCCTTTGGTACGTTCCAACCCCTTGAGTCCGGCGAGGAAGCTGCGCTGAGGCTGGGCGATGCAGCCGCGCCGGTGGGGGAAATCAGCCTGTCGGGTGACGATGTGTCCGCGCTCCCCGCCTACGTCGAGGCGGCGGTCTACGA
>Ga0209253_10006030_pt1 | contig 10492 bp, 6 predicted proteins | sample FrelakmetBRP12BR_FD_187145 | JGI IMG/M metagenome (GOLD analysis project Ga0209253, IMG submission 187145) | Freshwater lake sediment microbial communities from the University of Notre Dame, USA, for methane emissions studies - BRP12 BR (SPAdes)... | ecosystem: Environmental > Aquatic >... | reverse complement strand
CACCCAACATCGTCCACGCGGTTCTTGCCCGGGTAGAGGGGGACCTCCCGGGGACAAGAGGGATATCCATCTTCGCTGTCCCCAAGTACCGCGTGAAACCCGATGGCTCCATCGGCGAGCCCAATGATGTCAAGACGGGAAACATCGAGCATAAGATGGGCATCAAAGGATCGGCCACCTGCACGCTTGTTTTCGGTGAAGACGGAAAATGCATCGGGGAGCTGCTGGGCCGGGAGCGTGACGGTATGCGGATCATGTTCAAGCTCATGAACGAGGCGAGACTCGAGGTGGGCAGCCAGGCCATGGGTGTCGCATCGGCGGCCTACGAACACGCTGTTCAGTACGCCAAGGAGAGAATCCAGGGGACCGAGATCTTTGAGATGAAGAATCCCGATGCCAAGCCCGTCCCGATCATCCACCACCCGGACATCCGCCGGACTCTTCTCTGGATGAAGGCCCATGTGGAGGGCATGAGGGCCCTTCTTTACTACACGTACTTCTGCATCGATATGGAAGAATCTGCCGAGACGAAGGAAGACAGGGAGAAGTGGCAGGGTTTGGTGGATGTCCTTGTCCCCGTCTGCAAGGCCCATATCTCAGACAAGTCCTTCCTCGTGTGTTCCAAAGCCGTGGATGTTTACGGCGGTTATGGCTACTGTTCAGAGTATCCCGTGGAGCACTACCTCCGGGACTGCAAGATCACAGCGATCTATGAAGGCACGAACGGTATCCAGGCCATGGACCTGGTGGGCAGGAAAATCGGCATGAAGAAAGGCATGCATCTCTTGAGCATGGTCGAGGTCCTGAATACGATCATCTCATCGGGACGCGAATTCGAGGAACTTAAACAGGCCTGCCAGTACCTGGACGAAGCCCGGAATGCCATGACGGACCTGACACTGCACTTCTTCCGTCTGGGCAGGGGGGCCGGTTTCCTGCTCCCGATTCTCTATGCACAGCCGTATCTTGAGCTCTTCGGAGATGTCGCCATCGGGTCCCTTCTCATGCAGCAGGCCGAGATTGCGGCGAATAAGCTGAAGACGATTTATTCGGAAAAGGGCGCGAGGGGTTCCGTGGCCAAGCAGCGGGCCCTCGTCCATCAGATTCCCGATGTGGCGTTCTACCAGGGGAAGGTTGCTGCCGCGAGGTTCTTTGCCGTTAACGTCCTTTCCACCATCCGGGCGAGGTGCGAGGCGATCAAGGTCGGCGACCGGGTTCCTGTTGAGATGGCCGAAGAGTCGTTCAGTGCTTGAAAACCGTGACCTGTTTTACAGGTTTCCAGAGAAAAGAAATATAAAGGAGGAAGGTCATGCCATTCGAAATTAAAAAAGCGGCGGTCCTGGGTGCCGGTGTCATGGGAGCGGCCATCGCGGCGCACTTGACCAACTGCGGCATAGAGTGCGTGCTCCTGGACATCGTCCCCTTTGATTTGACCGATGCGGACAAGGCAAAGGGCCTGACGAAGGAAAGCCCCGCCTGGCGAAACAGCTTCGCCCAGAGGGGGCTCGATGGGGCGTTGAGATCAAGGCCGGCGAGTTTCTTCACGGCGAAGAACGCCTCCATGGTCAGGGTCGGCAACTTTGAGGATCACCTGAAGTGGCTCGCCGGCGTGGACTGGGTCATCGAGGCGGTCGTCGAGAATCTGAAAATCAAGCAGGATCTTTTCGCGAAGGTCGAGAAGATCGTGGGACCCGACTGCATCGTCTCAACCAACACCTCGGGCATCCGGATCGCCGAGATCGCTGAAAGCTTCAGCCCGAAGCTGAAAGAGCGGTTCCTCGGGACCCACTTCTTCAACCCGCCCCGTTACATGAAACTCCTGGAGATCATCCCGCTGAAGGAGACGAAAAAGGAAGTCATCGATTTCATGACCCGGTTCGGCGAGGACCGGCTGGGCAAGGGGATCGTGATGTGCAAGGACGTACCCAACTTCATCGCCAACCGGATCGGCGTCTTCGACATGGCCAACGCCTTCGACCTCATGGTGAAGCGTGGCATGAAGGTCGAGGAGATCGACGCCATCCTGGGCGAGGCCGTCGGCCGTCCCCGCTCCGCCATCTTCGGTACGCTCGACCTCGTGGGATTGGACACGGCGTTCCACGTCATGAAGAACCTCTACGAGGCCCTGCCCGGGGACGAGATGCGGAACCTCTTCATGCCCCCCGAATTCATCAAGGGACTCCTGGAGCGGAAATGGCTCGGGAACAAGACGAAGCAGGGCTTCTACAAGAAGCTCAAGGACGAAAAGGGAAAGAAGGTCAAGCTCGTCCTCGATTACCATACCATGGAATATGTCCCGTCGCAGGCGCCGAAATATGAATCCGTCGGTGCGGCCAAGAAGGCCGAAATTCCTTTTGAAAAGAAACTCCAGATGGTCTTCAGCGCCAAGGACGCCGCCGCCGATCTCATCCGGGAGTACCTCTGCAACAACTTTATCTACGCGGCCAACCGTATCCCCGAGATCAGCGACAGTGTCGTCGATATCGACAACGCCATGAAGTGGGGCTACAACCACCAGCTCGGACCCTTCGAGACCTGGGACGCCGTCGGCGTGAAGGAAGCCGTCGAGGTGATGAAGGCCCTCAAGAAACAGGCCCCCGCGAGCGTCGAGGAGATGCTGAAAGGCGGCTTCGGATCCTTCTACACAGAGAAAGCCGACGGGAAATATGCCTACGATTTCACAGCCAAGAAATACGTCAAGATCCCGGAAAGCCCGAAGATCATTTTCCTCGCGCCCCTCAAGGACCGAAAGAAGGTCGTCAGGGAGAACCCGGGCGCGAGTCTCATTGATATCGGCGACGGCGTGGCCTGCCTGGAGTTCCACACCAAGATGAACGCCATCGACGACGACATCATCCACATGATGTTCGAGAGCTGCGACATCGTGGAAAAAGATTTCCTGGGGCTCGTCGTGGGCAACCAGGGGAGCAACTTCTCGGCCGGCGCCAACATCTACAAAGTCCTCATCGCCATCCAGAAGGGGGACTGGGATGTCCTCGAGAAAATGATCGATGATTTCCAGAAGGCCAACATGCGGATGAAGTACCTCTCGAAGCCCGTCGTCTCGGCGCCGGCGGGCCTGACCCTGGGCGGAGGCTGTGAGGTCTCCATGCACGCGGCCCGGTGCCAGCCCTGCGGAGAAACCTACGTCGGCCTCGTGGAGGTCGGTGTGGGCGTCATCCCGGCGGGCGGCGGCACCAAGGAACTGATGGTGCGCGTCACCGAGGGGATCCCGGAGGGTGTTGTCGCCACGGGGCTCAACCTCCAGGGCTATTACCAGAAAGTCTTTGAGAATATCGGTATGGCGAAAGTGGCCACCAGCGCCATGGAGGCGAAGGAACTCGGATACTTCCGCAGGTCCGACAACATCTCTTTGAACAGGGATCAGCAGATCCACGACGCCAAGGAGGTTGTGCTGGGACTCTCAAGGTTCTACCGTAAGCCCGAGCCCGCCCTGATCCCCGTCATGGGTGAGAATTTCCGCGGCATCGCCGATTCCGTTCTCTACAACATGAGGCACGGCAATTACGTGTCGGACTACGACGTCCTGATTGCAAGGAAGCTTGCCCACATCATCTCGGGCGGCGACTGCCCGGAAGGGACTTTCGTGACCGAACAGGAAATCCTGGATCTCGAAAGGGAAGCCTTCCTGAGCCTCTGCGGCGAAGGGAAGACCCAGGACAGGATCATGAACATGCTGAAGACCGGTAAGCCCCTGAGGAACTAAGAGGGGTCCTTGACCGTGAAATAGAACGACTGAATGCTCCTCAGTGCATTGAGGGGTTCATGGAAAAAGGGAGGTAAGTCATGAGAGATGCCGTTATTATCGATGCGGTGAGAAGTCCCGGCGGACGACACAGAAGGGGAGGGCTGGCCGGGATCCGGGCCGAGGAAATCGGGATCCAGGTCCTGAAGGGGCTTATGGCGAGGGTTCCACAGATGAAACCCGGGGATGTGGACGACCTGATTGTGGGATGCGCCTTCCCGGAAGCGGAGCAGGGCATGAATATGGGTAGAATCCTGGCCCTCGGTGCGGGGCTGCCGATCACCACCTCGGGGATGACGATCAACCGGTTCTGCTCATCGGGGGTCCAGTCCATAGCTGACGCGACGGCAAAGATACGGGCGGGCTGGTCCGATGTGATCGTTGCGGGCGGCGTGGAGAGCATGTCCCACATCCCGATGGGCGGGAGCGTCTTCCGCCCCGACCCCGACTGGGGGGACCGGCCGAACACGTATGTCTCCATGGGCATCACGGCGGAGAACGTGGCGTCCATTTACAAGGTCTCCCGCGAGGACCAGGACGCCTTCGGTGCCGAGAGCAACCGCAGGGCCGCTGAAGCCATCAAGTCGGGCAAGTTCAAGGATGAGATTATCCCCATCCAGGCCTTCCGCTACAGCAAGGATGAGACGGGCAAGCGGGTCCGCGAGGCCTTTACCTTCAGCATGGATGACGGTGTGCGCTGGCCCACGACCCCGGGGGATCTCGGCAAACTGAGACCGGCCTTCAAAAACGGAGGCTCCGTCACGGCGGGCAATGCCTCGCAGATGACCGACGGCTCGGCCTTTGCCCTTCTCATGTCGACGGAGAAGGCGAAAGACATCGGCGCCAAACCCATGGCACGGCTCATCTGCTTTGCCGTCGCCGGCTGCGCCCCGGAGGAGATGGGGATCGGGCCCGCCGTCGCGATCCCGAAGGCCCTGAAACTGGCGGGACTGGCGCTCGCGGACATCGACCTCTTTGAGATCAACGAGGCCTTTGCCTCGCAGGCCATCGCCAGCGTGCGGCAGCTGGGAATCGAGGATCGCTGGCGCAAGGGGGATATCAACCCCAACGGCGGTGCCATCGCTCTGGGCCACCCGCTGGGAGCCACGGGGGCGAAACTCACGGCCCAGGTCCTCCACGAGGCTCGCAGGCGCGGTGCGAAACGCTGTATCGTGTCGATGTGCATCGGCGGCGGTATGGGAGCGGCGGGGATCTACGAGATGTTGTAAAACAAAGGCGCCAGGCATCAGGCGCCAGGCGAAAGGTGGATAAAATTGAAAAGGCCGCGGTTCGAAAGACCGTGGCCTTCTTTTTTTCAAAGACATCGACAGCCCCCCTCGATGCTGGTATATTGATGAGTGGAAAATTGAAGAGGCCGAGGGGGTGTCAGATGAAGATCGGGTTTGTTCAGTTCGATCCCGCATTCGGGGAAGTGGAGAAAAATCTTTCCAAGGTAGCCTCCCTCATCGAAGGCGTTGAGGCTGATCTTCTCGTTCTGCCGGAGCTCTTCAACACGGGGTATCTTTTCACCTCGAAGCAGGAAGTGATCGATCTTGCCGAAGAGATTCCAGACGGCAGGACGCCGAAAGCCCTCTTGGCCATGGCGAAAGAAAAAGGGGTTCACCTCGTAGCAGGAATGGCGGAGTGGGACGATGGGAGGATTCACAATTCCGCTGTCCTCGTTTCACCCCGGGGCCATGTGGGGACCTACCGCAAGATCCACCTTTTCTACGAGGAAAAGCTCTGGTTTGATCCCGGAGACCGGGAGCCCGAGGTTTTCGATATCGGATTATGCCGGGTGGGCGTGATGGTCTGCTTCGACTGGTTTTTCCCCGAGACGACACGGATTCTCGCCCTCAGGGGGGCGGACATTGTATGCCACAGCGCCAATCTTGTGCTCCCATACTGCCAGGACGCGATGATCACGCGGTGCCTCGAAAACCGTGTCTTTGCCGTGACGAGCAACCGTACGGGGTCGGAACAGCGCGGGGGGAAGACGCTCGCTTACACCGGGCGGAGTCAGATCGTTAATCCGCGGGGAAATGTCCTCTGCCGGGCTGAGCGCGAAACCGACGAGGTTCGTGTGGTGGACGTGGACGTGACAGCGGCGAGGGACAAGCAGCTCAACGAACACAATAACCTCTTTAGCGACCGGCGGCCCCAGTTTTACGGTGCCCTGATACAGAAGCCTCAAGGGGGATAGTAAAATTTTTCTTGCGGGTTATCTGGCGGGTTTAGGAGACACCTTGATCTCCAGGTATTTTCTCAATCCGATGACCTGGAAAGCATTGGTGATGGACGATAGGAGGTTCGATTCGGTCTGGTCTCCCGGGGCCTGGGACTGAACAATAAATTTACCTGTACGGGTGAAGCTTCGTTCCACGACGCATTGAGCGAGATCGATGACAGCCGTTGCCGAAAAACCGTTCTTGTCGATGCTGAAGTGCTGGTTGAGAATGACTCCGGCGAGATAATCGGGCAGTGAGTACTTCTGGAGCATCCTGACCCCGAAATAGGGGTGGTATCTGGAGGTAAAATCACTGTTCAGCTTCAAGTGGTTTTGCTTGTCGTAAAGTACGATGGGAATTTTGCCCATCTCGAGAAGCAGCGCGCCCAGTTCAACCCGGTCCTGGTCCAGGGAGTTCAGCCCCATCTGCCTCGCGAGAACCCTGCCGATGATGGCCCTGGAAAAACTTTTGGCCGCCAGCTCTTCCAGTTCGGGGCTTGAAAAGTAGAGGGTGAAGGCCAGGATGTAAATTTTCGCCGGTTTCATACCCAGCCGCATCACCACGTTCAGGAATTCGTGGGCTTCTCCCGCTTTGGTCTTTCCCATGTGCGAGACGAGATTTGCGCGGCCGATCAGGCGGGAGAGAACGTCCTGCCTCAGCTTCAGCTTGATCTTTTCAATGTCTTCCTGGCGGGCGTCTTCATTGTCGAGGATCGATATAATTTCGGGAGCAAAACCCAGGTTCAGCTTGTCGAGAACCTGCACCTCGATGTCCTTCAGGAGTTTGAAGTCTTCCTGATTTTCGACTTTGAATTCACCGAAATTTTGAAGGGTGACGGTCTCCATATAACCGGGTCCCAGTGCCGGTGGCTAGAATCGACTGTGGTTTCCAACCTTTTATGCGATGTGCAGAGGTACCTGCCGCCAGGCGGTCAGGTCCCCGCGATCAATAAATGAGCAAAAACCATACCATGCATGCGAATTTTTTGACGCAACGTAACCATTGGATTGGAAATAGATTTTTACTTTTTAAACGGGTCGCCGGGTAAGGATTTTTCTTGACACAGCCACACACGAGCCTCTATCTAACCTGATGATAGCCCTGAATGCCGTGGGAATTCCCGAAGCGCTGCGTGGGCCGGAAAAAGTCGTCATGGCGGAAAGATCGGCCCATCGGTTTCGGCTTCAGGGTGCATAATGAATCTATAGCTTATTCTGTTGAGGTTGCAGATGCCAAAGAAAAGGGTCGCCAAGACATCAAAGATGGCCGGTCTTGCCCCCGGGACGCTCATTCATATCGGGGAGCAGAAGATCGAGAAGTCGAAGATTCGCATCCTGGACTATGACGAGAATCGGGTGGAGGAGATAGAAATCCGAACCGTGGAAGAGGCCTTTCCCTACAAAGGAAAGCCGACCGTTACATGGATCAGCATCGACGGCATCCACGACAAGGAGATCATCGAGAAGATCGGGTGTCACTTCAACGTTCACCCCCTGCTCCTCGAAGACATCATGAACACCAACCAACGTCCGAAGATGGAGGATTTCGGGGATTACCTCTTCATTGTTTTGAAGACCTTGAATCACGATGAGGAAGAGGATAAAGTCAGGGCCGAGCAGGTGAGCTTGATTGTCAACCAGGATGTGGTCATCTCCTTCCAGGAGCGCGAAAGTCCGATTTTTGAACCTCTCCGGGAGCGGATCCGAAGCGGCAAGGGGCGCATACGGAAAACGGGGACGGACTATCTGGCTTATTCGATTATCGACGCGATCGTCGACGAGTACTTTGTCGTCATAGAAAATATCGGGGAGGATATCGAGAGGTTCGAGGACAGACTGGTGATCGATCCCGGACCCCGGACCCTGAAAGGCATTCAAAGCCTGCGAACGGAGATGCTTATTCTTCGCAAGGCCATCTGGCCCATGAGGGAGGTCATCCTGCGCCTAGAAAGACTGGATTCCGCCTTAGTCCAGGAATCGACGGGCATCTTTTTCCGCGATGTCTATGAGCACACCGTTCAGATCATGGACACCGTCGAGACCTATCGGGACATGCTCTCGGGAATGCTCGACATCTATCTCTCGAGCATCAGCAACCGCCTCAACGAAGTCATGAAGGTCCTCACCATCATCGCTACCATCTTCATCCCACTCACCTTCATTGCCGGTGTTTACGGAATGAACTTCGATTTCATGCCGGAACTCCGCTGGCGTTACGGTTACGCTTTTGTGTGGTCCGTTATGCTTGCGGCCGCCGGCGTGATGCTCTACTATTTTAGAAAGAAAAAGTGGTTCTGACCGTCGACTGGACCGAGGGTGGTCCTGCGCCAAATGGTCCTGAACGAAAAGTAAAAATTTTCGAGAAAATTCGATTTCAGCTTGGTGGAAGCTGGCAGAGGAGGTAAGTCAGAATGCCGGATGACATTCGCTGGGTCAAAACACACTGTGCAAGGATGGATCACGGCGGGTGCGCCCTCCTCGTTGCCGTTAGGGACGACAAGATTGTTCAGGTCAAGGGGGATCCCGAAGGCTTTCTCAACAAGGGTTATATGTGTGTGAAAGGGGTAGCCTCACCGGATCGTCTGAGCCATCCCGACCGACTTCGTCATCCCCTGAAGAGGGTGGGGAAACGCGGAGCGGGAAAGTGGCAACGGATCTCCTGGGAGGAGGCGCTTGAGGAAATCGCGGGAAACCTCATCGGGATAAAAGAAAAACACGGCGCCAGAGAGGTTGCCTTTGTCGTGGGAATGCCGAAGGGTCTCGACCACCTCGTTTTGATCCGGTTGGCCAACATCTTCGGGTCGCCGAATGTCGTGGGGATCCAGGACCTCTGCCATGCCCCCCGCGAAGTCACTGGCTATCACACCTGCGGGTTTTACCCCGTGGTGGATTTCCACCATGAAAGCAAGTTTGTGATCCTCTGGGGGAGCAACCTCACCTCGACCAACGAGGAAGGCGAGATCTGCAGTATGATCCTCGGGCAGATCAAGAAGGGGCTTGATTACATCGTGGTCGACCCCAGGAGGATCGACCTCGCGAAGAAGTCGAAACTCTGGCTGCAAATCCGACCCGGCACCGACGCGGCCCTTGCCCTGGGCATGCTGAACGTGGTCATTGGCGAAGAACTTTACGACAAAGCCTTTGTGGAGAAATGGACTCATGGCTTCGATGAACTGGCGACCCACGTGAAAAAGTACACGCCGGAGAAGGTTGCCAAAATCACCTGGGTACCGGCCGATGATATCCGCAAGGCGGCAAGACTCTACGCGACATCAAAACCCGCCGCCATTCAATGGGGAAACCCCATCGAGCACAATGTTAACAACTTTGACACGATTCGCGCCCTCATCTGCCTCATGGCGATCACGGGAAACCTCGACATCCCCGGCGGGAATGTGGATGCCCGGGACCCGAAGATCATGGGGCTGGCCCAGTTCGTACGGGCGGATCTCATTCCCGACAAGCGGAAGGAGATGATCAGCGCCCATCACCGGGTCATCCCGCGTTTCATGACCATTCCACCGGCCTTTCTGAGAAAGGCGATCCTGGAAGGGGTTCCCTATCCGGTTCGGGCCGTGTATGCGATGTGCTGCAACCCGATGCTGGCCTATGCGGACAGCCGCCTGACTTACAAGGCCCTCACGAGTCTCGATTTCCTTGCCGTTTCGGAGATCTTCATGACGCCGACGGCCGCCCTGGCGGACATCGTCCTTCCTGCGGCGACCCAGTATGAATTCAACGATATCGGCCACTACGGTATCGGCCACGGATACATCCTTGCCCGCCCCGGTGTCGTGGATCCGCCGGAAGAGTGCTGGCCTGACCTGAAGATTTTGAACGAAATTGGCAAGCGCATCTCCCCGCCGGAGCACTGGCACGAGGACTACAACCGGTTCGTGGAAGATCTCGTAAAACCGAGCGGTCTCACGTACAGCCAGTTCTGTGAAAAGGGATACCTGAAAGGCCCTGAAAGGTTCAGGAAATACGAGGAGAAGGGTTTCGCCACGCCGACCAAAAAGGTGGAACTGCTGCTGAGCATCGCCGAGCAATTCAAACTGGGGCCTTTGCCGGAGTTCAGGGGACTGCCGGAAGAGGAAGACTCACAGTATCCGCTCGTTTTGACAAGCGCCAAGAGCCGCTACTATCTCCATTCCTCTTACCGGTGGATCGAAAGGCTCCGGAAGCTCAACCCCAGACCCACCGTGGAGATTCATCCCGAGACGGCAAAAAAATACGACATCTCCGAGGGTGACGAGGTGGTCATCGAAACAAAGTACGGGACCATCAGACAGTTCGCCAAACTGACCGACGGGGTGCATCCCGGCGTTGCCTGCGCCGCCCACGGCTGGTGGTTTCCGGAGGGGAATCCGGAAAAACAGTACGACTGGGATAAGTCCAATTTCAACATGCTCACATCGGTGGGGAAACTGGGAAGGGAATATGGCACGCCGAATGTCAAGGGTCTTGCCTGCAGGATCAGCCGCGCGGGATAGCACTCG
>Ga0209253_10006029_pt1 | contig 10495 bp, 11 predicted proteins | sample FrelakmetBRP12BR_FD_187145 | JGI IMG/M metagenome (GOLD analysis project Ga0209253, IMG submission 187145) | Freshwater lake sediment microbial communities from the University of Notre Dame, USA, for methane emissions studies - BRP12 BR (SPAdes)... | ecosystem: Environmental > Aquatic >... | reverse complement strand
ACACACGGGAGGGAACAATATGCCAAGATCCGCCGGGGTTACATTCGTCGGGGTGAGGGAATTCAAGGAGAAGTTGACGGGATATCTGGGGAAGGGGGAGGAGATGGTCGTTACCCGTCACGGCAAGCCGATCGCCCGGGTCGTCCCCGTGGAGAAGGGATCCCCCGAAGACCTGCTTCTGGAGATCGGGATGGTCCTGAAGGATGCGGGTGTGACCAGGGAGAAAGCCCTGATCGCTTTGAAGGCGGCCGGCAAGGTCGTCTATGGCTAAAGTCGTCATCGATGCCAACGTGTTCGTCTCGGCCGCCTTCGGCGGGGTCCCCCTCGATGCGGTGAGCAAGGCGTTCTCGATCGGCGAGATCTTCCTTTCTCCGGCTGTCATCGAGGAGATCGACGGAACGATCCGGCGGCTCTCTTCGAAATTGGGGGAGGAGAAGACCGGGTATCTTCTGACGTTATGGAGGCGGTTCCAATCCCACTGCACCATCCTTGCGCCGAAGGAGAAAGCGGCCATCTGCCGGGACTCGAAGGACGACGCCTATCTGCACCTCTGTATTGCCGCCAATGCGGAATTCCTGGTCACCGGCGACAAGGATCTTCTCTCGGTCGATCCCGGATCGGTCGCCGCCCTCCCCGCCGGTTTGAAGATCGTGACGCCGCGGCAGTTCCCGGGAAATGGGTCTTGAATAAGGCCCCGGAACCGGGGCGTCCCTTCACGGGTAGAAGCCGGCCTGTACCAGGCGCTGGGGATCAGCCGGTCGAAACCTGCATGGCTTCCTGAAAAAGCACAATGGCCGCTTGAATGAAGGGTTGGGGGAGCGCCATACGAAAAAGGCAGAGCCATTTCTGGCTCTGCCTTTTATGTTGTCTTGGCGTAATTTATTACTTTATTTTTCTGCGGAGAGTGGCAACGCCGACCAGCCCAAGTCCAATGAGGATCACCGTAGCAGGTTCAGGGACAGGAGCTAAGGTAGTGGATACTAATGCCCAAGTGCCTCCATTGGCCCATTGACCATTTACGAGGTCCCATCGGTACGCTTCCAGGCATACCCCATCAACGTAGCCGAATACATAAAAATAATTCGTTGCCGGAGCAGAGCCTAGAAAATCAATAGTGAAATTGTAATTTGGAGGAGCTACAATGGCCGCCCCGGAGGCGAAGGAATAAGACGTATTTACTACAGTTCCTGCGGCCCATCCATCTACCACTGGTCCGTTTCCGAAAAGACCAACCCCGTCTCCAACAAATTTAAACATGTCGTAATAGTGGATAGCAGCGTCATTCCCCGTCCCATCATCCGTCCATGTAAATATCCAATTGGCAGATGCAATTCCAGGACAAAATACAATCAAGCATAAAACCGATAATACGGCTAACGTCAATCTCTTGCTTTTTTTCATGTCAGTTGCCCCCTTCATTTTCTTATTATAATTTCTCATTAATCGCTATTGTCTTTCTACCGCAATCTGTATGCCGGTTTTGAAATGGCGGGATTGCCGGAACTCTTTCGCCTGTAAGTTGCTGATAATAAAATACATATTATTTTCTCCGGATGCATAGGGCAAGCGGCTCACGTTTTCGCATTCTTGAAGTTGTAAAATAATCCGACACGTAACGGCTTTTTCTCCTTGAGTCCGGTTTCATTGGCTTGGCGCTCACAGGTACAAAGAAGAAGGTCCGCAAGTGGGTTTCCTTCCGCTGACCGCCCAAGAAGGTCCTGGCGAAATGCGACTTGAACATCACGAAGGCGACCCAGGAGTTGGGGATCGGCCGGCCGACCGTGCACGATTACATAAAATAAACATGGGATATCAAGGCATTAGCCACCGCCGCCGGAGTGTCGGTAAACTTTACGGTTCTTCCGCTGCAGGCGATATCATGTAACTGCATGAATTGTAATAGTAAATCCATCAACGGATCGCTCTCTCCCGTTTCAGCCCCCCGCAACTGTCGGAAAACTTTACAACCCGGAGCACGGCTTCGCCGTCGTGGGGATACGGATGGGAAAAATGGTAGCCAAATAAGGAAACCAATTAATTTTAAAAGATACATTCAAATCTTTTTTGTGTTAACGGTGACGCTTTTTTGTGTTGGTACGGCCCTTGCTGCTGTTCCTGTCAAAGAATATTAATTGTCAGCCTAAAGGTGGAACGATCGTGAGGAGGGGGATGAAAATGAAAAAGATTCTAGTAGTTCTTGCATTAGCTGTTGCCTTGTGTTTACCGCAAATGGCTGTTGCCTACACAGTCACAACCATGGGGACTGGCGGGACGTATAGTGGTTATGGGCCTTATCAAACTGGCCAAGGTGGCGAGTTCACATTGGCTCCGGATGGTTTCTCTATCACCGGCTACAGTGGAAACACTAGCGGCATCTTTCAGGCAGGAACCTTCCAGACCTTCTGTATCGAAAAGAACGAATATATTTACCCGAATTATACACATAATGTTAATTTTAATTCAGCAGCTGTCGGTGGTGGGGTTGGAGGGGCGGTAGGGGGCAACGATCCGCTTTCTAAAGGTTCAGCATATCTCTATACTGCATTCGCGACTGGAACACTGGCCTCCTACAATTACCTTGGTACTGCTGCTGAACGTAAGGTTTCTGCCGCGGAGCTCCAGGAAGCGTTTTGGATGCTGGAGGAAGAGATAGGCTATGCTGCGGGCAATATATACATTGACGCTTACTTGGCATCGGTTGGTGGTACTTTTGCAGATGCACAGGCTAATTACACCGGGAGTAACGTTAAGGTCCTGAACCTCTATTTGGCGGACGGTTCTCCAGGTCAGGATGTAATGGTCCTCGTACCCGAACCAACTACCGTTCTTCTTCTTGGCCTTGGCCTGATCGGTATGGCGGGAATCCGGAGAAGGATGCAACGTTAGATACAATCCGTTTTTGAATCCGTCCCGGTTGGAGAGGGCTTCCCTTGTGAATTCAAGGGAGGCCCTTTTTTTATCCCGATCGCCGGGGGTCCGCATCAATTGCTAACGGGGGGTATTTCCTCTACGATCTGCTGAGGAAAACGCTTTTCGGAGGGTCTCGATGAATGCTCGGCTCGTTCGGTTCCTTGTCCCCTTTCTTGCGGCGGTATTTCTCTTTTCCTGCTCGAGCACCCCGGCCGAGCTGGTGGCCAGGCATACGAAGCGGGGGGACGAGTACGCGCAGAAGGAGAAGTACAAAGAGGCGGTGATCGAGTACAAGAACGCGGTGAAGGCGGGGCCCACGGATGCCGCGCTCCGGTTCAAGCTCGCGAAGGCCGCCCTGGAAGCGAGGGATTTCCCCACGGCCTTCCAGGAACTCCAGAAGGCGGTCGAGCTGGACCCGAACAACTACGAGGCGCAGACCAGGCTGGGCGAGATCTACGTGGCGGCGGGGAAGACGGAAGAGGCCGGGCAGATCGCGGACAACCTGGTGAAGGGTCGGCCGCAGGATCCGGCGGGGTACATCCTCAAGTCCGGCCTGGCGGCGCGGGCGGGGAAGGTCGACGAGGCGATCGCGCAATTGAAGAAGGCGGTCGAGCTCGATCCCAAGGCGATCCGCCCCATTCTCACCGTCGGGAATCTGTACCTGTTGAAGCGCGACCGGAAGAGCGCGATGGAATGGTACGACAAGGCGCTTGCGGCGGCCCCGAACGCCCCCGAGGTGCACGTCGCGAGGGGGAATCTCTTCTTCGCCACCGGGGAGCGGGACGAAGGGGAGAAGGAGTACCGGAAGGCGATCGAGCTGAGCAAGGAGAAGGAGAACCTGCGGATCGCCCTGGCGGAGCATTACCTCTATCAGGGGCGGCTGGAGGATTCGGAGAAGGAGCTGAACGCGGTCATCAAGGAGATGAATTCGCAGAAGGCCCGCAAAGTCCTGGCCGAGGTCAAGCTCGAGACCGGCAAGCCCGAAGAGGCGAAGCCCCTGGTCGAGGCGATCCTGAAGGAGAACGAGAAGGACCTGGACGGCAAGTACCTGAAAGGGAGGATCGCGCTCGCGGAGAAACGGCTCGAGGACGCCAAGGCGCTGTTCGCGGAAGTGATCAAGCAGGACGCCGCCATGGCGCGCGCGCACCTCTACAACGGGCTGACCGAGATCCTGCAGGGGTATGTCGACGTCGGGAAGAAGGAGGTCCAGGAAGCGGTCAAGCTGGACCCGAACAACGTCCGGGCCCGGCTGGTCCTGGGCGAGGTCTACCTGAAGTCGAACGCGCCGGCGGCGGCGGAACAACAGGCGGTCGAGGTGCTGCGCCGGAACCCGTCCAACGTGCAGGCGGGCATCCTGTACGGCGACTCCTTCCTGGCGCGGAAGGACTGGAAGAAGGCCGAGCAGGTCTATACGGGCATGATCCGGCAGATGCCGAAGAGTTCCTTGGGGTACCTCAAGATGGGGCTCTCCCGCGGGATTCAGGGGAAGCCTTCCGAGGCGGCGGGCTACTTCGCCCAGGCGATCGAGCGGAACCCGCGGGACCTGACCGCGGTCAACGGGTATGTCTTAGCCCTCGTGGCCACCGGGCAGAAGGACAAGGCGAGGAAAGTCATGGACGAGTACGTCGCGAAGGAACCGAAGAACCCTCTCATTTGGGAAACGGCGGGACGCTTCCGCCTGGCGCTGCGGGAACCGGCGGAGGCGGAGAGCGCCTTCCTGAAGGCGATTGAACTGGCGCCGGACTACACCCAGCCGTACTACCAGCTGGGCGTCCTGTACATCTCCCAGAAGAAGCTGGCGGAGGCCGACGCGAAGTTGAGCAAGGTGATCGAGAAGAACGAAAAGAACGTCGGCGCCCACACGCTCCTGGGGGTCGTGCGGAATTCGCTCGGCAAGATCGACGAGGCGAACAAGCAGTACCGGCGCGCCCTGGAGCTTTCACCGAAAAACGCGCTGGCGGCGAACAACCTGGCCTCCAACCTGACGGAACACGGCGGCAACCTGGACGAGGCGCTGAAATTCGCCCAGGTCGCGCGGGAAGCGGTCCCCGAGGACCCCAACGTCGCGGATACCCTCGGCTGGATCTATTACAAGAAAGGTCTGTTCGACACGTCCTACCCGTTGATCTCGGACGCGTCGAAGAAGCTCGAGAAAAACGCCGTCGTCCGGTACCACCACGGGATGGTGCTGTCGAAGAAGGGGAAGGCGAAGGAGGCGGCGGCGGAGCTGCGGGCGGCGCTGGCGCTGGAAGCCGATTTCCCCGGGGCGGCGGAGGCGAAGAAGGAGCTGGGCGGCCTGAAGTAGGGAGGTTCAGGGGGAGGGGCGCTTATTTCCGGTGGGTTCCCAGCGGGTAGAGCGCGATGATCGTGGCGCTGATCCGCAGTGCCGCCCGGAATCCCTTCGCGCGGAGGGCGGCGAAGCCGGGCCGGTCGGCGATCTGTCGCGCGATCGCGGGCACGGTCTTCAGGAAGATCTTCACGTCGAGCGGGAACGCCGGCTTCTTCGCGTAGAGGATGTCCAGCGCCATCATCTCCCGGAACGTGGTCCGGTTCTTCCCGCTCACCTGCCACAGGCCGGTGAGGCCCGGAACCGCGTCGAACCGCCGCATGTGCCAGGGGAGGAACGCGCTGACCTCGTAGGGCAGGCAGGGGCGCGGCCCGACGAGGCTCATCTCCCCCAGGAGTACGTTCACCAGTTGCGGGAGCTCGTCGATGCCGGTTGCGCGAAGGAGATGGCCGAAGGGGATGATCCGGTGGTCCCTGCCGTTGTCCAGCTTGGTCATCTCTTCCCCGCTGGTCATCAGCTCGCGCAGGTGCTTCTGGTGGACGGTGGTGTCGGCGTTCACGTGCATGGTGCGGAACTTCCAGAGGGTGAACCGTCTGCCGAGGTAGCCGACCCGTTCCTGGCGGAAGAAGATCGGACCGGGCGAGACGATCTTGATGAACAGCGATACCAGGAGGGCCAGCGGCGAGAGAAGGATGATGGCGGCAAGCGATCCCAAGACGTCGATCGCCCGTTTCCAGGCGGGGATCGGGTGAAGGAAATGAGAATCGAGCTCCTCGATGGGGCGTGAGCATGCCTCGTCTTCGAACCTCGGCTCGCCCGTCTTGGGGAAGGGGATGTCGGGCTGGGTCGGCGCCGTACCGGTCGCGGAGGGGGACCGGGAAGACTCCCCGCCCGTGCGGGTGATCCAGCAGGAAGGGTAGACATAGACCGCGCAGTCGGGCGCGGGAGCGGATCCGCCGAGGGCCCGCCGGACGTTGTCGACGAACTTCCATGCGCCTGCCGCGGGTGTGTGCGGGAGCGCGGCGGCGATGCGGCCGTCCTCGAGCCACCCGATGTCGTCCGTGGAGTGGATCCGCTTCGCCAGGACGGCCACGAGGTTCCGCACGGCGGCGGATCTCCGGGAACCGGCGCCGGTCCCGAAGACCACCATGGAGAATTCCTGGCCCGTCCGGTCGGTGCGGTCCCGCTCCCGGTTGAGGATCGAGGCGAACTCCCTGGCGGAATGGACGCGGCGGAAACTCTCGGTGTCCCGAATCCGAACCGTCCGTTGAATGTGATGGAGGACCCGTTTCATCCTAAATTCGTTTTACCAAACGGATCACCGCCTGTCCGATTTCAAAAAATATTTCGGGATAACGCCAGTAATTTTAAGCAAACGATGTGCCGCGATGGGAATAAAAACTTTCGTTTTAAAGTAGTACATTAGTTCGATATCTAATTGTTTATTATTGGAAATCATTCCTTATATGTTTCGTCTCTTCCGTACGAGTCGTTGTGGGTAAACTTTTTCCAGTAATCGGTAATTCATCCTGTAGAATTCCAGACCCCAAGGAAATCGAAACAATCCCTGTTGGAAAGGCCATCCCTTGCGATCTGGAGGGAAGACCCTTTTTTGCCTCGAATCGTAAGGGTGTGTAACCTAACAGAATGCCGGGATACAGGCAAGCCTCCAGTGTCGCCTTGTAGTGGGTGGCGCCGGATCGGGCCGATGTTGCGGACTTACTTCGTGCAGTCGCCGACCCGCTGCGCTACCAGCAGCTCCTTCGACGCCTGGCCGTCGGTCACGGCGTCGACCTCGATCCTGTAGGAGCTATCGCTGACGACCGTCATGACGGACGTCGAGCGGCTGGTCATCGTGGCGCCCGAAGGCATCTTCATCGAGCAGTCCGCCGTATACGTGTAGACATTCCCGGTCTTCTTGACGGGAGAGAACCGGCAGCCGCTTTTTTCGAGCTTCGCGTTCATTGTTTTCATGTCTTCCGTCGGGCTCGTGCACTTTGTCGTCTCGATCTTCTTCCCGCCGACCGTGCGCTGAAATTTCCACAATCCCTGGCGAAACGCGGGCAGATCGTCGGCAAGGACGGGACCGCAGGCAAGCGCGGACATGAGGATAGCGGTTGCCGTGGCGATGATCAGCCTCTTGCGGCGCAAGGACAATCCGGTTCGCGAGTCCATGATCAACCTCCTCCGTTTTCATTTCCTCCCGCGCGCGGGATGCCTGCCGGGGAACCGCCCTCTTTCCCGCGGATGCGGAGCGGATAATATATATCCTCCGTGACGGGGTGGCGAGTCAAGAATGGCGGCCCGGGACGGCATTCAAGGGAGCGGGGAAATCTCCGCCGGATCGGGCTCCTTGCCTTCCCCGGGGCGTATGCCGATAATGGACGGGATTCTTCGACAGGAGACCGTGTCGTCATGGCCATGGTCGTCGTGTGCGATTCGTGCCGGTCCCGCTTTCGCCTGAGCGAGTCGCTGCTGAAGGAGTCGAAAGCGGTCCGTTTCCGTTGCCGCAAGTGCGGCGGCTCGATCATGGTGCGGAACCCGGACGCTCCTCGGGACGCTCCCCCGGTCATCCCGGTTCCGGCCGTCTCTGCGGAAATTGCCGCCCCCGCGATGGCGCCCGACATCCCCCCCGTGGTTCGACCCCAGGTCCGGCAGCCGGTCGCCCACGAGAAGCCGGTCCCTTCCGCAACCGTTCCCCGGTTGGAAGACCTGGTTCTTTTTTCGCCCGGAAAAGATAAAGATGTGGTTCCCCCTGTTGTTCCCCCGAAGGCTTCGACCCGCCGCAAGCCGTCCCGCGGCAGGACCGTCCTCGTCGCCGGGTTGTCGATCCTCCTGCTGGCGGGGGGCGTCCTCTACTTCGGAACCACGGAGGCCGGGCAGGAACTGCTGGGCAAGTGGTTCCCTGCGGGCCGGTCTGCGCCTCGGGCGGCAGCCGCCTCGAGACCGGCCTACGTCGTTCGGGAGATGAAGTCCAATTCCCACGAGAAGGCCGTCGCCGGCAATCTGGTGGTTGTCAGCGGAACGGTGGTGAACGTCGGGAAAGGGACCAGCCGCGGGATACAGGTGCGGGCGGCCCTCCTCGGTGAGGATAACCAGGTCCTCATGGAAAATTCGTCCCTCGCCGGGAACCTGATCGACGAACCGACATTGCGCCACATGAACCGGAACCCGATCGATGTGTATTTGAAAATGGAACACGGAGAGGAGGGGGAGGACCGCGATATTCCGCCGGGAAAATCCCTCCCGTTCATGGTGGTGTTTTTCGATCCCCCGGAAAAGATCGGATCCTTCACCGTGCGTGCGGTCGATGCCGATTGAGCCGCACCACGCTGCAGGAACGGCGGGCCGCCGGGAACATCAACGCCGGGGGGAAACCGACCCCGGGGAGTTCAGTTTTTTTCCAGGCAGATCCGGAACGCGGTGTCGGGAGTCGACGCGTACTGTTTTCTCGCCCGCTTCAACAGGCCCAGCAGGTTGTCTCCGCGATCCGCTTCCCGCCGTTCCACCATGGAGCCGATCGGAGTTTTCATCTTGAGGGCGTAGTTCACCACGTAGACGGTGACGTTCTTCATGTCATGGCTCCTCCGCTGGATGAATGGACTGGGAATCCGATCCGATCGCGGGAGCCGGAGGGACGGGTTGCGGCGGACTCTTTCTCGCGCGCCGTTTCCGTGGTTCATCCACGGTCGACCTCGCGGAATCTGCGCACCGGGGACCCAGCACGATGACGTCTTCCGGCGTCTGGGCAAACAACGACCTTGCCTGGGACAAAAGGAACGGAAGGTGTTGGACGCTCCACACCCGGCAAGATTCCATCAAGGAGCCGATCCGGGTGAACGCCCCGGTGGAACAGGATATTTTATAAACCGGATAGAAATACATGTCGATATAGTAAGCAACTTATGGGCCAAGCGTGGAGCGTTGGGCTTTCGCTAAATAAATCAATATTTTCAATAGATTATCCTTCGGCAGGAGGGAGTTCCCGGAGCGTCGGCGTTTTCTTTCCCAAGGATGGCGGGCAATCGTCGGGAAATGAAGGAAAAAAATTCCCACATCCGGGGCCGATCCCGCGAATCCTCAGAACGTGTAGTTCACCCCGGCGGTGATGGGGAAGCTGCCGATTCCATCGGCATCGCTGTACGGAGAACGGGCGCTATCCGGTTCCCCGGTGGCTTGTACGCGCGTATCGGGAAAGAAGGAAACATCCACCCTCTTCGTCTCATCGCTTCCTCCCTGCTCCCTCTGGAGGGAATAGATTATTTTCCCTGCGTTTTCACAATGAAATTGATGGTCGATTCCGTTACATACAAAATCTCAATTCGAAGATCCTGGAACGAAATCTCTCGGGAACTTGCGATGTCGAAGGTGAGATCTTGAACGAAGACGGGGCGGTCCATCTCATTTTTATATTCCCGACAGGAAATTTTGATCGTGTTTTCCGATAATCCGGAATAATCCAATACTTGTTTGTATGATTCGCCATTTGGCACATCGATTGGAAGCAATTTCCCGCCAATAACGCTGTCGAACCTGATGAGGTTTCCGAAGGTCTCCTCGACAATGCCGATGATCTCTCCCGATGTATTTATCGCAAGATCATAATTTCGCCTGCCCGGCGCGATGGATCGATTCGATGTGATGGCAGAGCACGCATAATCCTCTGTTGATAAACGTTGCGTGCACCCCCATATTTCCCCCTTGAGAACCGGTGGAGGGGATGTATGAACAACGGAAACTTTCGGGAGATTGAAATCCTCGGTTGCCTCAAATCCCGGATAGATTTTCAGGTACACGCGTTCGATTATGGTTTTGCCGACGGGAATGGTTTCGGGGATTTCCGCCTTGAAACTTGTTATGACTCGGACCTGTTCGTCAACGGGTTGGCGGGCGACGAACTGAGGTTGGGACGTGGCGGTTTGGCGGGCGTCGGACTGTGGGCGGGACATTGCGCATGAAGCGAGCAGGATACATGCCGCAACGCCGATTCTCCGAATCATGCCGCCTCCGGGCCCCACAATTTGCCGGAACGCCCAATGATATACATTTCCGGTTCAAAGAAACAATGCTTTGTCCTCCCCCCGCCTGGTCGTTGGGCGAGGCGGCGCACTTCCACCGGACTTCCACCGTCAGGCGAACGCTTCCGGCAGGTCGATCATCATGGATGCTCAGGCCGCGTGATGGCGGGCGATGAATTCGAGTGCGGCGCGAAGCAGAAAGCCCGACCGGGTCTCTCCGGACGATTTCGCAAAAGCATCCATTTCCGTCAAGGCGCGCACCGGCAGGGTGATGTTGATC
>Ga0209253_10006027_pt1 | contig 10498 bp, 4 predicted proteins | sample FrelakmetBRP12BR_FD_187145 | JGI IMG/M metagenome (GOLD analysis project Ga0209253, IMG submission 187145) | Freshwater lake sediment microbial communities from the University of Notre Dame, USA, for methane emissions studies - BRP12 BR (SPAdes)... | ecosystem: Environmental > Aquatic >... | reverse complement strand
ATGCTCGGCGAGACGGCCCGCTCGTGCGAGCCGTTCATGCGCCAGGTCTTCATCGGCCGCGACTCCTCGATCACGAGCGAACTCGGCTTCGAGCGCAAGCTCTACGTGATCCGCAAGCGCGCCTACAACGAGATCCGCACGTCGACGCTGCCGGGTGCCGAGTCGTGGTACGTGGTGAGCCTGTCGTGCCGCACGTTCGTCTACAAGGGGATGCTGCTGACGACGCAGCTCGACCAGTACTTCCCCGACCTGCACAACCCGGCTGTAGAGACGGCGCTCGCGCTGGTGCATTCGCGCTTCAGCACCAACACGTTCCCGAGCTGGGATCGTGCTCACCCGTATCGTTACGTCGCGCACAACGGCGAGATCAACACGGTGCGCGGCAACTCGAACTGGATGCACGCCCGCGAGGCACGCTTCGAGGCGGAACTGTTCGGCGAGGACATCGCCAAGATCAGCCCGATCATCAACCCGAACGGCAGCGACTCCGGCATGCTCGACAACACGCTCGAGCTGCTCTATCTGGCGGGTCGGTCGCTGCCGCACGCGATGATGATGATGGTCCCCGAGCCGTGGTCCGGCCACCAGGAGATGGACGACGACAAGCGGGCCTTCTACCAGTACCACTCGAGCCTGATGGAGCCGTGGGACGGTCCCGCTGCGATCGCGTTCACCGACGGCAAGCAGATCGGCGCCGTGCTCGACCGCAACGGACTGCGACCCTCGCGCTATTACGTCACGACGGACGACCTCGTGATCATGGCGTCCGAGGCGGGCGTGCTCGACATACCGCCCGGGAACGTCGTGCAGAAAGGACGCCTGCAGCCCGGCCGCATGTTCCTGGTCGACACCGAGCAGGGCCGCATCATCGACGACGAGGAAATCAAGCGGACGATCTCGGCACAGCGGCCGTACCGCCAGTGGCTCGACGAGTACCAGATCCACCTCGACGACCTGCCCGCGGCGCCCGAGATCCCGGCACCGGACCCCGAGACGCTGCTGCAACGCCAGGTCGCTTTCGGCTACACGTTCGAGGACGAGCGCATCGTGCTCACGCCGATGGCGCGTGACGGTGTCGAGGCCGTGGGCTCGATGGGCAACGACACGCCGCTCGCGGTGCTGTCGTCGAAGCCGCGGCTGCTGTACGACTACTTCAAGCAGCTCTTCGCACAGGTGACCAACCCGCCGATCGACTGCATCCGCGAGGAGCTGATCACCTCCGCCGAGACGCGCCTCGGCTCCGAGGGCAACCTGCTGAACCCGCAGCCATCGGACTGCCGCCGCCTCGAGCTCAAGTGGCCGATCATCACCAACGAGGAGTTCGCGAAGATCCGCCGCATGGACCTGCCGGGCCTGCGCGTGGGCGTGCTGCCGATCCTGTTCCGCGTGACGCGCGGCGAGAAGGGCCTCGTGAAGTCGATGGAGGAGCTGCGGCTGATGGCGCGGCGCCTCATCGAGGAGGAAGAGGTCAACGTGATCGTGCTGAGCGACCGCGGCGTGAACAGGGAGTTCGCCCCGGTGCCGGCGCTGATGGCAGTGGCGGGCCTGCACCATTACCTGATCCGCGAGGGCCTGCGCACGCGCGTGAGCCTGGTGCTCGAGACCGGCGAGGCACGCGAGGTGCATCACTTCTCGCTGCTGATCGGCTACGGCGTGAGCGCCATCAATCCCTACCTCGCGTTCGAGACGCTCGATCGCATGATCGGCGAAGGCATGCTCACCGGGGTCGACCACAAGACCGCCTGCAAGAACTTCGTCAAGGCCGCGTCGAAGGGCGTGATCAAGGTCGCCTCGAAGATGGGCATCTCCTCGCTGCAGAGCTACCGCGGCGCGCAGGTGTTCGAGGCGCTCGGCATCCGGCAGGACGTCATCGACGAGTACTTCAGCTGGACCTCTTCGCGGGTCGGCGGCGCCGGCACCGACGTGATCGCGCAGGAGGTGCTGATGCGCCACCACGCGGCGTTCCCGGAGCGGCCGCTCGAGCGGCATGCGCTGCCCGTCGGCGGCCAGTACCAGTGGCGCGCGGACGGCGAGTACCACCTCTTCAACCCGGAGAGCATCCACCGGCTGCAGAAGGCAGTCCGCACGGGCAGCTTCGAGACCTTCAAGGCGTACTCGGCGCTGATCAACGACCAGGCGACGAACCTGTGCACGCTGCGCGGCCTGCTGGAGTTCAAGGCCGGCGATCCGGTGCCGCTAGCCGAGGTCGAGCCCGTCGAGACGATCATGAAGCGCTTCAAGACGGGCGCGATGTCCTACGGCTCGATCAGCAAGGAAGCCCACGAGACGCTCGCGATTGCGATGAACCGCATCGGCGGCAAGAGCAACACCGGCGAGGGCGGCGAGGACCCGGAGCGGTTCGTACCGCTGCCGAACGGCGACTCGAAGAATTCCGCGATCAAGCAGGTGGCCTCGGGACGCTTCGGCGTCACGAGCGAGTACCTCGTCAGCGCGCGCGAGATCCAGATCAAGATGGCGCAGGGCGCCAAGCCCGGCGAAGGCGGCCAGCTGCCGGGCACCAAGGTGTACCCGTGGGTCGCGAAGACGCGGCACACGACCGCGGGCGTCGGCCTCATCTCGCCGCCGCCGCATCACGACATCTATTCGATCGAGGACCTCGCGGAGCTGATCCACGACCTGAAGAACGCCAATCGGCGCGCCCGGATCAGCGTGAAGCTCGTGGCCGAAGTCGGCGTGGGCACCATCGCGGCCGGAGTCGCCAAGGCGCATGCCGACGTCGTGCTGGTGAGCGGCTACGACGGTGGCACGGGTGCGTCGCCGCAGACGTCCATCGTGCACGCCGGGCTGCCGTGGGAACTCGGCCTCGCCGAGACGCACCAGACGCTGGTGCTGAACAACCTGCGCAGCCGCATCGCGGTCGAGACGGACGGCCAGTTGAAGACCGGGCGCGACGTCGCAGTAGCCGCACTGCTCGGCGCCGAGGAATTCGGCTTTGCGACCGCACCGCTCGTTGCCACGGGCTGCATCATGATGCGCGTCTGCCACCTGAACACATGCCCGGCCGGCGTCGCGACGCAGGATCCGCGGCTGCGCGAGAAGTTCAAGGGTAGACCTGAGCACGTGGTGAACTTCATGCGCTTCATCGCCGAGGAACTGCGCGCAATCATGGCGCAGCTCGGCTTCCGTACCGTCGAGGAAATGGTCGGGCGCGTGGACCGGCTCGAGCCGCGCCGCGCCATCGACCACTGGAAGGCGAAGGGCCTCGACTTCACGAACCTGCTCTACTCGCCGGAGGTGGATCCGGACTGGGGCCGCTACTGCCAGGACGAGCAGGACCACGGTCTCGACAAGTCGCTGGACCTCACGGTGCTGCTCGACCTGTGCAGGCCCGCGATCGAGCGCGGCGAGGAAGTGGTCGCGGACCTGCCGATCCGCAACGTGAACCGCGTGGTCGGCACGATCACCGGCAGCGAGATCACGCGCAGGCACGGCGCGAAGGGCCTGCCGGCGGACACGATCCGGCTGCACTTCCGGGGCTCGGCCGGACAGAGTTTCGGCGCATTCATCCCGCCGGGCATGTCGCTTTCGCTGGAGGGCGACGCCAACGACTACGTCGGCAAGGGCCTGTCGGGCGGCAGCATCACCGTGTTCCCGCCGCGCGAGTCGACGTTCGTCGCCGAAGACAACATCATCGTCGGCAACGTCGCGCTCTATGGCGCCACGAGCGGCCAGGCCTTCATCCGCGGCATGGCGGGCGAGCGCTTCTGCGTGAGAAACAGCGGCGTGCACGCAGTCGTCGAGGCGGTCGGCGACCACGGCTGCGAGTACATGACGGGCGGGCGCGTCGTCGTGCTCGGATCCACCGGGCGCAACTTCGCGGCCGGCATGTCCGGCGGCATCGCCTACGTTCTCGACGAGCACGATGAGCTGCCGGGCCGTGTGAACCGGCAGATGGTGGACCTCGAGCGCCTGGAGAGCCCGGCCGAGATCGCGGAGCTGAGGCGGCTCGTCGAAGCGCACCTCGAGCACACCTCGAGCGAAAAGGCGCGCAAGGTGCTCGGTGCCTGGGATGCGTACTTGCCGCGCTTCGTGAAGGTCATCCCGCGCGACTACAAGCGCATGCTCGACGCGATCTCCCGGGCAGAGGAGCAGGGCCTCGTCGGAGACGAAGCGATCATGGTGGCCTTCGAGGAGAACGCCCGCGACCTGTCACGGGTCGGCGGCAACTGACTTCAGCCATCGCCCATCGCCCATCGCCTATCGCCCATAGCCCACAACCTAAAGTCCTGACCACCATGGGAAAGCCAACGGGATTCATCGAGTACCTGCGGGAGCTGCCGGTCGACCGGGCCCCGCTCACGCGCATCGCGGACTGGAACGAGTTCCACCCGCACCTCGAGGAGAAGCGGCTGCGCCAGCAGGGCGCGCGCTGCATGGACTGCGGCGTGCCGTTCTGCCACACCGGCAAGCTCATCAGCGGCATGGCCTCGGGCTGTCCGATCAACAACGTGATCCCCGAGTGGAACGACCTCGTCTACCGCGGTCTCTGGCACGAAGCCCTCGACCGCCTGCACATGACGAACAACTTCCCGGAGTTCACTGGGCGGGTCTGTCCGGCGCCGTGCGAGGGCTCGTGCGTGCTCGGGATCAATGACCCGGCCGTCACGATCAAGAACATCGAGGCGGAGATCATCGATCGAGGCTGGGACGAGGGCTGGGTCCTGCCCGAGACGCCGAAGACACGCAGCGGCAGGAAAGTGGCCGTCATTGGCTCGGGGCCCGCAGGACTGGCAGCGGCCGAGCAGCTCAATCGCGCAGGACACCTGGTGACCGTGCTCGAGCGCGACGACCGGCCCGGCGGGCTGCTGATGTACGGCATCCCGAACATGAAGCTCGACAAGCGCGAGATCGTGTTGCGGCGGATCGAGCTGCTGGAGCAATCCGGCGTCAAATTCATCTGCAACGCGAGCGTCGGCGACAACGTCGAGGCGCAGCTGCTGCTGCGCGACTTCGACGCGACAGTGATCTGCACCGGCGCGACGCAGCCGCGCGACCTGCCCGTCGACGGGCGCAAGCTCGGCGGCGTGCACTTCGCGATGGAGTACCTCACCGCGAGCACGAAGGCGCTGCTCGACGGTGGACCCGATGCGAGTCCGATCCACGCGCGCGGCAGGGACGTCGTCGTGATCGGTGGCGGCGACACCGGCACCGACTGCGTGGGCACGGCGATCCGCCAGGGCTGCCGCAGCCTGGTGCAGCTCGAGATCATGGCGCGCCCGCCGCTCGACCGCGCAGCGGACAATCCGTGGCCGGAGTGGCCGAAGGTCTACAAGCTCGACTATGGCCAGGAAGAAGCGTCGGCGAAGTTCGGTGCCGACCCGCGCGTGTACCTGACGACGGTGAAGAAGTTCGTCGGCGACGCGGATGGTCGCCTGAAGGAACTGGTCACCGTCGAGGTGAAGTGGGAGCGCAACGACAAAGGGCAGTTCGTGCCGGTCGAAGTGCCCGGCACCGAGCAGACACGCCCCGCCCAGCTCGCTCTGCTCGCGATGGGGTTCCTCGGCCCGGAGCAGCCGCTGCTCGATGAGCTCGAGATCGAGTGTGACCAGCGCGGCAACGTCAAGGCTGAGCATGGCCGGTACGCGACGAGCCTGAAGGGCGTCTTTGCTGCCGGCGACTGCCGCCGCGGCCAGAGCCTCGTCGTCTGGGCGATCAACGAGGGACGTGGCGCGGCGCGCGAGTGCGACCGTTACCTGATGGGGAAGACCGACCTCCCGTAAGACTCAGCGCCGCGATCAGCCGCGACCCCCGCGGATCAGTCTTCGTCCCTATCGCTGGTTCTCAGTCGATAGCCGATGCCCGCTTCGGTAACCAGGAATTGCGGGCGCCGCGGGTCAGGCTCGAGCTTGTCGCGCAGCCCCTTGATGCACACACGCAGCGCGCCGGAGTCTCCTACTCGGTCCGGGCCCCAGACCTCGCGCAGCAGCTGGCGCGATGTGACGATCATCCCGTCCTGACGCGCGAGGCACTCGAGGACACGGTACTCCAGCGGAGTCAGGTGGATCGTGCCGGCCGGCCCGGTCGCGGAACGGCGGATCAGATTGACCTGCGCCCGGCCCAGCGACAGCGCAGGCAGGCCATCCGCACCACGAGACGATCTGCGCAGCCCTGCGCGAACGCGTGCCAGCAGTTCGGCGGCGCTGAAAGGCTTGGTCACGTAATCGTCGGCGCCCGCATCAAGCGCCGCGACCTTCTGGGATTCCATCGTGCGCGCGGACAGTACGACGATAGGCACGGGCGACCATTTCCGGACACGACGGATCACGGCCAAGCCGTCTTCGTCCGGCAGCCCCAGATCGAGCAGCAGCAGGTCAGGCTTGTGCGTGCGCGCCTCGATCTCGCCACGCTCACCGTCGCCCGCCTCTATGACCCGGTAGTGTTCCGCCTCGAGCAGCAGACGCAGGACCTTGCGGATGCCGGGCTCATCTTCGATGACGAGAATCTGGTGCATCGCCTGCGTCATGACACGGCTGCGGCGACGGGCAATGTGAACTCGAACCGCGCGCCGCCGTGCGCCCCGGGCCCAGCCGTGATCTCACCACCGTGAACTCTCACGATGGCGCGACAGATGGCGAGACCAAGGCCCGCGCCGACGACCGTACTTTCCTGTCGCCCACGCTGGAACTTCTCGAACAGCAATCGCGGATCGCCCGGCGGCAATCCCGTACCTTCATCCTCGACCACGACGCGCACCATCGGGCCATCCGCGACCGCGGCGATCCGGATACGCGTGCCCGCCGGCGTGTATTTCGCCGCATTGTCGAGCAGATTGGCGAGCACCTGCGACACCAGCACCGCATCCACGTTCACGGCGGGCAGATCCTCTGGCAGGTCGATCGAGACAGGATTGCCCCGCAGCCGGGGCTCCAGCCGATGCAAGGCGGCTCCGACCAGGTCTTCGACGGAATGCGCGTCGCACAACAGCTCGACGCGGCCGGACTCAAGGCGCGTCAGGTCAAGAACATTGGAAATGAGATTTGATGTCTCGTGCGCCTGTTCTTCGATCGAACGCGCGAGAGACTCCCGGTCGGCTGGATCCAATGCCGCGCCGTGGCGAACCAGCGTGCTGGCGGCGCCGGCAATCACCGCCAGCGGCGTGCGCAGGTCGTGCGAAATCGACGCGAGCAGCGTGTTTCGCAGGCTCTCGCCCTCTGCCGCAACGCGCGAGGCCGCCGCTTCTTCCCCAAGGGCAGCCCTTTCCCATGCCAGCGCGAGCTGCCCGGCGAATGTCTCGAGCAGATGCCGCTGCTCGGGCAACAGGATGCGCCGCCGGTTTGCGGGCAGCACGGCGAGCACTCCCAGCGATCGTTGCGTACCGCCCAGAGGCAGGTAGACGGCAGGCGCCGCCGGCAACGTGTCGGTCCCGAGACCGGCGCGCTGGCCATGATCGAAGACCCACTGCGCAATCGAGAGATCTGCGCCGCGGAACGAGCTGTCGAGCCGGGACCCCCTGGGGTAATGCAGCCGACCCGCGGTATCCGGGGTCAATACGACCACCGACGAGTCAAACACCTCGGCGACGTGCCTGACGGCGACGCAAGCCATGTTGTCGCTGCCGCGCGTTCCGGCCAGTTCGCGGCTCATCGCATACAGCAGTGCAGTGCGACGCTCGCGCGCGCCGGCGACGCGGTTCTGCTGCCGCACGTTGGCCATCAGGTTGCCGATGGTGAGCGTGACGGCGAGCATGACGAGAAACGTGATCAGGTACTGCGCGTCGCTTACCTGGAACGTCATCCGTGGCGGCACGAAGAAGAAATCGAATGCCGCGACGCTGGCGATGGCGGTCAGGGTCCCTGGTCCCCGGCCGAGCCTGAGCCCCGCGATCGTCGCGCCGAGCACGTAGATCATGGCGACGTTCGTCTCGGAGAACGTTGGGTCCATCAGGAAGGCGACGCCAGTGCAGCCCGCGGTGATCGCCGCGGCCCAGCCGTAACGCGACCAGGGCACTTCGCGCGGCAGCTCCAGGTGGGGTTTGGCCCGCCCGGTCGCCTCCCCGCCCTGCCGCGCGACCACCAGCACGTCAAATCCCTTCGCGCGCTTTACGAGCTCAGTCGCCGTCGAGGGCTGCAACAGCGCCTGCCAGCCGCGCCGCTTCGGCTCCCCGACCAGTACGCGTGTCGCACCGCGCGTACGCGCGTATTCCATCAAGGCCGTGGCAGCCGTCGGGCCGTCCAGCGTAACGGTGCCGGCACCCAGTGACTCTGCGAGGCGCAGGATGTCGATGCGTCGATCACGCTCCGCTTCGGAGAGGCGCTGGAGCGCGGGCGTCTCCACGTAAACGGCCGTCCACTCGGCGTCGAGCGCATCGGCGATCCGCTTGCCGGTGCGCACGAGCTGCTCCGCCTGCGCGTCGGGACCGATCGCCACCAGCAGCCGGTCGCGGGCCAGGTAGGCGCGCGATTGCGATCCAGCCAGCCCCTGAGCGCGTGCAGCGGCATCGACACGATCTGCCGTCCTGCGCAGCGCAAGTTCGCGCAGTGCCATCAGGTTCGGCTTGCGGAAGAAGCGTTCGACCGCCGTGCCGACCTGGTCCGACACGTAGACCTTGCCCTGCTGCAGGCGCTTCAGCAGGTCGTCCGGGGGCAGGTCGATCAGCTCGATTTCGTCGGCCTCGTCGAGCACGTGGTCCGGGATCGTCTCGCGCTGGCGGACACCCGTGATCTGCGCGATCAGGTCGTTGAGGCTTTCGAGGTGCTGGACGTTGAGTGTCGTCCACACATTGATGCCGGCGTCGCACAGTTCCCCGATGTCCTGCCAGCGCTTGGCGTGCCGCGGCGGCGGCTCGCCGTCGACCAGGTTCGAGTGCGCCAGTTCATCCACCAGCAGTATCCCGGGCTTACGCTGCAGCGCGGAGTCGAGGTCGAATTCCTGGCGCACCATGCCGCGATAGCGGACCGACTGCAGCGGCAGGCTTTCCAGCGTCTCGAGCATGCGCTCGGTCTCGCGACGGCCGTGCGGCTCGACGTAGCCCACGACGACGTCCGTCCCCGTCGCCTTGGCAGCGAGCGCAGCCTCGAGCATCGCGTACGTCTTGCCGACCCCGGCGGAAGCGCCAAAGAAGACACGCAATCGCCCGCGACGCGCCCGGGCTTCCTCGGCCTGCACCTGTGCGAGCAGTTGGTCCGGGTCGGGTCGGTCGTCGGCCATGCGTCGATTATCGTCCTGCATCGAGCGCGAGGTTCAACTCCAGCACGTTCACCCGCGGCTCGCCCAGGACGCCAAACGTTCGTCCCTCGGTGGCGACCCGGACGAGCGCGAGCACTCTGGCCTCGGGCAGGCCCCGCTCGCGAGCCACACGCGGCACCTGGAATTCGGCCGCGGCGATGGAGATCTGCGGGTCAAGGCCGCTGCCTGACGCCGTCACGAGATCCACCGGCACGGGCCGCCTGTTGCCCGGATCGGCCGCACGCAGTGCAGTAACGCGGGCCTCGACTGCGGTCACCAGCGCCGGGTTGAGCGGACCCTGGTTCGAGCCGGACGACACGGCGCCGTTGTTCGGCATCGGCCCTGTTGCCGACGGGCGGCCCCAGAAATACCGCGGTGACGAGAATGGCTGCCCGATCAGGCGCGAACCGACCAGCTTGCCGTCCGCGCGGACGAGACTACCGCTGGCCTGCTCGGGAAACACAACCGCGGCGACCAGCGTCACGAGCCCCGGATAGACGATGCCCGTCACGATCGTCAGCAGCAGGAACACGACCATTGCAGTTCGCAGTTCACGGATCATTGTGTTGCCCTCATACCCAGCCGGTGGCCGCCAGCAGCAAGTCGATCAGCTTGATCCCGATGAACGGCACCACCAGTCCGCCGAGCCCGAAGACGAGCAGGTTGCGGCGTAACAGGTGCGCGGCGGATGCCGCGCGGGTCTTCACGCCGCGCAGGGCGAGCGGGACCAGCACCACGATGATGAGCGCATTGAAGATCACGGCCGCGAGAATGGCGCTCTCCGGACTCGCCAGGCGCATCAGGTTGAGCGCGTCGAGCTGCGGATACGTCGTCGCAAAGGCGGCCGGGATGATGGCGAAGTACTTGGCCACGTCGTTCGCGATGGAAAACGTCGTGAGCGCGCCGCGTGTCACCAGCAGTTGCTTGCCGACGTCCACCACCTCGATCAGCTTGGTGGGGTTCGAGTCGAGGTCCACCATGTTGCCGGCTTCCTTCGCCGCCTGAGTGCCGGTGTTCATGGCCACTGCGACATCCGCCTGTGCCAATGCCGGTGCATCATTGGTGCCGTCGCCGCACATCGCAACCAGGTGACCTTCACTCTGGTAACGCCGGATCAGGGCGAGCTTGGTCTCCGGAGTGGCTTCAGCGAGGAAGTCGTCGACGCCGGCCTCTGCCGCGATCGCGGCCGCTGTCAGCCTGTTGTCACCGGTGACCATCACGGTCTTGATGCCCATCTGCCGCAGTTCCGCAAAGCGTTCGCGAATGCCGCCCTTGACGATGTCGCGCAGTTCGATCACGCCGAGCACGCGCC
>Ga0209253_10006026_pt1 | contig 10498 bp, 10 predicted proteins | sample FrelakmetBRP12BR_FD_187145 | JGI IMG/M metagenome (GOLD analysis project Ga0209253, IMG submission 187145) | Freshwater lake sediment microbial communities from the University of Notre Dame, USA, for methane emissions studies - BRP12 BR (SPAdes)... | ecosystem: Environmental > Aquatic >... | reverse complement strand
TCCGGCCTGCTCCCCGGCGCGGAGGCGGCGACCGCCGGTGGAGAGCTGCCTTGGCCGCTCGAGCGGCACGATCGCTCCCGCCCCTGGCACGGCTTCCACTTGGCGCGCCGGCCGGGCTAAGCTCCGGCCCCATGCTCACCGGCTCGTCCGACCTCTACGCGACCCCGGAGCACCAGCTGTTCCGGCAGACCGTCCGCAAGTTCGTCGAGGAGGAGCTGCGGCCGCGCGCCCGCGAGTTCGACCAGATGGGCCGCATCGACAAGTCGCTCTACCGGCGCATGGGCGAGCTCGGGATGCTCGGCCTCAAGTACGACCCCGCCTGGGGCGGCGCCGGGCTCGACTGGAGCTTCAGCGCGGTCATGTTCGAGGAGATCGGCCGCTGCGACAACGCCGGCGTGGCGATGGGCATCAGCGTCCACACCGACATGGCGACGCCCTCGCTGCACGCGTTCGGCTCGGACGAGCTGAAGCGCCGCTACCTGGTGCCCGCGATCAAGGGCGAGACCGTCTCGGCCATCGGCGTCACCGAGCCCGACGCCGGCTCCGACGTCGCGGCGATCAAGACGCGCGCGGTGCGCGACGGCGACCAGTGGGTGATCAACGGCAGCAAGATGTACATCACCAACACGGCGACGGCCGACTGGATCTGCCTGCTCGCGGTCACCGACCCCGAGGCCGGCTACGGCGGCTTCTCGCAGATCGTCGTGCCCACCGCGTCCACGGGCCTCACCTACCAGCTGCTCGACAAGATCGGGAACTGGGGGTCGGACACGGGGCTCATCTTCTTCGAGGACGTGCGCGTGCCCGTGTCCAACACCATCGGCGACGTCGGCCGCGGCTTCCAGCAGCAGATGATGCAGTTCCAGGACGAGCGGCTGGTTGCCTGCGTGTCGTCGCTCGCGTCCTCGGAGCAGCTCTGGGAGGAGACCAAGCGCTGGTGCGAGGAGCGGGTCGTCTTCAAGAAGCCGCTCGCGAAGATGCAGGTGACGCAGTTCAAGATGGTCGAGCTGTTCGCCGAGATCGCGGCGGCCAAGGCGCTGACGAACGAGTGCGTCCGCGCGCGGGTCCGCGGCGAGGACGCCACCAAGGAGATCTCGCTCGCGAAGCTGCTGGTCGGGCGCTGCTGCCGGCACGTCGCCGACGAGTGCATCCAGCTGCACGGCGGCTTCGGCTACATGAAGGAGAGCATGGCCGGCCGCGCCTTCGTCGACAGCCGCCTCATCTCGATCGGCGGCGGCGCCGACGAGGTGATGATCCAGTACGTCGCGAAGATGCTCGGGTTCTAGACGGCCCGGTGTCCCCTCAGGCGAGGCCGAGGGCGCGGTCCTGGGCCTCGGGGTCGGCGTCCTCGAAGTGCAGGATGGCGAGCGTCGCGAAGGCCTCGCGCACCCGCGGCGTGAGCAGGCCGAGACGCTTCAGGTTCGGCACCACGCGCGCGAACAGCATGCTGCGGAACGCCCCCGCCGCCGGGGACGCCAGCACGTGCGCACGCACGGCGTCGCCGTTCCAGCCCATGGCGTCGGCGATCTGGTCGCCGACCAGGCGGTTCCGCATCAGCTCGCACGCGTAGATGATGAAGTCCTCGCGGTCCCGCAGCTCGGCGGCGGGCATGTCGTGGTAGTGGTCGGCGAGCGACAGCACGCCGAAGGCGACGTGGCGCGACTCGTCGCGCATCACGTAGTGCACGAGGGACTTGAGCAGCGGCTCCTCGGTGACGTGGTAGAGGTTGCCGAAGGCCGCCATGGCGAGCCCCTCGATGATGATCTGCATCCCGAGGTACTTGAAGTCCCAGCGCGAGTCGCCGATGGTCGCGTCGAGCAGCGCCTTCAGCTGCTCGTTCACCGGCCACTGCCACTCGAGCTTCTCGGTGAGGTAGCGGCTGAAGACCTCGACGTGCCGGGCCTCGTCCATGGTCTGCGTGCCGGCGTAGTACTTGGCGTCCATCCACGGCACCGCGCCGACGAGCTGCGAGGCGACGATCAGCGCGCCCTGCTCGCCGTGGAGGAACTGCGAGAGCTGCAGGGCCACCTGCCCGTGCCGCAGGCGGGCGCGCTCCCGTTGGGTCAGCCGCTCGTAGTCGGCGAAGCCGGCGAGTGGGTTGGCGGCGTCCGGCAGGATGCCGCGCTCGGGGTCGACGTCGGTGTCCCAGGCGAGCTGGGTGGTGCCGTTCCACTGGTCGCGCTTCGCCTTCTCGTACAGCTCCCGCAGCCCGGCCTTCACGCTCCCGTAGCGCCACGTGTAGGTGGTGTCGAAGGAGACGCGGATCGTCTCCAGCTCGCGGTCGAGCGTCTCCAGCTGGTTCGGGGCGGCGTGGCCGTCGTGCATGCCCGCAGTCTTAGGCGTACCGCGTCCCGGCGCGCAAACCGCCGTGTCGCTCGCGGGCGGGGCCGGAGGGACGCATCACCTCGGCCGTGTGGGCGACCTCGTCGCTGGCGGGCGTCATGGCGGCCAGCAGCCCGAGGCCGAGGCGCTGGCGCACGGCGCCGCCTTCGGGCTACGCTGCGCCCGCGCCATGGAGGTCCTGCACACCCACGCGGACGTCCGCTCCGACGCCTACCGCGAGAACCGCACCGCGTTTCTCGAGCAGCTGCGCATCCTCGACGAGCAGCTCGCGGTGGCGCGCGGGGGCGGCGGCGAGAAGTACGTCCGCCGCCACCTCGAACGCGGCAAGCTCCTGGCGCGCGAGCGCATCGAGCTGCTGCTCGACCCGGACGGGCCCTTCCTCGAGCTCTCTCCGCTCGCCGCCTGGGGCACCGACTTCGCGGTGGGTGCGAGCGTGATCACGGGGATCGGCGTGGTGTCGGGCGTCGAGTGCGTGCTGATCGCGAACGAGCCCACGCTGAAGGGCGGATCGCTCAACCCCTGGAGCGTCAAGAAGACGATGCGGGCGCTCGAGGTGAGCGCGCTGAACCGCCTGCCGCTCGTGAACCTGACGGAGTCGGGCGGCGCCGACCTGCCGTTCCAGGCCGAGACCTTCGTGCCCGGCGGCGCGACCTTCAAGGAGATCACGCGGCGCTCGCGGGAGCGCATCCCCACCGTCTGCCTCGTCTTCGGCTCGTCCACGGCGGGCGGCGCCTACGTGCCGGGCATGTCGGACTACGTCGTCATGGTGAAGGGCGGCGCCCGGGTGTTCCTCGGCGGCCCGCCGCTGGTGAAGATGGCGATCCACGAGGACGTGGACGAGGAGACCCTCGGCGGCGCGGAGATGCACAGCCGCGTGTCCGGTGTGTCCGACTACCTCGCCGCCGACGAGCGGGACGCCATCCGGCTCGGGCGCGAGATCGTCGCGCACCTGAACTGGCGGAAGCTCGGCTGGTCCCGGCGCGTCGCCTCCGAGGAGCCGCGCTACGACCCCGACGAGCTGCTCGGCGTGACCGCGTTCGACGTGCGCAAACCGTTCGACGTGCGCGAGGTGCTGGCGCGCCTCCTCGACGGCTCGCGCTTCCACGAGTTCAAGCCGACCTACGGCACCACGCTGGTCACCGGCTTCGCGCACGTGCATGGCTTCCCCGTCGGCGTGGTCGCCAACAACGGCATCCTGTTCTCCGAGTCGTCGGAGAAGGGCGCGCAGTTCATCCAGCTGTGCAACCAGACCGACGTGCCGCTCGTGTTCCTGCAGAACATCACCGGCTTCATGGTGGGCAGCCGCTACGAGCAGGGCGGGATCATCAAGGACGGGGCGAAGCTGATCAACGCGGTGTCGAACAGCGGGGTGCCCCACCTCACCGTGATGATCGGTGCCTCCTACGGCGCCGGGAACTACGGGATGTCGGGGCGTGCCTACGATCCGCGCTTCGTGTTCTCGTGGCCGAACCACCGCATCGCGGTGATGGGGCCGGAGCAGCTCGCGGGCGTGCTCTCGATCGTCCGCCGCCAGGCCGCCGAGCGCGCGGGCCTGCCCTTCGACGAGGCCGAGGACCGCGCCATGCGCGACATGGTCGAGCAGCAGATCGGCCGCGAGTCCTACGCCCTCTACGCCACCGGGCGGCTGTGGGACGACGGCATCGTGGACCCGCGCGACACCCGCACCGTGCTCGGCCTCGCCCTCTCGGCCGTCCACTCCGCGCCGATCGCGGGCACACGCGGCTACGGCGTCTTCCGGATGTGACCGGCATGCGCTGCCTCGCGCGGGTGGTGTCGATCGCCGGGCTCGTCGCCGGTGCGGTGGGCCTCGGGGCGTGCGCCGGCCCCGCCTCGACCGTCGCGCGCGCCGACCTGCTCGAGCGACTGCGGACCGGCACCTCGCCCGTCGTGCTCGACGCCCGCACCGGGGGCGAGTTCAGCCGCGACCACGTCCCCGGTGCGCGACACGTCGGGTTCCTGCGGGCGGGCAGCCGCGCCGAGGCGCTCGGCATCCCCAAGGACGCGCCGATCGTCGTCTACTGCGAGCACGGACCGCGGGCGGTGCTCGCGCGCGCGGAGCTGCGCGGGGCGGGATTCGGCGACGTGCGCACGCTCGAGGGGCACATGTCGGGTTGGCGCGCCGCGGGCATGCCCGTCGAGCGGGGCGGTGCGGCGGAGCCGCGCGCGGGCGAGGTCGCGGGGCCGGGATCCGGGACGCCGCGGCCGGCGATCCCCGGCGTCCCCCCCGACCGAGCGAGCCCCCGGCGCTAGCGGGGCTTCGGGCCGGGCCCGCCCGGCCCGTACAGCGGGAACGGGACGGCCGGGCGTTCGCCGCCCGCCGGCAGCGCCACGACCTTCGCCGTTCCGCCCTTCTCGACCTCGTCGATGCGGACCACGGCATGGAGCGGCACGTGGATCCGCTGCACGCCCTCGAACTCGTTGCGCAGCTCCTGCTCCGAGGGGTCGATGATCACCTCGGAGCGGCTGCCCCAGACCAGCTGCGCCACCTCGACGAAGCCGAACAGGGCCCCCTGCGTGACCTGCCGGGCGTACAGCTCCACGAGCTTGCCCTCGCTCTGGAAGCGGATGCGGTAGACGCGCTTCGCTGCCACGAGCGCGCAATGGTGCCCCCGCGTCGCGGCCGTCGCAAGCGCCAGCGCGGACACTCCATCCGGCGCAGGCTATCGTCCCCAGGGCTGCCCGTGCTATGCCCGACCGAGACGTTCGTCGCCGATGCGCGTGCTCGAATCGCTTCACCGACGGCTGGTGCGGGTGCTGGGGGCCCGCGGGTGAGCGCCCGCTCGGCCGGCAGGCCCTCCGCTCGCCGTGCGCCGCGCGAACCCGAGCACATCCGGGTCCTCGTCGCCGACGACCATCCCATCGTGCGCCAGGGCCTGCGGCAGATCATCGCCGACACCGCCGACATGACGGTCGTCGCCGAGGCGACGAACGCCCGCGAGGTGCTCGAGCACGTCGGTGCGCAGGAGATCGACGTCGCGCTGCTCGATCTCGTCATGCCCGGGACCACCGGCTTCGACCTGCTCGAAGCGGTACACCGCGAGCGCCCGCGGCTGGCGATCTTGATCCTCAGCATGCATCCCGAGGACCAGTACGCCATGCGGGCGCTGCGCGCGGGCGCGGCCGGCTATCTGAACAAGGAGAGCGCGCCCGACGACCTGGTACAGGCGATCCGCAAGGTGCATGGCGGCGGCAAGTGGGTGACGCCTCGCGTCGCCGAGCAGCTCGCGGCGCACCTCGGCGCGCCGGCCGGCCGCCTGCCGCACGAGACGCTCTCGAACCGCGAGCACCAGGTGCTCTGCCTGTTGGCCGAGGCGATGAGCGTGAAGGACATCGGCCGGGCGCTCCATCTGAGCGAGAAGACGATCAGCACCTACCGTGCGCGCGTGCTCGACAAGCTCGGCCTGAAGACCACGGCGGACCTCATCCGCTACGCCATCCAGAACGGCCTCGCCGACTGAGCGCACGAGCCGGGATCGGTGGGGCGGCCGACCTCGCAGCCGCTGTAGGCCACGGACGGACACGGCGGTCGGCGCCGCCCGTACGTGGGAATCAGGCCGGCGCCGAATGTCACCTGGCGTCGGGCGCGCGTAGAACGGCTGGTGGACGGTGGTGGGGTGGTGCGGCGCCGTGGGGGACGACGGTGATGAGCGACGGGCTGACGGTGCTGATCGTCGATGACTCCGAGATGGTCCGCAAACGCCTGCGGGCCTTGGTGGACGACGTTGCTGGGGTGCGAGTCGTCGGTGAAGCGGGTGGGCTGGGGGAAGCGCGGGCGGCGCTCGAGGCGGTACGGCCGGACGTGGTGGTGCTGGATCTGCGGCTCGGGGATGGGAGCGGGCTCGAGCTGCTGCGCGAGATGGGGCCGTGCCGCCTCGCCCCGCGGGTGATCGTGCTCTCGAACGAGGCGTGGCCGCAGTACCGCCGCGAATGCATGACGGCGGGCGCGGACTGGTTCTTCGACAAGACCGACGAGTTCCATCGGGTGCCCGAGGTGCTCGCCGCGGAGGCGGCGGCCGGCTTCGACGGTCCGGGGTGGGGGTGATCGTGTCGCGAGGCGCGGCGGTGCTCGACGAGCCCGTCGGGCACGGGTCGGCCGGGGTGGATGGCCGGCAGCGGGGCATGCCGGACGAACGCGCCGCACGGCCCGCGCAGGGACACGCAGCGATGGATGAGCCAGGTCGGCCGGCGGACGCTGCGGCCGCAGCGGACCCGGAAGCCGCGGGGCAGGTCGAGACCCTGCAGACGGCGCTCGCGGAGCGCTGGCAGCTTGCCGGCGTGCTGGGGGTCGCGTCCGCGATGCGGCAGGTGTTCCGCACGGTGTGCACCGTGGCGCCGTGCAAGACGACCGTGCTCATCACCGGCGAGAGCGGCACCGGCAAGGAGCTGATCGCGCACGCGCTGCACGAGCTCAGCCCGCGTGCGTCCCGGCCGCTGGTGGCCATCAACTGCGCGGCCATCCCGGAGAACCTGCTCGAGAGCGAGCTCTTCGGCCACGAGCGCGGCGCCTTCACCGACGCGCACCAGCGCAAGCAGGGCCAGTTCGAGCTGGCGCACGGCGGCACGCTCTTCCTCGACGAGATCGGCGAGCTGAGCGCGGCGACCCAGTCGAAGCTGCTGCGCGTGCTGGAGCGCGAGGAGTTCCTGCGCGTGGGCGGCACGCAGCCGATCTGCGTGGACGTGCGGATCGTGGCGGCCAGCAACCGCGATCTCGACGCCGCGGTGCGCGCCGGCGCGTTCCGTGACGACCTGTTCTACCGGCTGAACGTCGTGCGCGTGGAGGTGCCGTCGCTGCGCGCCCGAACCGGCGACGTGACGCTGCTGCTCGACCACTTCCTCGAGGACAAGGCCCGCGCCCTGCACATGCCGCCGAAGCGGCTCACGGCCGCCGCGCTGGCGGTGCTGGAGCACTACCAGTGGCCCGGGAACGTGCGCGAGCTCGAGAACCTCGTCGAGCGGCTGCTCGTGCTGGTCGAGGGCGACGTCATCGGCGTCGACGACCTGCCGGACCACGTCCGCCGGGGGGAGTCGCCCCCGCGCAGCCCGCGCGATCAGGTGCTCGCGGGGCGGCGGACGCTGCAGCAGGTGGTCGACGAGTTCGAGAAGGAGATCATCGTCGGCGCGCTGGAGCGGACCCAGTGGAACCAGACGAAGGCCGCGACCGTGCTCGGCACCACGCGGCGGATCCTGCGCTACCGCATGCACCAGCTCGGCATCGGGACCCCGGAGCCGGAGGACTGACCGCGCGCGGTCACGCCGAGCCGGCGGTCCGCGGCGCCCGCGTCGCGTCGTCGGCGGGGATCCCCGTCACCTCGCGGATCTTGTCCTCGTCCAGCGACTCCTCGGCGAGCAGCGTCTTCGCGAGCGTGTCGAGCCGGGGGCGGTTCTCGCGCAGGAGGCGGAAGGCATCCTCGTGGCACTCGTCGATGATGCGGCGGACCTCGGCGTCGATCAGCTCGGCGGTGGCGTCGCTGTAGGGCCGGCGCTGGAACGCCGGCGGCATCGCCTCGTCGTACGCCGACACGAAGCTCACCGGGCCGAGCTTCTCGCTCATGCCCCAGCGCAGCACCATCTGGCGGGCGATCTCGGTGACCTGCGCCAGGTCGTTCTCGGCACCGGTGGTCGCGACCCCGTAGACCAGCAGCTCGGCCGCGCGCCCGCCGAGGGCGCTCGTGATCCGCGAGCGCAGGTAGGCCTCGGTGTAGCTGGTGCGGTCGTCCCTCGGCAGCTGGTAGGTCGCGCCGAGCGCCATGCCGCGCGGCACGATGCTGACGCGGTGGACGGGGTCGCTGCCGGGCACCAGGAGCCCGAGCAGGGCGTGTCCGCTCTCGTGGTAGGCCGTGCGCTCGCGGTCGGCGGGATTCAGCAGGATGTTGCGCGCCGGGCCGAGCATGATCTTCTGCATCGCCTCGGAGAAGTCGCACGCCCGCACCGCGTCGGCGCCGGTGCGCGCCGCGAGCAGGGCGGCCTCGTTCACCAGGTTCTTGAGCTCGGCGCCGACCAGCCCCGGCGTCTCGACGGCGAGGCGCGCGAGGTCGACGTCCTTCGCCAGGGGCACGTGCTTGGTGTGCACCGCGAGGATCGCCTGGCGGCCGGTGCGGTCCGGCCGCTGGACCATGACGCGGCGGTCGAAGCGGCCGGGACGCAGCAGCGCCGGGTCGAGCACGTCGGCGCGGTTGGTGGCGGCGAGCACGATCACCGCCTCGCGCGCGTCGAAGCCGTCCATCTCGGTGAGGATCTGGTTGAGCGTCTGCTCGCGCTCGTCGTGCCCGCCGAAGCCGGACGCGCCGGCGCCGCGCGCGCGGCCGATGGCGTCGAGCTCGTCGATGAAGATGATGGACGGCGCCGCCTCGCGCGCCTGCTTGAAGAGGTCGCGCACCCGTGCCGCGCCCACGCCCACGATCATCTCCACGAACTCCGAGGCGCTCAGGCTGAAGAAGGGCACCCCGGCCTGCCCGGCGACGGCGCGAGCCAGCAGCGTCTTGCCGGTGCCCGGGGCGCCGATCAGCAGCACGCCCTTGGGCACGGTGCCCCCGAGCCGCTGGTATTTCTCGGGGGTCTTCAGGAAGTCGACGATCTCGACCAGCTCGTTCTCGGCCTCGTCGATCCCGGCCACGTCGTCGAAGGTCACCTTCGCCTGCGTCTCGGGGTTGTAGCGCTTGGCCCGGCTGCGCCCGAGGCCGAAGGCCCCCGCCGCCCCGCCGGCGGCGCGCTGGCTCAGCCACACGAACGCGGCGATGAGGAGGATCGTGGGCCCGAAGCCCAGGAGCAGCGTCAGGATCGGCCTGCCCTCGTCGAGCGCCCGGGCGTTGATGGCCACGCCCTGCTCCTCGAGCAGCTGCTCGAGCCCTTCGGAGGCGAACGCCGGGCGCTGGGTCTGGAAGCGGGTCGACGTCTGCGCCTCCTTCCCGCTGGCGGGGTAGGTGACGGCTTTGCGGAAGATGCCCTGGATCTGGTCGCCCTTGCTGGTGACCTCCTCGACGTTCCCCTCGCGAACCTGCTGCTTGAAGAACGTATAGGGCACGTTCATGTACTGGGCGGGGGGCGCGAGGAGGTTCATGAGCGCCCAGTTGAGCACCAGGAAGACGAGGAAGATCAGCCACCACGGCCGCGGCCGGATGGGTGGGGTGGGGGGCGGCGGGTGCTCGCCCGGGCCGCCCGGACGGCCCGGGTGGTCGGAGGGCGGGGGTGCCGTCGGCAGGTTCGCCATGCGGATGTCGAACAGTAACCACGTGGCCGACGCGACGGAAGCCCGGATCGCGACGGCGCCCGGCCCATGAGGCACCTTCCCACCCTCGTGGCGGTCGCCGTCTGGCTGGCCATGCTGGGGCTGCTGGCCGCCCGGCGCGCGCCGCAGGCGGGCATCGACCCGACAGCGCTGCCGGCGGCGGAGATGCCCGGCGACGTACGCGACGAATGGTTCGGGCTCTACCAGGCGTCGCGAAAGATCGGCCACTCCAGCCGGGTGACGCGCGCGATCCCGGGGGGCCGCCGCTTCGAGGACGTCTCGCACCTGGAGATCGCCCTGCTCGGCGTGCCGCAGGCGATCGACACGCGGCTGGTCGCCGAAACCGACACGGACCTCCGCCTGCGGCGCTTCGCCTTCACGCTGGCCTCCGCGGCCGCCACCTTCGCAGCGAGCGGGGAGGCCGACGGCAGCTCGCTGACGGTCCGCCTCGACGCCGACGGCTCGAGCCGGACGCTCGTGCTGCCGCTCGAGCGGCCGATCCACCTGACCGGGGCGCTGCGCCCGCGCATCGCGGCCTCCCGGCCCGTGCCCGGCGCGCGCTTCGTCCACGACGTCCTGAACCCGCTCACGCTGCGGCACGAGCCGCTGGCGACGGTGGTCGAAGCGATCGAGGAGCGCGACGGCCGGGAGACGCTGCGCCTCGTCGAGGAGCACCAGGGGCTGCAGGCCCGCGTCTGGCTCGACCCCGACGGGCGCGTGGTGCGCGAGGAGAGCGCGCTCGGGTTCACGATGGTGGCGGAGCCGTACGAGGTGGCGGTGGCGGGCGTCGATCGGGGCGCGCCGGTCGACCTGGCGCTGGCGACCCGCATCCCGCTCGTCGGGCGGCTCGGCGACGATCCGCGGGCGCTCGCGGCCCTGCGGCTCCGGGTGACCGGGGCGGCCGCCGCC
>Ga0209253_10006025_pt1 | contig 10499 bp, 9 predicted proteins | sample FrelakmetBRP12BR_FD_187145 | JGI IMG/M metagenome (GOLD analysis project Ga0209253, IMG submission 187145) | Freshwater lake sediment microbial communities from the University of Notre Dame, USA, for methane emissions studies - BRP12 BR (SPAdes)... | ecosystem: Environmental > Aquatic >... | reverse complement strand
GACTGGGCGGAGATGCTCCTGCGGATGTATTCCCGCTTCGCGGACCGGAACGGCTTCGGGATGGAGCTGGTGGAGCGTCAGGAAGGGGAGGAGGCGGGGATCAAGAGCGCCACCTTCCTCCTCTCCGGGGATCATCCGTACGGATACCTCAAGGCGGAGAGCGGCGTCCATCGCCTGGTCCGCATTTCCCCCTTCGACGCCAACAAGCGCCGCCACACCTCCTTCGCCTCGGTGTTCGTCTCGCCGGAGATCGACGACGACGTGCAGATCCAGGTCAACGAGACGGACCTGAAGATCGACACCCTCCGGTCCGGCGGGGCAGGGGGGCAGCACGTGAACAAGGTCGAGTCCGCCGTCCGGATCACCCACGTCCCGACCGGCATCGTCGTCCTCTGCCAGCAGGAGCGGTCGCAGGGGAAGAACCGGTCCCTGGCGATGAAGATCCTCCGATCGAAGCTGTACGAACTGGAGATGCGTCAACGGGCGGAGAAGGCGATGGAGGCCCACAAGGCGAAGAAGGACATCGCCTGGGGGTCGCAGATCCGCTCCTACGTTCTGGCCCCCTACCGGCTGGTGAAGGACCACCGGACGGGGCACGAAGCGGGGAACGTGGACGCCGTCCTCGACGGAGACATCCTGGAGTTCATCCGGAAGTACCTGCTCGCCGGCGGCGCGGGGGGGGAGATGGGGGGGGCGGCATGACGGAACACTGGAACGACCTGATGCGGGAACGGCATCGCAAGATCGGGGAGCTTGCGGCCCCCGGGGTCCCCGCCTACCCGAACGACCGGCCGGTCGGCTGGACCACAGCGTCCGCGCGCGCGGCAACGGCGGGCGTGCCGCCGGAGGAGTTGCCCGCGAAGGCGATCCGGGTGGACATCGCCGGGCGCGTCATGGCGATGCGCCGGTTCGGAAAAGCCACCTTCCTCGTCCTCTCCGACCGGTCCGGCCGGCTGCAGGCGTACTTCAAGCGCGACACGCTGGGAGAGGGGGCGTACGACCTCTTCCTTTCGACCGTCGATGCGGGGGACATCCTCTGGGTCGAGGGGACGCTGTTCGTCACCCGCACGGGGGAGCTTACCGTCGACGCGGGACGGTACCGGCTGCTGACCAAGGGGATCCGACCCCTCCCCGAGAAATGGCACGGTCTGTCCGACGTGGAGACCCGGTACCGCCAGCGGTACGTGGACCTGATCGTCAACGAGGAGGTGCGGGAGATCTTCCGCAGGAGGGCGCGGATCGTCTCGTTCCTTCGCGAGTATCTCTCGCGGAGGGATTTCCTGGAGGTCGAGACGCCGATGATGCAGCCGGTGGCGGGGGGTGCCACCGCGCGGCCCTTCGTCACCCACCACAACGCCCTCGACATGGACCTGTACCTCCGTATCGCCCCGGAGCTGTACCTCAAGCGCCTGCTGGTGGGAGGGTTCGAGCGGGTCTTCGAGATCAACCGAAACTTCCGCAACGAGGGGATCTCCACGCAGCACAACCCCGAGTTCACGATGCTCGAGTTCTACCAGGCGTACGCCACCTTCGAGGACCTGATGGCCCTGACGGAAGACATGCTCTCCTCCCTCGCCGTCGAGACCCTCGGGACCGCGAAATTCACCTACCAGGGGGAGACGGTGGACTTCACCCCGCCTTGGGAGCGCATCACGGTGTCGCAGGCGGTGGCGCGGCACGGGGGCGTCCCCGAGGAACGGCTCTCGGACGAGGCGTTCCTGCGGGAGATGGCGGGCCGGCTCGGGATGCCGGACGCGGCGACGACGGCGCCGGGGAACCTCCTGGCGGCGGTCTTCGAGGAGGTCGCCGAACGGAAGATCGCGGGCCCTGCCTTCGTCACGGAATACCCGATCGAGGTGTCTCCGCTGTCCCGACGAAACGACGCGCGTCCCCACATCGTCGACCGCTTCGAGCTGATCGTGCGGGGGCGGGAGATCGCCAACGCGTTCTCCGAGCTGAACGACCCGATGGACCAGCGGTCGCGGTTCGAGGAGCAGCTTCGCAGGCGGGAGCGCGGGGACGAGGAGGCCCACTTCATGGACGAGGATTACCTCCGGGCCCTCGAGTACGGGATGCCTCCCGCGGCTGGGGAGGGGATCGGGATCGACCGCCTCGTGATGCTCCTCACCGACTCCCCGTCGATCCGCGAGGTCATCCTGTTCCCGCAGCTGCGGAAAGAGGGGTAGGAGCGGTTGCGCCTCCCCGTCGAATTCTACATCGCCAAGAAGTACCTCCTGGCGAAGCGGAAGCAGACCTTCATATCGATCATCAGCTTGATCTCCGTCGCCGGGGTCGCCGTCGGCGTGATGGCCCTCATCATCGTCCTCGCGGTGATGAACGGGTTCGAGCGGGAGTTGAAGGAGAGGATCCTCGGCGCCACGGCCCACGCCCACGTCACCAGCCTCGAGGGGAGCATCGGGAAACCGTTCGAGCTGGCGGAGAAGGTCCGGAAGGCGGAGGGAGTGGCCGCCGCGAGCCCCTACATCTTCTCCCAGATGATGATCTCCTCGGGGAGCAACGCGCTCGGGGGCGTGCTGCGGGGGGTGGACACCGCCACGATCGGGGATGTGACCCGTCTCGCGAGGGACATCCGGATCGGACGGATCGAAGACCTGCACCGGAAGTCGGAAGAGGGCCTGCCGGGGGTGATCCTAGGGCGCGAGCTCGCCGCCAATCTCGGCGCGGGACTGGGAGACGTGGTGGAGATTCTCGTCCCCGGCGGTTCCGTCACGCCCCTCGGGGCGTTCCCCCGCACCGCCCGCTTCCGGGTGGCCGGGGTCTCGGTGTCCGGGATGTACGAGTACGACGCCACCTTCGCCTACGTCGCCTTCGAGGAGGCGGGGCGGCTCCTCGGGATGGAGGGTCGCGCCACGGGCGTGGAGGTGAAGGTGCACGACGTCTACGCCGCGGCGGACGTGGCGAAGGCGCTCCGGTCGGAACTGGGGTACCCGTACCACGCCAAGGACTGGATGCAGAGCAACCGGAACCTCTTCTCGGCCCTCAAGCTCGAAAAGGTGGTGATGTTCATCATCCTCGTCCTCATCGTGATGGTGGCGGCCTTCAACATCATCAGCACCCTGATCATGGTGGTGATGGAAAAGACCAAGGACATCGCGATCCTGATGACCCTCGGGGCGACGCGCCGCACCATACGCCGGATCTTTGCCCTCGAAGGGCTGCTCATCGGGTTTGCGGGGACCGCCCTCGGGACCGCCCTCGGGGCGGCGTTGTGCCATCTCCTGCGCCGATACCAGTTCATCCACCTTCCCAGCGATGTGTACTACATCTCCACCCTCCCGGTTTCCCTCGATTCCGGGATGGTGCTCCTCGTGGCGGCGAGCTCCATCCTGATCTGCTTCCTCGCCACCGTGTACCCCGCCCGGCAGGCTTCGCGGGTGGACCCCGCGGAGGCGATCCGGTATGAGTGACCCCGCGTCCCTCCGCGCGGAGGATGTCCGGAAGGTCTTCCGTCGCGACGGGTACGATCTCGAGGTGCTCAAAGGGGTTTCCGTGACCATCGCGAAAGGGGAGATGGTCGGCGTGGTCGGCGTTTCCGGAGCCGGGAAGACCACGCTCCTCCAGATCCTGGGCACGCTCGACCGGCCCACCTCCGGACGGGTGCTCTACGGGGGAAAGGACGTGTCCGGGCTCCCCGAGGATGAGTTGGCGGCGTTCCGGAACCGGTCCGTGGGCTTCGTATTCCAGTTCCACAATCTCCTGCCGGAGTTCACCGTACTGGAAAACGTGATGCTCCCGTGCCTGATCGCCCGCATGGACCCTTTGGTCGCGAGCCGGCGCGCGGAGGCCCTCTGCGCCGAGGTCGGTCTCACGGAGCGCATGGGGCACCGGACGGGGGAGATATCGGGGGGGGAGCAGCAGCGGGCGGCGATCTGCAGGGCCCTCGTGATGGAGCCGTCCGTCCTGCTGGCCGACGAGCCCACCGGGAACCTGGACCGCAGGACGGCCGCCGGTGTGGTCGATCTCCTGATGGAGCTCAATCGGCTGCGCGGGCTGTCGCTCCTCATGGTGACGCACAACGAACGGGTCGCCGAGCGTCTTCACCGGGTGATCCGGATCGACGACGGGCGCATCGTTCCGTGATCCGCCGCCGCACCTTCATCGCGCTGGCGTACTTCGGCTTTCTGGCGGCGGGCGCTCCCGGCGCTTCCGCCGAAGGGTTCCGCGTGATCGGTATCGAGGTGCAGGGGGCCCGGCGCGTGTCCCAGGACAGCATCCTCCAGACGATGGGAACGAAGCCGGGACAGGACCTCGACCTCTCCCGGGTGCGGGAGGACGTGAAGGCGATCTTCCGGTTGGGGTATTTCCGGGACGTGACCTTCGACGTGGAGGAGGTTCCGGAGGGGTACCGGCTCACCGTCATCGTGTCCGAGAAGCCGGTGGTCGGCGCAGTGCAGATCGAGGGGAACAAGGACGTGGATACCGCCGATCTGAAGGCGGCCGTCACCCTCAAGGAGCGGACCCTCTTCCAGGAGGAGAAGGTGAAGGAGTCCGTCATGAAACTCCAGGAGGTATGCCAAAACAAAGGTTTTTATGACGCCGTGGTGGATGCGGCGGTCTCCGAGGACGCCGAGGGGACGATCCGCGTCACGTTTCGGGTGGCGGAGGGGAGCAAGCTTAAGGTCGAGCGTCTTTCGGTAAGCGGGAACCTGTTCTTCCCGGAGGAAGCGATCCGCAAGGCGATCGAGACCACCGAGGTGGGAATCTTCTCCTTCATCACGGATTCCGGGATCTTCAAGAAGGACGTCCTCGAGAACGACGTGCGCAAGCTGGAGGCGATGTACCAGAACGCCGGGTTCCTCGATTCCAAGGTCTTCGACCCGGTGATCACGCGGGGAAAGAGCGGGCTCGTCGTGGGGATCCGGATTTACGAGGGTCGGCAGTACCGGGTGGGAGAGATCCGTTTCGCCGGGGAGTCCGGCATCCCCGAGGAAACCCTCCGCCGGACGGTGAAGCTCGCGCGGGGCGACATCTTCAACCGGGAGACGCTCCTGACGGACCTGCTCGCCCTGACGACCCTCGTGAACGACCGGGGGTACGCGCAGGCGCTGGTCTCCCCCGACGTGCAGAAGCGGAAGGAGTACCCTCTCGCGGACATCCGGTACCGGTTCGAGCAGGGCACGCTGTTCCGCTTCGGCAAGGTGGAGATCGCGGGGAACACGAAGACGCTGGACCGAGTCGTCCGGCGGAACGTCGACGTGGTCGACGGCGAGCTCTACACCGCCACCGGCCTGAAGAACTCCAAGGAGAACCTCACGCGGAGCTCCTACTTCAAGGACGTCAAGATCGCCACGGCGCCCTCGACGACGCCCGGGGAGATGGACGTGAAGGTGGACGTCCAGGAAGGGCCCACGGGGACCCTGTCCGGGGGGGCGGGGTACAGCTCGGTGGACAAGATCTTCGGCGTGATCCAGCTGACCGAGAACAACCTCTTCGGGCGCGGCTGGAAGACGTCCCTCAACTCCCAGTTCGGGGCAAATCGGACCACCTTCAGCCTCGACTTCCGGGACCCCCATTTCCTGGACACCGATTACAGCCTGCTGATCGCGGCTTACAAGACCAAGATCAAGTACACCGACTTCGAGAAGGATGCCCGGGGGGGGAGGGTCGGGGGCGGGTACAACCTGGACCGGTTCACCGCCATGAGCATGACGCTGCGCGACGACGAAACGAGCATCTACGCGCTGCCCGGGGTCCCCCCCACGCCGACGATCATCACGGAGATCGAGAAGGGGATGCAGACCACCCGGAGCGTAGCCTCCAACATCACCCGGAACAACACGGACCGGTACATAGACCCCTCGCGGGGAGGCATCCAATCGGTTACTCTGGAGTACGCGGGCGGGCCGTTGGGCGGGGACAGCCAGTACGTGAAATATTTCCTCAATGCGAAGGCGTTCTACCCGGTCACTGCCTCCACGGTGTTCTCCTGGAACGCCCTGTGGGGGCACGTGATCCCGACGTACAACGGGGTGGGCGGGGGGGAGGTTCCCCTCTTCGAGCGGTTCTTCCTCGGGGGACCATACAGCGTCCGGGGATTCGAGTCGCGATCCCTTTCCCCGAAGGATCCCAACACGGGGGAGCTGGTCGGCGGGAACAAGGAGTTGGTCGTCAATCTGGAGTATACGTTCCCCCTGGTCTCCGAGATCGGCTTCAAGGGGGTGCTCTTCATCGACCTGGGGAACGCCTGGGCGCAAGGCGCCTGGCCGTTCAACAACCAGGGGGTTTGGATAGGGTACGGCGTGGGGGTACGGTGGTACTCCCCGATGGGTCCCCTGCGGTTCGAATGGGGGTGGAACGTCAACCGCCCGGAGGGGGCCCCACCGCGGGTGATGGAGTTCACGATCGGCACGGCGTTCTGAAAAACACAAGGCAAGGAGAAGAGAAGATGGGAAAGGCAAAACACCTCGTTCTGGCGATCCTGGGTGCGGTCCTGCTCGCCGGGACCTCCCGCGCGGAGGGGATCCGCGTGGCTGTCATCGACGTCAACAAGATCCTCAACGAGTCCGAGGCGGGGCAGGCGGCCAAGAAGAAGATGGAGGCCCGGTTCGAGGAGCTGAAAAAAACGATCGAAGCCAAACAGGAAGAGGCGCGCAAGCTCAAGGAGGAGATCGACAAGCAGAAGGTGGTCCTGGGCAAGGAGAAGCTGAAGGAGAAGGAGGACGCCCTCCAGGCGAAGGTGAACGAGCTGCGCCAGCTGACCCAGGAGGGGGAGAAGGAGATGCAGGCCCGGCAGGGGGAGATGACGCGCGAGGTGCTGAAGGTCGTCGAGACCCAGCTGGACACGGTGGTGAAGGCGGAGAAGCTCGACCTCGTCCTGGAACGTTCCGCGGGGGTCGTTCACTTCGCGGAATCCCTCGACATCACCCGGCGGGTCCTCGACCTGGTGAACAAGGAGGGGAAACCGGCGGATGCGAGGAAGGAGGGGGGCGGTGGAAAGTAGACTCCTCCTGTCCGGGCTCGCGGGGAAAATCGGCGCCGTCCTCTCGGGCGCGGACGCCGAGGTGACGGGCATCGCCCCCGTGGAGGAGGCCGGTCCCGGGCAGGTCACGTTCCTGTCGAACCCGAAATACCAGCGCCACGTCCGCGAGACGAAGGCCGCCGCCGTAATCGCCAAGGAGCCGGTCCCGGGGGCTTCCTGCTCCTTCCTCCTGACGCCGAACCCCTACTACTCCTTCGCGTGCGCCGTGGAGTGGTTTCATCCCCCGGTGCGGCCCGCGGCGGGAGTTTCGCCGTTGTCGAGCGTGCACCCGGGCGCCAGGCTGGGGGCGGACGTATCGATCGCGCCGTTCGTCGTCGTCGAGGAGGGGGCGACGGTGGGGGACCGGGTCGCCCTCTTCCCCGGCGTGTGCGTGGGAAAGGGCGCCGTCGTCGGGGAGGACAGCCTCCTGTATCCCCGCGTCACCCTCTACGAAGGGGTGCGGGTCGGGAAGCGGGCCATCCTGCACGCCGGGTGCGTCGTGGGAAGCGACGGGTTCGGTTTTGCCCCCTCCCCACAGGGGTTCCGGAAGATCCCCCAGGTGGGGACGGTGGAGATCGACGACGACGTGGAGATCGGGGCGAACACCACGATCGACCGCGCGGCGATGGGGGTGACGCGCATCGGGCGGGGGACCAAGCTCGACAACCTGATCCAGGTGGGACACAACGTCGTAATCGGGCGGGACACGGTGATCGCCGCCCAGGTGGGGATCGCCGGGAGCAGCCGCGTGGGGAACCGGGTGATGATCGGAGGGCAGGCGGGGCTGGCGGGCCACCTCGAGGTGGGGGACGGCGTGATGCTGGGGGCCAAGGCCGGAGTGGCGGATTCCCTTTCCGCCGCCGATTCCCCCGCGTGGTCGGGTATCCCGGCGATGCCGCACAAGACGTGGCTGAGGATGGCGATGCTGCTGCCGAAGATTCCGGAACTGTTCCGCCGCGTGAAGCGGCTCGAGGAGGGAAAACCCGCGGGAGGGGAGGAGTGACATGTTCTCGATCCAGGAGATCATGGAGCTGTTGCCGCACCGGTACCCGTTTCTCCTGGTGGACCGGATCGTCGAATGGGACCCGGGGAAGCGGATCGTGGGCGTAAAGAACGTGACGATCAACGAGCCGTTCTTCCAGGGACACTTTCCGGGGCACCCCATCATGCCCGGTGTGCTGATCGTCGAAGCCATGGCGCAGGTCGGGGGAATCCTCGCCCTGAAGGCGATGGGGCACGGGAAGCGGATCGCCTACTTCGCCGGGATCGACAACTGCAAGTTCCGCCGTCCCGTGGTCCCGGGGGACCAGCTCCGGCTCGAGGTCGCCGTGCTCGCGCACAAGGGCCCCGTCTGGAAGATGCACGGAGATGCGTGGGTCGACGGGGTCCTCGTGGCGAGGGGGGACGTGACCGCCACGATCCCGGACGGCGTGGAAAGTCCAGGCGAAGGAGCGGGGCAATGATCCACCCCACCGCGATCATCGACCCGGGGGCGGAGATCGGAAAGGACGTCACGGTCGGACCGTACGCCGTCATCGGACCGAAGGTGACCATCGGGGACGGGTGCAGCATCGGGTCGCACGCCGTCATCGAATCCCACGTGCGGATGGGGAAGGGGAACCGCATCCATTCCTTCGCGTCCGTCGGGGCGATCCCGCAGGACCTCAAGTACCGGGGGGAGGAGACCTGGGTGGAGATGGGGGACGGCAACATCATCCGCGAATTCGCCACGCTGAACCGGGGGACCGTGGGAGGCGGAGGGGTGACGAGCGTCGGGAGCAACACCCTCGTGATGGCCTACTGCCACCTCGCCCACGACTGCCGCGTGGGGAGCCGTGTGATCATGGCGAACGCCGCCACCCTCGCCGGGCACGTCACGGTGGAGGACGGCGCGATCATCGGTGGATTGACGGGGGTCCACCAGTTCGTCCGGATCGGGACGCTTTGCATCGTCGGGGCCCTCTCGGGGGTCTCGCAGGACGTCCCTCCCTACGTGACCGCCGTGGTGTCCCGGCCGCAAAGGGGATTCGCCCTGTACGGGCTGAACCTGATCGGCCTGAAGAGGGCCCGCTTTCCCGAGGAGACGATCGCCGCCCTGAAGCAGGCGTTCAAGATCATATTCCGCGCGGAGGTCCCCATGCGGGACGCACTGGCATGCGCGGAGACCGAGTTGCCGCCGCTTCCGGAAGTGAAGCGCCTGATCGAATTCGTGCGTTCGAGCAAGCGGGGAGTCTTGAGGTAGCGGATGCCGAAAACGCTGTTCCTCCTCTGCGGGGAACCGTCCGGCGAGGCGTATGCCGCCCGGGTCGCCCGGGCGTTCCGGGAGAGGTTCCCCGATGTGCCGATGGAGGGGATCGGGAGCTCCCGACTGGAAGGGGAGGGGGTCCGGCTCCTGCGGGACTACGGGGACATCTCGGTCATGGGATTCACGGAGGTTCTGAAACACATCCCGGCGATCCGCTCCGCCCTCGCGGCGGCAAAGGAGCGCGTCTCCCGGCCCGACATCGGGGCCGTCGCGCTGGTCGACTTCCCCGATTTCAACTTTCGGGTGGGGCGGGCGGCCTGGAAGCGGGGGGTGCCCGTGATCTACTACATCCCGCCGCAGGTCTGGGCGTGGCGCATCGGCCGGGCGAGGACGCTGGCGCGCTTCACGAAGGGGGCGGTCGTCCTGTTCCCCTTCGAGGAGGAGCTGTTGCGACGATACGGCGTCAACGCCCGTTTCGCGGGCCACCCGTTGATGGATGAGCTCTCCACCGTGCTCGACGCTCCCGCCGAACCCGCGCGGTTCGGGATTCCCCCCGGGAAATCCGTGGTCGGGCTCCTGCCCGGGAGTCGGCCGGGGGAGGTGGAGGCGCACCTCCAGACGCTGCTGTCGGCGGCGCGGATCGTCGCGGAAAGGGTGCCGGGCGTCCATTTCGCCCTCCCCGTGGCCCGCCCCGCGCTCCGGGATGCCATCACCCGGGGAACTTCGGGTTGCGGCCTTCCCCTGACGCTGGTGGACGAGGAGCGGCACCGACTCTTCCGCTGCATGGACGCGGCGATGGCAGTTTCCGGAACGGTCACGCTGGAGCTCGCGCTCCTCGGGGTCCCGTCGGTCATCGTGTACCGGGCCTCCTGGCTCACGTACCGTATCGCGAAGCGCCTTGCGAAGGTTCGCTCGGTCGGCCTCCCCAACATCGTCGCGGGAGAACCGTTCCTCCCGGAACTGCTCCAGGACGATTTCACGCCCCGCGGGGTCGCGGATGCCCTGTGCGATATCCTCGTCGAGGGGGGCCGCCGCGCGGCGCTTCGCGAACGGTGCCTGTCCCTCCGGGAGAGGCTGCGGGGGCCCGGCGCCACCGGCGCCGTGGTGGACATGCTCGCGAGGGAGGCGGCGGACGCATGGGCGTGAATCTGTATCGTCGGATGCTGACGTACGTGCGCCCCTACGCGCCCAGGCTGTTCTTCGCGATGCTGCTGATGGTCGGCGTCTCCGCGCTGAGCGGGTCGACAGCCTTCCTCGTGAAGCCGATCCTGGACG
>Ga0209253_10006024_pt1 | contig 10499 bp, 5 predicted proteins | sample FrelakmetBRP12BR_FD_187145 | JGI IMG/M metagenome (GOLD analysis project Ga0209253, IMG submission 187145) | Freshwater lake sediment microbial communities from the University of Notre Dame, USA, for methane emissions studies - BRP12 BR (SPAdes)... | ecosystem: Environmental > Aquatic >... | reverse complement strand
CGGGGTGAGTCCCATCTTTCACTTCGAAGTCAACGCCCGGCGTGTAGGCAACTGTAACCTTGTGGTGGTAGTAATACTCGACGCGGACGATGCGCGCCTGGGCCACATTGCCCGAGTCCACCACCACGTTAATGTGCTCCCAGTCCCCCTCGTGGCGGTTGCCGGAAAAGTTGAAGGGGTAGAAGAACCAGTACTGGATCACAACCTCTTTGCGGCCCGGGGGGGTGAATACGTGAGCATAGGTGGTCCCGTGAGTGTATCGCGAGTCGCCGGCGTGATCCTGGAGCACCTGCTGGTAGGTACCGTACCAGTCGAACCCGTTGGTCTGGGAAATATGGCCCCACTCGAAGTGCGGAACCATAATATAAATCGTCGGTGGGTTGTGGGGGACCACCTTGTTCCCCTCGATGTGGAACCCGGGGACAATATAATATTTCATCACGTAATGCAGGTACGGGTATTGGTACACGCCAGAGTACCAGTGATCTCCGCCCCAGAAAAGGATCTCGTCCAGTTTGAACTCCCCAAGGAGGTCGCCAGCGATGGTGTACACTTGCACCAGCACGTCCTCCCAGCCCAAACGGCCGTCTCCGTTTCGATCCATGATCTCCACGGGCGACGGGCGCACGCCCTGATCTCCAGCCGTGAGGATCAGTTGGGGTGCGAATTTCTGGACCAGGGGCATTTCCATGCCCTCAAAGGCGGCAATGAAGGACATGGAAAGGGTGTGAGCGGTCCGCGATAGCTCCTTGTGCTCCAGGACATTGTACCGTGAATCTGAGATTTGCAGACTCTGCCAGCCGGGTTGTTCCGCCTGTTCCCAGGGGATGCTGCACCTCAGCGTCGCCTGGCCCTGGGAATCCGTCAGCCCCCTGGCCGAGCAGAAGGCGGTATCCCATACCCAGAACACTCCGAAATCCGGGTCCGACTCCTGCCGGAAGTTATAGCGTGTCGAGCCGTCCATGGCCACGGGCGCGTTAGCCACCGGGTTCCCCGATGGGTCCTCCACTTGAAAGTGCCCGGTAAAGGTCCAGTCCGCCGGGCGCGCTTCCCCTGAACCTGCTGAGAACATCAGCGTCACGATCGCTAGAGAAAAAGCAAGCAGCCTGCAGGTAACCGACATATTCTCCTCCTCTCCCACAGCAGTGGGTAAGGCATTTATTCTGTGCGTTCTAAAATCGCCCCGCTCATCAAAATGATTTCACCCAATATTTGCGAGAAATATTTCTCATGCTCTCCTCTAAATTTCAATCTTCTACATATTCCACATGCTTCGTTGCGGTCCCCTCTTGCCCAGTCCGATTATCATGCACATCCACTTTCAGGGTAAATCCGGTATTGATCATGGTGACTGCCTGAGTCTGTTGGGTACCCAAGCTGGCCCAATGGTCATTTCCATCCATCTTCTTATACCACTGATACCGATAATCTCCCGATCCAGAAACCACCTCGGCCCTATAAGTCCCCGTCTTCTTGTACCCCAGGGCGGAAGGCCCCAGAATGCTAACCCCCAAAGGAACCACGCCCACCTTTTCTAACACGAGATTATCAAAATAGGCATAACCTGAAAAATCAGTAGACCCATAAAGAACAATATCGAAGGAAGTCTCATCCCACTTTGATGTCCACGTGCCACTCATCTCCTTCCAATCGGTATATCCACCGGTAAGCCCAAACTCCTTATGAGTGTTGGAAGATCCCCAATTGCCCAATGCCGCCGCAGCATGACCGCTGTCCGACGCAGTCTTCAACCATAAAGTCAAGCGGTATATGGTGTTGGGCTCACAAGGAATCTTCCGCTGAGCAAGGCCCAAATAATACCCCGTGCCCTTAGACCTGCTGATTTGAGCACATTGCGCCCCCTCCACTCCACCAGCAACAGCCCTATAATCCCCATCCCCATATCTCTCCCAGTATTTCAAACCGCTTTCAAATCCCATATTCTGGGGCCTAATCTCTTCTAAGACCAGCCCGTCAAAATAAGCCTCCCCCACAAAATCTCCCGACCCAAAAAGCATCACGCGGATTACATTCTCATCGGGCCTCGACTTCCAAACCCCGCTTATCTCGACCCAGCCATTGGTTAAACTTAGCTGGCCAAAATCCGTGTGATGATTCAAGAGGGGATCTGAAGACCAGATTCCAAAAGCGGCCGAAGCATACCCTTTGATTGCTTGGACCTTTATGCGGAGCTTCAGGCGATACTCGGTATCCGGCTCCACCGCAATATTCTCCTGGTAAAGCCCAAAATAATTTCCCGTGCTCGCATCCCTTTGTATATGGCCGCTGAAATTACCACTGAAGGGGTTTTGGGAGCTGGCCTCTACCATCCCATCCCCATAAGGGTTCCAGAAATCAAAACCATTTTCAAACCCAGGATTATCCACCATAAACGGCCTGGGCAACTGCCCCGTCTCCACAGCGAACCAGTACATCAATCCAGCCGTGGCCCTTATGGCGTAGGGAATGAGCACGTCATGCATCGCCCGACAGTTGGCATCATTGATTTCGCCCGTACCCGTGGGAGGACCTAAGGGAGGAATAATCTCCGCCAGGTAAGGAAAGGTTGGGTCATACTGATCATCCCCACCGGTTCTTCCACTGGCATAGTGATCCGTGATCTGATTCATGAAATACATCAAGAAATATATTGGATCATTCACGTTTTTCTGGTAGGGATTGATAAACTTTCCCCCACGGGTATAAATCTCCTCCGCAGTCCACAGGTGATAGCTTAGCTCATGCCTTTCATAATAGTCGCAATATTGATCACTCTTACAAGCATGGGAATTGTTATGCACGTGAGCCGGAACCGACATATCTTGAAGCAAATGGGCCATTCTTCCCAAAATTTCATAGGAATATCCGTGATCAAAATCGCTGGCGGAGAGGACAGGACAAGACGTCGAATTCCAATCATCACTGATATCAAGATATTTGACCGCTCGTATGGTTCCTTTCCCTTTATACAGATCTACCAAAGGGATAAACCGGAAATCATGGGCCAAGGCGATTTCAGGACAACCCTGCCATTGCGTACCATTCCTGTACATCCACCGGTAATTGTAATCTCCATTGACATATTTCCTCATTTTCTGCATGGCATTTTCGCAATAAAAAGACCAATAGACATGCTTAAACCATACTTTTACCCAATCGCTTAATTTGGTTCTTTTGTCGGGGCCACCATCCCCATCCCAAAAATGAGTAATGGTTGTAAAAGCCTTCCGGTCATCAAACACGTCGGGGATGAAAAATTGCTCGAAATCAGGTTCATTCCCTATCCCATAGTGGTAGACCACGTCATATGCATCCTCAATCCACGTGCCCGAAACAATTTTCAGAGATCCCCATGATTTATCCAGAGGATTTTCCTTCTCGTTTGTGCCTGCATAGGATTCCATTTCTGCTAATGCCCCGGGAAAGGACATTTTCAGCAATTTAAAGGCTTCCCTGGTAATATGTTGATGCGTCTCTGTTTGATGGGCCTTAGCTTCTACGGCTCCCATTAAGAACAGAATTATGAAAAGAATTGAGACGGCTGCCTTTTTTTTCATTTTTTATCTCCTTCTTTATCTCCTTATTTTCGGCTTTGTTCGAAAAGTACGTGATTGGTCGCCTAGTCGGTCAAAAAGAAAAATCTTGAAAATGGCGAAGAAATCGTGTTTGGCCGGACCCTCTCTGAAATCCCCCCCAACCCCCCTTTAAAAAGGGGGGCAGGGGGGATTTCTGGCCAGGGCCGTGGTTCCATGGAAAATCCTGGTTACTGGTTGCGGCCCTGCCCATCTACGAACCGCTTTCTAAAAATGATCGATCACGTACTTTTCGAACAAAGTCGTATTTTAAGCTCTTCGATGATCCAGCAGCAAGAAAACGCCTATCTTATGGAGTAACTACTGTAATCTTCGTTATGTAGGTCTCCTTACCGGCGTCGTACCGGCCTTTTGCGGGTATGGTTTGGGATACCTTCCGGGCGAATTCACTTTTGGACTCTGGACTCTCCAATTCTGGCCCAATCGATGGCCAGGTATACTCGGGTGAAAGGAAATAGGGCCTGGTGGTATAAAAATAGGATACATCTTTGAGTATGGAGATATTTTTCAGGGATTTGAATTCGTGCGGGACCCATGGGGCGTTTTCGTAGGGCACCGGGTTATTGTTTACATAAAGTAATTTTCCATACCCTTCCAGGCTGAAGGAGGTGCTGCCATGGATCTTTACCGGGGGAGAAGATTGGATTTCGCATCCCAGAACGGCGGAATCGGGGGCATTGTGAAGTTCAATATTGTCCTCCGTGACTCGGTTCCTCAGAAAGGCATTGTACGGGCCATTGTTCCCGTGTTCATCATCTGCTTCGATATATTCGTTCATATTGTGTTCGAATAAATTCGCATAGGGATACCGCCCGTGGAGGCAGATGTCGGAATCAGAATAGGAAATTTCCCAGGGTCCAACTTTATAGGTAGAGTACTGTTCCCGGGAATAATTAAAGGTGTACACGTTGCTGTTGGCGCCTGTCCCGATCCCCATGGCATGACGCAGCCTTCGGAACAGGTTATTCTCGATTAAACAGTTGGTCGAACTCTCTCCCACCACCGTCCCATACCCATAGGAATTTCCCCCATAATAACGGGCGCGATGTAAATAGCATCCGCTGATTTCCAGGTGCGAACTATGGCTGATGTGGATATGGTGCCTGGAGGTTAATTCCGACTCCACTCCCCGGACCCAGCAATTCACCGCGTAAATGAGCAGGAAGTTGCTGCCGCTTCCATACTGATTGTTCGAGGATTTGGAGGAATCGACTCGATAAATCTTCACATTTTCGATTCCGATATTCGTGACGGGCTGGATTTTCTGTATTCGAAGGCCGTAGGTTGTTGAATATTCTTTGGAAGCCTCATCTTTCATTCTGAAGTCGGGGGATACACTTTCCAATTGAGTAATTTGTCCCACCACCGCCCCACTCTCGGCAGGAAAATCTGCCTCCCACAGATGAATCCAGTTCCCCGCGGAAAAGCAATCTGGCCGGTCCGAACCAGGCGGGCAAATAGGCAAGCTACCGATCATCCCTTGGGCTCCCTTGGAAATATCAGCGGTGAGATCATATATTGGAGACCCCCCGGTGGAGCCGAGCATTTGGAAGCAGGTGCCATCTTTGCCCACGTTGCATTCCAGAATCGTCGCCTTCGGCCCCTTCACTCCCGCTCCCTGGAAGATAATGTTACTGTCCCCCGATCCCAAGACAATGGGGGACTTGACTCGATACGCACCCGGAGGGAAATAGACGATCGAGGTCCTGCCGTGATCTCTCCACTCGGCCCGGGCCCGGTTCAAGGCCTCGGCGATCTTCGCATCGACGTTTGCTCCGGGCATCAGGGTGACATCAAAAATCACGTGAGCTGCCGCAGGAGTCTCAGGAAGAAGGCCGGATCGATTGGATGGCAACAGCCCCGCATTTCTCCAGTTGACCTGGGCAGACTCAGGAATATGGCCTGTATTATTGTACAGTACCGGCGGGTTGTAATTCTCCACGGTGGCGGTCACGAGGTTGGAAGAGAGATGATACACCGATCCATATGTGTCTCGGTAATTCAGGATTGCTCTCAGGGTATAGGTATGGTTGCTCACCAGGTTATATTTCGCCGAACCGCATTCTATATTCCCATGAATATTATCCCAAATATATTCAGGAGAGCGCGCCTCCTCATCGGTGTACCAGGTTTGACCATCATCCGGCGAATATTGGGTAGTCACAGAAAGAGCTTGATGACCTTTGCCAACGGCAATCGTGTAGAGCATCTGAAGTCCGAATCCATAGGGGTCTGGAAAGGGAAAGGGGTATGCTTTGTCGATTGCGATTGCCGTCTTCACGAGCGACTTCGGATCGCAAAGCCCCCATTGATAACAGGTAATCACTTGCCCATCGGCATTCGTGCAGGAGGTATCACAATAACTTTCAATATTGCATACCTCTGAACAAGAGAGCGGTTTTGCCAGACATTCATTCGAATAGGATGAGAACAGGAGAAGGCAAAATATGAGGAATAAGAAACGCACTTTTTTCAAAAATCCATTCGTGATTATCATTTTTCTCCTCCTTCTACGCTAAGGGGCAACCCTACTCCTAAGGGGCCTAAGGGGCCAAGTCACCTTTTGCCTCTGGGTGGTCATTGAGAAGGGACTGGAAAGAACGCCTGAAGAATGCTGACCATGGAAATGAAGCAATCCGGGGGCCAAAGGGGAAAGGACGCAAAACCATTGTTATTTATATATTTTTGGATTTTCTGGCCTTAAAAAAAGGAAAAAGATTTTCCACTTTTGGATAAAAGTTTTCCTTTTTGGGTTCTGATATAGAGATCAGAAAAACTGATGTTTGACCACCTCCCCAGGCATGAAAAGTCACGACACCATCCCCGTGGTCAAAAAGGATGCATTTTTTTCTACCCAGGGCCTCCGGGTTGAAGTAGAATCAGGGCAAACTGCAGAGCCCGGGGGAAAGGGAAATAGATGGCCAAGGCAACAATTCCCCGGGTTCAAGTTTTTTGCTTGCATTAAAGGAAGGGGGATACAAATGGAAAAGAACCGGATGAAAAGCTGTACGAAAAGGAGAATGATAATGTGGGGCTTCATCATCCTGGCGGTCTTCTGCATCCTTGCCTGCGTGCCCGATCCGATCCTGGCTCAGGAGAAGTACCCCAGCAAACCCATCAACTTTGTCATCGGCTACCCCGGTGGAGGAACGACCGATGTCTGTGCCCGGCCACTGCTCATGGTGGCGGGTAAAACCCTGGGACAGCCCTTCGTTGTCCTGAACAAACCCGGCGGCGGTTCGGCGGTGGCCATGGCTTCCCTCAAGAACGAGAAGCCGGACGGATACACCATCGGAATCCTCCCCAGCGGGGCCGTCTTAAGCCAGCACATGCGCAAGGTCCCCTACGATTCGGGCAAGGACTTCACCTTCATCATGCAGTATGCCGTTTACCTTTACGGGCTGGTGGTCAAGACCGACTCCCCCTGGAAGACCTTCAAGGAATTCATCGATTACGCCAAAGCCAATCCCGGCAAGATCCGTTACAGCACGGCGGGAGCGGGGACCCCCCAACACCTGGTCATGGAACGGTTGGCCATCAAAGAGAATATCAAGTGGATCCACATTCCCTTTCCGGGGGGGCCGCAGGCGATTGCCGCGTTGCTGGGGGGCCATGTGGAGGTTTCTTCCCAGACCACCGAGTGGAAGAAGCATGTGGAAGCGGGAACCCTGAGACTGCTCGCGGTCTACGGGGAGAAGCGGATGGCGGATTTTCCCAATGCTCCCACTCTGCTTGAGCTGGGATATGATATAACCGCCCCCAGCCTCATCAGCATCGTGGGCCCCAAGGGCCTTTCCCCCCAGGTGGTCGATACGCTGCACGGAGCTTTCAAGAAGGCCATGGAAAACCCGGACTTCATCCGGGTGAGCCGGTCAATGGACCAGCCCCCCGTCTACCGGGGGCCAGAGGATCTGGGCAAGCATGTTGTCAAGATGAACGAGGAAGTAGGATCGTTGATCAGAAAGCTGGGGCTGCAGGAAAAATGAGGACCGGGGCGATCCCGCCAAGCCCGTGACGGGATCGCCCCTAAAGAAAAATTCCCTTCCCTTTTCTTATTGGACACAGATGAGCACGGATGAACACAGCGCGGCGAAGCCGCAAGCAAAAGAAATCACCCCCTCCCTCCCCTCCCCCCTCTCGTTCGACCCGGAGGCTCTCGACGGGGAGGGGGAGGGATAGGGTGGGGGAGAAACGGTTCTTTTCATTCCCGATTCCTCATTCCGAATTCCGCATTTCAAGGGGTCAGTGCTGACAACCCGGACCAAATATTTCGTCGTCGCCCTGCTCTATTTCTCCGAAGGGCTTCCCTTCGGGCTGATCAACAACCTCCTTTCGGTCTATTTCCGGGTGAAGAGGATCTCCCTGGAGGAGATCGGGCTCCTCAGCCTCCTGGGACTGGCCTGGAGCCTGAAGATCCTCTGGGCCCCCCTGGTGGACCGTTTCGGCCGGCGGTATTTCTGGATTTTCCCCGCCCAGCTGCTATTGGCTCTTTTCAGCGCGGTCCTGGCCCTCCTCGACCCGGTATCCCAGAAGGCCCTTTTCTGGCTGGCCCTTGCCGGGATCTGCCTGGCCTCCGCCACCCAGGACATTGCCGCCGACGCCTACACCATCGACATCCTGGAGGAGAAAGAGCTCGGACCGGCCAACGGAATCCGTTCCGCCGCCTACCGGGTCGCGCTGATCACCGCCGGGGGAGTCCTGGTCATGCTGAGCGAAACCCTGGGATGGTCCCTGACCTTCATCTCCGCCGGGATCATCATGGCGGTTCTCGCGCTGGCCGTGGTCAGTCTTCCTTCCTTCCGCCAGAAAAGGCCGGCGGTTTCCGCTTCCCTCCCCATGTGGGAGCAATACTTGGACCCCATCAGGGGACTCTTCCTGAAGCCCAACTTCTGGACCGCCGTGATCTTTATCCTCTTTTTCAAAGTAGGGGAGGCCATGCTCGTGGCCATGGCCAACCCTTTCTGGATCGACCGGGGATTCACTCCGGGAGAGATCGGGTTCGTGGTGGGCACTTTGGGAACCCTGGCCAGTATCATCGGAGCGATCTCCGGGGGAAGCCTGACCGCCCGCTGGGGCATCCTGAAGGCGCTCTGGGTTCTGGGGGCGGTGCAGGCCACGGCCAGCCTGGGCTACACCCTCGCCTCACTTCCCCTGGCGCCGCGTTTCTCCATCTACTTCGCGGCCCTGCTGGAGAATCTGGCCATCGGCCTGGCCACCGCCGCTTTCCTGAGCTTTCTCATGAAGCTCTGCGACAAAAAATTCAGCGCCACCCATTATGCCTTTCTCACGATTCTATTCGGTCTGGGCCGGTCGCTGGCCGGGGTCCTGGGAGGGTACTCCGCCTCTTTCCTCGGCTACCCGGTCTTTTTCTTTATTACTTTTTTAATCGGACTGGCGCCGTTGCCGCTGATTTTTTATCTTCAACCGACATTGAAAAATGAACGATGAAAAGGTTCGAGGTTCGAGGAGCGAGGAACCAGCAACGAGCAACCAGCAACCAGGACCAAGCAACTAGGATCGAGGAACAAAGTGCTTAGCAAAGAGCTCAGAGATAAGATCGCCCAGATGATCATGGTCGGCTTCAAAGAAGCGGAGGTGGACGAAGGCACGCCGGTCGTCCGGGCCATCCGCGATTTTTCTCTGGGCGGGGTGATCCTGTACAACATCGACCTGAAGTGCTTCCTCGAAGCCCAGAAGGAAAATCCCGACTTGAGCCGGGATGAAGGGACAAAACTTTGTCCCAAGAACATCATTTCTCGAAAACAGCTGAAGGAATTAGCCTCAACCTTGAAGAGATATTCCAAAGAACCCCTGCTCATAGCCATCGACCAGGAAGGAGGCCTGGTCAGCCGTCTCGGCCCGGCTGCGGGTTTTCCGGAGAGGGAGAGCCCCAGGGATTTGGGTAAGAGAGATGATCTGGCTGAAACCACGAGATCGGCAGAGGAAATGGCGGGGGACTTGAAAGAGAGTGGAATCAACCTGAACCTGGCCCCGGTGGTGGACCTCGACCTGAACCCCGAAGGCCTGATCTCCAGAAACGGCCGCTCCTTCGGTCCGGATCCCGAGATGGTTTACAGGCATGCCCGGGCCTTCATCACAGCCCATCGCCAGAAAGGAGTTCTAACCGCACTCAAGCACTTTCCCGGAAAGGGAAGCGCGGGCCAGGATACCCATTTCGAAATCGCCGACATTACCTCCTGCTACCAGGAGAGGGAACTCCACCCATTCTCGAGGCTTATCCAGGAAGGACTGGCCGACCTGGTCATGACCTCCCACCTCAACCACCGGGGATGGGATGAAGATTATCCGGTCACCCTATCCCCAAAAGTCCTTCAGGGGGTACTGAGGGAAAAATTGGGCTACCAGGGGGTGATCATCTCCGACGACCTGCTCATGGGGGCCATCGTCAAGCAGTTCAGCCTGGAGGAGGCCTGTGTGCTGGCCGTCCAGGCCGGGGTGGATATTCTCCTGGCTTCCAACAACAGCCCGGAAGGGGATGATCCCCGCCTTTTCCACCGGGTCTATGAAACTCTGCTCAAGGCGGTTGAACAGGGCCGCATTCCCCGGGAGTCCATCGAGTCGTCCCATGCCCGTATCGCGGCCTTGAAGAAAAAACTGCCCTCAGCATCCCAGGCTTTTTCCGCGGCGATGAACGGGAAAAAGGCCTTGCCCTCAATCCCGGGATAGCTTGTAGGGGCACGATGCATCGTGCCCCTACGCCTCAAAGAAGGCTAAATCCCGCTTATGAACATGTTTTTATGCGTTGGCGCTGATCGCTAAAATTCAGGGTTGCCCAATTCCAAGCTCCTTGGCCGGCAGGAAAAAGACTTTCTCCCTGAAATCTTCGCCCGCAAGAAAATTTTTGATGAAAAAAACTTGGATTTATGGTATTTACCCCCATTATTT
>Ga0209253_10006023_pt1 | contig 10499 bp, 9 predicted proteins | sample FrelakmetBRP12BR_FD_187145 | JGI IMG/M metagenome (GOLD analysis project Ga0209253, IMG submission 187145) | Freshwater lake sediment microbial communities from the University of Notre Dame, USA, for methane emissions studies - BRP12 BR (SPAdes)... | ecosystem: Environmental > Aquatic >... | reverse complement strand
AGAGGAGAAAAGCTACTTCTTTGCTTTCTTCTTTGCCTTCTTCTTGGCAGCCTTTTTCTTCGCCGGCATTGAGTATCCACCCCCTTTCGGTTACCGCGACTGATCTAAGCGGCCTTATCTAGATACAAGCTGAGTTACATCATTCAGCAGTGACATTTGCGAGTACTTTTCCCTGAGCCGGGTGGTCACCAAGCTGCAGAACTCTTCTGCATCCCGGATCGCCTGTCCTGCCTCGTACCGGGACACCATGCTTCCCGCCTCGACCATGAAGTTCTGATATTTTCTTCGCATCCGGTCGAATTTATTGATGAGGCTCTTGTATTTCTCACCCAGGATGATCCCCGACGCGGTGACCACCGTTTTATGAGTATCCCTGCTCCGCGACCCCTTGGGTCGATAACCCTCGGAGAGGAGCAGTGCTCTTCCTGAACGCGCCATTGCCTGGTATGCTGCTGCAAAGGACCACTCCTCGTCTTTGTCCTGGAGCAGCCGGGCTGTGGCAAGATCGCGTTCAGCCCGCATCATGAGCCCCATGACCTCCTGGGTCTCTGCGGTACGCTCTTCCAGTCCCATCTCTTGGAGCGCTTCATATGTCATCTTCCTTACCCAGCAGGAATATCTTTTTACCTTTCACGATCTCCCGGATGAACGGGTCCTTTGCATCCTTCCGCTTCCGGTACTCCTGTTCGTCGAAGGCCAGATAATCGATCTCTCTCTTCATCTTCTCTTCGAGGCCCATGACCACATCATTCAGTTCCGTAATGTTCACCTGGCCAATGACCATGATGTTTATATTGCTGTCCTCTTTTTCGGCGCCCTTGGCATAGGAGCCGTAGATGAACGCCGCCTGTACCCCTTTCAGCCTCGAGAGGACCGCCTTGATGGAACCCTGGATGCCGGTCGTCTTGAAGATGAGACCCTTCATTTCAGAGAAGATCGGCGAGCTCTTATCGGCAGAGTAGTATTTCTGTACTCCCCGCTTCTCAACTCCCAGAAGCCCTATCTTCACCAGGGTGTCCAACTCACGTTTTATCCCCGCTGCATCCTTGCTTATATGGCGGGCGATCTCCCTGAGGTAGAACTTTTCATCCGGATTGTTAAAGAACAAACTTAGCAGCTCTGCTCTCGTCGAAGAGAAGAGTTTGTTTAGCAATTTCCCTCACCTCTGTTGACAAATATACAACAACAGTGTACGTTTTGTCAACAGAAAAAAATAAAAAATTACTTCTCATGGGGTTAGACTATTTATCAACACCCTATCACCACCGATAAAATTTGGTACAAAATAGTTTGGTAATTATACTTTAATTACCAATAATATTTGTTCTCCCTTCAGCGCCTTCTTCCTCTCGAATTCCGCCTTGGTTCGATCACCGTTAGGGAAGAGAAGTGCCGCTCTTGAGAAAGAACCCGATTTTCCCGCCAAACTGAACCTTGTTTACCTGCACGCTCAAAATAACGCGTTGCTCGTCGCATATTTCGGAGGAGAGGCTACACGTGATCGGGCTTATGAATGCTGTCGTCATGGCCTCGCACACACGTGCAGATCTGTCAACATCAGTCGGCATGATCGCGCATCCACCTGCTGTTTTCCCTTTCACGGACCGCGCACTTATGGTATAGTAGTGAAAATGTTTTGTTGACGAATTGTCTTCATTCAGGAACGGAGTATCATGGACTTCAGTGAACTCGACCTCCCCCACGAGGTCCAGCAGGGCGTCGAACATTCCACCTTCACCACGTGCACACCGGTTCAAGAGGCCGTCCTTCCCCGCGCGATCCGCGGCGAGGACGTCGCCGCACAGGCGCAGACCGGAACGGGAAAGACGGCGGCGTTCCTCATATCCCTCTTTACCCGCATGGTCCGCAACCCCGTCGTCGATCTCGGCAACTCTCCCCAGGCCCTGATCATCGCGCCGACCCGCGAGCTCGCCGATCAGATCTTCCATGAGGCGGAGCGCCTCGGCAAATACACCGGCTTCCGCTGTCTCGCGGTCTATGGCGGTATCGACTATGAAAAACAGCGCACGACGCTGCAGAACGGCGTCGACGTGCTCATCGGCACGCCCGGCAGGCTCATCGACTATTTCAAGCAGCACGTCTACAGCCTCAAAAAGACCCGCTATTTGATCATCGATGAAGCCGACCGCATGTTCGACATGGGTTTCATCGACGACCTGCGGTACCTCCTGAAAAAACTGCCCGACTACACGAAGCGCCAGTCCATGCTCTTCTCCGCCACCCTCTCGTACCGGGTCATGGAGCTTGCCTATGAGCACATGAACCTGCCCGAGAAGATATCCATCACGCCCGAGCAGGTGACGGTCGAAAAAGTGGAGCAGCTTCTCTACCACGTGGGCAAACATGAGAAGGTCCCGCTCCTCCTCGGCCTTCTGCAGAAGGAACAGCCCGGACGCGCCCTCATCTTTGTGAATACCCGCCGCGCCGCCGACATGGTCGTGGAACGGTTGAATCGCAACAACTGGAAGGCCCAGGCCATCACCGGCGATATCGAGCAAAAAAAACGCCTGCGGATCCTTGCTGATTTCAAGGAAGGCCGGCTGCCCCTCCTCGTAGCCACCGATGTGGCCAGCCGCGGGATCGATGTCAAGGACGTTACCCATGTGATCAACTATGACCTCCCCCAGGACGCCGAGGACTACGTCCACCGCATAGGCCGCACCGGCAGGGCCGGAGCCAACGGCAAGGCCTTGAGCCTCGCCGATGAGGAATACGTGTTTTCCCTCGAGGCCATCGAAGCGTTCATCGGCCAGAAGATCCCCGTTGAATGGGCCGACGAGAGCCTCTATGTGCGGGAGATCAGGCGTACGCACGAGGAACGGCAGAAAAGCGAACAGGAACGGGCACTGCGTCCTCCCCAGCCCGGCAGGCGACGCACGCCCGACCGGTCCAAGCCCCGCCGCTGATTCCCCACCAACGCTTTCGGACAGTGGTATAATAATGACAGAATATTACAGAATGGCCTGGTTTTATTTCATCCTCAATTATTAGCCCTCTGCCGCGCAACCATCCAGCCGGCGGCTAAGGAGGTTCGCGATGAAAACCATCATGAATTCGCCGTTATCACCGTGGGTTCAATTCTACGAACCGGGCGTATCGGCAACGCTGTCCTATCCGGACTTGACCCTCGGCGGGGTCCTTGAAGAAACCACCCGCAAATTCCCCGATCATACCGCGCTGTCGTTCTTCGGCACAACAATCACCTACGCAGAACTCGACCGGTTGGTCAACCGTTTTGCCCGTGCCCTTGCGGGCCTCGGGGTGAAGAAGGGCGACCGCGTGGCGCTCATGCTCCCCAACGTCCCCCAGATGGTCATCGCGTACTATGGGACCCTTCGGCTCGGTGCCGTCGCCGTTACGACCAATCCCCTCTATCACGCGCACGAACTCGAAGTTCAGCTCAGGGACAGCGGCGCGGAGACCCTCGTCGCCGTGGACATGTTCTACCCGGTCATCAGCCAGGCGCTCCCGAAGACCGCCGTAAAGAGTCTCATCCTCTGCGGCATCAAGGATTATCTCCCCTTCCCGCTGAACCTGCTGTACCCCATCAAGGCGAAGATCGAGAAACAATGGGTATCCGTCAAAAGGATCCCGCCGATCCATGATTTTCTGGCACTCATCGCCCATGAGTCCGATACCAGGCCGGACGCTCCCGTCACCTCACAGGACACTGCTATTCTCCAATATACCGGCGGGACGACGGGGATCCCCAAAGGAGCCATCCTGACCCACCGGAACCTGGTCGTGAACGCTGTGCAGTGCAGGACCTGGCTCACCGTTCGGAACGAAGGTGAGGAGCGGATCCTCTCGGTCATTCCCTTCTTCCATGTATATGGCATGACCACAGCCATGAATCTCGGCGTTCTTATCGGCGCCGAGCTCATCCTGCTGCCGAAGTTCCATACCAAAGAAGTGCTCGACGCGATCCAGAAACACCGCCCCACGATCTTCCCCGGCATCCAGGCAATGTACCAGGCCATCGGGCACTATGCGAAGATCCAGAAGTACGATCTGACATCCATCAAGGCGGCCATCAGCGGCGCCGGACCGCTCATGCGTGAAGTGCAGGACATGTTCGAACAACTCACCAAGGCACGGATCGTGGAAGGCTACGGACTGACCGAGGCCTCACCGGTCACCCATGCCAACCCCATTTTCGGCAGGCGGAAGAACGGGACCATCGGCCTGCCCTGGCCCGACACCGAGGCGAAGATCATGGACCTCGAGACCGGAATGAACGAACTGCCCCTCGGCGAGGCAGGTGAACTGGTCGTCCGGGGCCCGCAGGTCATGAAAGGCTACTGGAACAAACCGGAGGAGACGGCGAAGACCCTCCGGGGCGGATGGCTCCACACAGGCGACATCGCGAAGATGGACCAGGAGGGGTATTTCATGATCGTGGACCGCATCAAGGACATGATCAAGACCGTCGGGGAAAACGTCTATCCCCGGGAGATCGAGGAAGTGTTGTTCACCCATCCCAAAGTAAAGGACGCCGTGGTCGTGGGCCTTCCTCATGAGGCGTTCATGGGAGAGAAGATCAAGGCCTATATCGTCCTGAAAGAGGGTCAGACCGCCACCGCCCAGGAGATCATCGAATTCTGCAAGGTTGAGCTGTCAAAGTTCAAGGTCCCGAAAGAAGTGGAGTTCCGCGACCAGCTCCCGAAGACCCTGGTCGGCAAGGTCCTTCGCCGGGTCCTCCGGGATGAGGAGCGGGCGAAGCTCGGGATCAAGGAAATGATCTGAGCGGCAAGGATCTTAAGATCAGCTGACAAGCCTGCAGGCATGCAAGCTGACAAGCAAAAAAAACAAGCTGGCAGCAACAGATCAGGGGCCACGTGACGCAATGAGGTATAGATAGCGCCTCGATGAGGTAATCATGAAAGACATTGTCATCATAGACGGGATCCGCACACCCTTCGCCAAGGCCGGTACGGCACTGAAGGAACTTTCGGCGGACGCGCTGGGCGCCATCGTTCTCAAGGAGATCGTGTCCAGGACCGCCATCGACCCCGAGCTGGTGGACGAGGTGATCGTGGGCAACGCCGGTATGCCGGCAGAGGCCGCAAATATCGGACGGGTTATGGCGCTCCGCGCCGGCATCCCCCGGCGAGTTCCCGCCTACAGCGTGCAGCGCAATTGCGCATCGGGCATGCAGGCGATCGCGAGCGCCTATGTCCAGATCGCTGCGGAACTCTCGGACATCGTTCTCGTCGCCGGCGTGGAATCCATGTCCAGCTTCGGTTTTTACACGACGAAACGGCTGAAAGAAATCTTCACGAGGATCGGCAGATCAAAATCTTTATATGGAAAGGCCGCGGCCGCTTTGTCCATCAGGCCGAAGGACCTCGTACCGGTGGTGGGGCTCACCCTGGGCCTGACGGATCCCATCTCGGGGCTGAATATGGGACAAACAGCCGAAAACCTTGCCCGGGATTTCGGCATCACCCGGCGGGAACAGGACGAGCTCTCCCTCTGGAGCCACCAGAAATGGGCGGCGGCGAGCGAAGCCGGCAAGTTCAGGAACGAGATCGCTTCCGTGTACGTTCCGCCGAAATTCGAACCGGTCGAAGAGGATATCGGCCCCCGCAAGCATCAGACCATGGAAGACCTGGCCAAGCTCAAGCCCTATTTCGACCGGAAATACGGCACGGTGACGCCGGGGAACTCGTCGCCCATCACCGACGGCGGCGCAGCGGCGCTCATCATGAGCGCCGGACGGGCGAAGGAACTGGGGCAGAGACCTCTCGGGCGCATTAGGGCCTTCGCCTTCGCGGGAAACGACCCATCACGGATGGGACTCGGTCCGGTTTTTTCAACGCACAAGGCTCTGAAGCTGGCGGGCATGAAGCTTTCGGACATGGAGCTCATCGAGCTGAACGAGGCCTTCGCCGCCCAGGTGATCGGCTGCGAAAAGGCGGCGGCATCGAAGGAGTTCTTTCGCAAACACCTGCCGGGCGAGGAGCCCATCGGCGAGTTTCGGAGGGACATCCTGAACGTGAACGGCGGCGCCATCGCCCTGGGCCATCCCGTCGGATCGTCGGGCCTCCGCATCGTGATCACGCTGCTCAAGGAAATGGAGCGGCGGGGGCTCTCCACCGGCCTGGCGACTCTGTGCATCGGCGGCGGCCAGGGCGGGACGATGATAGTGGAACGGATTTAATGTTCAAGGTTCAACGTTCAACGAAAGCAACAGACTTCAACCCATCAGCACAAGACCCGTTTCTCTATCCTTAAACCTTGAACATTGAACCTTGAATGAGGTGCAACATGTCATCCTTCCACCTTAACATCCGAACCGACGGCATCGCCGTCCTGACCTTCGACCTGCCGGGCGAGAAGGTTAACAAGCTCACTACCGACGTGATGAGCGAGCTGGACCGGCTCCTCGACGAGATCGCGGAGAACCATGCGATCAAAGCGCTCGTCATCAGAAGCGGCAAGCACGACATCTTCATCGCCGGCGCCGACATTGCCGAGATCCGGGACATCACAGACACGAACAAGGGTGAAGATCTGAGCCGCAAAGGCCAATCGGTCATGGGCAAGATCGAATCGCTGGCCTTCCCGACCGTCGCGGCCATTCACGGCCCCTGCCTGGGCGGCGGTCTAGAACTCGCCCTGGCCTGCTCCCATCGCGTGATCAGCAATGACACGAGGACGGTCCTCGGACTTCCCGAGGTGAAGATAGGCATCCTCCCCGGTTTCGGCGGCACTCAGCGGCTCCCGCGGCTCATCGGGCTCGCGAACTCCCTCGAAATGATCCTGCCGGGCAAGAGCGTTCACCCGAAAAAAGCAAAGAAGTTCGGTCTGGCCGATGAAGTAACGTACCAGGAAACGCTTCTGGACGTCGCAATGCAGGTGGCGAACCAGGCGATCGGCAAACCGCGGCCGACGGGAATCCGCGCGAAAAGGCCCTTCCTGATCAGGCTCCTCGAAAGCAATTCCCTGACCCGCGCCCTTGTCTACCGGACCGCCCGGAAAAGCGTGCTCGACGAGACGCGCGGGAACTATCCCGCGCCGCTTGCCGCGCTGGAGGCGGTCCGCTACGGTCTGTCTCACGGCTTGGTCGCGGGCTACGAAAATGAGACCCGGACCCTCGGCGGCCTCGTCGTCTCGGACGTTTCGAAGAACCTCATCAACGTCTTCTACCTGAACGAGGCGTTGAAGAAGAACGTCACTCCGTCGCAGTTCTCCGTTGCCCGTGCAAGCGTCATCGGCGCCGGGATCATGGGCGGCGGCATAGCCCAGCTCTTCGCTGAAAAAGGCATCACGGTCCGCATGAAGGATGTCACGCCGAAAGCAGTGTCCATGGGGTTCCGTACGGCTGACGGGATATTCCGGAAACGATCGAAGAAAAGCATCCTCGATCCGCTCCAGGCCCGGGACGGTATGGACAGGATCACGGGGGCAACCGACGCCAGCGGCTTCGGCACTGCGGACCTCGCCGTCGAAGCGGTCGTTGAGAACATGGAGGTCAAGAAGGCCGTTCTCCGTGATTTCGAGCAGGCAGCAAAGGATACCGCCTTGTTCGCTTCGAACACCTCTTCCCTTTCCATCACCGAGCTAGCATCGGCAGCGAAGCGGCCCGAGCAGGTGGTGGGCATGCATTTTTTCAATCCCGTGGAAAAGATGCCGCTCGTGGAGATCGTGAAGGGACAACGGACGTCGCCGGAAACCGTTGCCGCCATTGCATCGCTTTCCCGGAAGATCGGCAAGCTCCCCGTGGTCGTGAACGACGGGCCGGGGTTCCTGGTGAACCGGATCCTCATGCCCTATCTAGGCGAGGCACTTACCATGCTGGAGGAAGGGAGCGGGCTCGACGAGATCGATCAGGCGCTCCTCCGGTTCGGCATGCCCATGGGCGCCTTCATCCTACTGGACGAGATAGGCATCGACATCGCCCACAAGGTCTCCGGCATCCTGCAGCAGGGTCTGGGTACGCGGATCAAGCCGTCTCAACTCTTGGAAGACCTATATAAGGATGGGTATCTGGGCAAAAAGAACGGCAAGGGATTCTACCTCTACGCGGACGGGAAGCGCGGCAAGCCAAATCCCCTGGTGCCGGCGATGGCCGCGAAGCACAAAGATGCTCGTAGACCCGTACCCGAGCAGGAGATCATCGAGCGGGCAGTATTCCTGATGATCAAAGAAGCCGCCCTGTGCCTCGAGGACAAGATCATCGACCGCGTCGATCTTCTGGACGCGGCACTCATCTTCGGCATCGGCTTCCCGCCTTTCCGCGGCGGTCTGATGAGATACGCAGAGAAGCTGGGCGCAAAGTACATTGTCGAGCGGCTCGAGGTCTACAAGGCAACGTGCGGCGAGCGATTCGCCCCGCCGAAGTTCCTCTTCGAGATGTCCCGGGACGACTTAATCGGCCAGATCATCCGGTAATGGCTCCTCAGCGGACAGGGCTCGCCCGATCCGGCAGGATGACCTTTACTTTCACGCTGCAACAACTTGCCTATCCCCGTGTTTCCCGCTATACTACAACAGAAGAATGGACCCAGACAAGCTTTGACACCTGAGCTGTCCGCGGCAACAAACTCCGATCACATGGACCAATTGCTTTCTAAATTCATCGGCTGTCTCATCGGGACTGCCGTCGGCGACTCGCTCGGCGCCCGGCGCGAAGGATCTCCGGAATTCGTTGAGATAGCCGACCTTGCCCCGCGGTACACCGAGAATACCGCTATGACCATCGCCGTGGCCGAATCCCTCGCCGAGTGCAGAGACTTCCATTACTGGCACATGGCCGAGCTGTTCCTCAAGAAATACGAACAGGAGCCGTGGCGGCGTTATGGCCATACGATCACCCGTGTCTTCCGCCTGATGCGGAACGGCAAGCTGGGATTCGGTATGATCGACCGGGACCTCTACGCTGATGGGTCCTATGGGAACGGGGCGGCCATGCGGGCAGCCCCCGTGGGGCTTATGTACCATAACGACCCCCGGATGCTCCGTGACATCGCTTATCACAGCGCCGGCATCACCCACAGTCATGAGCTGGGCCTTGAAGGCGCCGCGCTCCAGGCCTGTGCCGTTGCTCTCGCGGCGCTCGCCAAACCCGGAGATCTGAGCATTACCGATTTCCTCGGCACGCTCCGCATGTTCGCCAAGCAGGGGCCCTACCAGGAAAAACTGAAAACGATCATCGGCTTCATCGAGAACGGCGCGTCGCGGGAGGATGTCGTGGCGAAGCTCGGGACCGGGACCTCGTGCCTCGAGTCGGTCCCGACGGCCATCTACGCCTTCCTGTCCCATCGCGACTTCAAGAGCGCGGTGATCTATGCCGTGAGCCTCGGCGGCGACGCGGATACGATCGGGGCCATGACCGGCGCAATCGCCGGCGCCTGTTATGGCATCGAAGGCATCCCGTCGCAATGGCGGGAAACGGTCGAGAACCAGGACCTTCTCGATGGACTGGCAAAAAAGCTATGGGAAGCGAACAGGGGGATCGGCAGAGAGATGGCGGATGAGGCAGTGGGAGAAGACCGAAGGGCAGCTGAGATCCTGTAGTCGAGGAAGCAGACCTGATGGCTATTGGTCAGCATTCATTAGGAACGAACGAATAAAATCGTGCCAAAATAGAATAAAACAACAAAAGCTGACAATCCTCTGACAGGAGAACGGGATTGGCAGACCATAACGGTTCAACTATTCAACGCAGGTTTTTACTGAATTCCTTCAGAAATACATTCTACCCTTTTGTGAACCCACCCCTGCGATCACTCGACCGAAATGGCATAATAGGGACAGATCGTTAATATGCCTTTTTCCTTTTCCGCGTCAAACTCCTCCGAATTGATGATCCAGGCCTTTTCATCGCGCATCTCAAAGAACCGGGGATAGGCCTCGGCACATCCGCCGCAGCCCTCGCACAGACTATAATCAATATTCGGCACCATCGGTCGCTAGTATCCTCCTGGATCGAATCTCACACAACGGCAGTATTTATCCTGAAAGGACCTTTGACACTGAAGAAGCGGATCTCAACTTATGATAAAGGTGATAAAGGCGGATAATAAAATACAAACTATTCTTTCGCAAAACCTTCGCCCAATAGGTCATTTCCCTATGACAAGAAATCCGCTTTTCTCCGACTCTTATCCGCATCTATCCGTGTCAGATGCCGTTTTTAGGTTGATGCTTCTGTTCACTTCTTCGATATCCTGACCTTCCATTCTTCGGGCCCCTCGACAATATATTCCCATCCGAACAGTCCCTCCCGCTCGTGCAGGAACGAATAGTAGAGCGGCTTGGGGTCATGGTCGTTGACCAGAATAAACGCCCCGCCCTTTTCCATATCATCGAAGGTCTTGAAAATAAGCGGATGCCGGTCTTTCGGAACAATGGTCGTAACGTTAAGCTCTTTCATAGCGCCCTCCTCTGTCTCAATTGATCTTGGTGATCGTAGTATAGGACAGAGGGACAGCCCGCGTTATGATACAGGTCATATGATCCGAAGCCTGACG
>Ga0209253_10006022_pt1 | contig 10500 bp, 6 predicted proteins | sample FrelakmetBRP12BR_FD_187145 | JGI IMG/M metagenome (GOLD analysis project Ga0209253, IMG submission 187145) | Freshwater lake sediment microbial communities from the University of Notre Dame, USA, for methane emissions studies - BRP12 BR (SPAdes)... | ecosystem: Environmental > Aquatic >... | reverse complement strand
GCCCGATAGAGGGCATGATCTGCCTCACGAATCAAATCGGTGAGCGTGGAGACAGAAGAGGAGAAAGTGGCCACTCCCACGCTCACCGTTAAATCTTTATTGGGTTGGGCATTCTCGTTGGGAAAAGGAGTATCGGCCACATTTCTTCTCACCCTCTCAGCAATCTCGAGAGCCTTTTCCTTTCCTGAGTTGATTAAGATGGCAGAAAACTCCTCCCCTCCATAACGGGCCACGACGTCGCAGACCCGCACCGACTCAACGGTGAGTCGAGAGATTGTGCGCAGCACGGCGTCCCCCGCAGGGTGACCCCAAGTGTCGTTAACCCGCTTGAAGTGATCGATGTCGAACATCATCAGCGAGAGCGGACGCTTATGCCGTTTCGCTTGTCCCGCCTCCTTGCGGAGCATCTCCTGAAAGGTGCGGTGGTTGTACAATCCGGTCAGTCCGTCCCGGGAAGCGAGTTCGCGCAGTGCCACGTTCGCCCGGGTGAGCTCCTGGGCCAGTTGCTCGACCTTGGCTTGCGACTGCTTGAGCTGCATCACAAGCTGTTCGTAGGAAAGGTTGAGTCGGCTCAGCTCCTCGTTCGCTTCCTGCAATAGCTGCGAATAGGGCTTGATCGCGCCGGGATCGAGTTCAAAGGAGCCAAACATTTCCGCGGCGCGGCGGGCGACCGAATCGACCAATGCATCGATCTGTCCCTCGTCCAGCCCATAGCGCCCGCCCAGGAGTTCCTTGATCTCGCCCAGGCGCTGCGCGCTGTGGGAGCCGTGATAGAGCGAACCCATCTTGTCGGCCAGCACGAGCAGATCGACGATCTTTTCCTGCGCTTTCGCAACGGCAATGCCGCCGTGATGGAAACGGATCGGTTCCCAGATCTCACGCGGCAGACCCCAGCGCTGCAACAGCGCCGCGCCGAGCTGCGGGTGGTCGAACCCGAACTGCCGACGTTCCAGTTCGCACAGCGGGTCGCGCTTGGCCTTGGCCTCGTCGAGAACGCGCCCGTACGCAATGCCGTCACCGAGCGCGAAGGCCAGCATCCCGACATCCTGAAGAAGCGCGCAGGCGAAGATGTCACCGGTGTGGCCGATGAGTCTCGCCGACGACTCGGCGCCGACCGCGCCGGTGACCGCGCGCTTGATATAACGCTGGAAGTCGAACTCGCCGGTGTTCTGCGCACCAAGCGTGCGTATGACGACGAACGAAAGGGAAAGATTGGTCAGTGCGTTCAATCCGATCACCGAAATCGCGGCCTCGACCCGCGTCACCTGGCGCGGCGGTGCGTAGAGCGAGGAGTTGGCGGTGGCCAGCAGGCGCGCCGTCAGGGCCGGGTCGGCCGAGATGATCTTGGCCAAGGCTTCGTTGGAGTCGCTGTCCGACTTCACGGCTTGGAGAATACGGGTCGCGATCGCGGGGGCCGTAGGGAGCCTGACGGCGTTGGCGAGGAAGCGGTCAATGTTCATGCCCGCAGGCGCCGTCGGGTGCTTGACGGCGTCGGCGACGATCTGGTCGACGTTCATGGGCGGCTATGCTGTCTCAGCTAATGGTCGTTCCGAGCCGGAGATCCCCTCAGGCCCGACCGCGCGATCGGCGGGACCGGACATCATCGCGTGTATATCGGCGGCGCGCCGCGGTTCTTGAGAAGCGGTTTCTGGGGTCAGGTCTTTATTCGTAGCATATTTTAATTCGACCCCGTTTTTCAAGGCCAAGCCTGCAAGCCGTGGACCTTACGGTCCGGCTGGGAAAGACCCCAGACAGGCCGCTTCGGCGGCGGCGTCTGGTTAAAAAAAGGCGTTACGGGGCCTGAAAAGCGATGGTGCTCCGCAATGTTTACCCTGTTTGCCGGAATCTGCTCCGCCAGCGTGAATTTTGATTTCCTTGAAGACCTATCCGTGAAAAAAACAGTGATACACGATGAAAAACATGACTGCATGAAAAACACGACCGCAACGGCCTTTCGCGAAGAAAAACGATTACTGCGCCGTGTGGCGGAGCCGTTACGGGCCGCAGGAATCACACACAACAAGGCTTGGCGGGAAATCGGTTAAAGCCATACGTCAAACATCACCCCCGTTTGAGCCAACGCGCCGTGGCGCGTCAGGAACCGAACGACGGTCCCGACTTGAGGCCGCGCAGCTTGAAACGCTGGATTTTGCCGGTCGCCGTCTTGGGCAACTCGGGGATGAACTCGATCCAGCGCGGATACTTGTAGGGCGCCAAGCGGTCCTTCACGTGCTGCTTGAGCTGCTCGGCAAGCTCGTCCGAGGGTTTCCGGCCCGGTTTCAGTACGACATAGGCCTTGGGCTTGATGAGCTGCTGGTCGTCGGGCAATCCGACTACCGCGGTTTCCAGCACCGCTTCGTGGGTCATCAGCGCGGCTTCCACCTCGAAGGGTGCGACATAGATGCCGGAGACTTTAAGCATGTCGTCGGAGCGGCCGCAATAGACGAAGTAACCGTTTTCGTCTTCCACGTATTTGTCGCCGCTTCGCGTCCACGGCCCTTGAAAGGTCGCGAGGCTCTTGGCGCGATTATTCCAGTACATGACGGCCGCGGTGGGTCCGTTTACCTGCAATTCGCCGATCTCGCCCCGCGCCACGGGCGCCCCTTCGTCATTGACCAGACGGATCGAGTAGCCTGGCACGGGCTTGCCAGTGGTCCCATACTTGACATCATCGGGACGATTCGACAAATAAATGTGCAGCATCTCGGTGGAGCCTATGCCGTCCAGTATGTCGACGCCGAAGTGCTCGCTCCAGCGCTTGCCGATGTCCGCTGGAAGCGCTTCCCCTGCCGAGGTGCAGCGGCGCAACCGCAGTTCCTCCCGCTTGGGCAGCTCCGGGCTTGCCAGCAAGGCGGCGTAAAGGGTGGGAACGCCGTAGAAAATGGTGGGGTGGTGCTGCTTGAGCACGCGGAACACCGCCGCCGGAGTGGGCCGCTCGGCCATCAGCACCGCCGTGGCGCCCACCGAGAAGGGAAATGTCAGGCCGTTGCCCAGTCCGTAGGCGAAGAACAGCTTGGCGGCCGAGAACACCACATCGTCCGCCGCGATACCGAGCACCGGGCGTGCATAGAGTTCGGCGGTCAGGATCAAATCCTGATGAATGTGCACCGTGCCCTTGGGCGATCCGGTGGAGCCCGACGAATACAGCCAGAAGCACATGTCGTCGGAAGTCGTCGGCGCAGGGTCAAATTGCGTGGAGGCCCTGGCCATCACGTCCGACAGCAGGCGGTAGCCGCTGCCGTGTTCACCCGACACAATGATGTGGCGCAGGCTGCCCTTCTTGCCGATCAGGGGTTGGAAAACCGGCAGCAGACCCTCGGATACCACCAGCACGTGCGCCCGGCTGTCTTCCAGCATGAACTGGTAGTCGGCTGTGGTGAGCAGCGTGTTCGCCGCGACCGGGACCACACCGGCTTTGATGCATCCGAGGAAAACGGCCGGAAAATCGATGGTGTCGTAGAGCGCGACAAACACGCGCGTTTCACGCGGCACGCCCATCCCGCTCAGGACGTTGGCGAAGCGGCTCACCCGCTCCGCCACCTCAGTATAAGTATATTGACCCTGATCGTCGCGAATCGCCACTTTTGCGCCCCGGCCCGCGGCCAGGTTGCGTTCGATGAGATCGTGCGCGGCGTTGTACTCGCGCGGGACGGTCACGCGCGGCGGGGTTACGCTGTGGTCAGCTACGGATAGGGACATGGCCATGGTCTCCTCCAATCAGATTCTCGGAGCTTGTGTGAATTCTTCCTTGTGGGAGCGGCCTTGGCCGGGATAACTACGCGCATAAGTTGATATGTCGCGGGCAAGCCCGCTCCCACAGCGGAAATTTTTTCGCAGGCTCGCGGAGTGTGTGAATTCTTCCTTGTGGGAGCGGCCTTGGCCGCGATAACTACGCGGATAAGTTGAATTATCGCGGGCAAGCCCGCTCCCACAAGAGGTTTATCCACACGCTCTCAATTTAAGGCAAGCATGGGAAGTAAGACGGTAGCACCCGCTCCCACAAGAGATTTATCCACTGGCTCTCAGTTTCCCGTGAATTCGATCGCGCCGTCAGGAAGCAGGTAAAGAATCCACGCGCGCCCGCCGCGCACGGTGGGGCGGTGAGCGGTATCGGGGCCATAGACCAGCCAGCCCTCAGCGCGGTGATCGAACGTGGCGTCACCCTCGACCGGCATGATCATGTCGATCTCGCCATTGGGATGACGGTGATGGGGACCCACGAGCTCGGTGATGTCGACCACATCGACGCTGAAACCGTGGGTACCCGGCCCAGGCTGCAGGATGCGACCGAATTTGCGCGGCCCTTCGCCTTGGTGGCACATCCAGCCGGCAGCAATGCCGTCGCGACAGGCTTGGCGGACCCTGCCGAAGAAATCGCCGCCGGCGGGATATTCGCGGTTGAGCCGCGATTCGAGCGCCTCATCCAGCGGCGCGCCGGCAATGGCGCGCGTGACTCGTGACACCAAATCGGTGAATTCCTCGACAGTCGTCATGACGCCCCCGATGTTTCTTGATATGCGGGTTCGATCCCATTATATTGCAACTCATTGCGGGCTCAAGCAGTATATTGCACTCCCTCACGATCTCGGAGCCGGATCGGGAAGCGATTGGTCATGGCCAGGAACGAAAACGCCGAGCGGCTTCAGCGACCGGATCTGAGCGCGGACGACAATGAGTACCTGCGGATGCTGGGCGAACGCATCCGGGAACTGCGCGCCCGCCGTGGCATGACGCGGCGGATCCTGGCGCAGCAGTCGAGCGTTTCCGAGCGCTACTTGGCGCAACTCGAAACCGGCCACGGCAACATCTCGATTATCCTGCTGCGGCAGATCGCCCAAGCCATGGGTATGCCGCTCGTCGACATCGTGCGCGAGGGGCCGGAACAGCCCGTGGAGCTGACGCTGCTGATCCAGTTCCTCGCGCGGTTGCCGCCCAAGAAACTGGCGCGGGCGCGCGCCCTGCTCGCCGCGGAGTTCGAGGTTGCCGGTGATCGGGACCGGCGCCGCCGAATTGCATTGATTGGATTGCGCGGCGCTGGCAAGACGACCCTTGGCCCCCTGCTTGCCAACCAGCTCGGCGTCCCGTTCATTGAACTGGCGCGCGAAATCGAGCACGTCGCCGGCGCCGAGTTGCCGGAAGTGTTTGCTCTCTACGGGCAGGCCGCCTACCGGCGCTACGAACGCAGGGCGCTGGAAGGTCTGCTGGAATCCCAGGACGCCTTCGTGCTGGCGCCCGGCGGCGGTATCGTTTCCGAGCCGGCCACGTTCGATCTGCTGCTGTCATCGTGCTTCACGGTCTGGCTGAAAGCCACGGCGGAGGAGCATATGTCCCGTGTGCTGGCGCAAGGGGACTATCGACCCATGGGCGGCAATCAGGAGGCCATGAAAGACCTTCAGCGCATCCTGGCGGGGCGCGAAGCGCTTTACAGCAAGGCCGACATCGTGGTCGATACCTCCGGCAAGGTGGCCGAACAGAGCCTGGCCGAGCTCGCGCGAGCGGTGGTGACGACATGATGCAGGGCGCCGGTCGAGCGAGCGCGGAAGAGCACCGTTCCACGGCTCCCATCCTCGGCGACGCGGCCGATTCAGGAGTCCGATCCGCCCTTGGTTCCCGGCGCCGCAACGCAGCGCTCGGGCTGCCTGCAAGGGCTTCGTACCCTTGAGGAGGCGCAAGAAGAATTATTCTGGCGAAAATCGCCATCCGCCGCTACACTTAATAATCATGTGGGATTCAGTCGTCTCCATCCATCGGATATCCGCGCCCGGCGGGGGCGTGCCTCGCGGTAGGGTGGTGGGGGCTTGGTCGTTGCCCGCGATTGCCGTAGGCAGCCGTTATTCGCGGCTTGTTCAGCGCCCGTTGGTTCCAACGGTGAGGTCGCGGGAAGCTCGCGCGACGGGGCGGGGCGCCGACACAAGAAACAGGTTTTTTCCGACATCTTCCCCCCTGCTTCGTCAGTACGATCGCGTGGGGACCAGAACGCGCTGACACCTGGAGGGCGTCATGATTTTCGCATTGCTCGCCGCGAATCCATTCGACATCACGGTCGATTCGAACTATGGGCCTGAGGTGATGGGTTTCGGATCGGGGCGTGCGGGGACTGCCAGCGATGCTGCTGTGGGGACGCCCGGCTTGGCGGTACGCCCGGCGGGTGGCGCCAAATCGTTCTCGCGCGGCGGCGCGACGCTTCCCTGCGATAAGCTGGAGTTCCAGATGCGGCTGGAATCGGTGCAGCGCTTTCCGATGCTTCGAACGATACTCCTGGGCGCCGACGACCGGGTGTGCGCCGCGAAGGTCGAATTGATCTCACGTCACGGCGCCCTCGGCGAGCCGTGGAGTTCTTCCTATTGCGGCGCCAATTTCGGGTCGTGCACCCGGCGTAAGCGAATCTGAGAGTCCGCAACAAGCCTTTTTCCTGTCGTGCTGGTGCGGGCAGTCGCCCGTGCTACGCCTCCGTCGCCGCTTTGCTGCGGAAGGCGTCCCTGATCAGGGATTTCTCGCGGCGCCTTACTTGGCAGCACCCGAGGCGCCCTCCTCATATGACACGCATTGATACGCAACATAAGCGAACGATGTATCACGATATCGGCGCTTCCAATCCTCCCGACGGTTATTCCGCTGTCAAGAAACGAGCTTGCAATCGAGCTGCTTCGAGTATATGCTCGTGATACAAAATTGGTTGGCTAATAGTCAAAAAAGTAACATAACGCACCGGCCATCAGGAGGAGGACATGAAGGCATCGCTCACGCCAGGGCTGACCGCTGTCAGCCAGTTCACCGTTGACCGACCACGTACGATCGACTTCCTCGGGGAAGCGCTGCGGGTCTATGCCACACCCGAGCTGGTCCGCGACTTCGAGATAACCTGCCGCAACTTCCTGCTCGAGCATTGCGATCCAGGCGAGGACTCGGTCGGAACCGGAATTGCCGTCAGCCACGGCGGCGCAACGCTGGTGGGGATGGACGTTGAGATCACCATCCAGGTCGCCGAGGTAAGCGGCCGCTTGGTCAAGTTCCTTCTCACCGCTCGTGACAACGTCGAAGAGATATCCAAAGGGGAACACACGCGCTTCGTCGTCGAGGTGGACAAGCTTCGCGGCAAGGTCGCGGCCAAGGCGGCGAAGGCCAAGCAGGTCTGATCCGCGTCAGCAGGCGCTCAACAGGCGTTCGTGAGGGGCGGCCATGGCTAACGAATTCAAGCGGGTTCCCGTCTATTGCTATCAATGCGTCGCGGGTCCGGACCTCCTGACTGTAAAAGTCAAGGACGGCGTGGCGACCGAGGTCGAACCCAATTTCGCCGCGGCGCAGGTGCATCCTGGCGCGGGAAAGGCCTGTGTGAAGGCCTATGGGTTGATCCAGAAGACCTACAACCCACACCGTTTGCTGCAGCCGATGAAGCGGACCAACCCGAGGAAGGGGCGCAACGAGGATCCCGCGTTCGTGCCGATCTCCTGGGACGAGGCGCTCGACACGGTCGCGGCCAGGCTCAAGGAGATCCGCGCCCAGGGGTTGTTGGACGAGTTGGGCTATCCGCGCGTGGCGGCCACCTTCGGCGGCGGCGGAACGCCTACCTACTACATGGGCGCCTTCCCCGCTTTCCTGTCCGCGTGGGGGCCGGTGGACTTCAGCTTCGGCAGCGGCCAGGGCGTCAAGTGCTATCACTCCGAGCATCTTTACGGTGAGCTTTGGCACCGCGCGTTCACGGTATCGGCCGATACGCCGACCACGGAATATCTGGTCTCTTTTGGTTCCAATATCGAGGCGTCCGGCGGGGTGTGCGGTGTCGCCCGCCATGCCGAGGCGCGGGTGCGCGGCATCAAGCGCGTTCAGGTCGAACCCCATCTGTCGGTGACCGGCGGCTGTTCCGCCGAGTGGGTACCGATCAAGCCCAAGACCGACGCGGCGTTCATGCTGGGCATGATTCACGTGCTCCTGCACGAAGCGCCACGCGAAAAACTGGACCAGCGCTTCCTGAAGCATCAGACCAGTTCGCCCTACCTGGTCGCCCCGAACGGATTTTTCCTGCGCGAGGCGCAGACGCGCAAGCCGCTGATCTGGGATTTGCGGCGCGGCGCGGCGGTACCCTTCGATGCGCCCGACTCCGATCCGGCGCTGGACGGCGAGTTCGTCGTGAGCGGCATCGAAATCGGGGCGGACGACGAACAATGGCGTCACCAGCAGGCAGCCGTACAGACCTGCTTCGGCAAACTGGCCGATCACGTCAAACCCTATACACCCGAGTGGGCGGACCAGGTGTGCGATATCCGATCGGGTATTGTCCGCCGGATTGCAAACGAATATCTCGATCATGCCAGGGTGGGCGCCACCACGGTAATCGACGGGGTCGAGCTGCCGTTGCGCCCGGTCGCCATCACACTGGGCAAAACAGTGACCAACGGCTGGGGCGGCTATGAGTGCTGCTGGGGCCGGACCGTCCTCTCATGCCTGGTCGGCGCGCTCGAAGTGCCCGGCGGCATCCTCGGCACGACCGTGCGGTTGAATCGCCCGGCCACCTCCCGCAAGGCCAGCGTCAGCCGGGGCGAGGATGGTCTCATGTTCTATCCCATGAACGCGACCGACAAAGCCGGGTGGCAGGCGCGACCAACCGTGCGCAACGCGCACCGGACCCTCGTACCGTTGTCCGCGAACTCACCGTGGAGCACAGCGCTCGGCCCCACCCACCTGGCGTGGATGTTCCGCAGCGGCTCGCCCGACCACTGGCCCGAAGTCACCGCGCCGGCGTTGTGGTTTGTCTATCGCACCAATCCGACGGTGTCGTTCTGGGATTCGCGGCAGATCGGCGATCGGATCGCCGAATTCCCGTTCATGGTGGCGTTCGCCTACACGCGGGACGAAACGAACCATTACGCCGACATCCTGCTGCCCGATGCCACGGATCTGGAAAGTACGCAGCTTCTGTCGCTGGGCGGGACGAAGTTCATCGAACAGTTCTGGGACTACGAAGGGGTGGCGATCCGCCAGGCGGTCACGTCTCCTCAAGGGCAGGCGCGCGATTTCTCCGACATCGCCACGGAACTGGCCGCGCGGACCGGGCTGCTCGGCGACTACAACGACGCGATCAACAGGGGCGTCCTGGGCTGGCCCCTGCGCGGCGACCGTTATGACTTTGGCCTGAAACTTGATCGCGCGTATTTGGCCGCGGAGATATGGGATGCGACCTGCCGGTCCGCGAGCCACCAGATGACCGACGGCGCCGCCAGCGACGGCCTGGATTGGTACAAGGAACATGGGCTGCGCATGCGCCGGATTTCGCGGCTGACGTGGTACCTGTTGCCGACGCTCCAGGAGATGGGAATACGGTTCGAAATCCCCTATCAGGAGCGCTTGCTGCGCATCGGCCGGCAGCTAGGCAACCGCTTGCACGAACAGGGCATCGCCTGGTGGGACAAGCAGCTCAAGGAGTACCAGGCGCTGCCGGTGTGGAAGGACTTCCCCGGCGAGTGGGAAGAGGAAGTAGTGCGCCGCGGCGGCCGCAAGGAGCAGTATCCATTCTGGCTGTTGACGGCTCGAAGCATGCCGTATGCCTGGGGCTCCAACGCCGGCATCCAGTTGATGGACGAGGTTTCGACCAACCTGAAGGGGCATCGAGGCGTCGTGATGAATGCGCGGCGGGCCGCTGAACTCGGTATTGAGGAAGGCGATCTGGTCGACGTCGCCTCGTCGATTGGCGCCACGCGCGGACGCGTCTGCCTGGTCCAGGGCATACGCCCTGACACGCTGCTCATGATCGGGCAGTTCGATCACTGGTCAACGCCCTACGCCAAGGAGTTGGCGACACCCAGCCTCAACACCATCGCGCCCATGTCGATGGAGCTGACCGACGCGACTGGTTCGGCGGCCGACGTCGTCAGGGTCAGCATTGAGCGGATCAGGCAGAGAGCGGCGGCATGACGCGCTATGTGATGATCGCCGATCTGCGCCGCTGTGTCGGCTGCCAGACCTGTACCGCGTCCTGTAAGCATGCCAACGCGACCCCCCCCGGAGTGCAGTGGCGGCGCGTCCTGGATATCGAATCCGGCGAATTTCCCGACGTGCGGCGCACGTTCGTGCCGGTGGGCTGCATGCATTGCGCCGATCCACCCTGCATGCACGTGTGTCCGTCCACCGCCACTTTCCAGCGCGATGATGGACTCGTGGGCATCGACTACGACTTGTGCATTGGGTGTGGCTATTGTGCCGTGGCCTGCCCTTATCAGGCGCGCTACATCGTGCATCGGGCCGAGTTCGCCTATGGCGAGCGGCCGATGCAATCGGAAGCGGCGAAATTCGACGGCGAGCGCATCGCCGTGGCGAACAAATGCACCTTTTGCAGTGACCGGATCGATGATGCCAAAGCGCGGGGCCTGACGCCGGGCGTGGATCCGGACGTTACACCTGCTTGCGTCAATGCGTGCATAGCCGGTGTGCTGACCTTCGGCGACGGCGAGGATCCGACCAGCAACGTGTCGCAACTGCTGGCCGAAAACGTGTGGTTCCGCATGC
>Ga0209253_10006021_pt1 | contig 10500 bp, 11 predicted proteins | sample FrelakmetBRP12BR_FD_187145 | JGI IMG/M metagenome (GOLD analysis project Ga0209253, IMG submission 187145) | Freshwater lake sediment microbial communities from the University of Notre Dame, USA, for methane emissions studies - BRP12 BR (SPAdes)... | ecosystem: Environmental > Aquatic >... | reverse complement strand
CTTGTTCATCGGAGCACTTATAAATATTCTCATGAAATGATTGTGCAGAACATGTACAACTTCAAGTCAGGGATCGAACAGATCGATCAGGCTGCTGGCGGTTTCGAGTCGGGGGCAAATTTTCTTGTGCTGGCCCCCCCGATGTGCCTTGCCGAGGATCTTGCCTATGCCCTGACAAAACCGTTTACCGGCGAGTATGCAATTGTGCTCTCTACAAACGACCGCGCCGCGGAAGTTATTGATGCATTCAAGGTGATGGGGGTAGATAAACGGTATGTCGGGACGATCGATGCGATCACCAAAAGCTCGACACCTGGCATTGCTGACACCACCCGTCTGATGTTTGTTGCAAGCCCGACGGATCTTACCGGAATCGGCATCAAATTTTCAAAAATGATCGAGCTGATCTTTGACGGGGATTTTTCTGACGGTGAATCGGGGCTCTTTCCCCCTCCTGTGAGGTTCTGTGTCAATTCCATTTCCACCCTGCTCATGTACCGCAAGCTCGAAGTGCTCTACCAGTTCCTTCATGTCCTCACATCCAAAGTAAAAAAGATCGATGGCTTGGGGTTCTACATTTTAAACAATGAGTCGTTTGATGAAAAGACAATCTCACTCGTGAAACAGCTGATGACCGGTGTAATCGAAGTGAAGATCGAACAGGGCACCAATTACCTCCGTATCATGGGAATTGAGGGAGTCTCACCTGAATGGCAGAAATTTTTAGTCCAGAAGGGGGAGGTGGTGATCGGGCCATGATTTCAACCGGCATCAACGGTATCGATGACATGCTGGGTGGCGGGATTCCCAAAGGCAGCAGGGTAATGTACAGTATGGAGCCCGGTGTTGACGGGCAACTCTTCATGATCTCCACACTCTTTTCTGCACTTTCAAAAGGGCGTTCATGTCTTGTCGTACTGCCTCATACGACATTCGATATTTTCAAGCACGATGCGGCGACAAAACGGGGCTGCAGCCTGGAGATTTTTGATAAAAATGTCGTATTTATTGATGCGGTCGACCGTGAGCGGATCGAAAAGAGCAGCCGGAGCAGGAAAAATGTTCAGAAAGCCTGGGAGACAAAGGTGAAGAAACTCTGCACCGAAAATGCGGTTGAGTGTGTGTTTATGTACGTTGACCTGCTGTATGACGATCTCGGGCTTGAAGGCACGGTTGCTATCGCGGAGGCGGCAAAGACTTCCGGTAAAACCACCCTCATCCTCGAACACCTGAACCTTGAGGGCAGGCCCCTCATCGATCAGTTTATCGAGAAATACTCCTTTGACCTGATCATTTCAATCAGCTCTGCATTCCGGTCCCAACCCCATTTCAACTACTTTACGCTGATGCACACATCCTGGTCAACCGTCCCGAAGCGATCGGTGCCGTTCATTGCCGCAGAGGGACGGGTGGTGCCCTATATCCCCAAGATCGTGGTAACCGGGCCAGCACAGGCAGGGAAATCCACCTTCGTAACGAATGCCTCTGATCTCGGGTTCTCGATCGACCGGCGGGATGTCGCGGGCGATCCGACAACGGTTGCCATGGACTTTGGCTGGTTGCACTGGAAGGACTTTGAGATCACACTCTACGGCACACCGGGGCAGCAGCGGTTCGACCCTGTTGTGCCGATGCTGCTGTCCCATGCAATGGGTGTCGTCCTCCTCATTGATGCGACAAAACCGCAGGCACTGAAACGTGCCCGCGACCATGTTCAGCTTATCAGGGAAAAGCACCTTCCCATGGTAATCGCCGCAAATAAATCTGATCTTCCGGATACCATGAGCGACAGCGAGATCAGGAAAGGGCTGGATCTGCCAAAAAATATCCCCCTTTTCTTCATCTCCGCGATGCGCAGAGCAGACGTGCGGCTGGTCCTCGAATCGCTTGTGGATTACATCACGCAGTATACGAACTAAACGACGGGTGCGGGAACCGGGTTGATCCCGCGACGTTATGGTAACACTGGCATGCTGACATTCATCGGCCTTGGGCTCTACGATAAGAATGATATCTCGGAGAAAGGGCATGCCTGCATCGCGGATGCTGACGCCGTATATCTCGAATGTTATACCTCGCGCCTGATGGGGACATCCGTCGATGAACTCGCGCGGCACTATAACAAACCGGTGCATATTCTTTCCCGTGAGGAGATCGAAGGATGCCCTGACAGGCTGTTAGATCACGCGGCAATAGGAAACATTGCATTTCTTGCTGCCGGTGATCCGATGGTCTCCACAACCCATATCGACCTGCGGATGCGGGCCGGGCACCGTGGTATCCGGACAGCGATCATCCACGGCGCCTCCATTTCGAGCGCTGTCTGCGGACTGACCGGGCTCCAGAACTACCGTTTCGGCAAATCATGTTCTCTGCCGTTCCCGCAGAAGAACTGGTTCCCCACGACACCCATTGACGTGATCACCCGGAACATTACCCTGCGGCTCCACACGCTCGTCTACCTTGATATCCAGAACGACCGGTACATGCTGATCCATGAAGCAGTCGGACTGCTTGAAACTATGGCTGAACACAACAACACACCTGTCCCGCTCTATGTGGGGGTTGCCCGCGCAGGCTCTGACCACCCCGTTGTCGCCGCGGGCACTGCGCAGCGGATACGGGACGTCGATTTTGGACCGCCACTCCATATCCTCGCCATCCCTGCCGAACTGCATGATATGGAAAAAAAGTACCTGGAGATGTTTGCCGGCCTATGAATGTGGCTGAATGTGGACGGTTGCTGGCGGTGCAGCATGAAGCGACTCGCATTGTAGCCCTGAAAAAAACACCGCTTTTCAGCACCGCTTTGGACCTGTTTGGGATGGTGACTGCCTACCTGCAGGATGGTGATACCTTTCTTGCCTCGGGTGACTGGGTGAACGCATGTGCAGGATATTATTATGCATTCGGGTGGGAACATTTCGGTATCGCAACCGGTTTTTTTACTTCGCAGGCACCCGCCTGCCCGTTTACCGGCACATGCGAACCGGCACCCGCTGATCTGCATGATCGGCTGGAGGAAAAAACCAAGAGGTATGTTCACCTGATCGCAACTGCACGGGCCGGGGTTGCCCCTGCTCCCGAAGATGGGACGATGATGGGGTCCGCTGCCCGGAGCATCCTCCTGATCACTGGCGTGTACGCAGAGCAGGCAAGGGTATACCAGGACTCCGGACGGACAGAAGAAGCCCTTGCCTGCGCAAGCTATGGACACGGGTGGCTTGACGCTGCGGTCAGGGCAGGCTTACTGAAGATCATATCCAACCGCGAACTCTTTGCCATCTGATGTGTCCACGGGACATTGTAACTCCACAACCAAGAGGTTGCGCATGTACACATCCAATCATCGTACCCGAACATACAAGCGTTTATACTTTGTTACGTAACCTTTCAGGATATAATAAACGTCAATGGTCCAAGCAAAAAAGTTCTGAAGGGTGGGGGTGCAGATGGAGAGATCGCAGGGAAAATGGCTGGTTGTTTCGATCGCATTCTCCGTCGTCGTGCTGGCTATTGTGCTTATTTTTACCATCAATGACCAGACCATCGATTCATTACATAAAATCAACCCGGTCTTTTTACTCCTTGCCTTTATCGCCCATATCTTCACGATGTGCTTCTGGGCATGGCGGGTGCAGCTGATGACCAATTCACTGGGATACCGCATAGGGTTCCTGTACAGTCTGAACCTTGTGTTCGCCAACCTGCTGGCCGCAGCGGTCACACCTGCGCAGGCAGGTGGCGAGCCGGTCCGTATCCACGAGCTCTACAAGGCAGATGTCCCGATCGGCGACGCGACCGCGATCGTGATCATGGAACGGGTGCTCGACGGGATCATGCTTGCGATGCTTGCGGCATTTGCCATGATCGTATTAAACCGGGAATGGAAGAGCCTTGGAGAGACGTCAAATCTCATCATGTACGTCACACTTGCCTTTGTCACCGGCTGTCTGATCCTGTTCTTCGTTTTCGCCACCCGCCCCCAGACCCTCAAATGCACGATGATCCGCATCGCCCGTGTCTTCACAAAACACTGGCAGCCGGAGAGGTTTTCTGAGGTCTCGTGCAGGATTGATCAGGAGGTTGACAACTTCCATGGCGCACTCAGGAAGTTTGTCCGTAGTGCAAAAGGAGGGCTTGTGTGGGGGCTGTTCTTTACCATGCTCTACTGGGTTTCTGAATGCGTGACTGCCTCACTCATCCTTGTCGGGCTCGGGCAGCCCCCGCTTATCTTTGAATCGTTTGTAATCAACCTCATCCTCGCTATCCTGATGATGCTCCCGCTCACGCCGGGCAGCTCCGGCGTTGCTGAGGTTGGCGCGACTTCGATGTACGCCCTCTTTCTCCCGTCGGCAATCCTCGGCATTTTTATTGTAATCTGGCGCCTTGTCCTTTACTACTTCAATATCGCGCTGGGCATTTTCTCGAGCGTACTCATCGTCCGAAGGGAAGCAACGGCGGGCAAACCCCCTTCCTGACCCGACCTCAACTCTTATCAGGATGCAGGGTGATGTCTCTCACACGTATGGCGCCGGTTACCTGTTCTGTCAAAGGCGTCTTTGTTGTCGTGAGCCCGTCAGGAATAGTGCCGGTTGTTATTCTCACGGGTGGCAGCGAGCGGGTGCTGCCGATCTTTGTCGGGCTCTGGGAAGCAGTCTCCATCAACAGTGCAAAAAACAAGGAGGTGCTCCCGCGCCCCTTCACCCACGACCTCTTTTTGGAGACCTTCATAAAATTCGGTATTACCTTAAACTCACTCCATATCGATGCCATGCAGGATGGTGTCTATTACGCGCAGCTCATCCTTTCAGGGGACCACAACGAGGTTCGGGTGGACTGCCGCCCCAGCGATGGTATTGCACTTGCGCTGCGGGCAGATGCCCCCATCTACGTCGAGCAGCACGTGCTTGACGACGCGGGGCAGGTGGAGAGCGAGCTGCCACCGATGATGGATATCGCGGCGTTCTTACAGAAATAAGATAATCCGGGATTATTTTCTCCGCCGTTTAAGCTCCAGCATCACGTCGGCAGGGTCGATATTGGCTGCCCGGAGCGCGATGAGCAGGTGAAAGAGCAGGTCAGCTGCCTCTTGTACCGTGCGTTCGGGAACGCCGTTTTTGACAGCGAGAATAAACTCGGTAGATTCCTCACCCACCTTTTCGAGCACCCTGTCAATCCCTTTCTCATCACGAAGAAGACGGCTTGTGTACGATTGCTCCGAAGGGGTGTGTGCCCTTTCGCAGATGACCTCCCAGAGCTCGTTAATGATTGTGGGATCAAGTCGTGCGGTCATGCTACCAATGGTGCGAGCAGCACCTCTCCTACATCAAAACCGAAAAACCTGCGGCAGAGAACCCGCGCCTTTTCGATATTGCACCCTCCCTTTCCAATTGCGATCCCGAGATCGCTCTTCTTCTTTACCAGCACATTGACCGGACCGTTTTCCGGTGTACGTTCGATGCCTGCCACTTCTGCGGGTTTGAAAATATTTATGACAAACTCGTCAGGTGCCTCGGCATATTCCACCATCTCGATCCTCTTTCCCAGCACGGTCTGAAGCCTTCGTATGTTCTCTCCTTTCTTGCCGATCGCAAGCCCCATGTCTCCCTGCCGGATCACGTAGATGACACGATCGAAACGGTCATCGATCACGCAGTCCAGCGCAGTCGACTTGGTGAGGATCCTCAATTCCTCAATGTACCTGCGCTCCTTAAAGCCGATATTGCGCTCCATCGTATGATCATTCCTATTGTATCCGCAGATTTTGTGGATATTCGATGCTTGGTTTCAGGAATATTGGTGCCGGAACAATCCGGGCTCGTTCATTGTTTTTATGAAATGATCACACCCTGCTTGGGTAAAAAGATTGTGAAAAGAGATTTGGGGATTATCGGAAGAGGTAGTTGACAGACACGGTGGCGCTCACCGTTACGTCACCCGCCTGGATGGGTGTAGGCGCAGCAGCCTTCATCATATCCCCTGCCATGTAGTTCTCATACAGCACGGGAGTATACCCACTACTGATATCGACATCCCTGATAGTGGTAATCTGGACCCCGAGGGCAGATGCAACAGTGTCGGCATCCGCACGGGCGCGGGCAACCGCCTTTTTCAGGGCTTCGGTGCGCAGCACCTGCGCCTGCTCATCTGAGAGCATGAACTGGATGGAGCTTGCCTGGTTGATGCCATTTGCCACCCCGATATCGATCACCTCGCCGGTCCTGTTCACATCGTGCAGGGTGACCGTGACCGTATTGGTCACGCGGTACGAGCGGATCTTCTGGTCATTTTGCGATTTGATGATGTCATCATAGACAGGGTAGATGTTATACCCCGTTGTCTTGAGCGCATCCTCGGGGATACCGGCAGCGACCAGGGCATCAATCACTTGTCTCATGCGGGCAGCATTCTCCTGCTGTGCAATTTTCACATCAGGGTGCTCTGTCTCGACCGCAAGGGAGACCTGCGCACGGTCGGGTGTCCCGATAATATTACCATTTCCGCTGGCATGAATAACGTGGTCACTTGTCGAATCAAGGAGTGAGGCAGCCGCACTGCCGATCACTGCCATCGCAACAAGGAGGACGGCAGCAGAGAAGAGTACAATCCTTCGCATCATATGTATCGTATCAATGTTGGGATGCGATCTGGTTAAGCATTCCTTAACGTGCGAAATATTTCGCATTCACGATGCTTTGGAAGGCTGTATGATCCCATTTTTGCCTCGTTGCTGATTCTGTCAGTGGTCTGGAGTACACTGACAGATCCCGGTGCAGGGTTATGTACTGACCCTTTGTCCCGCATAAAACTACAATATCTAAAACCATCCATAGTACTAGCGATTGAGCATGGGAAAAACGATCGTTGAGAAAATATTCTCAGGTAAATGCTCACACAGCATTCACGCAGGACAGGTAGTGATGGCGCCCGTTGACGCGGCAATGATCCATGACATCACCGGTCCCCTTGCCATCCGGAAGTTTTACGAGATGGGTGGAACGCAGGTCTTTGATAAAAAACGCATCATCATGCTCTTTGATCACCAGATACCGGCAGACTCAATCGAAGCGGCAGAGAACCACGTGTACATGCGGAAATTCGCTGCTGAACAGGAGATCCACAATTACGACATCTGTGAAGGGGTCTGCCACCAGATCGTCATGGAAAAGGGTCATGCCGCACCCGGCGAGATCATCGTTGGTGCTGACTCCCACACCTGCATGTACGGGGCGGCAGGTGCGTTTGCGACCGGGATCGGGTCGACTGACATGGGATTTGTGCTCAGGTTCGGGGCACTCTACTTTAAGGTGCCCGAGACGATACGGGCAGATGTCCGCGGCTCATTTATGCACCGTACCGGTGCGAAGGATCTTATCCTTTCCATTGCCGCTGATATCGGTGCCGATGGTGCGACATATAAGGCTCTTGAGTTCTGCGGTGAGACCATGCAGCACCTCGATATGGCAGGGAGGATGACCTGCTGCAACATGGCAGTCGAGATGGGGGCAAAGGCAGGCATTGTGCCGCCGGATAGTACAACATGGAACTACCTGCAGCAGCGCAGGCCAGGCGTAAAACCCTTTGATCTGGCCAGCGATTCCAACGCCGCTTTTGCAGAGAGGAGGAGCTACGATGTCTCCCGCCTTGAGCCGCAGGTCGCTGTTCCCCATAACGTGGATCTGGGCGTGCCCGTCGGCAAGGTTGCAGGCACACATATCGACCAGGTCTTTATTGGATCCTGCACGAACGGAAGATTCGAGGACTTGAAAGAGGCGGCAGAGGTGCTGGGGAGTCAAACATTCTCGCCGTCCGTGCGCGTGATTGTCATTCCGGCATCCCGTGAGGAGTACTTAAAAACCCTGCGGGCGGGCCTTATCGAGAAATTTGTTACCGCAGGCGCTCTTGTCGAGGCACCCTGTTGCGGACCGTGCATGGGCGGGGCATTCGGCCTTTTAGCGCCGGGTGAGGTCTCGCTCTCCACATCAAACCGGAATTTCAGGGGCAGGCAGGGAAGCACCGAGGCGAAAGTGTACCTCTGCTCGCCCGCTACGGCAGCGGCGAGCGCGGTTAAGGGTGAGATCACCGATCCGAGGGAGGTATGACCATGAGTAACTGCGCGACAGAGCGTCTGCCGCGGAACAACAGAGTCTGGAAGTTTGGGGACAATATCGATACGGACGCGATCATACCGGGAAGGTTCCTGACGATATATGATGAAAAGGAACTCGCACAGCATGCATTCGAAGGGACACGCGATGACTTTGCAAAGCTTGCAAAGGACGGGGATGTTATCGTTGCAGGCAGGAACTTTGGCTGTGGATCGTCCCGGGAGCATGCCCCGCTTGCCCTTAAAGGAGCCGGCATCAACGTGATCCTCGCACATTCGTTTGCCCGGATCTTCTTCCGGAACGCGATCAATGTCGGGCTGCTCCCCCTCGTCTGCCCGCACACCGACCAGATAAAAGACGGGAGTTCCATCATTGTCAGGGAGCGGGAAGGAACGGTCATTGCCGAAGGAAAGGAGTACGCGGTAGAGCCTGTCCCCGAATTCATGTACAACATTGTCGAGGCGGCGGGGCTTGTCGGGTATGCAAAACAGTTAAAGGAGGCACCGGTATGTACAAAATCGCGGCGGTAGGCGGCGACGGCATCGGTCCCGAGATCATTTGTGAAGGCAAAAAGGTGCTTGATGCGGCAGGCGAAAAATTCGGGTTTGAGATCGGGTGGACAGACTTTGACATCGGGGCGGACCGGTACCTAGCCACCGGTACACTTGTAACCGAGGATGAACTTAAGGATCTGTCAAAGTTCAGGGCAATCTATTTCGGTGCTATCGGCGACGAGCGGGTGAAACCCGGGGTCCTTGAGAAAGGCATCCTGCTTGCGTTGAGGTTTCACTTCGACCTGTACGTCAACCTCCGGCCGATCCGGCTGCTCGCCGGCGTTGAAACCCCGCTTGCAGGCAAGACCCCGGCAGACATCGACTTTGTCGTCGTCCGTGAGAACACTGAAGACTTCTACGTGGGCATCGGCTCGCGGTTCAGGAAGCGCCAGAAGACCGTCCTTAATGTCGAACGCGAACTCTATTCCGTGAAGTTCGGGCTCGATATCGAGAGCGATGCAGAAGAGATCGCCTACCAGATCGGTCTCATCACCCGGGAAGGCGCCCGCCGTGTCCAGACCTATGCCTTTGACCTTGCCATGAAACGGAAGAAGAAACTGACGTCGGTCGACAAGGCAAACGTCCTCTCCGATATCTACGGGCTCTGGCGCGAGGTTTTCACTGAGACTGCAAAGAAGTATCCCAGGGTCACCACCGAGTTCACCTTCGTGGACGCGATCACCATGTGGTTTGTCAAGAACCCGGAGTGGTTCGATGTCGTGGTCACGCCCAACATGTTCGGGGACATCATCACCGACCTCGGCGCGATGATCCAGGGCGGGATGGGGCTTGCACCGGGCGCAAACATCAATCCCAAGGGCACGTCCATGTTCGAGCCGATCCACGGTTCGGCACCGAAATACAAGGGGCTCGGCGTCGCAAACCCGATCGCCACGATCTGGGCGGGCTCCCTGCTCCTCGATCACATCGGCGAGCACGAGGCGGCTGCGGCTGTGGTTTCCGCTATCGAGAAGAGCATCAGGGACGGCGTCGTGACCAAGGATATGGGCGGGACTGCAAGCACGAGCAGGGCGGGGACGTATATTGCAAAGAGTGTGAGGAAGGGGAAGTAGGGAGTTTAAGTAAATTTTGGAAAATTATTACTCTCTTTTTTTTTAGGTATTACTCATACCTGCTTTGCTCCTGATTTTAAAAAATTGTTGAGAGGCCACAATGTGAGGCAAAAAAGTTAGGGGTTAGGCGAAGCACTCTGAAATATATCAAAGATAGGATTCGAAAAAATGGGGTTATTAACCTTAATACTAAGGCTATAAAGCGATTTCTTACTTTGTTCTAAACTATTCATGAAATTAGGTTTCGCAGTTTTTAAGACACCCCATTTAACTAAAAACGTTTATACACTTTCACTTTCGCATAGTCATGTGATAAAACATGGCACAATTTCTCGATACTACTGCAGTTTCTCACGAATTAACGCAATTGATAAAAAAAGCTGAAGAAAAATTGTATCTATTAAGTCCTTATTTGCAAATTGCCCCACCTCTTAAGGATTTAATACGAGAAAGGGATTCTAGAAAAATTGATATTCGTGTAGTCTACGGTAAGGAAGATAAGTTAAATCCTGAAGATTTAAGTTTTTTGCAGGATTTAACAAGTGTAAAAGTTTCTTATTGTGAGAATATGCATGCGAAATGCTACCTAAATGAAAATATAGCCATAATAACGTCCATGAATTTATATCAATACTCTCAACAAAATAATAGAGAAATAGGGATTAAAATCGAAAATAAACCTGAAACAGATAAACAATTATATGATGAGACTTTGGCTGAAGTGAGACGGCTCATTCAAACAAGTGTTGAACCCAAATATAT
>Ga0209253_10006020_pt1 | contig 10501 bp, 5 predicted proteins | sample FrelakmetBRP12BR_FD_187145 | JGI IMG/M metagenome (GOLD analysis project Ga0209253, IMG submission 187145) | Freshwater lake sediment microbial communities from the University of Notre Dame, USA, for methane emissions studies - BRP12 BR (SPAdes)... | ecosystem: Environmental > Aquatic >... | reverse complement strand
AGTGGCGCAAGGGTTTGTCTGCCCATTTGGATGAGCTTTATGGGCACCGCGCTCAGGCGTTACCCACCTGACGATTTCTCTGCACCCTCTGTGTTTTCACCTCTATTCCGGTGGTTCCAGGGATCCAGATCCGATACTGCTCCTTCTGCTCGGCCTGAACCGAGACCAGAATCGCGGCCCGAACCGAAACAGGAACCCTGGCCAAGAGTTTATTAGTAGATCAGAGCAAAAACGGGCTATAGGCAATGGGCAATAGGTAAATCATAGAATAAAAGGAAATATTTCTACCCATGGCCTACCGCCCATAGCCTATCGCCTAAATCGGAGATTATTATGAAAAAGATTGCAATTGTCGGAACCCTTGATACGAAATTCGAGGAAATGGGTTTCATTCAGGAATTCATAACGAAGAAGGGACATGATGCTGTCATTATCGATGCAGGAATCATGGGAACAGTTCCTTTTACCCCACAAATTTCACGGGATAAGGTGGCTGAGACTGCCGGCATGAGCCTTCAAGAGATCCATGCCCTTGGCGATGAGGGTAAGGCAATTGCGGTTATGGCCGAGGGCGCCTCCAGGATTGTCCGTGATCTTTACGAAATGGGCAGAATTGACGCAATCATAAGCGTTGGTGGGTCTATGGGAACATCTCTTGGTCTGGCCACCATGAGGGGACTTCCCATAGGACTCCCGAAGCTCATGGTTTCCACCATTGCCTTCACTCCCCTTGTTACGGGGGATGCAGTGGCAAAGGACCAGGTGATGATGCAGACCCCGGTTGATTTGTGGGGCCTTAACGTAATAAACAGGAATACCCTCCAAGCTGCGGCCGCAGCTATTGTTGGAATGGCCGAGGCGACTACGAAAATTGTTCCCGAAAAGCCTATGATCGGTGTGACAACTAGGGGCATCATGAGGTATTTGAACTGGATCAAGCCGGCCCTCGAAGCGAGAGGCTATGAGGTTGTTGTCACCCATTGTATAGGAAAGGTGGGAGGAGGGACCTTCGAGACGCTTATCAGGCAGGGCCTTTTTTCTGCAGTTTTGGATCTTTGTACTGGTGAGGTTCTTGAGGAATTAAATGGAGGGAGTCTCAGGGCAGGTCCAACACGGCTGGAAGGGGCTGGTGACATGGGAATCCCCCAGATTGTTGCACCCGGGTGTATGGAGTACTGGCACTGGCCTGGATCGGTTGAGACAATCCCTGCCTGGCGAAAGAGCCACTACCACAATCCCCTCGTTCTCTGCGTGAAAGCAACCATGGAAGAGATGGTCAAGGGAGCGGAGGTGATGGCGGAAAAGTTGAACCGGGCAAAAGGCCCGGTTACCGTTCTTTACCCACAGAGGGGTTTTGATGATTTCGACAAGGAAGTGGGAGGAGTTTTCTATGACCCCGAGGGGCATGCCACGTTTTTGGAAGTTCTGAAAAAAAAGGTGAACCCTGCCATAAATATTATTGAGCTTAACATGCACATCAATGACCAGGCGTTTGCAGAATCTGTCCTGACAACCTTTGATAGGCTGATAAGTGTATGAACTCGGTCTTGGGTTTAATTTTGTTTTGTGACCCTATCTTCTGGGTATGATCCGAACCGCGATAGGGACAGTTTTTTTGCCCATTTCTTAGCTTCTTTTATTTTGGTTATCGTAAAACAGCACCAGTGTTGCATTTAGGGGCTATTTTAGGCCCTGAAAAATCGTTTTAATCTATATTTTATTATTGTTGTCTGATAAGCCTCATGCTACCTAAACCCCTTTTTAGAAAACCGTAGATCATCTCTTTCAGATAATTTCTCAGTATTAGTAAAATGCTCTCTCACCTGATACATGAATGCTTCGAGCCGGGTGGTGATGTTTGTCTGACCCTGTCCGTCATACGCTACATTGATGATAGGAACGTTATATTTTTTCTGTACGAGCCTCAAGACGGCGCTTGTTATGGTTCCCGGCATGCAGGTGAAAGGCATGACATTGATAATTCCTGAAACGCCCTTGTCAATAAAATCTATGGCCTTTCCAACGCTTAGAATTGCTTCACCTTCGAAGCTTACATGAACGTAGGGGCTTGCTTTTTCAATAATGCTGTCAACGTGGGGTTCTTCGCCATACTGGATGAATCCCATGAAAGGCTCTTCGAGCCTCCGTTCTTCCTTGCCCTGAATATATTCCGTGATGGATGTCCTTAATACGTCAGACATGCTTACTGTCCTCACGCTATCCCGCCGTTTGCTAAAATAATTGATGTAGGAGATCCACTCTGTCATCGGTGCAAACCAGACTTGCCCCCCTAGTTCCTCCACTTTCCTGATGACATCGTTGTTGCTGAATCGGTTGCATCGGACGTAGATTTCGCCCACGACCCCTACGATCGGTTTTTGCGTTTCATTTCTCTCGATGCGAAGGAATTCACGTACGGCATCACGAAGCATGTTGGCAATCCCGTTTTTGCCCATTTCAAGGGCCTGGGAAACTGCCTCGATTGATTCGCGGTATGTTCTTTCAGTCTCTCCTTTCCTTGTCTCCATGGGGCGTATCTCGTGAAGCATCTTGATGAGCATGTCGGTTGCTACAATGGCCTGCCAGCCCAGCTTTGAGAAACGACTTCCCACGATGTTGAAGTCCTTATAGATCCGATGATCCTGATTGGGCGCGTAAATGGGTACGTTTTCGAAGCCAAGCTCGTCAAGCACCATTCGGTGAAACCTGTGGTATTGGCCAAACCTGCAAGGGCCATTTCCTGAAGGCATGAGGAAGGCGCTCTGCTCAGGATCGAAGTCGGACCGCTTGACCATTTTTACCATGTCACCCGTGGTCAGGATGCAGGGATAACACTCTTTTCCGGACGTGTACTTTCTGCCCCAGTAAACAGAAAGATCGTCCGGTTCGTCCATGACCTCTGCTTCCTGGCCGCATGCACGGAAGGCGCTCTTGAAGGCAAGGGCGTGATCAGACATGTTAGGTATATAAATTGTTCTCGGATGGGATTTTGTCGAGAATTGTGGCTGTCTGCTTTTTGTGATTACACGGTTTTGCTTTGTATTTTTAATACTATCGAGGAAGGCCTCAAGCCGGGTGACGATTCCGGCATCTGCGCTATGTTCATCAATCTCCAGTTGAAGAAATGGTTTACCCTTGCTAACCCTCTTGAAAAAATGGGTGATAAATGAATCAGGGCCGCACCCAAAACTTGTAACGTATATGCCGAACACGTTTGGCAGATTTTCTATTGTTCTTGCCGTGCGAAGTATCTTCTGTCCATAGCCCCAGTAGATACTTTCGAGATCATTGTCGATGACCGCATTATCATCGACGGGTAGCATGTCCATGGGCAGGGAGTGTACGCCCAGTTCCGTGAGCTTTTTGTGTATGTTGAGGTTTGCTCCAGGGTCTGCGCTGTTGTATGGCCTGCCAATAATCACCATTGCTTTGTCAGTGTCTTTTAAGGTTGCAAGGGTTTCAGCGCCGATCTGAGCTATTTTCCCGTAGAATGTTTCCTGGGCATCGAAGGCTGCGGCAAGAGCCTTTTTAACCTCTGTTTTTGAACGTTTTATCTCTTTTCCATACGCTATGAGACTGTCAAGCACCTCTGTTTTGGTCTTGCCAAAATAAACAATCGGCGTGTCTACCTTTATGCCGTAGGCCTCAAAATCGATTGATGCCCTGATGCTATAAGGGATGGATTGGGCATAGGGACAGGCAAAGGCGTTAGGAGCATTTGTGGAGGACCGTTTCATGTTGATCACGCTGGGAATGAATATCCGTTTTATGCCTTTGTTGATAATGTTCAACACGTGACCGTGAGTCAGTTTTATGGGGAAGCAGGTCTCAACGATCACATTTTCAACCCCTGCGCGGATTGTTTTTTTGTTTGTTGGGTCAGAAAATATGGGAGAGAATCCGAGCTCTGTAAGGAAGGCCTTCCAGAATGGCATGAATTCCCACATACTCAAAATCTTTGGCACACCGATGGGTTCTCCGTCTACGGAGCGATCGTAGGTGGTGTGGAGGAGTTCATCCCGGACCTTGAAGAGATCACGGACATCGTTTTTCCCGACCCTTCTCACCACGTCGTACTTCTCGCACCTGCTGCCATAGAAAAGGGGGCTCTCGTTTTCGACGGTTACTTTTCTGATCTCGCAGAGGTTTTCACATCCTTTACATTCAAAGGTTTCGATAGAGTAGGGTCGTTTGCTCAGGTCAAATCCCTTGAAGGTGCTTTTCTCCCAGGCCTTTTCTTTCATTGCCAGGAGTGCTACGCCGATAGCGCCGGTGACGTCGTGATGAGAGGGCACTGTTACCGGCTTTCCTACTGTTTTCTCGAAGGCAGCAACAACTCCTTTATTGAAGGCTGTACCGCCCTGGAAAAATATCTTTTCTCCCACCCGTCTGTCGCCAACAACCTTGTTGAGATAATTTGCCACAATTGAATAGGAGAGGCCGCTCACAATGTCTTCTGTACTTTCACCCATCTGCTGGTGATGAACGAGATCCGACTCGATGAAGACTGTGCACCGCTCTCCCATTTTTACCGGTTTTTTTGCTGACAGGGCAAGGTTGCCAAATTCTTCTTTTATAGAAATCCCGAGACGTTCTGCCTGTTCTTCAAGGAAAGAACCCGTTCCCGCTGCGCATGCTTTATTCATCTCAAAATCGACAATTACCCCGTTATCAACGCTAATGTACTTTGAATCCTGTCCCCCGATCTCAAATACAGTGTCCACTTCAGGGTCAATATGGATGGCTGCCTCAGCCTGGGCAGTGATTTCGTTTCTTACAATGTCGGCACCGATGAAGTCGGCAGTCAGGTAGCGGCCAGACCCGGTGGTGCCGGCACCGAGAATTTCAACCTTTTCTCCGACCTCGTCGCCTATCTCGGCAAGTCCTCGTTTGACGGCTTCAATGGGGCGCCCCTCAGTCATGAGGTAACGTTTTGCAAGAACGTTTTTTTCTTTATCGATGATGACAAGGTTTGTGCTGATGGAACCTACATCAACCCCCAGGAAAACCTCTGTTTTCTCGGAAATGGGCTTCACATCATATGAAATGCGGAGGTTGCTACCCGAAATGGAAAGGGGGTCGTGGGCACTCCGGGCAGTGTCCTCCGCAAGGCAGGCATCGAGTCCTTCGAGACCGCGATATTGAATCCGTAACGACGGTTCATCAAGAACGGCAAAAAGAGAGCCCAGAGCACCCATGGAGGTGAAATGTTCGGGGATGATGAATTGCGTGTCATCGAGAGAAAAAACGTCCATCAGGGCTCGCCGCATGGCAGCATTTGCGGCTACCCCTCCCACGAAGGCGACTGGAGACTGGATATCTCTTCCCTTGGCAATGTTTCCCTTGAAGTTTCTTGCCAGGGCGTAACAAAGCCCGGCTACAATTTCATAATCCGGTGTGGCAATTTGCTGGAGGTGGATCATATCTGATTTTGCAAAGACAGTACACCTCCCGGCAATCCTCGGGGGGTTCGTGGATTTGAGGGCAACTTCTGAAAATTCCTCGATAGTAAAGCGGAGCCGTGATGCCTGCTGATCCAGAAATGATCCTGTTCCCGCTGCACAGAGTGCGTTCATGGAGAAATCCTTAACGTGAAGCCTCTCACCAGTGCCATCCTGCTCGAAAAGGATAAGTTTTGAATCTTCTCCCCCGATGTCGATCACACCTCGTATGTGGGGATAGAGATGGTCGAACGCCTTGGCAAGGGCAACGATCTCATTAACAAAGGGTGCACCGATCAAAGATGAAAAATCTTTTGCACCAGTTCCGGTGGTGGATACAAGTTCGATCTCGAATCTCCCGGACAATTCCTCCAGGACTTCTTTCGCAGCCTGAAATGGTTTTCCCATGTGACGAACATACCGGCTGCTGACAATTATATTCCTTTCATCCATAACTGCGACGTTGACACTCACGGAACCGATATCGAGACCTATTCTGTACATTGTCATACCTCCATAATAGTATGTTTGTAAGATTTCACGTTCACCTCCCCATGGCCTGGAAAAGATGGGGCAGGGCAGTTGTCAGGAAAGGCACGTAAGAGATAAGCAACACCCCGACAAAAAGCACGATCAATATGGGAAGGACAGAGCGGATTACTTCGGACATTGGTGTATTGAAACGGTAGGCGGACAGAAAAAGGTTCATCCCCACCGGTGGCGTGAGAAAACCAAGTTCCATATTGGCCAGAAAAATTATGGCAAGGTGGAGGGGATCGATGCCGAATTCCATGCCCAGTGGGATAATTAATGGTGCTACAACAACGATTGCCGAATAGATGTCCATCAGGCAGCCGACGATAAGGAGAAAAACGTTTAAGGCAATGATAAAAACCCATTTGGAGTGGATGTAGCCTTTTGCCCATTCCACAAGTCTTTCCGGCACACTGGCAGTGAAAAGGAAGTCGGTGAATCCCATGGCAACACCGAGGATAAGGAGAACGCCGCCGACCAGAAGGCCACACTCCACCATGACCCTTGGAACGTCACGGAAAAACTTCAGGTCACCATATACACAGACCTCGATGATCAGGGCATAGAGGGCTGTGAAGGCAGCAGCTTCCACAGGAGTGGCAATGCCGGAGAAAAGCGACACAAGGGCTACAATGGGAAGAATAAGCTCCCATTTTGCCTTGAGTAAAGCCTTGACGGCAGTAGACCCCGCCGGTTTTTCCTGACGATGCCTTGATGGGTCAGATCGGACGCCCCACCACCAGGTAAGTACGAGAAGTAGGGTCCCCGGCACCAGACCTGCCAGAAAAATACTGCCAATGGTTATCTCGGCACCGATTGTCGTTGCCACAACAGCATAGAGGATTGGGGGGAGGCTTGGTGGAAAGAGAAGACCAAGAGAACCGGCACCGGTAAGGAGACCAAGGGCATTCCGCTGCGAATAACGGGAAGAAATGAGGATAGGCATAAGGAGGCCCCCTAGTGCAAGAATGGTAACCCCTGAAGCCCCGGTGAAGGCAGTGAAAAGGGCGCAAACAACAGTGGTGACAATGGCTGCCCCGCCACGCATCCTTGCAAAGATTGTCTGGAAGATCACGAGGAGTCTACTCGCTGCCCCGCTCTCTGCAAGAAGGTATCCAACGAGGGTGAAAAGCGGAATTATAGGTAGAGTTGAGTCGACAGTAAGTCGGTAATGGTTAATGGGTACCATGGCGATCGGTTGCCCGTTTCCCCAGAAGAGAATCATGGCTGCACCACCGAGTACTGTGAAGATTGGCGCTCCAAGAACTGAAGCGAGAAGGAGTCCAGCAATGGCCGGTAGAGTCAAGCTCTTGGGCGCCACCACAATACTTATAATAAGCATAGCAGTGATGACAAGAAATGCAACTCCCCTGGTTGTCCACGACGAAGAGACCTGGAGAAAAGTGCGTCCGGCAACGAGGGCGAAACCGAAAGGCAGAATGAGAAGAATTGGCCAGAGAGGAACCCCTTGAATCAGGGTGTCACCACCCGTATACTTGGCAATAATGAATTGTATGCTGGCAATGACCAGGTAGCAGGCTATTACGACGGCAAATGAATTTGCGTATACTGTGGCCGCCGTCTTCCAGCCATCCTTGAGATAATTTGTTACGAAAGAGATAGAGAGAAGACGTCCCCTTCGCGCTGCAATGACGCTTCCCAGCATTCCCACATATAAAACCAGGTGCTGTACGAATATCGCTGAGCCGACAATCCCAATCCCGAAGAACCTCCGCAAAATGCTCTCGGCAAGGGGCAGTATCAGCATAAGTCCCAGGGCCAGGACCATGAGTCCGTTTTCAAGACTCTCGAAGCCGTGCGCCAGGGTTGACGAAAGAGACCTCCCCGTGAAAGAAGCTTCGAGGACACCTTCCTCTGCTAATACAGGGGCTTGCGTCGCCCCCTTCCACCAGCAAAGCTGGTGTAGCCTCCCCCTCATACTCAAGGAATCTACGCTATTTATTTGCAATGTTCTTTCCATGATACCCTCTCAGAAGACTTTCAACTCTGTCAAAGCTCTCTGCGGTTACTATAGAACCACGGATTTTTGGATATACAGCTCTAACAGCCTGTCTCCATTCTTCGTTGATTTGTGCCGATGGAACTTCAACCTGCAAGCCTTGTTTCTTCTTCATTACCTCAATGGCATCGTCGCTTTCTTTTCTTCCTGCCTGCTTAATTTCTCTTCCTGCTTCCGCAGCTATTTTGAGGAAATCCTGCCTCAATTCTGCCGGGATTTTTTCCCAGACCTGCTTACGAATTACGGCGCCGCCGATAAGGGGAGCCCAATTAATTTCAAGAACGTGCTTTGCTACCCGGGCATACTGACCGGCATTTGCTGAGAAAGGGGTTGCTGACACGACGTTGATCATGCCCGTTGAAAGGGCTGAGAGGATGTCTGATGGCTCAAGGGAGACCGGGTTTGTTCCCCAATCTTTCATGATGTCAACCTGCTCGGGACTTCCCGCCCACACAAACATCTTCATGCGCTTTAAATCGTGGGGATGGACAAGGGGATGAACCGAAAAGTGCCTGATCCAGCCTATGTCAGTCCAGAATAGGACAATGTACCCTTTTTGTTCCATTGCCTTTGAAAGCTCTGCGCCGAATTTATCCTCTACATAATCAACTTCTTCGAGAGACTTGAAAATCATTGGGATACCGTTCATTGCTGCAGCATCCTTGCTTATTTTGGATAGCCCAACAATAGTCATAAGGGCCCCGTCAATACCCCCGACACCCATTTTATCCACCATAGCTGCTTCTCCACCGGCTCGATAGCTGCCGATAACAGACAGTTTGACCTTACCTCCCGAGAGTTTCTGCCACTTTTCCCCCATTTTGAGCAGTGTCACGTGAGGACTTGTTCCCATGGGCGCGAGGGTCACCAGTCGTATCTCAACAGGTTTGTCCTGGGCTGAGATCTTAGATGATTGCACCATGAAAACAGCCAAAGAAAGAATTAATGTCAGGAGAATTTTTATTGTTATATTTTTCATTTGTTTGTCCTCCTCATAGTTAAGGCCTCTCACCTCAGTCAACAAAAAGCTTGTCAGTTCTCTGAAGCAACCAACGGGCCTTCCGTTGCATAATTACATTTGCAAGTCTCAACTCGGGTCTGATGTCCGGATTGATAGCCAGTGCCGTTTGTAGTGTGTTTTTGAACTCAGCTTTGTTCTGTTTTGGCAGTAAAACCGACTCCGCGAGGGTTACGTACGGGCCGGCCTGCTGACCATCGCTAAGTACCACTGCTCTCTCAAAATGCCTTCTTGCATTGTTCTCCGGATCTCCAATTCCAGACGCGCGATTCATCTCGTACGTGATGAGAAAGGAATGGATGGCACCAAAATCGAAGGCTTCGTCGAGAACAAGGGCCCTGTCAATCAGCGCCTCGACTTTTGGCAGGTCAGCGATCAGGTCTGCGCTGTCTTTAGCCATCGAGATTGCCCCTGCCCAGGAAACTGCTGTCCAGTATGCATAAGACACATCTTTCTTCCCTAAATGCCGGACAGCTTTCTCAGGTTCATTGTTGAGCATCTCTACGAATCCTGGATAGCGAACATCGAGTGCCCTGAGCCCGCAATCTCTTGCTCGCAGATAAAGGCGCATTGCACGGGCACGTGCCTCCATGGCTTTGGCAAGGTCGTTCTCTTCAGTTTCCTCAGCCTCCTGGACAACAAAAGCGAAAGCATACTGGGTGAAACCACTGGAGAGGGCAAGAAGGAGACCCATGTGTTGCGGGCATTCTGCCAGGATGCTCTCCATGAGCTTCAAACTAAAAGGTGCGGCTGTCCTGATCATTTCAGGATCGTTGTCAGAAGAAAAGGTGGTCCCGCCCTGCGCAAGGGCATCACCGAGGCGGTTCATGGCGATTTTCTTGATGGAGCAACCGTTACAGAACATTGTGAAGATAATGAGGACAAGCGCAAAAAATCGTCGAAGAGTCATTGTATGCTTACCTCTTTTCGAAATTCTTTTTGCACTGGCCCAATCAACAGAGATATTTTCCGGGTTGATTAGTTTGCTACCAGATCTCATGAACGTTGTCATGCTACGATTGTAGCTGAAAAAAATAAGGCGGGAATATCAATAAAATATATATTTAATACCTATATAAAATAAGTATTATTTACGTAAGGGTTAAGAGATAGGATTGAAGATTGACTTTCTTTTTGTTGATATTGAGCTTTCTTCTGATATTGTACCGATGAATATCAATGGTCCTTGGTGAGAGATTAAGAATCTGGGATATCTCCTTGGTGGTCTTTCCCTTTTTCATAAGATCGGCTATCTGAATCTCTTTGGGGGTAAAATTGGCATACCGCGAGGCCATGCTCTTGATAAAGGGTGACAGAATCTCGTTCAAGTTACTTTCGATAATGTCGACGATAACCGAGTCCTTACTAGATTGCCCTGTTCGTAACCTATCAACATAGGGAAGAACCAATTCCTTAATATTGTGCAAAATCTTTTCCTCAAGGCCGGTCTTGTCCTCATCCCTCTGCTTGAGAAGCACCCTGAGGGCA
>Ga0209253_10006019_pt1 | contig 10501 bp, 10 predicted proteins | sample FrelakmetBRP12BR_FD_187145 | JGI IMG/M metagenome (GOLD analysis project Ga0209253, IMG submission 187145) | Freshwater lake sediment microbial communities from the University of Notre Dame, USA, for methane emissions studies - BRP12 BR (SPAdes)... | ecosystem: Environmental > Aquatic >... | reverse complement strand
TTGGCGCACAACTGGCCCGCGCTGGAGAGGATGTTATCTTCATCGCGCGCGGCAAAGTTCAGTTTCCGGCGTGATGGGTGCGATAATGACACGCGATTTCACTGCAAACGCCGGAGCGTTCATCGCAGCAATTCTCTTTGGCGCATCGGTTGTGGCTGTCCGGGTTGCTGTTCAGGACATCCCGCCTTTGACATTGGCGATTCTGCGATTCGGGCAAGGAGGTTTTCTCTTAGTTCTCTTGCTGCTCATCTGGGCGCAGGATCTGCTACGTATTGGGTGGCGTGATGTTCCCTACCTGGTCCTTCTCGGAGTCATTTTTTTCACCATCTTCCCGGTGACTTTTAACATGGGTCTCCGTCTGACCGAGGCGTCACGCGGCGCACTGATGCTAGCAACGATGCCACTATGGAGCGTGTTACTTGCACGCATGGCTACAGGGGAGCATTTTAGCTTCCGCCAAATCTGCGGCGTCTTGCTGGCCTTCGCAGGCGTGGGCGTTGTGCTTGCAGAGCGCGGATTGACCTTTGTTGGCACAAGTTTATCACTTGCCGGAGATGCTCTCATGCTCGTGACCGCGATCTGCGGCGCGGTATATGGGGTCTTGGCAAAGCGGATGTTAACTCGCTACAGGGCGTTGAGCGTAACGGCGTACACGATGATGTTTGGCACACTCTTGCTTATGCCATTCACCTTTCTCGAGGATCCTTGTTCGGCCCTTGCGCGGATGCGTACTGACACGGTTATGCTCGTATTGTTCCTTGGAATATTCGGCGGAGCCATCGGCTATTTTCTGTGGACATTTGCCCTTACGCGCCTATCTCCAACGCAGGTTGCGGTCTATATAAATCTGAACCCCATGATAGCGACCCTCCTGGGCGTAACCCTTCTGGCGGAGAAACTTACAGGCATCTTCGTCGCTGGCTTTGCAGCAGTCTTGGCAGGAGTATTGCTTGTCAATTTGCCTGGCAGAGTTCAATTGGAGAAGCGCTCCATAAAAAATGTGGGGTCAGGCATAACTAATTAAGTATCGATCGCATGAAACGAAAACGAGTCAATTCTGTTTTTGGTTGCTGGATTAATTCTTGAGAAGGTTTGGAACGGAAACAATAAAATAAGCGTCCCTTCTATTGAAGCCAGGGATTTCAGATTGCAGATTTGATGGAGAACGGACTTAAAAGCATTTTCTTTTCTGACTGAATTTTTCAGTCAAGTTGTTAACAAAGAGGTATTGGACTGCTTCTTCGGAGAAAGAGTTAAATGGGGACACATACCATTTTTTGAGATAAGTTAGAGGAGTAAAGAATCAGGTCTTTGTCTGTTGGGCCGGAGAATGAAATGAACAGCAGATGTGAATGGTGTGGAAGCGATCCCCTCTACATCGCGTACCATGATGAGGAATGGGGTGTCCCTGTTCATGACGATCGACGCTTATTTGAAATGCTGCTCCTGGAGAGTGCACAGGCAGGCTTGAGCTGGTTGACAATACTCAAGAAACGAGAGAACTACCGAAAAGCGTTTCACGCCTTCGATCCTGAGAAGATTGCCGCATATTCTCAACGTGACATCCAACGCCTGCTCACCGATCCCGGCATTGTGCGGAACCGTCTCAAGATAGAGTCGGCCATCAAGAACGCGAGAGGGGTGTTGGAGATCATACACGAATTCGGGTCGTTCAGTTCGTTTCTCTGGCGCTACGCCAACAACAGCCCCCAGCAAAATGCTTGGAACTCGTTGAGTGAACTGCCAACCCGGACAGAGCAGTCAGACATGATGAGCAACGACCTGAAGAAACGAGGCTTCAACTTCACCGGCTCGACCATTTGCTATGCCTTCATGCAGTCAGTCGGAATGGTGAATGACCACATCGTTGGTTGTTTCCGCTATGCTGAAGTGAAGAAGATGGCCCAACAAGGCAAATCCAGCGTACGCGGTAAAGCGCGCCGCTGATTTGCAGCGTCCGCGGAGACAAAATGAACTTGAAAACAAGTACGACCTGGGAAGGCGGAAAATAAGAAAGAGGTGGAATGCTCATGGGTATTAATAAGATTGTCTGTGTAGGAGCAGGTTTGATAGGACAGGGGTGGGCGACATTATTTTCTTCAGAGGGCTTTGAAGTGATTCTGCAAGATGTTAGTGAATCGATCCTGGAGGAGTCGATTCGTGGCATACGGTCATCCCTGATGTTTCTGGAGGCCAATAACCTTTTGAAACAAGGAGGAACTGACACCGTGTTGGGGAGGGTAAAGACCTGCACGCACATTGGTGACGCTGTATGTCATGCGGACTACGTTCAAGAATCCGTTCCAGATAGTTATGAAATCAAAAAACAAGTTTTTAAAGAGATGGATGGGGCGGCTCCGAATCATGCCATTTTGGCCAGTAGCTCCTCAGGGTTACTGATGACTGAGATTCAAAAGGTTACAAAGAGACCTCAACGCTGTGTATTGGTTCACCCTGTTCTGCCGGTTCACCTTATACCTGTTGTCGAGATCGTTGGAGGCGAGCAAACCTCTCGCGAGACAGTTATGGCGGCCTACCATTTAATGAAAGAATTAGGGAAAACTCCTGTTTTGCTTAAGCGGGAAGTCCCTGGGTACATTGTGAACAGATTGCAGGCAGCGTTATTGCGTGAAGCCATTAGTCTCGTTGACAAGGGTATCGCGAGTGCCGAAGATGTGGATAGAGCTTTTTGCATGGGACCGGGCATTCGCGATCCTCTCATTGGTCCATTCTTGCGGATACATTTAGCAGGAAAGGGTGTTGAAGGATTTATCGAGAATTATTCTCAATCATACCGTTACAGATGGGAGACGATGGAAACCTGGACCTCCATCCCTCCTTCAGCAGCGAAGGAGATTGTGAAGGAGGTCAAGGAGATGGAAGTTGTTCGTACAAAGACTTTGGAGGAAATTACAAACTGGAGAGACGAAATGCTAATCAGGCTCCTTAAGGTAATGCGTGGAGCTTGATTCACATGTGAGGGTCTGACACCTTGGGCTCAGTTTATGAATCGCGTCTATCTGGTAATCTTGATATTATGTCTTTTATCATGCCAGTCGCACGGGGAGGGTAGGGCCGTGTCACCCACAATCCAGGAGGTCAACGCAAGACATGCAGAGCGCCTCATGGCCATGCCAGGGGTTGTTTCGGTGGGAATAGGTAAGAATCCTGATGGACAATTTGTTATTGTTGTTGGCCTCGATGGCCCACGCCCGAAGACGGTTGAGCAGATACCAAAGGCATTGGAGGGCTATCCTGTACGTGTAGAGGTCATTGGTCCCGTGAAGGCGCGTTAGACACCTTCCATACTACAAACAAATTCCTGTCACAACGTGGTTTCCAGACCTACAAAAATGGCCTGACGGTGAAAAATGGTCATTTTTTTTCCAAGGATACATCCCCCAAAATAGCCATAAACAAAAATTACCTTGAAGTTTCGATATCTTAAGAAAATCGTTCAACTAGCCGACTTTAGGCAAGGAATTTGCTTAATTTTTTTAAAGATTTATGGGAACAGAATTAAACACACCCATGAGCGAGGTGGAACAAAAATGAAGAAACAGACGATTAGGCTTCCCTTGATATTTTCACTCCTTGTCATATTTCTATTTGCTGTTTTTGCCCAGGATTCCCTTTCTCAATCCAAGAAGAGTTTCTTATGGAAGGTCCAGTCGAAGACGAATACGGTTTACGTGCTGGGCTCCATCCATTATTTGAAAAAGGAGATGTATCCTCTTGACGAAAAGATTGAGAAGGCTTTTGACCAATCAAATATCTTAGGGGTAGAGGCGAACGTCGACGACACCAGTAAAATGGATGTCCAGAAATTAGTTGAAAGCGCTTTCTACTCAGGGGATGAGACGCTGGAAAAACATGTTTCCCCAGAAGCCTTTGAGTTAGTCAAAAAACAGTTGACTGAACTGAGTGCTTCGCTCGAGGCTGCTAATAAATATAGACCTTGGTTTCTGGCATTATCTTTAGCCTCAATAGAAATTGTAAAACTGGGATTTGATCCAAATTACGGGATTGACCGATACTTTCTTTCGAAAGCGACAGAAAAGAAAAAAATTGTGGAGCTGGAAAGTCTTGAGTATCAAATCAACCTCTTTTCTGCCCTTTCTGAAAAGGATCAAGAGCTGTTCCTCCTGTACACCTTGAAGGATATCAAGGTGCTCGAGCAGGAACTGGATAAATTGGTCATGGCGTGGGCCGCAGGAGATGAGAAGGGAATAGAATCGATCATGACAAAAAGTATTAAAGAGGATAAGAAATTAATCCCTATCTATGAGAAGCTCGTCGTAGAAAGAAATAGGAAGATGGTCTCCAAAATTGAAGAATACTTGAAGGAAAAGGAAACCTTTTTTGTTATCGTGGGAGCAGGGCATTTGGTAGGAAATCAAGGAATCATAGAGCTCCTGAAAGGGAAGGGTTTTCTCCTTGAGCAATTATGAGAAACAGGTAATCCCCCGCGATGACTGCGGCCAGATCCGTGTGTAGAGGTTCAAGCCCCTGACGCAATCCAATTCTCTTTGCTTTTCATCTGAATCCAAACCTATTGGCACAGAGAAAAGGAGAAAAGATGGGAACAAATAGTGTGAGTAAGCCTGAAATCTTAAATCTGCCTATCAACAAAGAAATATGTTTTTCAAACCATAAGAAAGAATTTAAAGAAAAGATCAGAAAGGATCAGTCGAAACTTCTTACTCAATTTGCCCCTTTCTTGAAACAGTTATTGGAACCGGGCGAAGAGATCTTACTTGCCGTGAGAGCAACTTCTCCAATGTCTTTTCTTGAACAAGGAACAACAGGTTGGATGATCTACTATTTAAAGCGATGTGTTCTCGTTTTTACAAATAAAAGAATTTTGCACTTTCCAACAAAATCTAATTATTCCCCCAAGTATTCCCTTTCACAAATTAGATATGGGGATATCGAAAAATTCAAGCTCAGCGGGTTTTTAGGTCGAGTTCTGAAACTCGAATACAAAAGCGGGAAAAAAGAAAACTTCTGTCACATAAAATCAAGGGAATTCAGGAAACTTAAAACGTTGCAGTCTTTCCTTGCAGAAACGCATCAGGCCTCCAAGGCCATGGAGAGACATTCCCTGTGTCCGAAGTGCACTGCTCCTCTTTTAAAGAATGTATTCTCCTGCCCCAACTGTCATCTTGAATTCAAAAATGTAACGGACGCAATAAAATATTCGATCATCTTCCCGGGTGGTGGATATTTTTATGCAGGACATCCCTTTTTGGGAATCATGGATGCAATCACAGAAGGAATACTTTTAATCCTTCTGATAACCCGTCTGCTCGAGGTATTAAAAGGAGTTGAATCATGGGGTTCCGTTCTTTTCATCGCGATCATTCTGTTTTTTGAGAAATCGATTACGATTTACCATGCGAAACACTCGATAAGCGAATTTATACCAGCCGATAAAGATTTTCTGTTGACCTCTCTTCGTGCTACCCCAGAAACAGTCCGGAAGCACGCGGCGTAAATCCAAGCACGAGGATCCAACCCCCCTTGTTTTCAAAGATTCCCATCGGCGATTCGAGAAATACGGTTTGACCACTGGCCTCTACCGCACCCCTTCAGTATTCCAGAAAATAATTTCCGAATCCCCCCAACCCCCCTTTGCTAAAGGGGGGGATTGTTCTCATTTTTGGAAGGTCGGGTGAGATAAATTTGTGAGGGTTTTCCCTTTACCCCGTTAGAAATGGGGCTTACTTTTTTTGAAGGATATATTATAGGTCTCTTGAGTTTAAAACCAATTACTCTAATGACAACGAACTGCACCCATGAAACCGATTCATCCCGAATTTGATATTCGTTCCATTCGCTGTGATTCGTGTTATTCGTTCGTAATGTCATGTGGATACCGGAGAAGGAATGAATAAAGGACTCAAAGGGCTTGAGGAGAAAGTTATCAGTCAAGACCTGTGCGCTGCTTGCGGAGCCTGTCTCTCGCTTTGTCCTTACCTCCGCTCATGGAAAGGAAGGGTCGTTAAACTCGATAACTGCAACCTGGAAGAGGGAAGATGTTTTGCCTACTGTCCCCGGACCGAAGTCGATCTCGACGGCGTTTACCGGAGAATTTTTGGGAAAGGTTATGAAGAGATTGAAATGGGTCCCGCCAGAAAAATTGTGATGGCGAGGGCAAGGGATCCTCAGTTCACAAAAAAGGCTCAAACCGGGGGGGTTGTCTCTGCTCTGTTTGATTTTGCATTAAAAGAAGGAATGATTCAGAGTGGCATTTTAACACCCAGGGATGGAGAGCTTCTTCCTCAGGGAAAGATCATAAAAAATCGGAAGAAAATCCTCAGTTGTGCTGGTTCGAGTTATGTATCCGGTCCTACTCTGGAAGCATTGAATAGAGGTCCTTGGAAGGGGAGGGAACGGATAGGCATTGTGGGTTTGCCCTGCCAGGTCCTTGCCCTGGCGAGAATGAAGGCTTCAAAGCTCGACAAGAAAACTCCCATTGACCGCGTAGACCTCGTGATTGGTCTCTTCTGCACGTGGGCTCTTGAGTATAAACCCTTTATGGCTTTCTTGAAGAAGAGAGTCAATGGCCCTCCTATCAAAAAATTGAATATTACACCACCACCGGAGAGAATATTGGAAGTGACGGCTGGAAACAAATTGGTCCGGATACCCGTTGACGACATTCGGCCCTTTATACGGTCCAGTTGCCGGGTCTGCCTCGACATGACAGCGGAACTTTCAGATCTCTCTGTTGGAACCGTAGAAGGCAAGGAGGGTTGGAATACGGTAATCGTTCGCACCGCCATGGGAGAGAATCTCTTAAGAAGAGCGAAGAAGGCAGGGTTCATCGAAACCAAATCTCTTCCCAAGGATAATCTGAAGCATTTGATAGAAGCCTCGCTTCTCAAGAAGAGGCGTGCCCTCGATGCCCTGAAAGAAAGAGGAGGGATTGAGAAAGGCTACTTAAACCTCTCAGCTGATTTGGTCAAACGCATCGTTTCAGCGTCGGGGGAGGCAAACCCATGAGTTCCATCGCTCAGAATGCTCCAGGAAAGACAGTGCTCTTGATGGGTAATGAGGCCATTGCCCGCGGAGCCCTTGAGGCAGGGGTAAAGGTCTGTGCTGCCTATCCGGGAAATCCTTCGTCCGAGATCATCGGAACCCTGGCCAAAGTCGCAGGAGAAATGGGGCTTCATGTGGAATGGTCGGTGAATGAGAAGGTCGCCCTGGAAGTGGCGGCTGCTGCTTCCTTTGCAGGACTGAGAGGTCTCTGCGCCATGAAGCAGAATGGTCTCAATGTAGCCTCCGACTTCCTCCTTAACCTCAATCTGACAGGAACCGGTGGAGGGCTTGTCCTGGTGGTTGCCGATGATCCATCAGGGGTCTCCTCAAGCAACGAGGAAGATTCACGCATCTATGCCAAACTGGGTGACCTGCCACTTCTGGAACCCGCCACCTTCCAGGAAGCTAAAGAGATGACCAAGACAGCGTTCGAGATCTCGGAACAACTGGGACTGCCTGTTTTGATTCGGAGCGTCACGCGAGTCTCCCATGCGCGGGGTAATGTGTCTCTCGATGAAATTCCTAAATCAAGTCCAAGACCAAGATTTGAGAATTCCCGACCGCGCCTTGCCTTCCCTCCTGTGCCGAACCACAAGGTCCTCCATGAGAAATTAAACAAGGCCAGGCAGATGTTCGAAACATCGCCATTCAATCTCTACCGGGGCCCTGAGAAACCGGAATTGTTGGTCGTCACCAGTGGAAGCGGATATATGTATTCATTGGAGGCAGTCGTCAACCTGGGCGTTCAAGACAACGTGGGGATCCTCAAGATGGGAACGACATGGCCCCTTCCGGAAAAGTTTCTCCTCAAAAACCTCAAGAAGACGGACCGGATTCTCTTTATCGAGGAAGTCGATCCTTTTCTTGAGAATAATGTGAAAGAGACCTATGCCCAGAACTGTTTTGACCTGGGGCTCAAGGCTTTCTTTGGAAAGGCGAGCAAGGACGTTCCCGAAGTCGGCGAGCTCAACCCTGAAATCGTGACCCAGGCGATTCAGAAACTCCTCAACGTTTCTTATGAACCGCGACCACCCGATTATACCCAGCGTGCTCATGAGGCTGCCTCTGACCTCGTTCCTTCCAGGACACTTGGCTTCTGCCCAGGTTGTCCACATCGAGCCACTTATTGGGCAATCAAAATGGCTCTGGCTTTGGATGGCAGAGATGGGTTCGTTCTTGGTGACATCGGTTGCTATGGTCTGGGAGCAGGGCCATCCGGGTTCGGTCAGATGAAGACGCTTCACGCCATGGGCTCAGGAGCCGGACTGGCCTGCGGATTCGGCCAGCTTGACCGGTTTGGACTGGAGCAACCCGTCGTTGCTGTCTGCGGCGATTCAACCTTTTATCATGCTGCCATGCCGGCTCTGGTGAATGCCTATTATAATGGATCGAACTTTTTGCTTCTTCTTTTGGACAACAGTGCGACAGCCATGACAGGTTTTCAACCCCACCCAGGAACAGGTTCGACCGCTACAGGGGAGGCAGCTCCGGTCGTCGATCTCAAGGCCGTCTGTGAAGGTTTCGGGGCTCGTGTGGAGGGTGTTGATCCCTTTGATGTGTCTGCCACAGTGGAAACAATACTGAGACTCCTTCAAGATGAGAAAGGGGTGAAGGTATTGATTCTGAAAAGAGAGTGCGCCCTGGTCAGTGCCAAGAAACAAAAAAGCCTTTACAAGGTTGAAGTCGATCAGGAGCGCTGCCTCGGGGAAGGCTGCGGTTGCAACCGCCTCTGCACACGCATCTTCAAATGTCCTGGTCTGATGTGGGACTCCACGACCGAAAAGGCCCGTATTGATGAAGCCATCTGCACAGGGTGCGGGGTCTGCGCCGAGATCTGTCCTGCTTCGGCCATCCGGAAGGAGGTGGCATAAATGTTCCTCTCGAAAGATCCCTTCAATGTCATCATTGGCGGAGTCGGGGGACAGGGGAACGTTTTGGCCTCTCAGATTCTGGGTGAGATGCTCGTCTCCCAGGGGTATGTGATCACCATTGGAGAGACCTATGGTGCCTCGCAGCGCGGGGGTGCGGTGATGAGCCATCTGCGGATCTCTACCAAAGATCAATTTTCACCCCTGATTCCAGAAGGGCAATGCGACCTGCTCGTTTCCCTGGAGCCGGCCGAGGGTCTCAGGATACTGGACACCTACGGGAATCCCAGGGTGATGACCCTTCTCAACACCCGCCCCATCCACCCCATTGATGTCATCTCGGGGAATGCGATCTATCCAGAAGTTTCAAAAGTGATTTCCAAGATAAAGGAACTGAGCAGACGGGTCTGGACGCTGAATGCCACGGAGATTGCTTTGGAGATGGGCGATCCCATCTTTTCAAACATTGTCATGTTGGGAGCCCTTTGTGCCATCGGTGTCTTGCCCATCAATCGTCAAGGGTTCGAATCGATCATCCGGGATCTTCTGCCCTCACGGTTGTTGGAGGAAAATTTGAAGGCCTTTGATAAGGGAAGGGAGGTAGTGCAGGAGTCTTGACCAAATTGGAGGACCTGAAGTCTCAAATGGAAATGAATCCAAGCCAAGGTGCCCTCTCTTTAGAGAATTTCATCAGAGAACATGTCGACAAATTGGAAAGAGATGGGGTGATCTTAGGACTAAGTGGAGGAATCGATTCGGCGGTCGTTGCTGAGCTATGCAAGAGAGCCGTTGGCCCGGAAAGAACCTTAGCGCTCCTCATGCCCGAGAAGGATTCAGAGAAAGAACATGTACAGGACGCTTTAGATTTTGGTAAGGGATTGGGCATTGAAACCCGGCTAATCAATATCACCCCGTATCTCAAAAAAATGGGCATCTATAAATTCGCTCCATTAAGTGCCGTTCCTTTTTCCAGGAAATTGAGAGGTTTTTTGATAAAGAAACTCATCCATTATTATGAGGGAAGAACGGGGGAGCATCCTTTTTCAGCGAGTATGGTTGGTCTTAAAGGTAAGGAGTTCGGTTCTTTTATTAGCCATAAGGTTGCCTATTATCGGATAAAGCATCGAATGAGAATGATTTTGCTTTATTACTATGGAGAGATTGAAAATAGGTTGGTTGTTGGCTCCGCCAATAAGAGTGAATACGAGATCGGATACTTTGTCAAACATGGATGTGATGATGCCACGGATATCATGCCTCTTATCAATCTGTATAAAACTCAGGTGAGGGATCTTGCTCGATATCTAAATATTCCTTCAAGGATTATCGAAAAACCTCCATCCCCTGATGTCCTTCCTGGGATTATTGACGAAGAAGCAATTGGAATTCCTTATGAAAAATTAGATTTAATCTTGTTGGCTCTGGAAAAGGGATGGGAGGGTGATGAGATCACGAAGGTCTTAGGAATTGAAGAGAAAAAGATAATCTATGTGAAGAATCTAGTCCAGAAATCTGAACATATGCGAAAACTTTATGTGCCTGAGGACAGTTGTTTTTGATTTCCAATATTCAATTCTGTCATTCCCGTG
>Ga0209253_10006018_pt1 | contig 10502 bp, 13 predicted proteins | sample FrelakmetBRP12BR_FD_187145 | JGI IMG/M metagenome (GOLD analysis project Ga0209253, IMG submission 187145) | Freshwater lake sediment microbial communities from the University of Notre Dame, USA, for methane emissions studies - BRP12 BR (SPAdes)... | ecosystem: Environmental > Aquatic >... | reverse complement strand
AGCTGATCGGCTTCATCGTCCTCGCGGAAGATCGTGACCCACATCCGGCTCTTATCGAGCCCGACCGTCTTAGTCAGAAACTCCCAGCCGAAGAGGATGGCGTCTTCTTTGAAATAGTCCCCGAACGAGAAGTTCCCCAGCATCTCGAAGAAGGTGTGATGGCGCCGGGTGTAACCGACGTTTTCAAGATCGTTGTGCTTCCCGCCGGCCCGCAGGCACTTTTGCACCGTCACGGCTCGTTTGTAGGCGCGGGACTCCTCGCCCAGAAACACCCGCTTGAATTGATTCATCCCGGCGTTCGTGAAGAGCAGGGTCGGATCGGCCTGGGGAATCAAGGCCGAGCTCGGCACCGCCTGGTGCCCCTGCTGCTCGAAATACCGGATAAATGCCTGACGAAGCTCGCGCGCACTATTCTTCATGACTCAAGTCCTTCATGTCCAAAGCGAGCTCGTATAGTACGCTCGATCGTCTCTTCTTCGAAACCCCACTGACGTAGGAGGCGGACGGCCTGAAGGGCGGTCACTCGACGCCCTTTGCGCTGCCATGATTTCAGCGCCCGTCCGGCGAGAGTGTCGTCATCCATCTCACGAAGGGCCTCCTGGACAGCCCTTTCAGCGACGGCTTCCCCGATCCCTTTACCCTGCAACTCAGCTAAGAGTCGTTCACGCCCCATCGGCTGTCGGGCCATCCGGCTCTCGATCCACCGCCCGGCATAGGCGCGATCGTCGAGATACCGGAGATCGGATAACCGGCTGATCGTCTGTTTCGTCTGGGCAGCCGACGCCCCCTTACTCAGCAAAAACTGTTCTAGCTGAGCCACCGTCCGATCCCAGCGAGCCAGATACCGCACGGCAAGGTGCATCCACTCTTCGGGGGCCGATGGATTTGTCCGTCTCTTCCCCGCCACCTGCATCTCAATGCTAGTCGATGAGGATGCTGAAAAAGCCTGTCCAGCAAGGCCGCAGCAAGCGAAACGCCGACGCGTACTCTGCTCCGTACGGGGAGGCCTTGAACGACGCGAGAACGATGCTGGAAGGATTTTGCAGCATCCTCGGCCTACTTGTGTGCCCGTTTCTCTTCACCCTTGTCAGTCTTTGCCGCAGGCTTCTCTTCTTTGGGCTCGGGCCTTTTCGCATTCCGGGCGGGCACCCCGGCAAGTTCACGGAGCTTCGCTTCAATTTCCAACGCGGCAGCAGGATTATTCTTGAGAAAGTCCCGTGCTGCATCACGGCCCTGGCCGACCCGTTCACCTTTATAGGAATACCAGGCTCCGGACTTATCGATAATCTTCTTCTCCACCCCGATATCAACCAGTTCACCGGTCTTCGAAATGCCTTCGGCAAACATGATGTCGAATTCCGCCTGCCGGAACGGCGGCGCCATCTTGTTTTTCACGACCTTCACGCGCACCCGGTTCCCCATCACATCCTGGCCTTCTTTCACGGACTCGATGCGACGGATATCCAGACGAACCGACGAATAGAACTTCAACGCATTGCCGCCGGTGGTTGTTTCCGGATTGCCGAACATCACCCCGATCTTCATCCGGATCTGGTTGATGAAAATCAATGTCGTCTGAGACTTGGAGATGGCCGCAGTCAACTTGCGTAACGCCTGCGACATGAGCCGGGCCTGCAAGCCCATATGGGAATCTCCCATTTCGCCTTCGATTTCAGCCCGCGGCGTGAGCGCGGCCACCGAGTCCACCACGATCAGATCGATCGCTCCGCTCCGGACCAGCGTCTCGGCGATTTCCAAAGCCTGTTCACCGGTATCCGGCTGGGAAACGAGCAACTCATCCGCCTGCACGCCGAGCTTTTGGGCATAGGTCAAATCCAAAGCATGTTCCGCATCGATGAACGCCGCCACGCCGCCGGTTTTCTGCACTTCGGCGATACAATGGAGCGTCAGCGTCGTCTTCCCGGACGACTCCGGGCCGAAAATCTCAATGACCCGTCCGCGCGGCAAGCCCCCGACCCCAAGGGCGATATCGAGTCCCAACGACCCGGTCGAGATGGCCGGGACATCAGCGGGACGTTCATCCGTTCCCAGCTTCATGATGGCGCCCTTCCCGTACTGCTTCTCGATCTGGGAGAGGGCCAACTCTAACGCGCGCTTTTTGTCGTCTTTCTCTGACATGAGCTTCTCCTACAGAATTAGAAGGAATCAGGAAGGGCGATTATACCCAAGCGGGATGGGGAAACCTAGCCTGCCGTAGTTGCGGATGCCTCACGACTGGGTGATCACCTGGCTTAAAAAAGCTGAAAGGGAAAGATACCGTTCAAATACACGTATTTCGCAACACTACTTGTGCGATTCATATTGTGCCGAAATCCGAATGGGAGTATTTTCCACTTATCATGATTCAGCGATTCCGCACCGGCTGTTCTGATCGACGCCTTAGCCATGTGACCCTGGGGCTGATGATACTGCTCTGCATCGGCGTGCTGGCGCAGACCCTCGGAGCACCCGTCACCCTGTGGAGCCCGGTCGAAAACGAAGACACCGCCGAACCCCTGACGACATCAGCCCTCGAAGCGTTCTCGATTCCATCTGCACTGTTACTTCTTAGTCTTTCGTCCTGCAGAGTCCTTTCTGCCGGCTTCCAATCCCCCTTGCATGAGTGCCTTCTCGTCTCCGGACTCTTTCATCCCCCGAACGTATAAATTCGACGCAGGGTCTCGCGCCATCATCCTGTTCAATGTGAGTCAAGCGACAAGCAGTACCCATCGATCTAGGCAGCTCTACCTTCCAGGCCGGAGAAGGGGTATCGACCTTGTTACCGCCGATCTCTGGTGTCCTAAAAGTCTTATTGCTGACTGAAGTCGGCTCAGGGAAGCCGATTCAGTAAGCCGGGAGGGTCCTGATGTATCAGCGTCGTTGTGCCCGATATTCCGTACACTTTCAAAGCACCCTGTCAGCGGCGCATCTTCCCGAAGGAAACGGGACCGCCGTCGATCTTTCTATTCGTGGCTGTCGCGTCCGGAGCTTCATTCCTGTCATTCCCGGATTACGCTTGAAACTCTCGATCGTCATTCCCGATCCGGATACCGTCATCGAAATAGACCAGGCCGTCGTTCGGTGGGTTACCGGACAGGATTTCGGACTCGAATTCGCCACCATAACCCCCATACAATTCGAGCAGCTGACAAAGGCCATCCAGCAGCTCCCGACTATGCCCGGTCGGGGCTGACAATCAGGATGACTGTCATGACACACATGAGAGTGCCCCGTAAAAGAGTGACCCGCAAACCACAAATCGACAGGATACGCGCCTGGAGCGACTCGCGATGAGGGAAGCACGAAAAGCCCAGCGAATTCGATTGGAATGCCGGCTGTTCTTTTCCGACGCGGATTTTCACGAAGGAGAAGCCACCCTTCTCGACGTTTCCAAATCGGGATGCGCAGCAGAATCCGAGACCACGGTGGAAGTCGGCACTATGCTCAAGCTGTCTATTTTTTTACCGGACTATGATTGGCAGCTACACATTGACCGCTCGGTTGTCCGGTGGGTGCAGGGGCAGACCTTCGGATTAGAATTTGAGAACCTTCGGCCTGTTCATCGCGAGCGACTACGTCGTCTGGTTGAGAAATTTAAGGCATCGCAAAAGGCGTGAGGACCTGCGCCACATAGACCAGCACCTACAGCTGCACCGTCCAGAGCTTCGTAGCCACCGAACCGGTCGATTTGAAGTTCGCTGTTTACCGGCACAAGCAATTCGACTCCAAGCTCTCCGCATAGCGCGGCTTCACTATTTACCCCGGACATCCCGGATGACTTCCTTGCTATGCTGTCCCTGGCAGCGGCGAACGTTCATGGCATCGGATAGACGATGAAGGTGTACGAACACAACGATCCCGACTCCTTACGCCAGCGGTCCCATCCTTGGACGGACAGTGAATCTGATCCGGCACACAAGTATTATGATTTTCGCGCAAGGCCGGAACTCATCCGGTCATCGATTGAGGATCTGCAGGAGTGGAGTGCCTCCCCTGCGACGGAAACCTTCTATCGGCTCCTTGAATGGCTCAATGGACCTCAGTCAGCCCTTGAGTCCAATGACTGTGCTTTTAGCAGCGTGACCGCCAATATAAGTACAGCGTTCTCCAAGCGCCTGCAATGTTCCGGCCGCCTGATGATTCTCTACCGGGACCTGTCCTTGAATACTTTACCGGAGCAGATGCGCTGGTTGACCAACACCACCGCGCACGCCGTGAGCAGAATCGATCCGGCATTCGAATGGGGCGCCGTCGGCGCCACAATCATCTCGGTCGGATTTACCACCCTGCCGGGGCCGCCGGAACGGCAACGAGGTCAACAGCTCATGTTGTCGTTTTGGGCCTGGGGAGAGGATGAGCCTGAGGTGATGACCAACCTTGATCGCACATTTCAGAATCTGACGGTGGCCCTTCGACATGTCTCCGATGAGATCCGCCACCCGTCGTCAGGCACTGGCCAGGACAATTAACTACTCAACTGCACATCCCACAATTTCGTATAGACCGAGCCGGTCGGTTTCAATTCGCTCTTCATCAGTGCAACCGACTCCACCGCCAGAAAGTCCAATGACAACGGCTGATCCAGCACCCCGCTCCGGGCCAAGGCTTGGCCAAACTCACGCCCTCCCGATTTGATCCGTGCCAGCGTCAGGTGCGGACTCAAGGGTCTGCCGTCCGACGCAAAGCCTAAAGAATCACAACAGGTTTCGACCGATCTATGCAGCACAGCCAGGCGCTTAGCCTCGTCGCCCTGCTCCCACCGTTCCGACGCACCGACCCAAAGAACGCGGGGGGCTTGCAAAGAAGGAAATGCTCCCAGCCGTTCGAGAGGAATTGAAATCGCGTACTGGTCCTTGAAGACCTCCGCCAGCGCCTCGCGCAGAGGTTCAATAATCTGCTCGTCAATATCGCCAAGAAATTTGATCGTGAGATGAATCGAGGCCGGTCGCACCCACGAGATATGGACCGCCCTCGGCAACTCGCGGGCGAGATGCGATTTCAGATCTTGCTGAACTCGCGCGATCTGGTTTCGGAAGTCCTCGGACAACTCGACGGCCAGAAAGGCTCGAATCATGTCCGGCCCCGGTCGATCAGCCACAGGCGGAGGAGATTGAGTGCAGCCTGCGACGAACGCTGCTTGATGACTGATCGGTCGCCGTGAAAACGAAACTCCTTTGTAATAGCATCCCCTGCCCCGCCATCGAGTCCGACATAGACCAATCCGATCGGCTTCGATGCGGTGGCCCCGCCAGGCCCGGCAATGCCTGTGACGCTCAGACCGACAGAGACACCGGCCCGTTCACGAATCCCCTTAGCCATGGCTGCCGCAACTTCCCCGCTGACTGCGCCGTGATTCGCAATCAGGTCCGCAGGCACCGCCAGCATGTCGATCTTCGACTGGTTGCTATAGCAGATCGCTCCCCGATCGACGTAGGCAGACGATCCCGGCACCTGCGTGAGGCGATGACCGATCAACCCGCCGGTGCAGGACTCTGCCAATGCCACAGTCCGCCGCTGCTCATGTAACAAACGTCCGACAACCTCCTCCATCGTCTCGCGCCCCTCGGCAAAGAGACAGTCCTTCAATCTGGTTCGGACATCCTGCGCCAGAGAGGACAGCACCGTGTCCGAGACCTGACGCGTACTGCCGGACTTCGTCGTCAATGACACCAGCACACCCATGGGCGACGCCAACAACCCCAAATCGACGGGGACACCCTTGGGGATCAGTCTCTGCAATTTGGCATCAACATCCGCCTCCGGTACACCCCAGGTGTGAAAGATCCTGCGGGTGATCGGTTGCGGAGGAATTCTTGTGGAACGGGCGAGTTGATCTGCCAGGAGAGGAATGACGGAGTCCATCATCATCGCTTCCATTTCGCGCGGCACACCGGGAAGCGAGACGATCGTCGCCCCTTTCCATTCGAGCAGAAACCCCGGCGCGGAGCCGACAGGATTCGCAATCACCGTCGCGCCGGCAGGGATCGTCGCCTGCCGCAATTGCCCTTTGTTCGGCGTCCGTCCCCATTGAGCCAGACGCGCCGTCATCCCGTCGAGCGCCGCTTTTCGGCGAGCCAGTCGCCGCCCGGTCGCCTTCGCCACCGCTTCTCTCGTGCAATCGTCCACCGTCGGCCCCAGCCCGCCGGTCAGGATGACCACCCCGGCGCGACTCACGGCAGTCTTGAGCACCTGTACCATATCGGCCTCATCGTCCCCGACGATCGACTTGAACCGGACCTCGATTCCGAGCCGCCCCAGCGCCTCCGTAATAAAGAGCGAATTGCTGTCGGATCGTCCGCCGACCAACAGTTCAGACCCGATGGCGATGGTTTCAGCAATGACCGAGCGATGGGCGGACCGGGCAGCATTCATAGGTTGTCGTTTCCTGCTACTGAATCACGGCAAAGTCGAGGACGAAACTGTCCGCGCCGCCGGACGCGGGAAACACGGTGATCGTCGTCTTCGCCCGGGGATCGAAATCGCTGTAGTCGAACGACGCAACCACTTTCGCCTTGAAGCGAGGGCGCTCCGGCCAGGCGGCACTGCGATTCGCCTGACCATCAAACCGAACCGTGACCGGCTTAATCGTACGGCCTGCTTGATCGAAGACCATATAGCTCTCCTGGGCGAAGGCAGGTACGTCCCCGAAGATTACGGTACTGACCAACATCGTCTTCGTCGAGACGACTTGTGCGATATCGGCCTCGGTGGGTTGAAGCCCCCGGAGGGTCATGTGCGTCGCCATCACGGAAAGCGCCCCAAGCTTTGTGATGAGAAATCCACTCGGATGCAGTTCATCCTGCGCACCGAACCGTACATAAAACGTATCCGGAGCTTTTCCCTGCGCGGCCGCAGCCTTCCCTGATTCGAGTGCGGCCTGAACCTGCTCAGAACTTGGCTGGCCCTCAATTGCCATGACCGGGATCGCGCACACCACCGTCACCACCATCACACCGATCGCCATCCGGGCCATGCGCCGTCTCTCCATGGAATGAACCCGTACCAGATCAATTTTCCACTGTCAACGAACCGCCGGACGCGTTCGCAGGCGTTGACAAAACAAAAGGCGAAGTGCTAAAGAAACTGCTCTTTACATACCTGCCTTTTCAAGAAGTTATACGGAGGAGTTCCGATGTCGAGTCCCGAACAAACCGCACCAGCACAGCCACCGAAGAGACAATTCGTCAATTTCACATTCTATAAAGTCGATCCGGCCTGGCGCCGTCTTCCCGAAGCCGAGCGCGCCAAGGGAAAGCAGGAATTTCTCAAAGCCGTGGAAGAATATGCCGGCCGTGTGCTCGTCGTCGCCTACTCCGCGGTGGGCATCCGCGGCGATTGCGACATCATGCTCTGGCGCATCAGCTACGAGTTGGAGCTGTTTCAGGAAATGACCACGAAGATTCTCGCGTCAGGACTGGGCCAGTACATCACGACCCCCTACTCCTACCTGGCCATGACCAAGCGTTCGATCTACGTGGACCATCATACCCATGAAGGACAGGAGAGCAAGCGTCTGACGGTCGTCCCTGGAAAGGGCAAATACATTTTCGTGTATCCCTTCCTCAAGACCCGCGAGTGGTTCCTGCTGACGAAGGCGGCACGCCAGGGCATGATGGATGAACACATTGAAGTCGGCCATCGCTTCCCCTCCGTGAAATTGAACACCACCTACTCGTTCGGTCTCGATGACCAGGAATGGGTCGTGGCGTTTGAAAGTGACAAACCGGAAGACTTCCTGGATCTCGTGATGGCCTTGCGCGAAACCGAAGGGTCCCGCTACACGTTGCGGGATACGCCGATCTTTACCTGTATCCGCAAAACCGTGAAAGAAACGCTCGAAACACTCGGCGGCTAATCGCCCGCACAGGTGCCGTTCAAAAGGCCGTCGATCAAATGATCGACGGCCTTTCTTTTTGGCGCTTCCTGGTTTCCTGTGGGGAAGAGAACGATCTCGCACCCTCGGCTTGATGCGATCCACGCCCCGTCATCCCCCCTCCTTCGTAAGGAGGGGCCAGGGGAGGTCGAAGACGTGGGAGCTATGCGGACAAGCACGGCACACGCGCGCGCCAGCCTGCGGAGACTCGACCCCACCTTACCTCCCCTTACGAAGGGGAGACATGGAAAGGGGAACATGCTGCAGTATACCGAGCCCAGGCTCTTGCCCCACTCGATTTCCGGAAGCGCCTTCTTTGTTTCCCCCTGATTCCCCGGCAAAGCAGCGCCAGGACAAGAAACCTGGCCGCTGGAGCAGTGATCCATCTTTGACAGCCAAATCACGCATATGTTACCTGTACTAGGTCCTCATTTATTACCCAATCAGGTAGGATCATGGCCGATACCACTGCCCTCTATGCACTCAGATTCCCTGACGGATCCGTCAGCCTGTATATTGACGAGCACTACGCCCAAGATCGCGGGGTCGATCCATCCAAGCTGGTTCGCATCGAGATTCCGCGGGAGATGTTCATTAACGGCAGCGTTCAGGAGGTCCGCGAATACGTTGCGCTCTATCTGGAGACACACCAGCAGCAAGCCGGGAACGCCTAACCTACGCAGACAGGACACACCATCGCTATGCCTTCAACTATGGCCTCTCCCCTCACCGCTGAGCTGATCCAAGACGTCATCGCGAACCTGCCGATCCAGGGCCGCATCATGCTCCGGCTGCTCCTGATCCAGCACCTGGACGTGACGCACGAAGAAATCCTGTTCATGGTCTCGGACCGCCCCGATCCCCGCTGCGTCTCCGGCAAGAAGCCCATCACCACCATGACGGAAGAGTCGATCTCAGCCATGATCAGCCGGCGAGATGAATATCGCCGTCGCGCCCGCCTCCGCCGGGAACGAACCGGGCTCCAGTGCACCGCTCTCACCGCTCTCGCGGCCACCGCCGACAAGTTAATCGATCGAACAGCCGCGCTCCTGGCCACCCGCGGGGTGTCCGCCGGGGCTATTGCAAATCTGAAAACGCAAGCCCGTGTGGCCGTTCCACGCCCCGCACTGCGGGTGTTGGAAGAACGATGGGACAAGAACGACATCTCGGCAGAGGAATATCAGACCTATCGGCTGGCCATCGAAATGCAACTGCACATTCGGATGGCCGAACGGTTCAGAACCAGGCTCGCCCTTGCGGAACGCGAGCGACAGACCTCAGACCAGACTATGCTGCAGGACCATGAGATCGGCCATATCTGGGGAATTCCTGCCGGTACATTGGCCGCCCGGAAGGTAAAATTCTTGTCGCAATATCTCATGGCGCTCCAGGCGGCGCTGTCGGGGACACCGTCCAACCCGAATAGTATTCCCCCGTTGGATCTCTGGAAGGATACGCTGGCGACCCTCTCCCGAACTCCGATCGAACGTTCCATCGCCGCCTACGACGGCCTGGAACAAACCGAGTCCGCCTTGATCGAAAAGCTCTCGGCATACGTCGTCGGCGCGGTGCCTGAACCGATTGAAGTCAAGTTTTGGAACTCGCTGGTTTACGGAGCCAGTTCCAACGCGATGCACAGCGAAAATACCCGGACACTATTCGGACTCCAGCGGCTCGTCTCCATTCAACAGGAGACCGACACCAGCCCTGAAGCGCTCGACGAAGAGCTCCTGAAGCGGACAGCCCCGCGCCCGAAGCCGGAAACCGCCGCGCTGGATGGTCCGGCGGAACCGAAGATCGAGATCACCGATCTCCAGAAACAGATTCTGCACAACTTTATCGGAGAAGACGTCAGCGGCAGAGCATCCGATAAGTGGTAGAGACCGGCTGTATTGCGAATTGCGTTCGCTCAGGTATAATTAATCGATTATGTTGACACAACCTGTCAGGCGCCTCGGTTCCTTCACGATAATGGCTATCGTCTTGTCCGCAACCGTCACCGTCGGCAGTATCAGCGCGCCTCCCGACACGTCAGCGGCGAGCCTGCTTGAAATCGCCGAGTTGCTGGCACATCCTGAGCAATACGATCATCAAGATGTCGTGGTGAGCGGCGCCGTGACCAATGTGCAGCTGGCCACCAACCGCCAGGGACAGCCGGCCTACGGGTTCCTGTTAAAGGACCAGGCAGGGACGCTCAAAGTCATCAGCCTGGGCCAGGCGGAAGTGCACGAAGGCGACCAAGTCATCGTCGAAGGCGTCTTCAGTCGTCTCCGTCAAGTCGGCCGCTCGATCGTCTATAATGAAATCAAGGCGCTCTCGGTGAAGCCGCTCAATCGCTTGAACCCAGACCTCGTCGGCTAGTTGAGCCCCCCAGACACAGATATTCACACCGGTCCACATTCAATGTTGCGAATGCCACCTGACCAGACGTCAGCCATCCAGCGTAAGTCGCTCATGAGATCGCCGCGCTATTTCAGTATGCTGGTCTTTGCCTCCGGCCTTGTCGGGCTCACGGCGGTTAACGGCTGCGCAACCGCAGCCACCGTCGGTGAATACCCGAATCAACAAAAAGTCATCGGCAAGTCGAAAGCCGACGTCCTGGCCTGCGCAGGCAAACCAGTAAAAGAAC
>Ga0209253_10006017_pt1 | contig 10502 bp, 12 predicted proteins | sample FrelakmetBRP12BR_FD_187145 | JGI IMG/M metagenome (GOLD analysis project Ga0209253, IMG submission 187145) | Freshwater lake sediment microbial communities from the University of Notre Dame, USA, for methane emissions studies - BRP12 BR (SPAdes)... | ecosystem: Environmental > Aquatic >... | reverse complement strand
CCCCCGCCACTCGACCGGCGTCAGGTCCGCCTTCAGGATCCGCGGCACCTTGTGCTGCAGGAAATCGAGCGGCAGGCCGGGCAGCGGCAGCTCGGGGTAGGCGGCGAGCGCGCGCAGCGAGTCCTCGTGGGTGCGGAAGCTGCTCATCAGCACCAGCGGCACCGGCGCGCCGTGGGTGTGCCGGAGGTGCAGCACCTGCCGCGCGATGACGTCGAGGAAGGTGAGGCCGCGCTTCACCGCCAGCAGCGACTTGGCGCGGGTCATGCCCATCGTCGTGCCGAGCCCGCCGTTCAGCTTCACCACCACCGTGTGTGCCAGCGCCGCGCACCCCGCGTCGCGGAAGGGCGCGAGCGAAGCCGCGTCGGGCAGGTCCTCTTCGGACACGATGTCCCGGCGCGAGATCTTCCCGTAGTCGCCGCTGCGCAGCCGCGCGTACGCGTCGCGAAAGGCCGCGATGGCGACCGCGGGCAGGCCCGCGGCGGCCATCTTCCTCGCGAACGGCTCGAAGCCCGGCGTCGCCGGGACCGTCATCGGACCCGCTCCAGGATCTTGGTGAGGGCGAGGAGAAGCAGCGGGACCGCAGGGCTCATGCCGCCGGGGGTTCTAGCCGCGCCGCGGCGCGCCTTCAACGCGGGCGGCGTGCCGCGGGGGGCCCCTCCCAGCCCGCGGCGCCCGGCCGTCCGGCCCAGTCGTTCGCGCTTGACGCGGCCGTCGGGGCCGCATGACAACCCGGAGATGCGCACCCGCTTCCTGCTCGCGCTCGCCGTCCTCCTCCCCGTCGCGGCCGCGGCCGGCCCGCCGCCGAGCGCCGGCTGCCGCCGCATGGAGGCCCGGCTGGCCAAGCTGGAGGCCCGTGCGGCCGAGGCCGCGCCGCTCGCCAACCCGCGGCTTCTCGCCCGTCTCGCCCGCCACGTCGAGCGCACGCAGGACCGCTGCGTGCGCCTGAACGGGATCCAGGTGATCGGGACGCACAACAGCTACCACCTCGAGGCGCGGCCCGCCCTGATGAGCCTGCTGCTGCAGTTCGAGCCAACGCTGTTCGAGACGCTGCAGTACTCGCACCTCCCCCTCGACCGGCAGCTCTCCGAACAGGGGATCCGCCAGATCGAGCTGGACGTGTTCGCCGACCCGGGCGGCGGCCTGTTCGCGCGGCGGCCGGTCCTGGCGCTGGTCGGCGACCCGCCCGCGTCGGATCGTCCCGAGATGTCCGCCCCGGGGCTCAAGGTGCTGCACGTGCAGGACGTCGACTTCGAGAGCACCTGTCACACCTTCCGCGCCTGCCTCGCCGTGGTGCGGGCGTGGTCCGACGCGCACCCCGGCCACCTGCCGATCATGGTCCTGGTCGAGGCGAAGGACGACCTGATCCCCGATCCCCTCGGGCTCGGCTTCGCCGTCCCCGTGCCGATCGGACCGGCCGCGCTCGACGAGATCGACGCGACCATCCGCGAGGTCTTTCCGCGGCGCCAGCTGCTCACGCCCGACGACGTGCGCGGGCGGCGCGACACGCTGGAGTCCGCCGTCCTGGAGGCGGGCTGGCCGGCGCTGGGCCGCGCCCGCGGCCGCGTGCTCTTCGCGCTCGACAACGGCGGCCGCGTCCGCGACGACTACCGCGGCGGCCGCCGCACGCTCGAGGGCCGGGCGATGTTCGTCAGCGCCGATCCCGGCGAGCCGGATGCCGGCTTCGTCAAGGAAAACGATCCGCTCGGCGACCCGGCGCGCATCCCGGCGCTGGTCGGCGCGGGCTACGTGGTGCGTACCCGGGCCGATGCCGACACGGTGCAGTCGCGCAGCGGCGACGTCACCCAGCGCGACGCCGCGCTGGCGAGCGGCGCGCAGTGGGTGAGCACCGACTACCCCGTGGCCGATCCACGCTTCACGAGCTACCGCGTCGAGCTGCCGAGCGGAGGCGTCGCGCGCTGCAACCCGGTGGCGAGCCCGGCCGTCTGCCGCAGCGGCGCGCTCGAGCCCGGCGTGCCCTGAGCCGCGGGCGCGCCGCGCCAGCGGGCCGCGGCTTGACGCTTCTCGACGGTCGTGGCTTGGCTCGCACCACATGCTCCTCGACCGCTTCCGTCTCGACGGCCGCACGGCCGTCGTCACCGGCGCCGGCCGCGGCATCGGCGCGGGCATCGCCGTCGCGCTCGCCGAGGCGGGCGCCGACGTCGTCTGCGCCGCCCGCACCCCGGAGCAGCTCGAGGAGACCGCGGGCAGGATCCGCGCGCTGGGCCGCCGCGCGCTCACAGTCCCCTGCGACGTCATGGAGCGGACGCAGCTCGACACGCTGGTCGCGCGCACGCTCGAGCGCTTCGGCCGCATCGACGTGCTGGTGAACAACGCCGGCGGCTACCCGCCGATGCCCGCGCTGCACACCAGCGAGCAGGCCTTCGACGAGGCCTTCCGCTTCAACGTCACCACGGCCTTCGTCTTGAGCCGTCTCGTCATCCCGCACATGCGCGACGGCGAGGGCGGCAGCATCGTCAACATCTCGTCGGCGGCGGGCCGGATCGTGCGCGGCGGCTTCGTCGCGTACGGCACGGCGAAGGCGGCGCTGTCGTTCATGAGCCGGCAGCTGGCGGCGGAGTTCGCCCCGAAGGTGCGTGTCAACGCCCTGGCACTCGGGGCGATCGTCACCTCGGCGCTGGCGCCGTTCCTGACCGACGAGATCCGCGGACGCATGGAGGCGCTCACGCCCATGAAGCGCCTCGGCACGGTGGAGGACGCCGCCATCGCAGCCCTCTACCTGGCCTCGCCGGCATCGAGCTGGGTAACCGGCAAGGTGTTCGAGATCGACGGCGGCACCGAATCGACGAACTGGCCGTTCGAGTGAGCGACGCACCGGTGCCCGACCTGCGCGACTTCCCCGAGCTGCCGGCCGAGCAGCGCCGGATCGTCGTCGAGGGGTTCAACGGCAACAACCGCGCCTACCTCGGCGGACACCTCGGCTATCGCTGCGTCGACGTGCGGCGCGGCTGGGCGCGGCTGGAGGTCGAGAGCGCGCAGCACCTGATGAACCCGCACGGGGTGATGCACGGCGGGGTGAGCTTCGGGCTCGCCGACTCGGCGGTCGCGGCCGCGCTCTTCACCCTCTACGGCTTCGGCTTCGCGCTGCTCACGATCGAGATGAAGATCAACTACCTCGAGCCGATCACCACCGGCACGGTGGCGGCGGAGGCGTGGGTGCTGCGCTCGAGCCGGCGCAGCGCGTACGCCGAGGTCGACGTGTGGGCGGGCGGCAAGCTGGCGGCGCGCGCCAGCACCACCTACATGATCAAGCCGATCCCCGGCGCGGCGGCCGTGCCGGTGTGACCGCGGCACGCCGCCGCGGCGGCTTCGGGCCGAGCGCGGCCGCGTGCCGGAAGGCGTGCCCCAGCCACGCGCGCAGCCGCGGCGGGTCGCTGCGCACCGCGCCGGGCACGACGACGTACTCGCGCATCACGCGGCCGGGCGACGGCTCGAACGGCGCCCCGCCCTGCGCGAGCAGCTCCGCTCGACGATCGTCCGGCAGGCGGAGCGCGAGCCGCTCCTCGTGCAGCGCCGCGAACATGCGACCGGCGACGAACGCGCACGGCTGGCCGAACATGCTCCGGCGCTCGACGCGCGGGTCGGCCGGCAGCGCGGCGTCGAAAGCGGCAGCCAGCTCAGGCGAGGGGCGGGCGAAGGCCATCCGGGCCCGCTTCTCGCTCGCAGTCAGCCGATCGCGGTGTCTGGCGGCTCGGGCACGACGACGTTCTCGATCCAGCCGAGCCGCTCGATCTCGACCCGCACCACGTCGCCGGCCTTCAGGTAGAGCTTGCGCGGGCCGCCGACGCCCGCCGGGGTCCCGGTGGCGACGATCAGGCCCGGCTCGAGCGTGAACACGGTCGACAGCGTGGCCACCATGTCCCAGCACGAGAAGATGAACTCGCGCGTGGTCGAGTGCTGGCGCACCTCGCCGTTCACCCAGGTGCGGATCTCGAGCGCGTGCGGGTCGCCCACCTCGTCGGGCGTCGTCAGCCACGGCCCGATCGGCCCGTGCGTGTCGAACGACTTGCCCAGCGTCCAGGTCGGCGCCTTGAACTGCCAGTCGCGCACGCTGACGTCGTCGACCACGAGGTAGCCGGCGATCACTTCGTGCGCGCGCTCCGCCGGCACGTGCCGGCAGCGCCGGCCGATGACGAAGCCGAGCTCGCCCTCGTAGTCGAGCTTGTTCGAGGCGCGCGGCAGGTGGATCGGATCGAAGGGGCCGGTGACGCACGCCGACTGCTTGTTGAAGAACAGCGGGAACGTCGGGCGCTCGAGCTTCGCCTCGGCGATGTGGTCGGCGTAGTTGAGGCCGATGGCAAGGAACTCGGGCGGCCGGCGGATTGGCGCCTCGAGGCGCACGTCGGCGAGGGGGACGCGGTGGCCCGGCGCCGCGGCCGCGGCGCGTGCCGCCTCCATCGCCCCGGCGCCTGCGGCAAGGAAGTGCAGCATGTCGAGCGGCAGCTCGGGGGCGGCGGCCGCGAGGTCGACGATCTCGTCGCGCAGGACGACGCCGAGGCGGGTCGTGCCGCCGTGGGTGAAGGTCGCGAGCTTCATGCCGGGGCTCCCTCGATGCGGCGGAGCGCGGCCAGCGCCTCCGCCACGTGCTGCGTCGCCTGCATCTGCGAGTTGAACACGTGCCGGACGACGCCGGCGCGGTCGATGACGTAGGTCACGCGCCCGGGCAGCAGGCCCAGCGTCGCCGGCACCTTGTAGGCCTTGCGCACCTTGCCGCCGTGGTCGGCCAGCAACGTGAAGGGCAGCCGGTACTTCTCGGCGAAGCGCCGGTGCGAGGCTTCGTCGTCCGAGCTCACGCCGATGACCTCGGCGCCGGCCGCCACGAAGTCCTCGAAGCCGTCGCGGAAGGTGCAGGCCTCCTTGGTGCATCCCGGCGTGTCGTCCTTGGGGTAGAAGTACAGCACGACCGGCTTCCTGCCGCGGAACTCGCTGAGCCGCACCATGCGGCCGCCAGCGTCGGGCAGCGCGAAGTCGGGGGCTTCCTCGCCCACCTGCACGCCGCCGGCGCCGCCGCCGAGAAGATCCAGGAGTCCCATGCCTCAGCCCTCCACGCGCACGCCGCGCCAGAACGCGATCCAGCCGGCGATGTGCGCGGCGGCCGCCTTCGGCGCGGGGTAGACCCAGGCCGCATCGCGGTTCACCTGCCCGTCGACGACGACGTCGTAGTAGCTCGCCTCGCCCTTCCAGCCGCAGGTCGTGTGCGTCGTGCTGTCCCGCAGGTGGTCGCGCCGGACGGCGTCGGGTGGAAAGTAGTGGTTCCCCTCGACGACCTGACAGCGGTCGCTCTCGGCCAGGACGACCCCGCTCCACACGGCACGCGCCATGGGCGCCCTCTTCGCCCACGGGGCGGGCCTTGGCAACAGCGCGCGCCGGCATGCCCCCTGCGCACGGCCGGCGGCACGGCTCAGCCCGGGGGCGCCGGCACCGACGCGAGCGCGTCCACCAGCGGCCGCAGCACGCCGTCGTCGGCGCCCGGCACGGCGGCATCCAGACGCAGCTGCGCCGCCAGCGCTTCGGCCGGAACCTGCACGGGTGCGGCGGCGGCCAGCGCCGTCGCCAGGGTCTCGTCCACGCGGTCGATGGCGGCGCGCCAGGTCGACAGCGGCACGACGGGGCCGGCTCCTGCCGCCTCGGGCGGTGCCGCCGCCTGCACCGCCTTCGCGGCCGTGATCTCGGCGCGGGCCAGGGCCCGCACGGCCTGCGGCGCCCGTTCGATCACGTTCTCCTCCCGCGCGGCATCCTCGAGCGGCAGGCCGGCGGCGCGCTTGGCGGCGCCGATGCCGGGCATGAGCAGCAGGCGTCTCCCCAGGAGGTCGACGGCCCAGCTCGCGGACGCATCCAGCGGGGGCCCCGCATCCGTCCCGAGGTGGCGAGCGCGCAGCGCCGGCAGGACGCCGTCACGCTCGCGCGCCAGCAGCCACGCATCGAGGTCGGCCTGCAGCGCGCCGCTCGCCGGGGCGAGCCAGTACGCCTTGCGGTCGTGCGCCAGCGTCTCGACGACGACGAGCTGCCCCGAGGAGAGCGGCGCCGCCGCCTCGAGCGCATCGGTGACGGCGCCGTCGGCCTCGCCGCCGAGCACGCGCGCGAGGAGCGCGCGGTTGTCGTCGACCGGCATCAGGGTCACGCCGGGCAGCCGCTCGGCCGCGAGCCGCTGGAGATGGCCGCCGCGGTTGACGGCGACGGTGCGCGGCCGCGGGGCCCCGGGCCTGGCGACCAGGACGGCGCGCGTGCGGGCGACGGCCGCGGTGAAGCGCCCGCTCAGGAGACGGTCGGCGCGCACGGTCACGCCGCTCATCGCCACGTCGAAGTCGCCACGCACCAGGGCCGGCTCGAGGTCGGGCCAGCGAAATGGCACGAAGACCACCGCGCGGTTCCGGTCGCGCGCGTATGCTCGGGCGACCTCGACGTCGAAGCCGTGCCACGAGCCGTCCGCCGCGCGTTCGGAGAACGGGGGATAGTCGCCGCTCGTGCCGACCCGCAGCGGCGACGTCCCGCAGGCAGCGGCGACGAGGGCAGCGGCGACGAGGAGGGCGGAGATCGCGGCGTGCGGGCGCATGCGTGCCGGCCGCGGCGTAGCACCCGCGGCAGGCAGGCGCGAGTGGGGCGGCGCAGGAGACGATGGCCCGTAGTGTACAGGCCCGCTTCACCACATGAAGAGTACGGTGTATGGTGGATGAGTGGAGCGCATCGTCATCGCCAAAGTCACCGGGAGCGGTCAGGTGTCCCTGCCGGCAGCCGTTCGACGGCGCTGGGGCGTCTCGCAGGTTTTCCTCGCCGACGAAGGCGACCGCGTCGTGGTCCGCCCGCTGCCCGAGCACCCGATCAAGGCGGCGTGCGGCTCGCTGGCCCGCCACGGCGGACCGACCGAACGCGTTCGCTCCGAGGAGCGTCGTGTGGCCGAGCGGGCCGAGCGCCGGCGGCTCGGCACGTGAAGTCCGTTCTCGACGCCTACGCGCTCGTCGCGGCGCTCGTGGGCGAGCCGGCGCGTGTGCTGCTCGAGCCACTGCTCGCCACGGCGATCCTCGGCGCCCCCAACCTGGCCGAGGTGGTCGACGTGTGCGTGCGGCGGCACGGCAACGCCATCGACGACGTCCGGGAGCGAGTCCGCTGGCTGCGAGCCGGGGGGCTCGTCGTCGCTGCGGCGGACGAGGCCCTGGCGACGGCGGCGGGCACCCTGCGCGCGAGGCGCTACCGGGCGCGTGCCGCCGAGGTGAGTCTCGGCGACTGCTTCGCCGCCGAGCTCGCGAGGGCACGCGAGCTGCCGCTCGCCACCGCCGATCCTGCCCTGGCGCAAGTGGCCTGGGCCGAGGGCATCGAGGTGCTGACGCTCCCCGACTCGCGCGGGCGGCGGCCGTCACGCCGCTGACGCCCCGGCGCCCGGGTCAGCCGCGGCGGAGTCGCGCGGCCACCTCGGGCTCGACGCTGCGGAGGTGGAGATCGCGCTGCGGGAACGGGATCGTGATCCCCGCCGCCGCCAGGGCGTCGTGGATCGAGAGCACGAGCTGGCTGCGGATCGCCGCCCAGTCGTCGAACCGGTCGGTCCAGGCCCGCAGCTCGAAATCGAGGCTGCTCTCGCCGAAGCCGAGAAAGAGCGTCATGGGTGCGGGGTCGGCCAGCACCCCCTGCTGGGCGAGCGCCTTCTCGCGCAGGATCCCGAGCACCTGCTGCGGGCTCGACCCGTACGCCACCCCGACGGGGATCTCGATCCGCCGCAGCATGTCGCTCAGCGTCCAGTTCGTGACCTGCTGCGTGACGAGATCGGCGTTCGGGACGATCACCTCGGCGCCTCCCCAGGTGCGCACGGTGCTCGAGCGCATGCCGATCCGGTGGACGCTCCCCGCGACGCCCGCGAGCTCGATGGTGTCGCCGAGGCGCACCGGCCGCTCGAAGAGGAGGATCAGCCCCGAGACGAAGTTGTTGACGACCTGCTGCAGGCCGAAGCCGATGCCGATGCCGAGCGCGCCGGCCAGAACGAAGATGCGGTCGAGGGAGACACCCGCCGAGGCGAGCGCGACGAGGAAGCCGACGGTCACGACCGCGTAGTGCACGAGCCGCGACAGCGTGTCGGGGAGCCCCCGCTGGAGCGCCATGCGCGGGAAGACCTCGTCGCGCAGCAGCGTCCGCAGGAGCCGCGAGATCGCGATCGCGAGGGCGACGGTGATCGCGAACGCCACCACGTCGCCCAGCGAGACCGCGATCGCGCCGCGGGTGTAGGAGGCCGCGAAGGCCGCCTCGAGCGCCTCCCGGGCCGGCCGCAGCAGGCCGAGCCGTCCGGTCACCGCCACCGTCCAGGCGAAGAAGCCGCCCCAGGCGAAGGCGCGCGCCAGGCCGGCCTGCAGGCTCGCGCGGTTGCGCTGCACGACGTGCAGGAGCCGGAGCGGCCGCATGCGCAGCAGGCCCACGAGCAGCGCGTCGGCGACGCGGACGAGCACGAGGATCAGCGCGGCCAGATTGAAGCACTGGATGAGCCCGATCTGCGCGAGCTGCGCGAAGCGGAGGTGCCCCGAGACGGTGGTCGCGAGCGCGACCAGCGCGATGGCGAGTGCCGGCGGCCCGAGGACGCGGAGGATCGCCGCCCAGCGCGCCGGCCGGGCCGTCGGGTCGCGGAAGGCGCGACGCGTCCCGATCGCGATCGCCACGGCGGCTACCGCGAGCTCGGCGACGAGGAGCCAGCGCTCGAGCGCCGGCACCTCGAAGCAGAAGCTGCGGGCGCGGTCCAGAACGAAGGCGCTCGCGAGCACCCATGGGGAGAACCGCAGCGTCTCGGGCAGGAGCGGCCGGATGACGCGCAGGATGGACACCGTGGCCAGGACTGCGACCGCGGAGCGCACCAGGCGGGCCTCCGCCCACCACTGATCCGACGCGAGCCACAGGGTCAGGAGGAACGCCACCGAGTATGGCGTCTCGAGCGGCAGCGTCGCTGCCGCGACCGTCGGGTCCTCGGCGCGCCAGCTCCGCGCCTGCCGGCGCAGGCGGGCCAGCAGCACGGCGAGGAGGAGGAAGAGCGCCAGCCACCGCCCGCGGCCGGCTCCGAGGTCGCGCGCGAGATCGCGCTGCTTGGGAAGGTCGAAGAGCGCCGCCGCCCGGATGCGCGACCACACCTGCGGCCACGGCTCGATCTCGCCCGTGAGGGCGAGCAGCGGCTCGCCCGTGCGCTCGAAGAGCCCACCGACCGAGCGCCGGCGGGCGGCGTCGATGTGCGCCATCAGCTGGTCGATGCGCTCGAGCTCGCTCCCGACGCGCTCCTGCATCACCAGGATCAGGTCCCGGCGCTCCCCCACCCGGGTCCGCGTCGCCGCGACCTGCGACAGCACCGTGTCGATCCGCCGCAGGATCTCGGCCGGCACGTCGAGCGCCTCGGCCTCCGCACGCGTCGCCTCCCAGACGGTGCGCGCCTGGTCGAGCCGCCCCACGGCGCTCTCGATCGCCGTCGCGTCCTGCGTGAGCGTCCTGGCCCACTGCGCAAACCCGCTCCGGATCGGGACCCAGGGCGCCGCCAGGTCGTCGAGCACGGGCGCCGGGAGCTCGCGCTCGAGCATCGCCGCCGCCTCCCGGCGGAGCGCGTCCCCGCGCCTGCGCTCCGCGGGATACGTGGCCTCGAGCTCGAGCACCGCCACCGTCCTGGCGAGCTCGCGCTCGACCGCGCGCAGCTCGGCGGTCGCGCCCTCGGCCCGCTCGACGATCTCCGGCACCGCGATCGCCGGAGACGGCAGGGTGGTGGTCGTGGGGGGCGGCGCCAGCTCCTGCGCCCGCACCGCGCCGGTGACCACCAGGGCGGCGCCGAGCGCCGCGAGCATGAGACACCGTCGGCCCCCCATCGCGTGGCGCTCGTGTAGCAGAATGCGTGGCCGGATGCCGAGGCGAGCGGCCGCGGCGCGCGGCCGCTGCCCGGTTACCACGGCGTGCTGGCGCCGCGTGCCGCGTGGCGGACCGCGGTGGTGGCGTATGGGCGAACGGAGGCTGACGCGCCCGCAGGGGCGCTCGCGGGTCCCGGCGCGACGCTGGGGACGCCCGTGGCGCCCGCGCCGCTGGGGCCGGCGGTGGCGGCAGGAGCGCCGGCCGTCGTGGGCGGCGCAACCGCGCGGCCGGCGCCGGCGCAACCCCTGCCCGGGGACGATCGGGGCCGGTGCGAGCCGGACGACCGGGACGCCGGCGCGGGCGAAGCGGCCCCGACGGCGTCGGCATGGCGGTGGGCCGACCTGCTCCGGCGGGTGTTCGCCTTGGACGTGTTGGCCTGTCCCCGCTGTGGGGGGCGCATGCGCGTGCTGGCGACCATCGACGACCCGGCGGTGATCCGCAAGATCCTCGCGCACCTCGCCCTGCCGGTGGACGAGCCGCCGCTCGTGCCGGCGCCGCCCGACTGGCCCGGCGGCTGACGCGGCGGACGGCGGGGCGTCCCGCGGCCGGGGCCGGGTGCGGGCGCCCTTGACGGTGCCGTCCCTACGGAAGTAGTTGAAACAGAGAAGGAAGCACTGGAGAGGGGACGG
>Ga0209253_10006016_pt1 | contig 10504 bp, 6 predicted proteins | sample FrelakmetBRP12BR_FD_187145 | JGI IMG/M metagenome (GOLD analysis project Ga0209253, IMG submission 187145) | Freshwater lake sediment microbial communities from the University of Notre Dame, USA, for methane emissions studies - BRP12 BR (SPAdes)... | ecosystem: Environmental > Aquatic >... | reverse complement strand
GTTCGCCGAAAACGTCGTCAGCGTCCGCCTCGTCCTTCCGAGCGGCGAGGTCCGTGAGCTGAAAGGCCCGGACCTCGACCTCGTTTCCGACGCCGAGGGAACGACCGGCTTTATCAGTCAGGTAACCCTGCGCGTGGTGAAGAAAACGGACCTCGGCCTGACGGCGATCGCCTGCCCCGACGCCCACAAGCTGACCACGGTTTTCCAGGAATTCATCGGCCGCAAGCTCCCGATCTGGTCGCTCGTCTTCATCAACCCGCGCATGGCGGAGATGAAGAACCGGGCCCCGGTCCGGATGCACCTCGGCCATCCCGCCGAGCACAAAGTCATCCTGCCGGCCGCCTACATCGCCGTCTTGGCTTACCGCGCGTCCGACCGGGACGGGATCGTTCCGGTTCTCTCCGAAATTCTCCACGATTGCCAGGGAGAGGTCCTCAGCCAGGCCATCGCCGAGCACGAGTGGGAGAACCGCTTCAAGCTCATGATCGTCAAGCGGCTCGGGCCATCTCTCGTCCCGGTCGAAATCGTCGTCCCGCTCGAAAGCCTCGGCGCGGTTATGGAGGAGATCGAGCAGAAGATCAACCTGCCCGTTGTCAAGGAGGGTGTCATCGTCAGGAAGGGGCGCGACGGGAAACCCGAGGCTGTTATCCTGGGCTTCATCCCCAGCGACCAGCGCAAGTTCAGCTACAACTTCGTCTTCGGCCTGGTCCTCTCGATCATCAAAATCGCCGAGAAGCACGGCGGCCGGCCCTACTCGACCGGGCTCTATTTCGTCCGCAAGGCCAAGGCGGTCCTGGGCGCGGACCGGGTGCTACGCCTCAAGGCCTACAAGAAAGAAGTCGACCGGAAAGGCATCCTCAACCCGGGGAAAGTCATCTCGGCCAACATGGTCAGCCGGGTTTTGGGTGTGGCCAAGGTCTTCGAACCGGTCGTTCGTCCCTTTGGGAATGCCACGCTCATCCAGGTCGGCGAGCGCTTTGACGGCTCGAAGCGGGGTATCCCCGGGGATGTCGCCTGGTATGCCTATGCCTGTTCCCAGTGCGGCTACTGCATCGACGAGTGCGACCAGTTTTACGGCCGCGGCTGGGAAAGCCAGTCGCCGCGCGGCAAATGGTACTGGCTGCGCGAGTACCTGGAGGGACGGGTGGACTGGGACCAGAAGATGGTCGACACGATCCTGGTCTGCACGACCTGCGAGCTCTGCAACCACCGCTGCTCGGCCGCCCTGCCCATAGAGCCGAGCTGGATGAAGCTCCGCGGCAAGCTCATCCACGAGGACAAGAAGATGACCTTCCCGCCCTTCGAGATGATGGCCGCGGCCACGGTCGCCGAAGGAAATATCTGGGCGGGATACAGGAAAAACCGCACCCAATGGCTTCCCGAGGAAATGAAGGCCAAGCACGGCCCCGGCACCAAGGCAAAAGTCGCCTATTTCGCTGGCTGCACGGTCTCCTATGTCGAGAACGACATCGGCCAGGCGGCGGTGACTCTCCTGGATGCCGCCGGCGTCGACTTCACCACCCTGGGCAACGTCGAGAACTGCTGCGGGACGCCGATGCTCGTCGCCGGAAAGTGGGATGTCTTTGCCGAGACCTTGAAAAAGAATGTCGCCGCCGTCAAGGCCGCGGGCGCGGACACCGTCGTCTCAAGCTGCCCCGCCTGCGACATGATGTGGCGTAATGTCTATCCCGAATGGGCCGCCAAGCTCGGGGTCGAGTTCGGCCTCACGGCCAGGCACTACAGCGAGCTCGTCGCCGAGAAGATCAAAGCCGGAGAATTCCGCTTCCCCGGAGCGATCAACAAGAAAGTGACCTGGCACGACTCCTGCCATATCGGCCGGGTCTCGGGTGTCTACGAGCCGCCCCGCGACGTCATCAAGGCGATCCCCGGCGTGGAGTTCGTCGAGATGAGCCACCACCACGACAAGGCCCACTGCTGCGGGAGCGTCCTGACGCTGATCAAGGAGCCGCTCGTCGCCCACGACATCGGCGAGATGCGGCTTGGGGAGGCTACGGCCGTGGGCGCAGGGACCGTGCTGGCTCTCTGCCCCTGCTGCGAGTTCCAGCTCCGTGTGAGCAAAGAAAAAAAGAACACGCCCGTCGAGATCCGCGATCTGGCCTCCTTCGCCTGCGAATCGCTGGGCAAGAAATTCGCCGACCCCAGCCCGGAAGTGTCGCGGCAGTGGAAAGTCTTCGAGGGCATGATCGCCCTCATGACCCCGCAGGGTTTTGCCGACCTGATGAACACGATGTGGCCGGAGATGCTCAAGGCCATGCCGCTCGGGATGGGCGGGATGATGAAGGGCATAGGCAAGCTCGGTCCGGTCGGCGGCTTCCTGTTCGCCCTGATGAAGCCGGTTTTCCCGCTGCTTTTTCCCAAGCTCCTGCCGGGGATGATGCCCAAGGTCATGCCGACCATGCTCGAGAGGGTGGCCGCGATCGTCCCGATGCCCGATTACATGGCCGAGCAGATGCCCGAGCTGATGCCCAAAGTGATGGACAACCTGATGCCTCATATGCTGCCCGATGTGGTGCCGCTGGCCGTCCCCAAGATGATCGCCCACCTCCGCGGCCGGGCCTGATTGACGCTTTTTCCCGGGATTCTGCCTGGATTCTCCCGACTTCAAGTATTCAGACGGCGGGATAGCGGAGAAGTACTCTTCGGGAGCCGACACCTATCCCGAGATCACCCAGGCCGCCCTCCTGGAAATGCACCGCCAGGTGGGAGTCGCTAAACCCGCGTCAGATGGGCTCATGTGTAGATGCCACGGGACGCAAAACCCTATTTTTTCTTAGGGGCGGTGCGGATCTCAATCTTCCAGGCTCCCTTGTCTTCCGGGAAGCGGCCTTCATAGGGTAGCGTCACTGAAAATCGCTTTCCCTGGATGAGGTCCCGGAAGGGAACTTCGAAGAAAATCTTAGGGTCGGGGAGACTTTCCGCTCCGAGTTCCGACCCCCACCGGATTGGCGTTTGCTCCCATTCGGTCCAGAAGTTCAGCCGAACCTTCTCCGGAGCTGTCCGGGAAGGAACGGCCGTCTCGTCCTCCGGCATGGGCTCTGATTCGATCGCCAGTCCCGCAGCAAACTCCTTTGGCCTCGCGCTGAGGAAGCGGGGTGTAATGCGTTCCTCGCCCCGCTGGGCATCATTCAGCACCAATTTGGAGAAGACCCCCTTTCCCTTGCCGGTGTTGACCTGGCAGCGGCCCAACAATGGGTCTTCGTCCGGGTCAAATTCGAACGTGACCGACGGGAAGACGACCTGGAAAGAAATCGCGGCCAGGCTCTGCCGGCCGTCGGGGATAAAGGGCGAGGTCATGTCCAGCCAGACCTCAAACGTGTAGCTGGGCGACATCTTCACCGCTTTCTTCCGTTCTTTTGCGGCCGGGCGGGGGACCCCTTTCCGGGTCATGACACCCTTTGAGTAGCAGGCCATTCCCTTCCCCGGTGGAGCCAGGTCGAAGGTTTGTTCGAAGCTCATCTCATCCAGTATTCGATAGGTCAGCCTTGCTTTGAAGCCCGGCGGAATGTTCTCGATGGCCTCGCTGAGGAAGACGAAGGTCCGGCCGTCCGCGTCCGGTCCGGTGCAGACGTACTGATTGACGAATCCCTCGACATGGAACTGCCGGAGCACATAAGCTTTTCGCAACCGGTCGTAGCTGATGAACCCCCAGTCCTCGTGGACTTCCCCTTTTGGGTTTTTCTCCTGGGGGTCGAACCGGGCCTCGTTTTTGATTTGCAGGAACTTTCCACCGAGGATGAACCCCCATTCCTGCCGGCCCTGAGAAATCCCGGGTTCTCCTTCGCCGCGGCCCTCCCATTGCCCGACAAAGAACCTAAACGGCTGCCAGACGTCCTGGGGACTTTCCGGCTGTCGCGTCCCCAGGGAAAAAACAACAGCAAAAAGCGCCAACGAAAGAGAGATCATCTTTCTTGCCTCTTTAACATCCCGGCCCCCGGCCATTTTTTCCTCTTTACGGGAACTATCGGGTTCGGTCGACATCCATTATATCTTATCAACGCTTCTCTGTCGCCGAGACTCTGCGGGGCGGAAGATCCTTCTCAGAGGACTCGAGAAGACGTATAATGAACGGACCCGGATTGTCGAAGAACGTTCCAGGACGGAGGAGACAAGCGATGAGAACGTGGCTTTTGATTTATGCCTTGTTTGGATTCGGGCTCGCTGTTACCGCCGCTGAGACCAAACCGCTTGAGGTCGTCCCCTATGTCGACCTGGGCCGCTATACCGGGATCTGGTACGAGATCGCCGCTATCCCCCAGCGCTTCCAGAAAGACTGCGTCGGGTCCACCGCCACCTACAACCTGCGCGACGACGGGGCGATCGCCGTCCTGAACAAGTGCCGGAAAAAGACTCTGGACGGCGAACTGAAAGAGGCCAGCGCCAAGGCCTGGGTTGTCGACAAAAAGACCAACGCCAAGCTCAAGGTGCAGTTCTTCTGGCCGTTCAAGGCCGACTATTGGATCATCGAACTCGACGCCGACTATCAGTATGCGGTGGTGGGGCACCCGGGGAGACAATACCTCTGGATCCTCAGCCGGACTCCCCGGATGGACGAGTCACTCTACGAGGACCTGCTGCAGCGGATCGCCAATAAGGGGTACGATCCTTCCCTGATCAAGAAGACCCTGCAGCCGTCTGAGTAGCAGTCCGAAAAAAAAGGACGGCTCCCGGAGGAGAGCCGTCCCTGGATTTGCCGCGCAGGTTGGCCTATTTGGCCTTGCGGATGTAGATGTTCCCGTCGTAAGTCGTGAGTTGAATCTCTGCGCCGCCGCCGTTGATCAGGCCCAAGGTCACTTTTTCGAAGGCGACCCTATAGCCTCCGCCTTCCTTGCGCTCATCCTCTTCTTTCTTCTGCTGGCTCGGCGTCAGCTGGACATCGAAATCGGTGAAGATCTGTCCTTCATCGGTCTTCATCTTCAGGCTGGCCTTGACAGCGGAGGGCAGCGTGATGTCGATGTCGCCATCCATGGAGCTGAATGACATCGGCTTCCCCGGGGTGACTTTTCCAAATACGGCTTTGATTTCGCCGTCCGAGGAATCCGCCACTACCGGCCCGGAGACGTCGGTCAGGACGATGGGGCCGTCGCCGGTGTCCACCTCGATCTCGCCGCTCACACCCTCCACGGTCACTCCTCTTTCGTCATCCCGGCAGGAAAGCCGGAGCGAGGTGGAAAAAGGAACCTGGATGAGCAGGTCCACAGCCCTCTTCCCCTCCTCGACATTCACCTGAATGACATTCTCCTCTTCTTCGACGCTGAGGCCCATGCTCTCGACTTCGAGCATCTTCATGCCCTTGGCCTTTTCGGCCTGGGCCTTCTTCCGGGCCAGCTCTTCCTGGTCGACCTCTTCCTCAGCGTCCGGCAGGGCCTCCTGCTCCTCCAGTTCTTCTCTGGTCAGGATCCTCTCTCTCCAGCGGGCATCGATGATGACGTCTTTGCCCTCATAACCCCGGACGGTGATGCTCCCCTCACTGATGTCCACTTCCACGGTGCCCGGCTTGGCCGGGTTGGAAAAGCTGACCACGGCGTGATCGGCCTGGCTTTCTTGAGCATTGTCCGCGAGTCCTGCGGCCCACAGAAGGATCATGATCCCCGCGAGCCTGATGATCGTCTTCATTTTCTCCTCCTTTGGATCATTTTATTGGCTTGTCAGCTGAGCTGGACGAGTCCCAGCTCAGCCCGTTTTTTCACTTTCGGATTCAGGTTTTCATCCCGGATCAGCCGCTCGAGAGCCTCGGCCGCGCGTCTCTCCCGGATCTCGACCAGGAGGTTGATGAGCGATATCTGGACAAGGGGCGACCTCTGCCCGGCGAGAGAGTCGATGAGGCCCTCTTTGACCTCCGGATGATCGTAGAAGAGATAAAGGGCGTCAACGGCGGCCAGCCGGACACTGACATTGGGGTCGTTGTTGAGAGTCTCGACCAGGGCTTGGATGATCTCATCACCCGGCCGGTCGATCCGGGCGCTCCAGCTCACCCCCATGAGTCTCTCGCTGGGTGAAGCCTGCTTGAGGAGCGAAACGGCGACGATCCGGCGCATGTCATCGACTTCGCCTTTGAGGCCGGCCACTTCCGTCCGCGCGGCCGAACGAGGGCGGACGCTCAGAAGATAACCGCTTCCCAGGCCGGCGGCGATCAGAACAAAAGAGAGAGCAAGCTGGTAGGCCGGCTTTCTGGGCATGAGCCGTCCGAGCCAGTCGGATAGGGTTTGTCCCAACCCTCGCCTTTCCTGGTTCTTAGCCAGGCCTTCCATGTAGGCCTGGAGCATCTCGTAAAAACGGCTCCGGAGAGCGCTGCCGGGCTGCTCCTTGGGAAGGACTCCCAGCTTCGTCCAGATAGCGCTCAGGCCCTCCAGTTCCTCCCGGCAGGCGGCGCAGTCGGCCAGATGGCCGCGCGCTTCCCCCAGGGATTTTTCGTCCAACTCTCTGGCCAGATAGTCGGCGGATTTTTCTCTGAGCTCGTCGCAATTCATGGGGAAGTCCCTCCCTGGAGCTCGAAATAGATTTTTCCGAGCTCCTTGATGGCCCGGTGGATCGTCGACTTGATCGAGCCGATGTCGCAGCCGAGCAATTCGGCGATCTCCCGGTATTTCATATCCTGGAACCGGCTGAGAAGAAGGACCTCCCGCTTCCGGAGGGGAAGCCGGTCGAGGGCCTTCTTGAGCAGAGCGGCGTCGAACTCAGCGCTCAGACGATTGATAGCGGGCGGCTCGGCGCCGGCCGGCTCCTCGAACTGCTCGTCGAGCGGCACTTCCTGCTTCAGCTTCCGCAGATGATCGACGTGCACATGGCGGGCGATCTGGTACATCCAGAGCGTGAACTTGCTCTGGCCCTGGTAGGTATCCCGGTACTTGAGGATGCGGAAGAAGACGTCCTGGACCAGGTCCTCGCTGGCGCTCCGGTTTCCGGTCAGTCTCAGGAAAAAATTGAAGAGCATGACATGATGCCTTTCGAAGAGGATGGCCAGGCGTTCGACTTTTCCGTCCCTCACCTCTTCCATCAGCCGGTTGTCAGATGTCGAGTCCACGGTTCTCCTTGGTCACTCGGGCTCATCCATATAGACTTGGGTTCCAGGGAAAGGTTACACCAAAATAGGGATTTTTTTTAGATTTTTCCGGCAGTTTTAGAACCAATAGGGAAAGCTGTTGTTGCCGTTCGAGGCGAAAATTCTGCTGACTTCTCCGCTTTGGAGGTTGAGGGTGTAAAGCTGATATCCTGTCTTCTTCTGGCTCTTCGGACTCGACGAAAAGACGATCATATCCCCCTTCGGAGAAAAACAGGGGTAATAATCGTAAAAATCGGCGCGGTCCTTGGTCAGATTGGTCTTTTGGCTGCCGTCGGAATTCATCAGGTAAATATCTCCCAGACCATCGTCCTCAAAGCAGACATAGGCGACCTTCCTGCCGTCAGGAGATATCTTAGGCCGGCAGCTTCCCGATTCGGTCAAATCCGTGTATTTCCTGTCCGGAACGCTGTATTTGGCCACAAGCCAGCCCATCAGAGCCTTGGCCGTGAAAAATATTTCTTCTCCGCGCCGATTCTCAAAAGGCACGATCGTGGTTTTGTAGGGAGCGTCGGGAAACAGCCGGGCCGAACGGCCGGAACCGAGGTCCAATTTCATCGTCTGCCAGGAGTTCCTTCCGGTTTTGAGGTCATAATAAATGAACCTGTCGTCTGCGCTCCACGAAGGGGACACCTCATCGCGGGAATCAGCGGTCAGCTTTTTGACCTCCCGGGTTTTGAGGTTCATGATGTAGACATCGAAGTTGCCGCTTCTATCCGACGTGAAAACGATAGATTCACCCTTCGAATCGGGAACCGCCCACTCATCCGTGCCCGGATCATCGGTCAGCTTCGTCAACAGATTCCGGGTCAGGAGGTAGATCTCCGCGTTGCCTTCGAAATTCGAAGAAAAGACGACTCTGGAATCGTGGTCGAACTTGGCGATATATCCCGAGAAACACAGGCTTGAGGTCCAGGCCAGCAGAAGACCCGTCAATAACAAATTCCTGAACATCGTTAAAACTCATTTATCATTATAGCGGACGAGACAGATATTTCAACGACGCGCTGTCTCCGGCTTGACCAAGCCTTTCCCGGCGAGATCTGTTCTGCCCGGTCCATTTGACGCCCTCCAAGGGGGAACGGTATAATGGCCTGCCTCTTCGAGGAGGAACGGGTGAACCGCTGGAAATTGCTGTTTACGATCTTCGCCGTCACGTTCTCCACTATGCTCGTTGAAGTCCTGCTGACCCGCGTCTTCTCCGTGATCTACTTCGGGCAATTTGCCTTCCTGATCATTTCCCTGGCGCTTTTCGGATACGGGCTGAGCGGCGTTTATCTGGCCGTGCGCAGAGTGACAAAGCAGGCCAACCAGGCGGCCCGCCTGGCCCGCTTTCTTCTTGGCTTCACGATATCCCTTCCCCTGGCCTATAAAATCACCCTGGTTTTGAGCATCGATTTCCTCCGACTGTTCAACCCGTTCAGCAATTTCCTTTATCTTATCCTCAATTTCCTGGTGCTGCTCGTCCCCTTTTTTTTCGGCGGCGTCGTCCTGGCCCTGATATTCTCCAATTTCTCTGAACAGATCGGCCGCCTCTATTTCGTTGATTTAACCGGGGCGAGCCTCGGCTCCCTGGCGATCATTCCGCTGATTCCCCGGCTGGGACCGACCCGCATTTTGACTCTTCTTTTCCTGATCCTGGCGCTGGCCTGGTTTTTCCTGGCCGGAGGCCGCCGCACCTCCAGGTTCCTCGGTTTCTCCGCCATGATTGTTTCTTTCGTTATCATGTTCCGCTATGAGCAAAAAATCTTTCCCATCGTTCCCAAGCTTGTCGAAGTGAAGAGGCACTACAATGCCCAGCTGACAGAGGGCCGCATCGAGTACAGCCGTTGGAGCACGATCGATAAGATCGACGTGGCCCCGTGGAGGCCGCGTCGGAAGGTCATCTGGATCAACGGCGGCACGATGCAGTCTTTCATCCATAAATTTGACGGCGACCTCTCCTCTCTAAAAAAGATAGAATGGAACCCGGCCTCGCTGCCCTACCAGGTGGCCCGGCCCGGCTCGGCCGTCATCATCGGGTCGGCCGGCGGATATGAAGTCCTCTGCGCCCTGTCCCACGGGTTCAAAATGATCGTGGCCATCGAGATGGACCCGGTCATCTGCGATCTGCTCAAGAAGGAGTATGCCGACTTTACAGGAAATATGTTCCACCTGCCCCAGGTGACCCTGCTTGCCGATGAGGGCCGGAGCGCTCTCAAGCGCATGAACCGCAAGTTTGACGTCATCCAAATGGTCAACTCCCACAACGCCGACTCGCTGCTTTCCGGCGCCCTCAGCATTTCGGAGACCTATATCTATACCGTGGAGAGCTTCAAGGACTACTGGGATCACCTGCAGCCCGGAGGGCTGATTTATATCCTCCATTGGAGTGGCGAGCGGCTTTTCGCGACGGCTCTGCAGGCCTTGAAGGAAATGGGCGTCGAGCGGCCGGAGGACAAGTTTTTTATCGTCCAGTATGAACGCGGGTTCAATCATTTTTACCTGAAAAAAGGCGACTTCACCTCCGCTGACTATGAGATCCTCAAAGGTTCTGTCGGGAAAAACGGCCGGGTTGTCTACTCTCCCGACGGAAGGGAGGACAACCTTTACTACCGCATGATGGAGGACCTGGAAAATACCACGCGGGGCTCGTCCGTCAACATCGCGCCGGTCTATGACAATTCGCCCTATTTCAACCAGCCGAACCGAATCGGCCAATTCCGTTTTCGCAATATCCAGATACAGGGGATGGGAGAGACCATCGTTCAATCCGCTTTGGTCTACTCCAATTCCATATACCTGTCCATTCTCGGCCTGTCTTTTCTCTTTTCTTTCTTTCTCATCTTTCTGCCTTTGAGGGGAAAATCGCTGAGGCCGGGTCAGAAGTCCCTGGTTTCCTATTTCTTTTTCATCGGCCTGGCCTTCATCATGGTTGAAATCATCTTCATCAAGATCTTTCAATTGTTCCTGGGCAGCCCGGCCATCTCCATTTCAATCATCATCTTTTCGCTCCTGGTTTCGTCCGGTGTCGGCAGCCTGTTTTCGAAGCGTTTCAGCCGGCTGCTGGGGACGCGCCTGGCCACGGTTTTTTCCCTGATTCTGGCGGCCCTGCTCACGGCCTACGGGTTCGGCCTTTTTTGGCTGCTCGATCGTTTTATCTTTTTGCCGTTTCCCCTGCGGGTGGCTTCGTCCTTTGTCCTCATTTCGCTGGCCGGGCTCTTCATGGGCGCATTTTTTCCGGAGGGAATACGCCGGCTGGGAGAGGCGGACAAGGCCATGATCGGCTGGGCTTGGGGAGCCAATTCATTCGCCACGGTTCTGGGATCAATCCTGGCCGTGATCGTCTCGATCAACTGGAATTTCACTCTCGTCCTTGCCCTGGCGGGGATCGCTTATCTGGCGGCGGGATTCTGCAGTTTGGTCGCAGCGCGGGCAAAGGCGGCC
>Ga0209253_10006015_pt1 | contig 10505 bp, 7 predicted proteins | sample FrelakmetBRP12BR_FD_187145 | JGI IMG/M metagenome (GOLD analysis project Ga0209253, IMG submission 187145) | Freshwater lake sediment microbial communities from the University of Notre Dame, USA, for methane emissions studies - BRP12 BR (SPAdes)... | ecosystem: Environmental > Aquatic >... | reverse complement strand
GAAGACGCTCGAATTCTTCCACGCGGACCGCCTGAATTACGCCGTGGTGGGAACGCCGAACCGGCTCGAATACGACCAGGGGTTCTTCGTGAAGAACGGCGACGGCGCGGCCGACATCAAGCCGATCGCCCACCTCTACAAGAGCCAGGTCTACGAACTCGCAAACCATCTCGGGCTCCCCAAGGCCATCTGCGCCGCGAAACCGACCACGGACACCTACAGCCTTTCGCAGGGGCAGGACGAATTCTACTTCGTCCTCCCCTACGACAGGATGGACATCGTCCTGTGCGGCATGAACGGGGGGAAAACGGCCGGGGAGGTGGCCAGGGAGGCGGGATTGACGGGCGATCAGGTCGAACGGGTCTTCCGCGACATCCGAACCAAGCGGAGCACGACCCGGCCGTTGCATCTCGGGCCCGTCCTGGTGGAGGCGGTCCCGGAGATCACGAAATGATCAGTTCTGCCGGAAGGTCTTCCAGTCGATCTTCAATACCTGGATCTTGTAATTCAGCACCCGCGGGGTGACGCCGAGCAGGTCCGCCGCGTCTTTCTGCACTCCCCTGGTGACCCGCAGCGCCCGCTGGATCGCCCCCCGCTCCAGTTCCTCGAGGTTCATGGTATCCCCTGCCGTAACGGCTTCCCCTTCGGCGCGTCCTTCGAGGGGCAGGTTGTGGGCGCCGATAATCTCCTCGTCGCAGAGGAGCACGGCCCGCTCGATCGTGTTCTGGAGTTCCCGCACGTTCCCGGGCCAGGCGTATCGCCGGATCTTCTCGATCGCCTCGGGTGAGAACCCGGTGACCTTCTTCTTGAAGTCCACCGCGTAGCGGTCCAGGAAGTATCTCGCCAGCGGAAGAATGTCGTCCAGCCGCTCCCGCAGGGACGGGATGCACAGGTTCACGACGTTCAGCCGGAAATAGAGGTCCTGCCGGAACCGCCCCTCCTTGACCTCGTTCCGCAGGTCCTTGTTCGTGGCCGTCACGACCCGAACGTCCACCTTGACCGATTTGCCGCTGCTTCCCAGCCGCTCGAACTCCTGCTCCTGAAGGACGCGAAGCACCTTGGCCTGCGTCGTGGAGCTCATGTCCCCGATCTCGTCGAGGAAGATGGTCCCCTTGTCCGCCTGCTCGAAGCGCCCGATCCGAAGCTTCTCCGCGCCGGTGAACGCCCCCCGCTCGTGGCCGAACAGTTCGCTCTCGAGAAGGTTTTCGTGCAATGCGGCGCAATTCACCTTCACGAAGGGTCCCTTCGCCCGGGGGGATCCGAAATGGACGAGCGTGGCCAGCAGCTCCTTCCCCGTTCCCGTCTCGCCCGTGACCAGCACCGTCGCGGGGGTGGGAGCCACCTTTTTGATGACCGCCAGGATCTCCTTCATCCCCCGACTCTCCGCGATCAGCGCGCCTTCATCGAGGGCGTTCCGGTACTCGGCCTTCCGATAGAATTCCAGCTCTCCCCGCATCCGGCCCATCCGCAACGCCGTCCGGACCCGATGCTGAAGCTGGTCCATATCGAACGGCTTCTGGATGTAGTCGTACGCCCCGAGCCGCAACGCCTGGACCGCCGTTTCCACGGTGGCGTAGGCGGTCATCAGGATCACCTCGATCTCGGAGTTGACCTCCTTCGCTTTTTTCAGGATGTCGACGCCGCTCAAATCCCCCAACCGGATATCGGTGATCACCACGTGGCACGGTTCGGTCTCGAGTTTCCGGACCGCCTCCTCCCCCGAGGAAGCTTCCTGCACGGCATACCCGGCTTCTTCCAGCGACAGCCGGACCCCCACGCGCAGCGCGTCGTTGTCTTCGACGATCAGGACCCTATCGGCCACTGCCGTGCCTCATCGGGATCTTGATGATGAATTCGGTCCCTTTTCCGATTTCGCTGTTCATGTCGAGGACGCCCCCGTGCGCGTGCACGATCTTCTGTGCCAGCGGGAGACCGATCCCGGTCCCGGTTTTTTTCGTGGTGAAGAAGGGGACGAAGATCCGATCCTGCACCTCCAGGGGGATGCCGGGCCCGTCGTCGCGGATGTGGATCCGGATAAACTCCTCCTCCTTCCCCGAGTGGCTGGGAAGGAGATTTTCAACCTGCCTGTTGAGCCGCACCGTTTCGGTGAAGTGGCGGGATGTCCCGACCAGGACGTTGACGGTTCCTTTCCCGTGACAGGCATCGACCGCGTTGGCCAGAATGTTCGTCAACGCCTGCTCGAGCAGGGCGACATCCGCGTCCACATTCAAACCGCCGTTCACCGGTTTCTGGACCGTAAATTTCATCCCGGGATGAAGGGTGATCATTCGCGCGATGACCCCGTCGAGGAGCGTATCCACCTGGACCTGCTTGATCCCCAGCTCCGTCGGACGCACGAAGTTCAGGCATTCCCGGATGATGTATTCCACCTTCTCGATCTCCTGGGACATCATGCCGACCGAGGAGAGGAGTTTCTCGTTTCCGGACAGATGGGAACGGAGGATACTCGCGTGAACGCCGATGCTGGCGATCGGATTGCGGATCTCGTGGGCCAGACCTGCCGCCATCTGCCCCAGCATGAGCAGCCGCTCCTTCAGGTTCTCGCTCTCCTCGGTCATCTCCACCTGGGTCAGGTCCTTGAAGAAAGCGCAGATCCCGACCCGGCCGTCCTTCTCCTTCAGGACCGAGAGCGTGAACCCGAGGCTCTGCCGCTCGCCGTCCTTCCCCGGCAATTCCGCCTCGACGCGGGTGGGCAGGTAATTCATCGACACGGATTCGCTCAACACCCGGAAAAAGACATTCTCACCCGCGCGGGGATGGATGTTCTCCCCTTCCCGGAGGGAAGAGGCTTCGAGGATCTTCGCCCCGATCGGGTTGATGTAGGCCACCGTCCCGTCCGACCGGATCGCGACGATACCGGCGCGGAAACTGGACAGGATGGCGCCCTCGATTTGGTCCATCGCGAAATCCCCCTTCGGGTACGCTCTAATAATAGTACTTCGGGGCGTCGGGCCCGGATTGCCGATTCACCACAAGCCCCAGTATCTTCTCTTTCGGCAACAACTGCAGGGCTTTCCGCACGTCCGCCAGGGACGTCCGGTTCGCCTGGACGACGAACAGGATGTGGTCCACCAACGGGGCGAAGGAGATCGCGTCCGCGCCGGCCAGGACCGGGGGGACGTCGAAAAGGATGTACCGGTCATCGTATCGGGACTTCATCCCCTCCACAAGAGTGCGCATCCCCGGGGAACCGAGCAACTCGCTGCTCTCCTCGATCCGCTTCCCGCCCGAGATGATCGTCAACTTCTCGATCCCCGGCCAGACGATCAGGTCGGAGACGTCGCACCCGTCCCGCAGGTAGTCGCCCAACCCCTTGTCGCTTTCATAGCCGAGGACCTGGTGCACCTGCTGCCGCTTCAGGTCCGCGTCCACCAGCAGCGCCGTCTGGCTGAACGCCTTGGCGAAGGTGAGGGCGAGGTTCACCGCCGTGACGGTCTTCCCTTCGCCCGGCAAGGCGCTGGTCACCATGACCGTGGTTCCCCCGGTCCCCCGCGCGCGGTGCAGGATCCGCGTCCGCAGCACCCGGTACGCCTCGATCTCCGGGGATGCCGTATTGTACGCCACGACCCGGTTCCTCTCCAACACCGCGGGGTCGAGCCGGACTTCCCGCGAGACGCGGTAGCTCGGGGACACCCACCCGGGCCGGGCCGGCTCCATCCTCGGATCCGTCCCCGGCTCCGCCCTGGCCGCCACCGCGACCCCCGCGACCCCCATGACCTGTTCCGTCATCCCCGGTTCCTTTTCCTTCCGCCGACCGTCTTTGTCGGCCGCGATTTCTTCCGTCCCCCCGCCGCGCGCATCCCCCAGCATCCTTCGCACCCGCGCGAGCACCTCCTCGTCGCGGAACGGCCGGCGGACCACCTCGGCCACCCCATCCGCCGCTTCCGGGGCTTCCTGCCCCGGATCGCCCAGGAACAGGATCGGGATCGCCCTCGTGGTCGGGTTGGTCCGCAGGATCCCGACGAGACGTTCCGTGGACAGCACCGGGAGGGAGAGGTCCAGGACGAGGACGTCCGGCTTCCGGACCATCGCGCCGGAGAGCGCCTTCCCCCCGTCCGACGCCTCGACCACCTCCAGCCCCTTGTCCCGCAAGGCCCGCGCCAGGGAGTGCCTGGACAGGTCCGCGGGGTCCGCGATCAGGACCTTCCGCGCGGTTTTCACGCCATCCGTTTTCACAGCATCAGTTTCCGCATCAGCCTGGCCCAGACCACGTCCAGGTCCATCACGAAAAAGTGCACGGCGACGACCCCCGCCACCAGGACGGCCACGACGCCCGCCGCCGCCTGGATGCGCCGCAACTTCTTCCGCGCGACGTCCCCGAGCGTCACGATCTCCGGGATGCCGGTGAGCACCGGGAACCCGGTGTCCGCGGCCAGTTTCACGGCGTCGCGTACCGCGTCGTCGGTGCTCTCCTTGACGGCCGCCGCCCCCACGCCGCTCCCCAGGCCGAGCACCAGCCCGATCAGCAGGATCGCCGGGATGTTCGGGCTGTCCGGCTTCTCCGGCAGCCGCGCCGCGTCGATGATGGAGAACTTCTCCCCGAGCTGCTCCTTCTCCATCCCGTACGCCACCTGCGCGTCCATCGACTTCCTGTTCAGCTCCTCGAACTTCGCCTGCAGGTTGTTCCGGTCGACCAGCAGCCCCCGGTACCCCTCTTCCACCCGCGGCGCCGACTCGACCCGCTGCCGGTAGCTGTCCTTCTTCTTCCGGAGATCCTTGACCTGCCGCTGGACGGATTGGATCTCGGTCCGGGTCCCCGCCAGCTGCGACGCCATCGTGATGTACGCCGGGTTGTCCGGCTTGGTCGTCTGCGCCTCCTTCCCCGTGGCGGCCAGCCGCGCCTCGAGCTCCTTGATGGACGCCTTCGTCTTGATCACGTCCGGGTACTCGTCGGAGAAACGGCTCTTCAGGTCGATCAGCCGCACGCGGAGCTCCCGCAGGCTGTCCCGCTCCTGGTTCGTCGTGTCCGGGGAGACGCTGGCGAGCTGCTGCTCAAGATTGCTTTCCCGCTCCTTCAGCGCCCGGAGCTGGTCTTCCATCCGGGACATTTCGCGCTCCACCTGGTCCAGCCCCTGCAGGTTGACCTGGGCCAGCTCGGGGAGGGCAGAGCCGTGCTTCTGCTTGTACGCCGCGATCTTGTCGTCGAGGACCGCCATCTTCGCCTTCACGTCCGCGCGCTCGTCCTCCATGAACTTGGAGGTGTCGGCCGACGCCTTCTCGCGGGTCTTGAGGTTCTCCTCCAGGTAGAGGGACGCCAGTTCGTTGGCGACCCGCTGGACCGTTTCCGGGTTCCTCCCCTTGTAGCTGACGCTGAAGGCGATCGTCGCCTGTCCCGGCCGCCCCGTGCGCGGGTCGATCACGTCGGCGCTGATCGTGTTGAAGAGCAGGTCCTTCTTGCGCATCTTCTCCACGATCTCTTCGATCGTCATCCGGCCCTTCAGGTCCTCGTACAGCCGGAAGCGGGTGATGACCTCCAGGAGCTTCGTGGTGCTCATGATCCGCTGGTTGATCGACTGCAGGCGCTGGTCGGCGAACGACGTGATGTTGGCGGTGACGTACTCGCGCGGGATCCCCTGCTCCTCGATCAGGATCGTCGTGGTCGACTTGTACGTCTTGGGGATGGCGAAGGCGACGACCGCCGACAGGGCGAACACCCCGAGCGCCGGGAGGAGGATCGTCCACTTCCGCCGCCGCAGGATGCCGGAGAGGTCGGCGACCGTCTTGACGTCGGAATCGGGGAAGTTCTGTTTCTCCATTCGAACGGCCTCCTACTCGTCGAAAAACGGGTACGACAGGGTGGCGCTGGCATAGACGCTGTTCTGCACGGAGATCCCCCCCGTCAGTTCGTCCCTCCGCCAGTAATACTGATACGCCGCGTCGAGCACGATATGCCTCGTCGCCTCCCACCGGATCCCGGGCCGCAGCAGCGCGGACTGCTCGTCGATGGTCCGGAAGGAGTATTGCCCCCTCTCGGATTGGTTCCAATAATACCCGGCCGAAAGGGTTCCCGAAAGCTCGTGCAGGAACCGCCGGCGCAGGTTGAGGACCCCGGTGGTCCGCAGGACGGCCCCTGAGTAGCCGTACGCGGGCGCGATGTTGCTGGAGAAGGTGAAGCTCGCGTTGGTGCGCTCCCCTGTATATATCACGGAGGCGTCGCCCACCCACCCCGTGTCCGTGCTCTCCTGCTGGCGCCCCAGCACGTCGAACCGCGATGTCGTGTACCGCCCCCCGATGTCGACCTGCGCGCTCCAGAGCTCGTGGACCGCGCGGAACACCCCGACCGTCAGGGTGTAGTTGTAGACGGTGAGCCCCTCGTACTCCCCCCGGCCGAACCCCAGGTCCAGCCGCGCCGTCGTCTCCGTGGCGAACCGCGACAGGTTGTAGGCGAACCCGAGGTCCGCGAAATGGGAGGCGCCGTCCTGGAGAGGCCGATCCGGGTACTCCAGCTTCTCGTAAGTGTACGACAGGGTCGATGCCGCCTTCTCGCTCAGGGCGACCTCCGCGGACGCGGCGTAATTCTGCCGGTAATCGACCTGGAAGTCCTGCACCACGCCCGTGGTCTCGAAGATCCGTTCCGGGGTCGACTCCTTCCGGTATGCGGCGGAAGCCGAGGCGCGGAACGCGTCGCTGAACCGGTACGCGGCCCGCCCCCGGACGTCGTAATCGAAGGTGTTCAGGTCCGAGTCCGCGTTGTACGACCACCAGGTCACGTTCCCCCCCGCCGCCGCGTCCAGCCGTTCGGTCTTTCCCGACACGTCGAGGCCGGGGGTGACCTTCGTGACCCAGGATTCCACCGGGTCCTGCGGCGAGAAGTAGATGTTGCTGTTGTACCCCTCCCGCGCCGCGAGGGAAGGGACCAGGCGGAACTCGTAGGCGGAGGCGCCCCCGGGGGAAAGGATCGCCATCGCGATCGTCGCCCATCCGGCCGGTTTGAGGAACCGGTCAAGGGACATGGATCAGGTCCCCGCGCTCGAGCAGGACGTTCGACTCGATGTTGCGCCCCGCCGTCACCTCGTCGTAGTCGAACGGGGGCGACATGGTGGTCTTCCCCCCCTTCTCCCGGAAGATCCGGATCCTGGTCCGGTTCGCGAACGCGTTGGGCCCCCCCGCGATCGCCAGCGCCTGCAGGACGGTGACGTTCGAGGTCAGGATGAACCGGCCGGGCGCGTTCACCCGTCCCAGGACGTAGACGTGGAGGCTGTTGACCTGCCGGACTTCCACGGTGAGGGGCGAGTCGGGAACGAAGCGGGAGATCTTCGATTCGATCTCTTTTTTGAGCTCCGCCACGGTCCGGTCCCCCGCCGTCAGCTCCCCGATCAGGGGGAAGGAGATCTTCCCGTCGGGCAGCACGGAGACCTGCCTGGACAGGGCCGCATCCTTCCACACCTCGATGTTCAGCACGTCCCCCGGCCCGATCCGGTACTCCGGCACGACCGGTTGCGTCCCGCCGGGCTCCGCCCCCCACCCGGGCGACGCCAGGACGACCCACGCCAGCACGAAAGAGACGACGATTCTTCCCGCCACGCTGCCTCTCCTTCCGTACGGTTTTATAAAGTAAAACAAATTGTTATGCCCCAAGGTCTCACCCAAAGCCATTACACCAGAAGGCCCGCGGGTTGAAAAGTCATATCCCCGCCAGGGTACGCGCCGCTTCCGCCTTCCACGGGAAGTCCCCCTTCGCCGCGACCGATGTTTTCAGGTGCTCCTTCCCCTGCTCCCTCTTCCCCGCCTTCACCAGGGCCATCCCCAGGTGGTAGTTGACCTCGGGGTTTCCCGCCAGCTTCCCCTGGGCCTTCGCGAGCAGGTCGAGCGCCTGCGCGTTGTCCCCCTTTTTGTAAAGGGCCCACCCGAGGGTGTCCTGCACGATCGGGTCGTCGGGGCGGATCTTGTGCGCCGACTGCGCCAGCTCGAGCGCCCGGTCGAGCTCCTTCCCGGTCCCGGGGTGCTCGCACAGCAGGGCCGCCAGGTCGTTCGCCGCGGGCCAGAAGTCCGGCCGCAGGGCCAGCGCCTCCTCGTACGCCTTCGCGGCCTTCGCGTACTCCTTCTCCTCGACGTGGACCCTTCCCAGCATCAGGTAGAGCGGCAAGGTTTCGGGGGCCACCTTGATCGCCGCCGCGTATTCGGCCGCCGCGCGGTCCCGCTTCCCCTGGGCACGGTAATAGTCGCCCATCTTCACGTACCCCAGCGGCACCTTCGGCGCCCGCCGCTTGATCTCCGCGAACTCCTTTTCGGCCTTCCCCGGCTCCTTCGCGGCCAGGTACAAATCCCCCAGGTCGGCCCGGACCTCCACGTCGGACGGGTTCTCCTCGAGAATCGCGCGCAGCTTCTCCTCCGCCTTCGGGTACTCCTTCTGCATCGCGTGGAAGCGGCCCAGCGCCCGCCGCGCGTCCCGGGATTTCGGGTCCGCCTTCAAGGCGTTCTGCAGCGCCTCCTGCGCCAGGTTCATCTCTTTCTTCAGGAGGTGTCCCTCGGCCAGGAGGAGGTACCCGGGGACGAATTGCGGCCGTTCGCCGACCACCGTGCGGAATTCCGCCACCGCCCCCGCGCCGTCGCCCGCGAGAAGGGCCAGGTTCCCCCGGACCATGTGGCCGTCCACGTTCCTGGGGCTCGCCTTGACGACCTCGTCCGCGTACCCCTTCGCCTTGTCCACTTCCCGCCGCTCCAGGTGGACCTTGGCCAGGGCGCCCAACGTGGTCAGGATATCGGGATTCCCCCGGTCCTTTTCAAGGGCCAGGCATTCGTTCAGCACCGCCACGGCCTGGTCGGACCTTCCGGTGTTCCTGTACACGTCGGCCAGGGCGAAGCGCAGGTGGAACGTCTTCGCGTTCAGGCGGATCCCCTCCTGCAGCAGCTTCTCCGCGTCGGCGACCGCCCCCCGGGAGAGGTAAAACCGGGCCACGTCCAGCCGGCGGTCCTCGTCCGCCGGGGTGGACGCCACCAGGTTGTCGAGGACCGCCCTCCCTTTCGGCTCCTGCCCCGTCTTCCAGTACAACCCCGCCAGCGTGATCGAGTTGCCGTAGTTGGCCGGCTCGAGCGCGATCACCGCCTTCACCTGCTCCGCCGCCGCGTCGTGCCTGCCGTCGGCCGCGTACAGGTCGGCCAGCGCCCGGTGAAGGGGCACGTCCTTCGGATTCCCCTTCAGGCCCTCCAGCAGAACGGCCTCGGCGCCCCGGGAGTTTTTCTCCTGCGTATGGATCCTTGCGAGGATCAGATAGGCGTCGGGATGGACGATCCCCTTCGCCAATAGCCCTTCCATATACGTCCTGGCCTTACCGGTTTCCTTCCCCGCCACCAATGCCGCCCCTTTTAGGAGCTGGGCGTCCACGTCGTCCGGGGCGCTCTTGAGGACGAGCTCGGCTTTTTCCATCGCCTTGGCATGTTCGCCCACCATCAAGAACAGTCTCCCGAACTGGGTCTGCGCCGGAAGCAGCTTCGGGTCCAGCTCCGTCGCCTTCGACAGGCTGCCGTACGTGCCGCGGATGTCGCCCCGGGAGAGCTGGGACAACCCCAGCCGGTAATACGCCTCGGCGAACTTCGGGTCGATCTGGATCGCGTTCTTGAATTCCAGCCCGGCCTTTACGAAGTCCTTCTTGGCGTAATATTCCTTCCCGCGTTCCAGGAACTTCGCCTTCTTCGCCTCCGGCCCGCCGCACGCGACCAGCAGGAAACAGGCCAGGAGAAGGAGCCCGGGGAACCGTCGGCGCGTCTTACCCATGCGATGCCTCCTCACGTCGATTCATATCAGACCAACCCCTTCACGATCAGCACGGCCAGCGCCGCCAGCGTCCCCGCGGCCAGGAGTTCGTGCTGCCTCCGCTCCTCCGCCATCAGCACCTCGAAGCTGAAGTAGAAGACGATCGTCTTGGCCGCGACCAGCCCCATGCTGTACGCCCGCAGGTTCTGTTCGGGGAGGTTCGGGACCACCACGGCCAGGAAGACGATCAGGAAATCGAGCGGGGTGCTCTTGAACCCGTCCTTCCGCTTGGACAGCTTCGACACCGCGATGTCGAGGAGCGCGAGCGCGCCGAACGACAACCGGTAGACCAGCAGCGCCGCCCCTCCCGCCCAAGCCACCCGCGCGGTCGTGCTTTCGTAGACCACGAACGGGATCAGCAGGAAGAGGGTCACCCGGACCACGTCCCCCAGACGGTCATTCCGGAACCGCCAGGCGGCGAGGATCAGCGCCAGGAAGAACGCCGCGCCGGGCGTCACATAGCCGGGCAGGTTCGCCGGGAGCAGGCACGTGATCACGAGGAGGAAGGGAAGACCGATCTCCAGCACCCGGAACAGGGAGCGGATCGCCCGCCCCTCGACCTTCATCCTGCGGAGAACCGTGGAGCCGAAGAAGTCGCGCAGCTCGGGGGTGGCGCTTTTCAGGCGCCATCCCTTCCGGCCCGCCACCGTGAAGAGAGCGATGACGAGGATGGAAAACACCAGGTAGCCGCCCAGCAGGAGGCCGTCCGGGTAGAAACGGAACATGAAGG
>Ga0209253_10006014_pt1 | contig 10506 bp, 11 predicted proteins | sample FrelakmetBRP12BR_FD_187145 | JGI IMG/M metagenome (GOLD analysis project Ga0209253, IMG submission 187145) | Freshwater lake sediment microbial communities from the University of Notre Dame, USA, for methane emissions studies - BRP12 BR (SPAdes)... | ecosystem: Environmental > Aquatic >... | reverse complement strand
CGCGGCCCGCGCCGTCATCGCCTACCGGATCGAGCACGGCATCATCGCCGACTTCGCCGAGCTCCAGGGGCTGGGCCTCAAGCCCGAGGCCCTGACCTTCCTCAAGGACAAGACCTACCTCGGCGGCCTGACCATCCTGAGCCGGGAGACCGTCGGCCCGCAGGTCGGCGCCGACCTCAGGAAGAAGGCCGTCCTGGCCACGATCTGGTCGCTCCTCGGCATGCTCGTCTACATCGCCCTCCGCTTCAAGCTCGAGTACGGCGTCGCGGCCATCTTCACCCTGACCCAGGACGTCCTGATCACGATGAGCGTCTACTCGTTCACCACCCGCGAGGTCAACCTGCCCATCATCGCCGGCATCCTGACCATCGTCGGCTTCTCGATCAACGACACCATCGTCATCTTCGACCGCGTCCGCGAGAACCAGAAGGCCCTGAGGAAGGAATCCATGGAAGGGATCATGAACCTCAGCCTCAACCAGTGCCTGGGCCGGACCATCATCACTTCGGGGACGGTCTTCCTGACGGTCGGGGCCCTGTTCCTCTTCGGCGGCGAGGTCATCAACGACTTCGCCTTCCTCATGCTCATCGGGACCATCGAGGGCGTCTATTCGACGGTCTACCTGTCCTGTCCGGTCGTCCTTTTCTGGCAGAATTGGTTCAAGCCGAAAAAAGGCGCGCGGAGATAAATTTCCCTTGTCAAAACATTTTTTTTCTTTTATACTATTGCTTGCGTTATTTTATAGCCACGCGAGCGTGAGGTAAGCACATGGCGCAAGTCAAAAAGCAGGTCACGAAGACCGCCGTGCCGGCGCTCTTCAAGGACTCCTTCTTCAGGGGCGAGAAAGGCACGCAGAGAAAAGCCGTGGCGCTCCCCGTCGCGATCATCGTCCACGCGGCGCTCATCATCACGCTGATCGTCATCCCCCTGCTCTCGACCTCAGAGCTCCCGCGGGTCGAGGTCTACAGCGCCTTCCTGGCGCCGCCGCCTCCTCCTCCGCCGCCGCCACCGCCGCCGGCCAAGAAGAAGGCCGCCGCCAAGACGGCCCGGATCAAGCCGGTCCAGACCCAGGCGGCCGTGGACCCGGGGCGCCTCGTCGCGCCGGTCGAGATCCCGGACCAGATCGCCGAGGAGAAGCTCTCGGACATCGGGATCGAGGGCGGCGTTGAGGGCGGCGTCGAGGGCGGCGTCGTCGGAGGCGTCCTGGGCGGCGTCGTGGGCGGCGTCCTGGGAGGCGTCGTCGGCGAGGTCGAGGCGCCCGTGCGGGCCATCGGCGAGATCAAGCCGCCGAAGCTCGTCCGCAGGGTGGAGCCGGTCTATCCCGAGATCGCGCGGCAGGCGCGGGTGGGCGGCATCGTCATCATCGAGGCGACGACGGACATCTACGGCCGGGTGGCGAGCGTCAAGGTCCTGCGGTCCATCCCGCTGCTCGACCAGGCGGCCATCGACGCAGTCCGGCAGTGGGTGTACGAGCCGATGATCATCAACGGCCGGCCCCGGGCCGTCATCTTCACCGTCACCGTCACGTTCCAGCTGAAATAGGACGAACGGGAAGGCGGGCGACGTAAACGGGGACACCGCCCTCGGGCAAGGGTCCCCGTTTCCTCGGCCCCCTGGAGCGAGTCCCGGGGAGATGAGATCCGGCCTTCTATCCCCCCTCTTGGGGTAGGCACAATCCTCCGTAGAATCACCCCGGGAGGGGATTGCCCGGGCCCGCCCCGGCGCCGACCGCGCCGCGTGGGCCGGCGGGCGCCCGCGGCGGCGGGGACGCCGCGGGCGGTGTCGTGGCGCGCGGCCTCCCCACGGGCCCCGCGATCCGCGCCATGCAGCAGCAGGTCGGCGATCGGGCGGTGGCGCCCGCGGCCGGCGGCGGACCGGGCGCGAAGCTGGGCCGCAACGACCCCTGCTACTGCGGCTCGGGGATCAAGTACAAGAAGTGCCACGGGCGGTGAGCGCCGCTGACCGTCCGTCGGTCGGCCGAACGCTCGCCACGGTCGCCCTCCTCGGGATCGTCGGCGCGGTGGCGGTGACGGCCTACGCCACCTCGCGCATCTGGCTGCGCGGCGACGTCGACGAGGCGGTGCGCGTCGGCACCGCCGACGCCATCGTCGTCCTCGGGGCGGCGCAGTACGACGGGCACCCCTCCCCGGTCTTGCAGGCCCGCCTCGACCACGCCATCGCGCTCTGGCGCGACGGCCGCGCGGCCGTCCTCGTCATGACCGGGGGTCGCCGCGAGGGCGACCGCTGGACGGAGGCGGCGACGGCTCGCGACTACGCCGTGGGACAGGGCGTTCCCCTCGACGCCATCCTCATGGAGGACCGCGGCCGCTCCACCCAGGAATCGCTCGAGGCCGTGGCGGCGATCCTGCACGCCCGGGGCGACGGGCCGGCGCTGTTCGTCTCGGACCGGATGCACATGCTCCGGGTGCTCCGGATTGCCGGGGACCTCGGGATCGACGCCCACGGCTCGCCCGCGACCGACTCGCCGAGCGACGCCACCCTCGAACGACGCCTGGACGCGATGCTGCACGAGCTCGGGGCGCTGGCCTGGTACGGGCTCGTGGGACGGCCTGCAGAGCAGCACGGGGCCACTGCCGGCCGCCCCTGAGCGCCCCGCGGCCGACCGGTGAGGTGGTCCTCCGCTCCCGACCGAGCCCATCCCGAGCCGCAAAACTCCCTCTTGGCCGGTCGACGATCGACGCCTATACTCCGGGCGATGCTGCGCAGGCACGCGGCGAGCGCACCCGGTGACCCAGCTGGCGGGCCGCCGCTCTGCCGCGTGCCGAAATCCGTCTGAGCGAGGGAGTCGTGAAGCAGGTCGAGGACGCCACCTTCGTCGATCTCATCGCGTGCGAGCGCGACTGCCGGTCCTGCAGCTACGCCGCCGCGCTGGACTGTGATGGGAACTGCGGCGTCTGCCCGCACAACGGCTACTGCCCCTGCGTGAACCCCGTCGTCGCCCGCAGCAAGACGGCCCTCCGGCTGATCGAGCTGCGGCCGATCCTGCTCCAGGACGCGCGAGGCCGGATCTAGGTGGATCGGGCCGACCTTCGCGACCTCGTCGAGCGGATCCGGGCGACCTCGGGGCGTCTTTGACCTCGCCGCCCGCGAAGCCCGCCTCGCCGACCTCGAGGCGCTGACGTCCGCGCCCGGCTTCTGGGACGACCAGCGCACGGCGCAGCGAGTCCTCCGGGAGGCCGACGGCCTCCGCTCCGAGATCGACCTGTGGCGCGACCTGGAGGCCCGGGCGACGAGCCTCGAGGAGCTCTTCGACCTGGCGACCGATGCCGGCGACGCCGAGATGCTCGCCGAGATCGGACGCGACGCGGAGGCCCTCCGCTCGACGTACCGGCAGGAGCGGACGGCGCTCCTCTTCTCCGGCGAGTACGACGGCGGCGGCGCGATCATCTCGATCAGCGCCGGCGCGGGCGGCACGGAGGCGACCGACTGGGCGGAGATGCTCCTCCGGATGTACCTCCGCTGGGCGGAGCGGCACCGCTTCCGGACCGAGATCGTGGACCAGGTGGAGGGCGAGCAGACCGGGCTCAAGAGCGTCACCGTCGAGGTCGACGGGCGCCGCTCGTACGGTTGGCTGCGCGCCGAACGAGGGGTGCACCGCCTGGTCCGGATCAGCCCCTACGACTCCCAGAAGCGGCGCCAGACCACGTTCGCCCTCGTGGAGGTCCTGCCCGAGGCCGACGACGACGTCGTCGAGATCGAGCTCGACTGGGACGAGATCCGGGTCGACACGTACCGCTCCCAGGGCGCCGGCGGCCAGCACGTCAACAAGACCGACTCGGCGGTGCGGCTCACCCACTTCCCGACCGGGATCGTGGTCCAGAGCCAGAACGAGCGATCGCAGACCCAGAACAAGGAGACGGCGACCAGGGTCCTCAAGGCGCGCCTCCTGGAGCGCCTCCTCGAGGAGAAGGAGGCCGAGCTCCGCCGCCTGAAGGGCGAGCATGTCGAGGCCGGCTGGGGCAACCAGATCCGGAGCTACGTCCTGCACCCCTACCAGATGGTGAAGGACCACCGGACCGGCGAGGAGACCTCGAACACGGCCGCCGTCCTCGACGGGGAGCTCGACGCCTTCATGCAGGCGGAGCTGGAGCGCGAGGCGACTGGCGCCCCGGTCTCGGGCGCCGGCGAGCCGGCGTGAGCTCCTCGCCGGGCGGCGAGGAGCCCCCGGAGCCGCGAGCAGCGGCCGTCGCCATGGCGCCCGGGATCCGGGTCCGCCCGGCCGTTCCGGCCGACCTCGAGGCCTGTGCCGACGTCTGGCGCGCCGGCCTCGACGGGTACGGTGCCCGGGTCGGGCGGCCCCCGCTGATGACGGCCCCCGGCCCGCTGGTGGCGCTCCTGGGACATCTCCAGGCGACCGACCCGGAGCTGTTCCTCGTCGCGGTCCGCGGCGCGGTGGACGCCGGCAGTCCGGCAGACGCCGGGAGACCGGGGGGCGCGGCGGGCGATACCGGCGCCGAGCGCGTCGTCGCGCTCGTCTCGGCCCTGCGGCGGGCGCACGTCTGGTTCCTCGCGATGCTCTTCGTCCACCCGGACGAGCAGGCGCGGGGCCTGGGCCGGCGGCTGCTGGACGCGGTCCTGCCATCGCGCGACGAGGCGACCACCCTGGCGACCTGCACCGACGCCGCCCAGCCCGTCTCGAACGCCCTCTACGCCCGCCGCGGCATTGTGCCCCGCCTCCCCGTCCTCGAGCTCGTCGGACGGCCGGAGCCGGACCACCTCCCTGCCCTGCCGGAGGGCGTGCGGGCCGTGCCGTTCGAGCTGCTGGCCGGCGGCCCGGCGGACGCTCCGGCGCGGCGGCACCTGGCGGAGGCGATCGCGACGCTGGACGGCGGCCTGCTCGGCTACGCCCACCCGGAGGACCACGCGTTCCTCGCCGCGAACGGACGGCTCGGCTACCTGTACCAGGCCGGCGACGGCCGGGTGCTCGGCTACGGCTACACCTCGGCCGCCGGCCGCGTCGGCCCGGTCGCCGTCCGGGAGGAGGCCTTGTTCCCGGGCGTGCTGCGCCACCTCCTCGGGGCCGTGGCGCCGGCCGGGGCCTTCTCGACGTGGGTGCCCGGGGCCGCCGGCGTCGCGATGACGAGCCTCCTGGAGGCCGGCCTCCGCCTCGAGGACTTCCCGGCCCTCCTGTGCTGGGACCGACCATTCGCGGACTTCTCCCGCTACCTGCCGATCACGCTGGCCGTGCTCTGACGCCGGGGTCGCCGGCCCGGGCGGCGGGCCGGCCGTCGGCGCGGACGCCGGATCGCCGGGGGCCCCGCGGCGAGGCCCGTCGCGAGGCCCGTCGCGACGGATCGGGCGCTCGGTGGTAGCCTCGGCTCGATCGTGACGACCGCCCCCCCCTTCTCGCCGGCCACTGATCCCGCCCCGGGCCCTGCGCCGGTCCAGGGTGCCGGGTCGGCGGCGCGGCCCGTCCTGGCCCTGCGTGGGATCGGGAAGACGTATCCGAATGGCAAGGTCGCCCTGCGGGACGTCGACCTCGTGCTCGGGGAGGGCGAGTTCGTCTTCCTCGTCGGTCCCTCCGGGGCAGGCAAGTCCACGCTCCTTCGGCTCCTGATCCGCGACGAGCTGCCGAGCGCCGGCGAGCTGTTCGTCGACGGGCGCGACCTCGCCCGGGTGCCGCACCGGAAGGTGCCCGAGCTGCGCCGGAAGATCGGGATCGTCTTCCAGGACTACAAGCTCCTCCCGACCCGGACGGTCCGCGAGAACGTCGCCTTCGCCCTGGAGGTGACCGGGACGCCCCGTGGCCGGATCCGGCCGGCCGTCGATCGCGCCCTCGCCGTGGTCGGCCTGGGCGCTGCGGCCGACCAGCTGCCCACGACTCTCTCGGGCGGCGAGCAGCAGCGGACCGCGATCGCCCGGGCGCTGGTCCACGAGCCCCGCCTGATCATCGCCGACGAGCCGACCGGCAACCTCGATCCCCTCATCAGCTGGGAGATCATCCAGCTCCTCCTGCGCATCAACGAGCTGGGCGTCACGGTCCTCATGGCGACCCACAACGCCGACGTCGTGACGTCGCTCCGCCGGCGCGTCGTCGCGCTCGAGGAGGGGCGGATCGTCCGCGACGGGGTCGGCGGATACCACCGCGAGGACTGAGGACGCCGCGTGACCGCGATCGTCGGCTTCCCCCGCTTCCTGGCGTTCAGCGTCGGCCGCGCCCTGCAGGGGATCCGGCGCAACGCGCTCATGAGCCTCGCCGCGATCGCGACGATGGTCCTCATGCTGCTCCTCCTCGCCGGCTTCTGGCTCCTCCAGGCCGGCCTGGTCGCCGGCGTCGCCTACGTCGAGGAGAAGGTCGAGATCGTCGCCGACCTGCGCGACGTGCCCGGCGCGGAGGCCGCGCTGACCGTCGAGGCGCAGGTGCTCGCCGCCGACGTCGCCGCCCTTCCCGAGGTCCGCGAGGTGCGCTACGTTTCCAAGGACGAGGCCCTGGCGCGGTTCCGGGAGCGCCTTCGCGAGCGTGGCCAGACCGACCTTACCGGCTACCTCGACCGCAACCCTCTGCCGGCCAGCCTCGAGGTCGCACTGGTCGACCCCCGCGAGTACCAGCCGGTCGTCGACCTGCTGTCGTCGCGCGAGGAGATCGTCGACGACGTGGTCGAGGTCCAGCGGCTCGTCGAGAGGCTGACGTCGGTCACCGACGTGCTCCGCACGGGCGGCTTCGTCGTGCTGGCCCTGGTCGGCCTCGTCGTCCTCTTCATCATCGTGAACACGATCCGCCTGGCGGTCGTGGCGCGGCGCGAGGAGATCGAGATCATGCGCCTCGTCGGCGCCTCCGACGCCTTCATCCGCTGGCCGTTCATCTTCGAGGGGGCATTCGTGGGGCTCCTGGGAGCCGCGCTCGCGCTTGGCGTGCTGGCGCTCCTCGCGCCGCCGGTGGGCGACCTCATGTACGGCTTCTTCCGGGTCCTGCCGCTCGAGCTCGGGGCCCTCGCCCGTGACGTCGTCCTCCTGGTGATCGGGACGGGCCTCGGGGTCGGTGTCCTCGGCTCGTGGATCTCCGTGCGGAGCTACCTCGCCCGGTAGAGCACGGGCCGAAGCCATTGCGGGGGCGACCTGCCGGGGCGGCGAAACCGCCCGCGGACCTCGAACGAATCCTCGTTGTACGCTTCTCGCCCGCGCCGCTCGGTGCGGGGCTTCACCAGGATCCACCGATGACCGAACCCCTCGATCACCCCGCCGGGCGGGCGGCCGCAGCGGCCGACACCTCCGGTGCGAGCCACGACGCCCCGGGGCCTCACGACGCCGTCGTCCTCGACCCGGCAGGTCAACCCGCCGTCGACGCCCCCGGCAGGGCGCCGGGCGACGGCCGGCCCGCCCAGCGCCGGACGATCGGCCCGCTCCAGCTCGCGATCGCGACGGTGGCGATCCTCGCCGGGGCCGCCCTCTTCCTGTCCGGCTTCTCGCTCGGCGCTCGCACCGCGACGACGCCGGGGACGCCGGCATCCGACGCCGAGCTGTTCGCCCCCTTCTGGGACACCTGGGACTCGATCACCAAGAGCTACGTCGGCGAGGTCGACCGCCAGGAGCTGGTCCAGGGCGCGATCGACGGGATGATCGGGGCGCTCGACGACCCGTACTCCTCGTACATGAGCCCGGAGGAGCTCCAGCGCGCCCGCGAGTCGATCGGCGGCGAGTTCTCGGGTGTCGGCGCCGAGGTGACGACGCGCACGACCGACGCGGGCACGACGACGTGCTCCACGATCGGGCCGACGTGCCGGATGGTCGTCGTGGCTCCCATCGACGGCTCGCCGGCCGAGCGGGCGGGCATCCGGTCGGGCGACGTCGTCACGGCGGTCGACGGCCGGAGCGTGGACGGCGAGACGCTCGACGAGGCGATCGGGCGGATCCGCGGTCCGAAGGGAACGACGGTCGTCCTCACCCTCGTCCGCGACGCAGGCGCGCCCTTCGACGTCTCGATCGTCCGCGACACCATCGTCCAGCGCCAGGTCGAGGTGCGCGAGCTGGCCGACGGAACCGTGACCTACCTGCGCGTCGCAAGCTTCTCCGACAACGCCGCCCGCCAGCTGGAGACGGCCCTCCGGACGGCCCGCGAGAAGGGCGTCACCAGGTTCGTGGTGGACCTGCGCGACAACCCGGGCGGCTTCGTCACCGCGGCCCGTGCGATCGCCAGCCAGTTCATCGCCGAGGGCCCGATCTTCTGGGAGGAGGCTGCCGACGGGACGCAGGTCGCGACGAACGCCGAGAGCGGTGGTGCGGCGACGGGCTCTGACGTCCGCGTCGCGGTCCTCGTGAACGGCGGGAGCGCCTCGGCCAGCGAGATCGTGGCCGGCGCCCTGCAGGACACGAAGAGGGCCACGCTGGTGGGGGAGACCACGTTCGGGAAGGGGACGATCCAGCAGTGGATCGACCTCACGGCGGAGTCCGGCGGCTTCCGCCTCACGATCGCGAAGTGGCTGACGCCGGACAAGCGCTGGATCCACGGGACGGGCCTGACCCCGGACGTTGCCGTCCCGGCCGACGGGGCCGCATCCGGCGAGCCGGGGCCGACGGGCGACCCGTACATCGACGCCGCGCTCGACGTCCTGGACACGGCCGCGGGGGCCTGGATCCCCGCCGCCAGCGACCGCGCCGCGTAGCCGGCCGAGCCCGGGCGCGCGGATGCCTGCCCGCGCGACGCGTTCCGGCGATCTCTTGCACGATGCCGCGGCGTCCTGTACGGTTCGCCCGACCGAAAGGAGGTGATGTGCAGTGACAGACAGCAGTCAGCGTCGTTGCACCACCTCGCAGGGAGCGGCCGTCTGACGGACGCCACCCGCGGGTGGGCAACTTGAAACGCGTTCGGACGCCGGTCCCCCAGCGGGGCCGGCGTTCGTGCGTCCGCGGTGCGGTGGGGGAGATGGCGGCCGCGTGCGCCCGGCCCCCGACTGCGCCATCATCCCGGTCGACCACGGACACGCCGTCACCCGAAGGAGCGCCACCCGATGGGCGAGGAGACCATCGCCCTCAACCGCAAGGCCCGCCACGAGTTCCACGTCGAGGAGACGTTCGAGGCGGGCATCGTCCTGACGGGCACGGAGATCAAGTCGATCCGCGCCGGCAAGGTCAGCCTGCAGGAGGCCTACGCGCGCATCGAGCGCGGCGAGGCCTGGCTCGTCGGCGCCCACATCGCGCCGTACGCGGGCGGCAATCGCTACAACCACGAGGCCAAGCGCACCCGCAAGCTCCTGCTGCACCGCGACGAGATCGATGAGCTCCTCGGCAAGACGAAGTCGAAAGGGCTGACGCTGGTCCCCTTGCGCCTCTACATCGACGGCCGGAGCCACGCCAAGCTCGAGATCGGCCTGGCGCGGGGCAAGCAGCTCCACGATCGCCGGCGCGACATCGCGGAGCGCGACGCGAGGCGCGACATCGCTCGCGAGCTGTCGGACGCCCGCCGCGGCCGGTAGCCTGGCGGAGGACGGCGGCCCAACGCACGAGGTCACGTGATGGCCCGCTTCGACGGCGCGCCCGAAGGCGCGATCTCCCCTGGTCGAGACACTGTGTCGCCTCGAGCCGGCGCGCCTCGCGACCAGGGCGACGCCCAGGTGACGACCGACCGGCGCACTGCGATCGTCGCGGCGGGCTATGACGCGCTCGGCGATGGCTACCGGGCATGGGCGGCAGGTGTCCTCGATCCCCGGGAGCCGATGCTCGAAGCGTTCTCGGCCACGCTGGAGCGGGGGGCGCGCGTACTCGACCTGGGCTGCGGGGCGGGGCTGCCGTCGACGAAGGCCCTGGCAGCCCGGTTCGACGTGACCGGCGTCGACGTCTCGGCCATGCAGATCGAGGCTGCCCGTCGCGAGGTGCCGCAGGCCTCGTTCATCCTCGCCGACCTGGCCCGGGTCGATTTCCCGGCCGGATCCTTCGACGGCGTGACGGCCTTGTACGTGATCCCGCACGTTCCGCGCGAGGGGCACCGGGGGCTGTTCGGCCGCGTCGCCCGGTGGCTCGTGCCGGGCGGTCGATTCCTGGCGGTCCTCGGATCGACGGACAGTCCCGACTGGATCGGGGAATGGCTGGGCCAGCCGATGTTCTTCAGCAGCTACGACGCCGACGCGAACCGGCGGCTCCTCGTGGAGGCCGGCTTCGACCTGCTGATCGACGAGACCGTGGAGACGATGGAGCCCGAGGGACCGGTGGCGTTCCAGTGGGTCATTGCCCGGCGAGTCCGTCCGGCGCGGTAGAATGGGATCTCGCCGGCGCGAGCGCCGGCGCGGAACGGCTGGTGCGCCGCTCCGATCGGTGGGGATGCGTGGTCTCGACGGGGCCCCGCAGCCCGGGAACGCGAGCCGAGGATGCCGCTCTGGCCTCGTTAACAAGGCGGCAAACCGAAGTACCTGCCAACAAGCAGCCTGCTCTCGCGTACGCGGCCTAGGCCGTAGAGTGAGCGTGGAAGCGGCCTCCCCTCCGTGGGCCGTGGAAGCGTCAATCAGCGGAGGTGCAGCCCCGGCAAGCGCCGCGTAGCCGGGAGTCAAGCCCGAT
>Ga0209253_10006013_pt1 | contig 10506 bp, 4 predicted proteins | sample FrelakmetBRP12BR_FD_187145 | JGI IMG/M metagenome (GOLD analysis project Ga0209253, IMG submission 187145) | Freshwater lake sediment microbial communities from the University of Notre Dame, USA, for methane emissions studies - BRP12 BR (SPAdes)... | ecosystem: Environmental > Aquatic >... | reverse complement strand
CCCGGCCACGCAGCACATCCCGATCATCATGTGCACCAGCAAGAACCAGCAGACCGACCGCATCTGGGGCCTGCGCCAGGGCGCGCGTGACTACGTCACCAAGCCGGTCAAGGCCGAGGAACTGCTCGGCAAGATCGCCGCGATAGGGTGACCATGAACGCGCCGATGGAACACCCCAAGCACATGGCCAACCTGCGCGAGTTCTCGGCGCAGCTGACGCAGCGCCTGAGCGAGGCGCCGGCGCGCGAGATGCAGGCGGCGCAGCTTGGCGTGCGCATCGGCAGCCGCGGCTACCTGGTCGACATGTCCAGCATCGGCGAGGTCGTGCCGGTGTCGTCGATTGCGCGCGTGCCGTGGACGCGGCCGTGGTTCCGCGGCCTGGCCAACGTGCGCGGCCGCCTGGTCGGCGTCTACGACCTGCCGCAGATGGCCGGCGAAGAGCCGCTGCGCGACGAGGAGGGCCTGCAGCTGCTGGTGCTCGGCGAGTCGCTGAAAGTCAACGCGGCGCTGCTGGTCACCCGCGCCTTCGGCCTGCGCAGCGCCAAGGATCTCGATGCGCTGCCGGAAGCCGAGGCGGGAGTGCCCTGGGAAGGCGCCCGCTTCCGCGATTCCGGCGGCATGACGCTGACTGAACTGAACCTGGCGCGCCTGGTGGCCGACGAGCGCTTCGCGTCGATCGGCGTCTAGGCGATGAACTACACGGGCCCGACAGGCGGCCCGGCCGGCAGCGCCGTGACAGGCGCAGAAAGGATGGACGAGATGGGAACCATGGGCGCTAAAGAAGTGGGCGAGCCGACTGCCGAGGGGCCGATCACGGTTCAGCCGTTCCGTTACACGGAGTTCGCCAGCACCGGCAACCGCCCGCGCGGCGAGACGGTCATCCCTGCCGCGCCGCCCACGCAGCGTATCGACCGCTCGCAGTTGAAGCTTCCGGAAAGCAAGGCGGAGCCGTGGGTATCTCGCATACTGCAGCGCCTGCAGGAGAAGACCCTCCCCGGGCTCGGCAACCGTCCGCTCGCGCAGCAACTGCAGGTCCTGCTGCTGTTGCTTAGCCTGTTCGTGGTGCTGACCGTGGCGGTGCTGTTCATCGACCAGCGCGCCATCGGCCAGAAGATCGAGGTGACCGAGCAGTTCGCCGCCGCCGCGGTGCACAGCCAGCGGATGGCCCGTGCGGCCGCCCCCGCCAGCGAGGGCAATGCTGCCGCCATCGGCGAACTGAAGTCGAGCCGCGACCAGGCCGGTGAAGTGCTGCTCGACCTCGGCCGCAACGCCTCCGGTCCAGCGGCCGCCGAGCTGACCCGCTTCGCGGAAACGTGGAAACCCTACGAGGGCGCCGCCTCGCGCATCGTCGCGCAGGAGAAGGCGCTGCTTTCCTTCGGCGCGCTGCTGGCCGCCATCAACGAGGCGACGCCGCGGCTGACCGCGCTGGCCGACGAGGTCAGCACGCTGAAGCTGCAGCAGAATGCGCCGGCGCGCGATGTCGGGCTGGCCGGCCAGCTTTCCGCGGCGGCCTGGCGGCTGGCGCGCAACGCCAACGCCCTGCCGGCCGGCGGGGCGGGCAACGCGGAGGCGGGCCAGTCGCTGAGCCGCGACCTCGCCCAGATGCGCGACATCACGCAGACCCTGCTGAACAGTTCGGACGCGGAGGTGCGCAACCGGCTGCAGCAGGTAGCGAAGATCGGCGCCGAGCTGCAGACCGCTGCGGCGGCCGGCGTGCCGGCGGCCGGCGCCGTGGCCGAAGCGGCGGCCGCGCGCCGCGTGCTGCAGGACAACGCCGAGGCGGTGCGCGGAAAGCTGGCGGCCATCGAGGACCTGGTTGCCCGCGAGCATGGCGGACGTGCGATCAACGTGGGCGCGGCGATGTTGTTCGGCCTGTTGTCGCTGGCCACGGTGGTGGCACTGATGCAGGTGCTGCTGCACGGCAGCCGTCGCCGTGCGCTCGAAGCCGAAGCACAGCGGCTCGAGGCGCAGCGACTGGAGCAGACGGCCAAGCGCGCCAACGAACAGAACCAGGCGGCGATCCTGCGGCTGATGAACGAACTGCAGGAGGTCGCCGACGGCAACCTCACGGTCCAGGCGACGGTGACCGAGGACATCACCGGCGCCATTGCCGACTCGATCAACTACACCGTCGAGGAACTGCGCGGCCTGGTTGGCCGCATCAACGAGACAGCCGAGCAGGTCAACAGCGCCTCGACCGAGGCGCGCGACATCGCCACCCGCCTGATGACCTCGTCGGAAAGCCAGGCGCGAGAGATCAAGGACACCGGCGCCAACGTGCTGCAGATGACCGCCAAGATCGGCGACGTGTCGCGCGCCGCCGGCGAGTCGGCACGCGTGGCGCGGGTCTCGCTGGAAGCCGCCGAGCGCGGCCAGCGCGCGGTGTACAACCAGATCGCCGGCATGAACGAGATCCGCGAGCAGATCCAGGAGACTGCCAAGCGGATCAAGCGGCTCGGCGAGAGCTCGCAGGAAATCGGCGAGATCGTCGAGCTGATCTCGGACATCACCGAGCAGACCAACGTGCTGGCGCTGAACGCGGCGATCCAGGCCGCCTCCGCCGGCGAGGCCGGCCGCGGCTTCTCGGTGGTGGCCGAGGAAGTGCAGCGCCTGGCCGATCGCTCGGCCGAGGCGGCCAAGCAGATCGCCGCGCTGGTCAAGACCATCCAGACCGACACCCAGGACGCGGTGGCGGCAATGGAAAAGAGCACGCAGGGGGTGGTCGAAGGCACCAAGCTGTCCGATGCGGCCGGCACCGCGCTGGCCGACATCGGCCGCGTCTCGCGCCAGCTCGCCGAGCTGATCGAGCAGATCGCCGGCAACACGCAGGAGCAGGCCAGCTCGGCCGATGGCGTGGCGCACGCGATCGAACGGATCCTCGGCGTCAACGAGCAGACGACCGAAGGCACGCGGCGCGCCGCGCAGTCGATCGGCCAGCTGGCCACGCTGGCGCGCGAACTCAAGGATTCGGTAGCCCGCTTCCGGGTTTCCTAGTCACCCGACAGCGGGGGGGTGCCCATGGGCGAAATGACAATGCCGCAGCCGTTGATCGAGCCGGGCCCCGACGCGGCGCCGCTGGCCTGGCTTGCCGGCGAGATTCGTGTCGCGACCGACGCCGCGGTGGCCGGCGTGCGCCAGTTCCTTGGCGACAAGGGCAACCTCGGGCCGCTGCACGGCGCGAGCGTACAGGTTCACCTGGCTGGCGGCGCATTGCGCATGCTCGACCTGCGCGGCGCGGCGCTGCTGCTCGATTCGGTCGAGCAGTTGCTCAAGCGATGGGAAACCGCGCCACTCGAATGCACTCCGGCCGCGGTGCACCAGGTCGAAAGCGCGCTGCAGGCGCTGGTCGCCTACCTCGAAGGGCTGCGCGCCGGGCGCGCCGACCAGCCAATCCGCCTGTTCCCGCACTATCGCGACATGCTGCAACTGGTGGGCGCAGCAAGGGTTCACCCGGCCGACCTGATGTTTCCCGACCTGTCCCGCCGGCCGGCGCTCGCCAGGATCAACGTGCGGCCGATGACGGCCGACCAGCTGCGCGTGCGGCGCGTTCGTTTCGAAGGCGCCCTGCTCCGCTTCCTGCGCGATGCGTCGAACCAGGAGGCGCGGCGCGAGATGCGCGATGCGCTGTCGGATCTCGAGCGACTGCCACAACGTGGCCTGGCCCGCAGCTTCTGGTGGGTCGTGCGCGGGCTGCTCGACGCGCTCGATGCGGACGCGCTCGCCGTCGACGTCGACCTGAAGCGGGTGCTGGCGCGCGTCAACCTGCAGATGCGCCGCCTGATCGATGGCGGAGCCGCGGTCGCGGAGCGCCTGCTCGTCGACGCGCTGTATTACATCGGCCGCGCCGATCCGCGCGTGGCCCGGGTGGCCGAAGCGCGCCAGCTGTACGACCTCGATACGCTGCTGCCGGCCGACTACGAGCGCACCAAGCTCGTGCTGCTCGACGCCGGCCAGGTGCGCGTGCTGCGCGAGTCGCTGGCCGAGGCGAAGTCGGCGTGGAACGAAGCCGTCGTCAGCGGCGATGCTGCCCCGTTCATCCGGCACATCGAGGCCGCGCACCGCGCCGCTGCGGCGCTCGAACTCGGCCCGATCGAACTGCTGCTCGCCGAGGTCGGCACGCTCGCCGGGGAACTGGCGGAGGCGCCGGTTTCGGTGCGTGAATCGCTGGCCATCGAGGTGGCCACCGCGCTGCTGCTGGTCGACCTCGGCGTCGACGAACTGCCCAGCCTCGACGAACGGTTCGAGACTCGCTCCCGCGCGATGGTCGAGCGGCTGCATGCTGCGCGCCTCGGCGAGGCGCCGGCGACGGTCGACGCCTGGCTGTCGGAGCTGGCGCGCAAGGCGCAGGACCGTCTGACGATGCAGACGGTCATCCTCGAGATGAACGGGCTGCTGCGCGAGGTCGAGCAGCGCCTCGACCGCTTCTTCCGCGAGCCTGCCGAGCGCGGCGACCTCGCCGCACTGGACGGCACGCTCGAGCAGATGGGAAGCGTGCTGGCGCTGCTCGGTTTCGACGAGGCGGTGGCAGCGCTCGACGATGCGCGCGCCACGGTGCGCCGCTATGCGGATCCGGCCACGCCGGCCGACGAGGCCGACTTCGCCCGCCTCGCCAGTAACCTCGGCGCGGTCGGCTTCTTCATCGAAACGCTGCAGCAGGATGCGGACCGGCCGCGCAGCCAGTTCTCGTGGCATGCGGCGAGCGCGGTGTTCAGCGCCGACATGGCGGTGCCGCGGCGCAACGAACTCGCCGACGACGAAGATGATTTCGACCTGCACGCCTTGGCGATGGAGCAAGGCGGCGACGAGGAGAATGTCGAGTCCGCCGTCCGCCAGCACTCTGAGCGGGCCTGCGAACTGGCTGCTCGCCTGGCGGCCGCGCCGGCCGATGCCGCCGCCGCCCGCGAGCTGGTCGAGGTCACCAAGCAGCTGGCCAACGATGCCGACCTGCTCGACGACGCCGCGCTGAAGGCGCGCGCGCGCGACGCGGCGGCGGTGGCGAGGCAGTTGATCGAGCAACCGGATGCCGCGCTGGCGATGCGGCTGGCGCAGATGCTGGCGCCGGCCAAGGCCGAGGCACCGCCGGCACCGGCGGCGGTGCCGCTGCCGCAGACGCAGGCCGCGGCCGACCAGGAACTGATGGGTATCTTCGTCGAGGAGGCCGAAGAGGTCCTGGCCGGCATCGACGAGCAGCTCGATGCGCTGCGCGCCGCGCGCGGCGACATGGCGCGACTGACCACCGTGCGCCGCGCCTTCCACACGCTGAAGGGTTCGAGCCGCATGGTCGGACTGGCCGACTACGGCGAAGGCGCGTGGGCGGTCGAACAGTGCTTCAACGCCTGGCTGTCGCAGGAGCGTGCCGCCACCGACGACCTGATCGCACTGGCCGCTGCCGCCCGCAGGCTGATGGGCGACTGGACCCGCCGCATCCGTCTCGACCCGACTGCAACGATCGACCCGCAGCCGCTGGTCGATGCGGCGCACCGCGTGCGCGAAGGCCAGCCGCTCGATATCGAGTCGGCCGTGTTGCAGCCCGCGGGCGAGAAACCGCCGGAGCCGGCAGCCGAACTCGATACCCTCGAGGCCTTCGAATCGCTGATCCAGCGGGCGCCCGAGCCGGCCGTCGCCACGCAAGCCGCGCCGGCGCGTGCCGACGGCGAGATCGAGCCCGCAGTCGACCTCGCGCAGTTCGAGGCCGAGCTCGCCGCCGCCTGGTCGGCCGCAAAGCCGACAGCGGCCGCAGGGACAGTTGCCGACGGCGAGACGGCTGAGCCGGTCCCGACTGCAGCCGCAGGACCCCTCGCTGCCGAGCCGCCGCCGGCAGCGGAAGAAGCTGCTGCCGCCGAGCCGATTGCCGCCGACGGCGAAGAGATGCGCCGCATCGGGCCGGTAGTCATCAGCCACGGCCTGTTCAGCGTGTTCCTGAGCGAAGCCGACGACACCGTGCGCACGCTCAGCCAGGACATTGCCGAGTGGCGCTTCGAGCCGAGCCGCTCCGTGTCGTCGACGGCAATGCGCAGCTCGCACTCGCTCGCCGGGATCACGGCGACCGTGGGGCTGGAAACCGTCTGGGCGCTGGCCGATCCGCTCGACGACCTGCTGCACGAGATGAGCCATCTCGAGCACGCGACGCACACGGTCCTCACCGGCGCGCAGTTCGACTCGCTGGAGCGCGTCATCGAGCGCATCCGCGGCATGCTGCACCAGTTCGCTGCCGGCATCTATCCGCCGGAAGCGCCGGACGAAGCCGCGGCGATCAACGAGTTGGTCAGCTACGTTCGCACCTGTCGGGCCCTCGCCGCCGAGCAAGAAGCGAAACCGGCGGAGGCCGCACCCGAAACCGCCACTGTCGAGGCAGCGCCGAGCGCCGCTGCAGTCGAGGCAGTGGCCGAGCCGGCACCGACCGAGGCTACCGCCGAAGCCGCCCCGCAGCCGACGGCGAGCGCAGGCGTGCCCGCTGTCGCTGCCAAGCCGGCTGAGGAACCGGCGACCGCGGTGTCGGTATCCGACGACATCGACGCCGACCTGCTGCCAGTCTTCCTCGCCGAAGCCGGCGAGCTGCTGCCGACGGTCGGCAGCGACCTGCGTGCACTGGCGGGCCATCCGGCCGATCGCGCGCCGATGCGTGAACTGATGCGCCTGCTGCACACGGTGAAGGGCAGCGCGCGCATGGCCGGCGCGATGCACCTCGGCGAACTCATGCACGACATGGAGACGCGGGTCGAGTCGGCCATGGCGCTGCCGCAGTTGCCGGCCGAATTGGTCGACGACCTGCTCGCCCGCTACGACATCGCGATGACGCTCTACGACGGCCTGCAGCAGGGCAAGTCGGTCGAGATTCCGGCACTGCCCGAGGCGCAGGCCGCGCCGGTGGCCGAACATGCACCACCCGCCATCGAGGCAACGCTGGCGGCCGAGCAGGGGCTGGCGGCCGCGGAGGAAGAGCGCGCAGAGACGGCGCCAGCAGCGGCGGAGGCGACGACCGCGCAGTCGTTCGTCCGCGTCCGCGCCGACGTGCTCGACCGGCTGGTCGACCAGGCCGGCGAGGTGCTGATCGCCCGCTCCCGGGTAGAGAACCACACCGCGGTGGTGAAGGCGTCGCTGGCGGATCTGAACGAGAACATCCATCGGCTGCGCACGCAGATGCGCGACCTGGAAATCCAGGCCGAGGCACAGATCCAGGCGCGCTCGGAGAAGCTGTCGAACGAGTCGGCAAGCTTCGATCCGCTCGAGTTCGACCGCTTCACGCGGCTGCAGGAACTCACAAGGATGATCGCCGAGTCGATCGAGGACGTGGCGACGATCCAGTCCGTCATGTACAAGGGTCTGCAGACCAGCGAAGGCGACCTGTCGGCGCAGTACCGGCTCACCCGCGAACTGCAGCAGCAGCTGATGCGCGTGCGACTGGTGCCGTTCGCCAGCATCTCCGAACGCATTTACCGCGTCGCGCGCCAGGCGGCCAAGGAAGTCGGCAAGCGCGTCAACGTCGACATCCGCGGCGACCGCACCGAACTGGACCGCGTCGTGCTCGAGCGCATGGCGGGGCCGTTCGAGCACATGGTGCGCAACGCCATCGCGCACGGGCTCGAGACGCCGGAGACACGCCGCGCCGCCGGCAAGCCGGAAACCGGCGAGCTGCGGATGGAAGTCCGGCAGGAAGGCAGCGAGATCGTCATCGCGATCGCCGACGACGGCGCGGGGCTCGATCTGGAGCGGATCCGCGCCCGCGGCTTGGCCACCGGGCTGCTGCGCACCGACCAGAACCCGGGCGACCGCGAGCTGATGGACCTCATCTTCGCGCCGGGCTTCTCGACCGCTTCCGAACTCACCGAGCTGGCCGGCCGCGGCGTCGGCATGGACGTGGTGCGCTCGGAGATGTCCGCCTTCGGCGGCCGCATCGCGATCAGCTCCGAGGCGGGCCGCGGCACGCGCTTCACGCTGAACCTGCCGCTGACGCTGGCGGTCACGCAGGTCGTGCTGGCCACGGTCGGCGGTCGCCGCTACGCGATCCCGGCCGGCATGGTCGAGCACGTCAAGCGCGTGCGGCCGGAGGACGTCGCCGAGGCCATCGCGGCAGGCGCGATCGACATGCCGGGCGCCGGCGAAGTGGCGCTGCGCGCGATGTCGCAACTGCTCGGCGAGGACATGACGCTGCACCAGGGCCGGCAGGTGCCGGTGGTGCTGCTGCGCTCCGGCGACGACCGCATGGCGGTGGTCGCCGACGAGGTATCGACCAACCAGGAGGTGGTGGTCAAGAACGTCGGCGTGCAGGTGTCAAGGCTGGCCGGCATCATCGGCGCGACGATCCTCGGCAACGGCGAGATCGTGCTGATCCTCAACCCGGTGCAGCTGATCGCGCGCGCGCCGGAGCCGCCGCGGCTGGCGCACACGACCACCGCGGTGCCGCAGGAGGAAGCGCGGACACCGACGGCCGACGGCGAGACCGAGGTGACACTGGCCGCCGCACCGCTCGTCATGGTCGTCGACGACTCGCTGACCGTGCGCCGCGTCACGCAGCGGCTGCTGGAGCGCAGCGGCTACGAAGTCATGCTGGCCAAGGATGGCGTCGACGCGCTGCGCCAGCTGCAGGACGTGCGCCCCGACGTGATGCTGGTCGACATCGAGATGCCGCGCATGGACGGCTTCGACCTGACCCGCCATGTGCGCGGCACCGAGCTGACGCGCTCAATCCCGATCGTGATGATCACCTCGCGCACCGCCGACAAGCACCGCCGCATGGCGATGGAACTCGGCGTCAACGCCTATCTCGGCAAGCCGTACCAGGACGACGAACTGCTGGCGCTGATCCGCAGCTACGTGAAGGAGCGGGTTCTCGAGTGATGCCGGGCGTACCGCCGGCGCACGCCAGGTGCCGCCGATGCGTGGTTGCCTGGACGCGGGTTCTGGCCATTGGCCGGGCCGGCAGGCGCGTGTAGAGTCTGTTCATCGAAATCGGCGCAAGCCGATCCACCTCGCACTTGGTGCGGGGAAAGGGGCCAGCAGGACGCTGGCCCCTTTGCGTTTCGGCAGGAGCTTCCGCACGGCGCCTACAATCCGCGCCGCGCCCTGCTCCATTCCCCGCCCGTGACCTTCATCGACAAGCTCAAGTCGCGCTGGCAAAGCGCGGACACCCTGCTGTGCGTCGGGCTCGATCCCGATCCGACCCGCTTTCCCGCGCACCTGCGCGGGCGCGACGACGCGATCTTCGCCTTCTGCGCGGCGATCGCCGACGCCACCGCGCCATACGCCTGCGCCTTCAAGCCGCAGATCGCCTACTTCGCCAGCGCCCGCGCCGAGGACCAGCTCGAAAGCCTGATCGCCCACCTGCGCGGCAAGCATCCGCAGGTGCCGGTGGTGCTCGATGCCAAGCGCGGCGACATCGGCGCCACCGCCGAGCACTACGCACGCGAGGCGTTCGAGCGCTACGGCGCCGACGCGGTCACGCTGTCGCCGCTCATGGGGCACGACTCGATCGAGCCGTTCATGGCCTACGCCGACCGAGGCATCTTCGTGCTGTGCCGGACCAGCAACCCCGGCGGCGACGACCTGCAGATGCTCGAGGTGGCCGGCGAACGCCTGTACGAGCGCGTGGCGCGGCTGGCGGCGGAGAAGTGGAACCGCAGCGGCCAGCTCGGACTGGTGGTCGGCGCCACCTACCCGGCCGAACTCGCGCGGGTGCGCGCGATCGTCGGCGAACTGCCGCTGCTGGTGCCCGGCATCGGCGCGCAGGGCGGCGACGTGCAGGCCAGCGTCTACGCCGGCCAGACGGGCGACGGAACCGGCATGCTGATCAACTCCTCGCGGGCGATCCTGTATGCCAGCACCGGCGAGGATTTCGTGCAGGCCGCGGCGGCCGCCGCGCAGCGCACGCGCGACGAGATCAACGGTTACCGCAAGCGCTGAATCTCAGCGCATCGCCGTTGGCGCGAACTGCCGCATGTAGTCGCGCAGGATCGAGGCGAAGTCGGCATCCTGCGGAAATCCCATCGCCCGCGCGCGCGCGGTGTCGAAGCGTGCCGGCCAGCTGCGCACGATCGCGGCGATCGGCTCGTCGATCTGGAACGTCACGCGCGCGGCGACCGCCTCGCCGGCGGCCTGACGCAGCGCCTCGATCATCTCCGCCACCGTGGCGGTGAGGCCGGGCAGGTTCAGCGAGCGCAGCGTGCCCCATGCCGCGGCCGGCAGTTCGTGCGCGTGCACCAGGGCCTTCACCGCGGTGACCGGCGACGACACCCACATGCCGGTCGACGGCTCCACCGGACAGATCGCCTCTCGGCCGGCGAGCGGCTCGCGCATGATGCCGCTGGCGAAGCTCGACGCCGCCGCGTTCGGCTTGCCCGGCCGCACGACGATGGTCGGCAGGCGCACGCAGCGGCCATCGATGAAACCCTTGCGCGAGCAGTCGCCGACCAGCAGTTCGCCGATCAGCTTCTGCACGCCGTAGCTCGCCTGCGGCGTCGGCGTCGTGCTGTCTGCGACCACCGCCGGCAGCGGCTGGCCGAACACCGC
>Ga0209253_10006012_pt1 | contig 10508 bp, 10 predicted proteins | sample FrelakmetBRP12BR_FD_187145 | JGI IMG/M metagenome (GOLD analysis project Ga0209253, IMG submission 187145) | Freshwater lake sediment microbial communities from the University of Notre Dame, USA, for methane emissions studies - BRP12 BR (SPAdes)... | ecosystem: Environmental > Aquatic >... | reverse complement strand
CCGCGATGAACGAGGCACTGCTCGACAAGGCGTCCACCGAGACGTCACGTCCCGCGCGCGATCCCGAGGAGGCGCAGCGCGCGCTGGTGCGCGTGCAGGCGGTGCTCGACAAGCAGCAGCGTGTCGAAGCGTTGGTGCAGCGCGAGCACCTGCCGCAAGAGGAGAAGAAGCCGCTGGTCGAGTCGCTGGTCCATCGGCAACACCTGACCGAACTGAAGTCGATCGTCGACGGGTTGCACCCGGCCGACATCGCCTACGTGCTTGAGGCGCTGCCGCCGGAGGAGCGCCTGCTCGTCTGGGACGGCGTGAAGGCCGAGATCGACGGCGTCGTGCTGCTCGAAGTCTCGGAGGCGGTGCGCGAGTCGCTGATCGCCGTGATGGACCCGCCGGAGCTGGAGGCGGCGGCGCGGACGCTGGAAGCCGACGAACTCGCCGACCTCGCGCCGGCGCTGCCCGAGGAACTGGTCGAGCGCATATCGCGCGACCTGACCGCCAAGGAGCGGGCGCAGCTGGATGCGGCGCTCAGCTACCCGGAGGATTCGGTCGGCGCACGGATGGACTTCGAGCCGCTGTCGATCCGCGACGACGTCACCCTCGAGGTCGTGCTGCGTTATCTGCGCCGCTTCGACGAGCTGCCGGGCCACACCGACCAGGTGTTCGTCGTCGATCGCGAGGGTCTCCTCAAGGGGTCGCTGCCGCTCGACCAATTGCTGATCAACGAGCCGGACACCGAAGTCGTATCGGTGATGAAGACCGACATCCTGACGCTGTCGCCGATGGACGATGCCAGCGAGGCGGCGCAGGCGTTCGAGCGCTACGACCTGGTCTCGGCCCCCGTGGTCGACGCCAACGGCCGCCTGGTCGGCCGGCTGACCGTCGACGAGGTCGTCGACGTCATCCGCGAGGAGAGCGAGCAGGAAGTGCTGGCCAAGGCCGGCCTGCGCGAGGAAGAGGACCTGTTCGCCAGCGTCTGGCAGTCGGCGCAGAACCGCTGGCTGTGGCTGGGGGTGAACCTGTGCACGGCGTTCTTCGCCAGCCGGGTGATCGATGCCTTCGAAGGCACGATCACCAAGGTGGTGGCACTGGCGGCGCTGATGCCGATCGTTGCCGGCATCGCCGGCAACTCGGGCAACCAGACACTGACGCTGCTGGTGCGATCGATCGCGCTTGGCCAGGTGGTCGGCGACAACCAGCGCCGGTTGGTAATGAAGGAGATCGCGATCGCGCTGCTCAACGGCGCGGTGTGGGGGGGCATCGCGGCGCTGTTCGCCTACACCCTGTACCGCGACTCGCCGCACGGCATCCGGCTGGGCATCGTGATGTTCCTGGCGATGATCCTGAACATGCTGGTCGCCGCTGCCGTCGGTCTGGCCGTGCCGATGGCGCTGCGCGCGATCGGCCGGGACCCGGCCATTGGCGGCTCGGTGCTGCTGACCTTCAGCACCGATTCCGGCGGCTTCTTCATCTTTCTCGGCCTGGCGACGCTGGTGTTTCGCTAGCCGTTCTTCGGTTTGTTCACCGTCCGGCTGCTGCGCTTCTTCGAAGCCTTCTTCTTTCCGTCTTCGTTGCTCGTCTTTCCACTGGCCTGCGCCTGCGCCGCGGGCGTCGCATTACATGACGCGGCGAGCGCACCGTCGATCTGCTTCAGCCGCGCTCGCAGATCGAGCGCATGGGCGGTCTGCGGGTTGCTGCGCACGGTGGCATAGTCGACCGCCAGCTGTTCGGTGCACATGCGGCTGCGCACGAACGGACTCAGCCGTGCGCGCGGATCTTCGCCGGAAGCCGCGCAGTCGAGTTCGCCTAGCCACAGCTGTCGCGCTTGGGCGAAGTGCGCCGCCCACTGCCTGCCGGCTTCGACCTCACGCGACTGGCAGTGGGCCGCAGCCAGCCCGGCCCAGGCCAGTTCGTTGCTGGCGTCGACGCGTGGAAGGGCAGCGGCGAAGCGGAAATGTTCGATCGCCTTGCTGAAATCCCCCGCCTGCAAGGCGGCTTCGCCGTCGCACAGGGCTTGCATGTAGCCGTCGAGCCGACTGGCGTTTGGCGGGCACAGCCCGAGTCCCTGTCTTTCTGGGCTCTGCGCCCACCCGCGGTCGGTGCACAGCGCGGCCAGGAGCAACAATAGGGCCGCGCAGCAGAATCTGGCCGGACCCGTCATTGGCTAGCGAACGCGGCGGATCGTGAATTCCTCCTGGATGTTGTCCTTGTAATCACTCGCCGGGCTTGCCGAAGACAGGAAGCGCCGCGCGATTTCCTCGCCGACGGCGGTGTGCTGGATGAGCGAGCCGTTGTCGAACTCGATCTCGAGCACACGAGCGTTGCGGTCATAGCCCGCCGACTTGATGCCGCCGCGGCGGATCGGTTTCCGTTCAATGGTCATTTCGCGAGGCCTCCTGGCGGTCAGAGTCCGAGATCCTTCCACAAGGCGTCGACGCGCGCCTTGACCGCTGCGTCCATGGCGATCGGCCGGCCCCACTCGCGCGACGTCTCCCCGGGCATCTTGTTGGTTGCATCGAGCCCCATCTTGCTGCCGAGTCCGGACACGGGCGAGGCGAAGTCGAGGTAGTCGATGGGCGTGTTCTCGATCAGCACCGTGTCGCGCGCCGGGTCCATGCGCGTGGTGATTGCCCAGATTACTTCCTTCCAGTCGCGCGCATTGACGTCCTCGTCGACCACGACGATGAACTTCGTATACATGAACTGGCGCAGGAAGCTCCAGACGCCGAACATCACGCGCTTGGCGTGCCCCGGATACTGCTTGCGCATCGACACCACCGCCATCCGGTAGCTGCAGCCCTCCGGAGGCAGGTAGAAGTCGACGATCTCGGGAAAGGTCCGGCGCAGGATCGGCACGAACACCTCGTTCAGCGCCACGCCGAGTACCGCCGGTTCGTCAGGCGGCTTGCCCGTGTAGGTCGAGTGGTAGATCGGCTCGCGGCGCATGGTGATCCGCTCCACGGTGAAGACCGGGAAACGCTCGACCTCGTTGTAGTAGCCGGTGTGGTCGCCGAACGGCCCCTCGAGCGCGGTCTCGTAGCCAAGGTTGGCAGCGCTGATTTCGCCACTCGCGTTGGCCGGGTCGGGCCGGATATGGCCTTCGAGCACGATTTCGGCTCCGGCCGGCACCTGCAGGTCGATGCCGATGCAGTTCACCGTTTCGGTCCGCGCGCCGCGCAGCAGGCCGGCAAACTGGTACTCGGAGAGGTTGTCAGGCACCGGCGTGACGGCGCCGAGGATAGTGGCGGGGTCGGCGCCGAGCGCCACCGCGATCGGGAACGGTTCGCCGGCGCGGGCCAGTCGGTGGTCGCGGAAGTCGAGCGCGCCGCCTCGATGGGCTAGCCAGCGCATGATCAGCCGGTTGCGGCCGATCACCTGCTGCCGGTAGATGCCCAGGTTCTGGCGTTTCTTGTGCGGGCCACGGGTGACGACGAGGCCCCAGGTAATCAGCGGACCCGCATCACCGGGCCAGCATGTCTGGATGGGCAGGCTGGAAAGGTCAACATCCGGCCCTTCGCGGACGACTTCCTGGCAGGCTGCCGAGCGAACCGTCTTCGGCGCCATGTCCCACAGCGCCAACTTGAGCATGGCGACCTTGCCCAAGGCATCGCTCAGTCCCTTCGGCGCTTCCGGCTCCTTGAGCGCTGCCAGCAGTTCGCCGACGTCGCGAAGCGCGGCCACGTTTTCCGCGCCCATGCCGAGGGCGACCCGCTGCGGCGTGCCGAACAGGTTGGCTAGCACCGGGATTGTTCCCCCGGTCGGGCGCTCGAAAAGGATCGCTGGTCCCCCGGCCCGAAGTGTCCGGTCGCAGATTTCCGTCATTTCGAGGATCGGGGAGACCGGCGTGTGTACCCGGCGAAGCTCGCCGCGAGATTCAAGTTTGCCGATGAAGTCGCGAAGATCGGAATATTTCATGTGATTTGTCAGCCGTTGCGACTATTTAGACGAAGTTCCGTCAACATTCTCGTCTCTCTTTGCGGGCCGGCCTCGGCCCAGCGATCTTCACGTCCACGCCCCTGCTCTGGCTAGAGGGACGCTTCGATGCGCTGATGTATCAATTGCTCCGCACCTCTGCTACCATGTTGCGTCGCATCAAATCTGGCCAAGCCAGTGCGCTTACCGGCGTCTGCTCCATCTACAATGGCGCCGCCGTGAAAGGCCCGGATCCGAAGCGGCACCCTGCCAGCTGGGCAGCGGTTCGACGGGCTGCGATGCGGCCCTTCATTTTGACGGGAAGTTCGGCCAGCAGGAGAAGCTGGAGACGATTCCCGCAGCGGCCCGCCCGAAGCAGCGGCCGTTTTGGCAAGGCGCGGGGCAACGTAGCACGCTCCGCCTGACGTACCAACCTGTGAGTGAGGACAGCCGGCAACTGGTCGGCGGCCGCTCAGCATAAGGAGGGACGGATGTCTCTTTTGATCGAGAAAGCCTGGATTCCTGCCGCGGCTGCGTTGGCGGCTGCGGGCCGGGATGTCGCGCGAGGCGCAGGCATCCTGGGACGCGGCACCGTAGGGCTGGTCGGCATTTCGACGCTGCTCGCGGCGCTGTTGCTGCTTGGCAGCGAGCAAGCGCGCGAACGGGTGATCGGCGCCGCTCTGTCGGCAACGGGTCTTGCCGTCGCAGGACCCCCGGGAGTTGAAGAAGAGCTTCGCCCGGAGGCCGAGGGACGGGCGAATCGCTGGAGCGACTGGCTTGCGACGCGCCCGGTCGGCGCGGTCGAGCCCGCTCAGGAGCACGTCACGCGTTATCTGTCGCGCCGCTACCGGGTGGCCGAGAACGCCGTGCGCCAGATCGTTGGCCAGGCCTTCAGCACAGGTCGCTCGCTGGGCCTCGACCCGATGCTGATCCTTGCGGTCACGGCTATCGAATCTAGCCTGAACCCATTCGCCCAGAGTCCCGTCGGTGCCCAGGGGCTCATGCAGATCATGACCCAGGTACACAGCGACAAGTTCGCCGTACACGGAGGCGATCATGCGGCGCTCGACCCGATTGCCAACCTGAAAGTCGGCTCGGAGATTCTCAAGGAGCTGATTCAGCGCGGGGGGTCAGTGCAGCGCGGGCTGCAGTTGTACGTGGGCGCGGGCAACCTGCCTGACGATGGCGGATATGCAGCGCGTGTGCTCGGCGAAATGGGGCGCATCAAGCTTGCAGCTGCGGGCGACGTGCGCGAGGCACTGGCCGCCAGCCTGCGCGCCGCCGCAGGCGGCTCAGGGGCGCCGGTCGGACTGCTGCCTGCCGCCGCCACGCCTGCGGATCCCGGAATCGACGGCCGAAGCATCTGAGAAGTGCGCCGAGGCGCGCACAGACCCCGCCAGAGGATATCTCGGGAGTGGGCCGTCAGGTGCGTTGGCGCAGGTATCGATCGATGCGGTTGACCGCCTCTTCGAGCTTTTCCTGCCTGTTGGCGTAGGAAAGGCGCACATACTGGGCGGTCTGCGCGGTCCCAAAGTCGCGCCCCGGCACTACACAGACGCCTGCCTCGCGTAGCAGATCGAAGGCGAAGTCCCAGCTGTTTGATGCGAGGCGGCTGATACCGGCATAGATGTAGAAGGCGCCATCAGGCACGACAGGAACGTCGAAGCCGAGATTGCGCAGGGCCGGCACCAGGAAGTCGCGTCGGCGCTGAAACTCGTTTCGGCGGGCCTCGTAGATGGCCAAGGCCTCGGCCGAAAAACAGGCCAGCGCCGCGTGCTGGGCGATGGCCGACGGGCAGATGAACAGGTTCTGCGCCAGCTTTTCCAGCGTCGGCACGAGCGAGCGAGGCGCGACGAGCCAACCCAGCCGCCAGCCGGTCATGTTGAAATACTTCGAGAAGCTGGCCAGGGCCAGAACGTCCTCTCCAAGCGCGAGGGCGGTTGACGGTACGTGGTCATAGCTGAGGCCCAGGTAGATCTCGTCGACCATCAGGAAGCCCGCGCGCCCGCGAACACGGTCGGCGATCTGGACAAGCACGGAAGGCTCGATCGAGGTGCCGGTGGGGTTCGAGGGAGAAGCCAGCAGTACGCCTGCGGTTTCGGCAGTCCACGCGCTGTCGATCATCTCGGCGGTCGGCTGGAAGCGTGTTTCCGGGCCGCAGGGCAGCAGTTGTGCACGGCCTTCGAACACGGCGGCGAAGTGCCGATTGCAGGGGTAACTGGGGTCGGGCATCAGCACCGTATGGTCGCGTTCCAGCAGCGCCGCCAGCGCCAGTAGCAGCGCACCTGAGGCGCCGGCGGTGACAACGACGCGCTCCGGATCGAGCCCGAGTTGAAACCGGCGCGCGTAGTCGGCGGCGATTGCCTCACGCAGCGCATCGGTTCCCAGCGCTGGCGTGTATTGAGTCAACCCGTTGGCGATAGCCGTCTGTGCAGCAGCCTGAACCGGGGGCGGCGCGGTGAAATCGGGCTCGCCGATGCTCAGATGGACAATGGATCGACCCGCTTCGGAGAGGCGCTGCGCCTCCTTGACGATCTCCATCACATAGAAGGGCTCGATCCCTTGCGTTCGGAGGGCGGTGCGATGGTTCACTGCGCGCCTCCGCTGCCGGCACTTTGATTGGCACCCTTCGATCCGGGCCCTGGCGAGGCGAAACCGGCGGGCAAGAAAAGGCCTCTCAGCCGAGCGTTCCCAAAGTCGGCCGAGGAGGGAGAGCAGAGGCGCCGATGCGGGTTTTCGCGCTCGAGCTTTGCGACAGGCTCAAGGGCAGAAGTTCGAAGAGTGTTCGCAGCACGTTGAACAAAGTCAATCATTTGTCTATGACAAATATTTATTTCGTCCAGGGTCGACTTGATTGTGAGTGTGCGCTGACTTTCTCTGGTCTCGCCTTGCGCTGGTTAAACGGCCGCAGCCAAAGGAAGCACAAGCGCCCACGATAATGCGCCCATTGTCTGCCTGCGCGGTGCCTGAATGCCAAGCAACGACGAGAACGCCGACCTGAAGCGCGCCGCGCTCGAGTGCCACGAACTGCCACGACCGGGAAAGATCACGGTCACGCCGACCAAGCAACTGGTCAATCAGCGCGACCTGGCGCTGGCGCATTCGCCGGGCGTGGCGGCCGCCTCGGAGGCGATCGCTGCCGATGCTGCCAGTGCGTCGCGCTACACCGCGCGCGCCAACCTGGTCGGCGTCGTCACCAACGGCACCGCCGTGCTTGGTCCCGGCAACATCGGCCCGCTGGCCGCCACGCCGGTGATCGAAGGCAGGGGCGTGCTTTTCAAGAAGCTCGCCGGCATTGATGTGTTCGACATCGAGCCTGCTCGGCGCCGCGAAGCCCGCGCACATCCTCACCGCCTCGGCCACCGGGCGCCGAATCGTCAACATGACGGCACTGACCGTGCTCGATGCCGACTTGCCGTGCTGACATGAGGTGGCGAAGACGGGCGCCGGCCGCCCCGGCTCAGGCGGGCGCGGCTGCTTTCGCAGGAGCCGACGCAGGTGCGATGACCTCCGCGATGCGACAGCTGAGCCGGTTGCTGCTGCTCTTGTTGCTCGCCCTTGGCGCGACCGCATGCGCTCGCGAAGAGCCGGTGCAGCCCAGCCGTTCCGCTTCCGCGCGAATCGGCGAAGTGGCGCTCGATGCGCTGCCGCCGCAGGCCAGGCAGACGCTGGCGCTGATTCGGCAGGGCGGGCCGTTCCCGTATCGCAAGGACGGCACCGGATTCGGCAACCGCGAGCGGCTGTTGCCCAGGCAACCGCGCGGCTACTACACCGAATACACGGTGCCGACGCCCGGCAGCCACGACCGCGGCGCGCGGCGGATCATCGCCGGCAAGGGGGCGACAGGAGACCCGGCCACCAGCGGCGAGTACTACTACACCGAAGATCATTACCAGAGCTTCCGCCGGATCAGACCATGAACGCATCCAGCCATACCCCGAAGCCGATCGATGCGCTGCCGGCACAGACGGTGCGCAGCCTCGGCGGCCGCGATGTCGAAGAACTGCGCCTCTGGGCCGCCCAGGCGGGGCATCGCTTCGTGCTCGTCGAATGCTCGGACTGTGTCGACAAGGGCTCAGTGCTCAAGGCGATCGGCCGTGCCTTTGCATTTCCGCAGTGGTACGGCGCCAACCTCGATGCGCTGTACGACTGCCTGACCGACCTGCCCGAGCGCGGCGAGCGGGGATGGGTCGTCGTGCTCGAGCGGCTTCCTGGCGAGCCGGCGTTCAGCGTTGACGAACGCGCTGCCCTGCTCGATGTGTTCCGCGATGCGGCCGAAGACTTCGCCGAAGTGGGCGTCGGCCTGCGCGTCTTCCACTCCTGACTGGCCCTGTCGCAGCCCTGCGGCGGCGGCTGCGCCGACATCGAAGACTTGCTTCAACCGGTCGACGCCGATCGACTGGTCTTGCCGGCGAAATCGCCGCTCGTTGCTTGCAGCGCGGCCAGCGCCGCCAAGCCCGCGGTCTCGGTGCGAAGGACACGCGGCCCGAGTTGCACGGCGATGAACCCGGCTCGCCTGGCCTGCGCGATTTCGCTGTCGGCGAATCCACCCTCGGGACCCACCATCAGCGAAGCGCGGCCGCCCGCAACCGCGGGGAGGAGGCCCTGGTCTGCGGTGGGCAAGAGCACGAGGCGAGGCCCATCGGCGGGCGCCGCATCCAGTACTGCACCGAAACTGCCGATGAAGTCGACCGGCGGCACGCGGTTGCGGCCGCACTGGCTGCAGGCCGCGCGGGCGACATCGCCCCAGTGCTGCACGCGGCGCGCTGTGCGTGTCTCATCGAGGCGAATGACGCTGCGCTGCATGGGTGCGACGAGGATGCGGTCGACGCCGAGCTCGGCGGCTTTTTCGACGATCCAGTCGAGCTTGTCCGCGGCGACCAGCGCCTGGATCAGCGTGAGCTTCAGCGGCGATTCGCGTTCGATCGGATCGAAATCCTCCACTTGGGCAGTCGCGGCGTTGCCTTCGATGCGCAGCGACGCCGGGTACTCGCCGCCGCGGCCGTTGAAGACCACGATCGGCGCGCCGCTGCGCAGCCGAAGCACGCGCAGGGCGTGGTGCGCGACATCGGCCGGCAGGCGGATCACCTCACCAGCGGCAAGCGGCGCGTCAACGAAGAAGCGAGGCCGCGACATGTCGAGGTGCGAAAAAAAGCCCGGCGCGAGGCCGGGCTCGTGAGGTTGCCATGCGCGTGCGCATCGCCGCGGCGGTGCCGTCCTAGGCAGCGAGCCGGGCCGGTTCCTGCGACGGATCGGTCAGCGCCTTGACGAACGTGGGCAGCGCAAAGAGCCCGCCGTGCAGCTCGGCGTTGTAGTACTTCAGGCCGCCGATACGCCGCTCGCGCAGCCGCGCCGCGATCGCTTCCGTGGTCATCAGCCGCGGATTGGCGCTGTCGCTGGCGATGCTCAGGCACCACAGCGAGCCGTACAGCGGAATGAACAGCGCCAGCGGATGCACCTGCTTGAAGACCTTGCGCAGGTTTGCTGCGTTCTTGCGCACGGTTTCCGGCGCGTACACCGGCGTGCCGAGGTGCAGCGTCAGCATGCCGCCAGGGTTCAGCCGCTCGCGGCACAGGCGGAAGAATTCCTCCGAGTACAGGTGAAACGCCGGCGTGTCCGGATCGGTGAGATCGAGCACGATCAGGTCGAACTTCTCGGTCGCGTTCTTCACGTACTCGAAGCCGTCGCCGATCCTGATCTCGAGCCGCGGATCGTCGAGCGCGCCCCGGTGAATCTCGGCGAGGTGCGTGCGCGCCATGTCGATCACCGCGGCGTCCAGCTCGGCCATCACGATCCGCTTGACACTCGGGTGCTTGAAGATTTCCTCCGACGAGCCGCCGTCGCCACCGCCTATCACCAGCACCGACTGCGGATTCGGGTGAGTGAGCAGCGCCGGGTGCGTCATGCACTCGTGGTAGAAGAATTCCTCCTTCTCGGAGGTCATCAGGCGCCCGTCGAGGCGGAACAGCCTGCCGAACTGCGGCGTGTCATAGACCTCGACGCGCTGGTACGGCGACTCGATCGTCTGCAGCCGCCGGCTGGCGGTGAAACCGTAGCCCGCGTGGGCGTTGAGCCAGTCGAAGATAAGTTCGCTGGTTCTGGCGCTGCCGCCGGGAGCCTGCCCAGAGGCATTGACCGCCGCCGACTCCGTGCTGGCGGCCAGGTCGCCGCGGTTGATGCGATTGACGACCTGGCTCTTCGGCCGGAACGCCACCATCAGCGCGGCGAACAACTGCTCCGCCTTGCCACTGTTGTCGTCCGTGAAGTTGCAGACGTAGACGTCGAGCGTCACGCCGCTGCGCTCGGGCCATGTGTGCAGCGCGAGGTGCGACTCGGCGAGCAGCACCGCGCCGGTGATGCCGCCCGGTTGCCCGTTGTAGTCGGGAAACACGTGGTACTTCTCGTTGACGATGGTCAGCGCCGCGGCAACGGTGGCGTCGCGGCATAGCGTCGAGAGTTTTTCCAGATCCGTCAGCAGCGCGGCAGGGCAGCTGCAGTCGAACAGATCGCCAGTCAGGTGAAGTCCTTGCATCTTCGTCCCCCAGCAGGTCCGCCCTAATCGACCTGAATCGCGGTTCATCACCGCAACCCACGATCCGGGA
>Ga0209253_10006011_pt1 | contig 10510 bp, 11 predicted proteins | sample FrelakmetBRP12BR_FD_187145 | JGI IMG/M metagenome (GOLD analysis project Ga0209253, IMG submission 187145) | Freshwater lake sediment microbial communities from the University of Notre Dame, USA, for methane emissions studies - BRP12 BR (SPAdes)... | ecosystem: Environmental > Aquatic >... | reverse complement strand
CTGCACGATTAACGATGTGTTGCTGGCGTCGGTCGCGGGAGTTTTGCGTAGTTATCTCGTGGCGAAAGGCGATTCGGTGGACAGGACGTTGGAAATACGAGCGGCTGTGCCGGTCAATCTCCGGTCTTGGGAGCAGGCCAAGAATTTGGGCAACGCGTTTGGGTTGGTGTTGCTGACGCTCCCCCTCGGCATCGAAGATCCCCTGGAGCGCCTCCATAAAGTGCATCAACGCATGGAGGAGTTGAAAGGTTCCTATCAGGCTATGCTGACCTTTGGGATGCTGGAGATCATGGGCCTTGGCCCCAGGGCTGCCCAGGCATCGGCCATCAGGCTGCTCACCAAGAAGACGACCGCCGTGATGACCAATGTTCCCGGTCCTCAAGAACCTGTATATCTTGAGGGCTGCAAAATCGCCGAGATGATGTTCTGGGTGCCGCAGTCAGGTTCGGTCGGGATGGGGGTGAGCATTCAAAGTTACAATGGCCGCGTGCACTTCGGTTTGATCACTGACCAGAAATTGGTGAAGGACCCGGAAAACATCGTGGATCAGTTTAACCGGGAGTTCGAGAGGCTGGTGTTGACCACCATGATGGGGCCTTGGGACAAACGCCGTCATGCCAGGACGATTGCCCGCTAGGAGGGAGGCGACTCCCGTCGCTGCCATTGGGAATCGAACACCGGTACTGGGCGCTTCGGATCAAGCGTCATCGAGCGGGTTTGCGGCCGCCAGGTCCAGGTCAAAGGGCTGCGGGTGTCCGGCGTAGATGCGATCCAGTAGTTGCGTTTCGCGCGCCACGATGGTGTTCAAAAATACGTCCGCTCCCTCCATTTGCCGGAAGGCGATGAAGCCCCGTTCCAGGAAGTCATGCAACTCTCCCAAGCCTACCAGATGGCTCGGCATCCGGGTCAGGCGCAGGGCGGTGATGATGGAGCGGGAATGCCTGGCGACCGTGATTTCGATGTCATCCCCGATTTGCCTGATCAACTCGATCTGGCGCTTGCGCTTATTGTAATTATCGCAGCGCCGATAGGCTTCGGCATAGGCTTCCGCCGTAATGTGGTCCTGCATGTCCAGTTCTTCGATCAATACCCGCAGCAGGTGATGGTCCAGTTCATGGGACAGGGCGTTCAATTCCATGGCCAGCGCGGCGGTGTGGATGGAGTGGGCCGGCAGTACCTTGGCCATGATGGTCGTGAGGCGCGCCGCGCCATAATCGCGCTTGCTGAAATCCTTGGGACCGTAAAGGTCTTCCAGAAAGAATTCCACGGCCAGGCCGTAGCGCGGGTTTCCCGCCAGATCCGGATACGTCGCGAGCAGGCGTTGTGTCTGCCAATGGCTTAAACGATGCTGTTCGGGGCTTAGCCCAGCGCCCAAACCGCGGATGACGAGCAATTCCTTGCCCCGCGTCACATGGTGAAACAACAGGTCTATATTCCGTTTTTTTAGATCTTTTTCGCTCGTCGCCATCAATACCTCTTGCGCAGCGCCTGGAGTACCGCCACCGTGTCTGGCCGCACTCCACGCCAAAGATAAAAAGACTCCGCCGCCTGTTCTACCAGCATCCCCAAGCCATCCAGGGACCGGGCGGCGCCGTGGGCATGCCCCCAGCGCACGAAGGCGGTGGGATTAACACCGTACATCAGGTCATAACACCAGCCGCCCTCGCCGAGCACGCCCGCCGGCAGTGGCGGCACCGTGTCGTCAAGGCCCGTCGCCGTGGCGTTGATAATGAGGTCGAAACTGCGCCCCTGCAACTCCGGAAAGCTCAAGCCGGATACCCGGCCCAGGTCGCTGAACAGCAGCGCCAGTTCCGCCGCCTTGACCGGGGTGCGGTTGGCGATGACCAGACTGGCGGGTTGTTGGACCAGCAGGGGTTGCAAAATCCCCCGGGCAGCCCCGCCCGCTCCCAACAGCAGAATGCGTTTGCCCTTCAGTTTGGCGCCGTGATTGCCGCACAGATCCCGGACCAGTCCCAGGCCATCGGTATTCTCGCCCAGGACTTCACCATTATCCCGAAACGCCAGCGTATTCACCGCTCCTGCCCGTTCAGAGCGCGAGGTTAGCACGTCCGCATAAATCCAGGCGTCCTGCTTGAAGGGCACGGTGACATTGAGTCCTCGCCCGCCCGTGGCGCGAAAGGCATTAACCGCTGTCGCGAAACCACCGGGCGTTACCAGGATGGCTTGGTATTCCAAGTGTTGAGCGGTTTGGGCAGCGAACAGGGAATGAATTTGAGGGGATTTGCTGTGACTGACGGGATTGCCCATCACGGCGTAGCGATCGGGTTTGGTAGTCATGGGAATTGCGATCAGGGTAGGAGTGAAGTCATTACCGGCGTTATGCGGTCAGCCCTGGCGTAGCCAGCCCGCGGCGCGCTTGGCGCAATAGCTGAGGATGGCGTCGGCGCCGGCGCGCTTGATGCAGAGCAGGGATTCCATGACCACCGTACGCTCGTCCAGCCAGCCATTAAGGCTTGCCGCCATCAGCATGGCGTACTCGCCGCTCACCTGATACACAAGCGTGGGCACGGCGAACTGATCCTTGACGCGGCGCACAATGTCCAGGTACGGCAGTCCGGGCTTGATCATCACCATGTCGGCCCCTTCCTCCAGATCCAGGGCCACCTCTCGCAAAGCCTCATCGGCATTGGCGGGGTCCATCTGGTAGCTGTACTTGTTGCTCTTGCCGAGATTGGCGGCGGAGCCCACGGCGTCCCGGAACGGGCCGTAGAAGCTCGATGCGTACTTGGCCGAATAGGCGAGGATGCGGGTGTGGATGAAATCGTTGGATTCCAGCGCCTCGCGGATGGCGGCGATGCGGCCATCCATCATGTCCGAGGGGGCGACCACGTCGGCCCCGGCCTCGGCATGGGACAGGGCCTGGCGCACCAGCACCGCCACGGTCTCATCGTTCATCACATAGCCGCTCTCATCCACCAGGCCGTCCTGGCCATGACTGGTGAAAGGGTCCAGGGCGATGTCGGTGATCACCCCCAGGTTAGGAAACTCGCGTTTGAGCACCCGCACCGCTCGCTGGATAAGACCCTCGGGATGGTAGGCCTCGCGGGCATCCTCCGACTTGGCCTCCGGGGGGGTGACCGGAAACAGCGCCACCGCCGGCACGCCCAGTCCTAGCAGCAGATCGGCTTCGCGCAGCAATTCATCGATGCTGACCCGCTCCACGCCAGGCATGGAAGCCACCGGTTCGCGCCGTCCCTGGCCCTCGGTGACGAACAGGGGCTGGATCAGGTCGTTTACGGTGAGCACGGTTTCCCGCAGCAGGCGGCGGGAAAACTCATCCCGGCGCAGGCGGCGCGGACGCTGGCCGGGAAACTGGCCGATAATAATCTGGGGTCTGGACATGGCGGACTCCTCTGGGAATATATCAATAGCGGTTGTGGTCTATAAATTCGATGTAATTTATCCCATAGGCTCGACAATGTGTGCGTTTAGAACATCGCGATGAACCTTTTGCTGACTCACGAAACGGCTATTCGCCTCGGCTGTTTTGCCGCCGTGCTGCTGCTCATGGCCTGCTGGGAATGGCGCCGGCCGCGCCGCTCCCTGGCCCTGTCCCGCTGGCGCCGCTGGCCGGCCAACCTGGGACTAGCGGTGCTAAACGGCTTGGCCGTGCGTCTGGCCGTCCCCGTACTGGCCGTGAGTGCCGCCCAAGAGGTTGCAGCCCGCGCCTGGGGACTGTTCAACCTGCTGGACGTGCCCTTCTGGCTAGCCTGTGGTGTTTCACTGCTGGCGCTGGATTTGGCGATTTACGCTCAGCACGTCATTTTTCACAAGGCGCCCTGGCTATGGCGGCTGCACCGCATGCACCATACCGACACCGGCTTTGACGTGAGCACGGCGCTGCGGTTTCATCCCTTGGAGATCATGTTGTCCATGCTCATCAAGGTGACGTTGGTGGTGGTGCTGGGCGCCCCGGCGGTGGCCGTGCTGCTCTTTGAAATCATCTTGAACGCCACCGCCATGTTCAACCACGGCAACGTGCGCCTGCCCGAAACAGCCGACCGGGTGTTGCGCCTATTCCTCGTCACGCCCGACATGCACCGGGTGCACCACTCCATCCATCGCGAGGAAACCGACAGCAATTTCGGTTTCAATCTGCCCTGGTGGGATCACCTGTTTGGCACTTACCGGGCGCAACCTCGCGATGGCCATGCCGGCATGGCCATCGGCCTGGAAATCTTCCGTGATTACCGCTCCCTCAGCCTGCCCTGGCTGTTGCTACAGCCTTTTCTGAAGGCCTCCATCAGCGGTGTGGCCGGCAACCGTCGCTGAGGGGCGTCCGGCGGAACCCCCGTCAAGCGCGTGCCTGGGGGATATCATCCGGTCCGGAAAAACCCGCCAGTTCCCGCAGTTGATGCAGCTCTTTCAGGTGGATGTACTTACTCTGCACGCAAATCAGTCCCTGCTGCTGGAAGCGGCTGAAGAGCCGGCTGACGGTCTCTATGGCTAAGCCCAGGTAGTTGCCGATATCGTTGCGGGACATGCTCAGATGAAACTCGCGGGGCGAAAAACCGCGTTCCTGAAAGCGCATGGAGAGGCTGATCAACAGCGCGGCGAGACGCTCGTCGGCGGATTTTTTGCCCAGCAGCGTCAGCAATTCTCCGTCGCTGTTGAGTTCCCGGCTCATGATGCGTAGCATTTGCCGGCCCAGCGCGGGCACCGCCGCGGCCAGCTCTTCCATGCGCTCAAACGGTATCTCGCAGATGCTGGTGGTTTCCAGGGCTTTCGCACCGCAGGGGTGCTGGTTGGAGTTAATGGCGTCCAGGCCGATAAGCTCGCCGGGCAAGTGAAACCCGGTGATCTGCTCGCTGCCGTCTTCGGTGATCGTATAGGTCTTTACCGAACCGGAACGGATGGCGTACAGAGAGCGAAAGGTATCGCCAAGGTGGAACACATAACTGCCGCGCGCCAAGGGACGGCGACGTTTGATGATGGCATCCAGGCGCTCAACGTCGTCGAGGCCGATTCCCATCGGCAGGCACAATTGGTGCAAACTGCAGCTACTGCAGGCCAGCTTGACTGAGGCGATGTCGATGACCTTGCCGTTACTGGAATTTGTCATTGTGCATTCCGCAGTGTGAGGGGTGGGAGGGATGAGATTCTATTCCAGCAGATTCGTTGACACAGATCAAGAAACCGCGAAATAGTTCTAGGTGGTCGGGATCACGGCAGGGAAGCGTGGTCAACTCGTCTTTTGCGCCGCCGTCGACTTGCGGTAAGCTTTGCGCTTGTTACTCAAAGGAGCTGTAGACACCCCATGCAAACCCTCGCCAATCAACGCATTCTGCTCGGTATTACCGGCGGCATCGCTGCTTACAAGAGCGCCGACCTGGTCCGCCGCCTGAAGGAAGCGGGGGCGGACGTGCAAGTGGTCATGACGCCTGCCGCCACGCACTTCGTCGGCCCCCTGACCTTCCAGGCGGTCTCCGGGCGGCCAGTGCACTTGGAGCTTCTCGACAGCAATGCCGAGGCCGGGATGGGGCATATCGAACTGGCCCGCTGGGCTGACCTGATCCTGATCGCGCCCGCCAGCGCCGATTTCATCGCCCGGCTCGCTCATGGGTTTGCCAACGATCTGTTGAGCACCTTGTGTCTGGCCAGTGACAAACCCATCGCCGTGGCTCCCGCCATGAACCGGTTCATGTGGTTGCATCCCGCCACCCAGGAGAATTGCCGGATTTTGGAGCGACGCGGCGTCCACTTATGGGGGCCGGCCAGCGGCGAACAGGCCTGTGGTGAGGTGGGGGAGGGGCGGATGCTGGAGCCCTTGCAGCTCCGCGCTGAAGTCACTGCATTCTTTGCCAGAGCCGGTATCTTGCAGGGCCTGAATGTGCTCATCACCGCCGGTCCCACTCGCGAGGATATCGATCCGGTGCGCTTCATCAGCAATCGCAGCACGGGCAGGATGGGTTTCGCGGTAGCGGCGGCGGCGGCCCAGGCCGGGGCGCGGGTAACGCTGGTGAGCGGTCCCGTGGCTTTGCGCACGCCCCCCGGCGTGGAACGTATCGACGTGGAAAGCGCCGCCCAGATGTTCGATGCGGTACTGAGCCGCGCCAGGCATGCCCAGATCTTCATCGCCACCGCCGCCGTGGCCGACTATAGGGCCGCTAACCGGGCCGTCCAAAAGATCAAGAAAACCCAGGATACCCTTACCCTCGCCTTGGCGCGTAACCCGGATATCCTGTCCACCGTGGCCGCCCTGGACAGCGGCCCCTTCACCGTGGGCTTTGCCGCCGAAACCCACGATGTGCTCCGTTACGCCGAGGACAAACGCCGTCGCAAGGGTCTGGACCTGATCGCCGCCAATCAGGTGGGGGTGCCCGGGCGGGGCTTCGAGAGCGAGCAGAATGCCCTGCATGTGCTCTGGGAAGATGGCGAGCGGGTGCTGCCTTTGGCCGACAAGACCCAACTGGGACGCGACCTCATCGCGCTGATTGCGGAGCGTTATCATGCATAGCATTGAAGTAAAAATACTCGATCCCCGCATCGGCCGGGAAATTCCGCTGCCGCACTATGCCACGCCCGGCTCGGCGGGCATGGATCTGCGCGCCTGCCTGGCGCTGCCTCTCACCGTGCAACCCGGCGAGGCTCATCTCATTCCCACCGGGATCGCCATCCATATCGGCGATCCCGAGCTGGCCGCCGTGGTACTGCCGCGCTCGGGACTGGGCCATAAGCACGGCATCGTGCTGGGCAATCTGGTGGGGTTGATCGACTCGGATTATCAGGGCCAGTTGTTCGTCTCCTGCTGGAACCGGGGAAATACCCCCTTCACCATCGAGATCGGCGAACGCATCGCCCAGATGGTGATCGTTCCGGTGGTGCGGGCGCATTTCGAAATCGTGGAGGAGTTCACCGCCAGCGAGCGGGGCAGCGGAGGATTCGGCCACTCCGGGCGGCATTGATGAAGGCCATTTTTCGGGAGTACGACATTCGCGGCATCGTCAACGAGGACTTGACTCCCGCCGTGGTTCTGGAGATTGGCCGCGCCATCGGCACCCTGGCGGCCGAGCGCGGCGAACGGCGGGTAGCCGTGGCCCGCGATGGCCGTTTGTCCAGCCCCCTGTTGTGCGACGCCCTCAAGAGTGGGATCAAGGCCACCGGGCAGGATGTAATTGATCTGGGCGCCGTGCCTACCCCGCTGCTCTACTATGCCACTCAAGTCCTGGATACCCGCGCCGGGGTCATGGTTACCGGCAGTCACAATCCCCCGGAATACAACGGCCTTAAAGTGGTCATGGATGGGATGGCCCTGCATGGGGAAGTTATCCGCGACCTGTACCAGCGTCTCCAGAACGGCAGGCTGCGCCGGGGGCAGGGCAGGGAGCGGCGGGAAGACGTGCGCGGCGAGTATATCAAACGTATCGGCGCTACCCTGCGCGTGACGCGCCCCCTGAAAGTGGTGGTGGACTGCGGCAACGCCATCGCCGGGGAAGTGGCGCCCGCGCTGCTGCGCACCCTCGGCTGCGAGGTGGTGGAACTGCATTGCCAGGTGGATGGCCGGTTTCCCCACCATCACCCGGACCCCAGCCAGCCGGAGAATCTGGCCGAGCTATGCGTCAGAGTACTCGCCACGGATGCCGATCTGGGGCTGGCCTTCGATGGCGATGCCGACCGGCTGGGCGTGGTGACCGATGCCGGCGAAATCATCTGGCCGGATAGGGTGCTGATGGCACTGGCCCGTGAAGTGCTGGAGCGACATCCGGGCGCCAGCGTCGTCTACGATATCAAGTGCTCCCGTCACCTGGCCCGGGTTATCACCCAGTACGGTGGCGTTCCCATCCTCTGGAAAACCGGCCATGCCGTTATCAAGGCGCATATGCGGGAGATCGGAGCGCTGCTGGGCGGGGAGATGAGCGGGCATTTCATTCACGCCGATGACTGGTTCGGTTTCGACGACGCGCTCTACGCCGCTGCCCGGTTGCTTGGTATCCTGGCCAGGGACGGACGCTCCGCCGCCCGCCAGTTCGCCCTGTATCCCACGGGGCCGAGCACGCCGGAGCTGCTGATTCCCATGGCCGAGGGCGAACCCTTTGCCTTCATGACGCGGTTGCTGGAACGCGCCAACTTCGGCCCCGCCCAGTTGATCACCGTTGACGGGCTGCGCGTGGAATTCGAGCATGGCTGGGGTTTGGTGCGTGCTTCCCACACCACCCCCAGCCTGACCCTGCGCTTCGAGGCCGACGATGCCCGCGCCCTGGCCGCTATCCAGGCGCTGTTTCGCCGCGAGCTGCTGGCGCTGGAACCCCATTTATCACTGCCTTTCTGAGAGGTTGCCATGGCCCTGAGCGCCGAATCCGCCATGAATGTCGCGCATGTGTTGAGCGAGGCATTGCCCTACATCCGTCGCTATGCCGGCAAGACCGTGGTCATCAAGTACGGCGGCAACGCGATGGAGACCGAGGAGGTCAAATCGAGTTTCGCGCGTGATATCGTGCTGATGAAGACGGTCGGTATCAATCCGGTGGTGGTCCACGGCGGCGGCCCGCAGATCGGCAATCTGCTTAAACAGCTCGGCAAGGAGAGCCGTTTCGTGGACGGCATGCGGGTTACCGACAGCGAGACCATGGATGTCGTGGAAATGGTGCTGGGAGGGCTGGTGAACAAGGAGATCGTCGCCCTCATCAACCGCCATGGTGGCCATGCGGTCGGTCTTTCCGGCAAGGATGGCGACCTGATCCGGGCCCGCAAGATGACCATTACCCGCAAAGCCCCCGAACTGGAGGAGCCGGAGATCATCGACATCGGCCATGTCGGCGAGGTGGCCTCCATCGACAAGTCGGTGGTGGAACTGCTGACCCAGGGTAACTTCATCCCCGTGATCGCCCCGATCGGGGTAGGGGAGGATGGCCGCACCTATAACATCAACGCCGATCTGGTCGCCGGGAAGATGGCCGAGGTGCTGCGTGCCGAGAGCCTCATCCTGCTCACCAATACGGTGGGCTTGCTGGATGGGGAGGGCAAGCTGCTCACCGGCCTCAACGCCCGCGAGGTTCAGCAACTGATCGCCGACGGCGTCATCTATGGCGGCATGCTGCCGAAGATCCGCTGCGCGCTGGATGCCGTCAACGGGGGGGTGCGCAAGGCGCAAATCATCGACGGCCGCGTGGCCCACGCGGTGCTGGTCGAGCTGTTCACCGACGCCGGCATCGGCACCTTGATCCGTGGTTAGCGCAGTCGCTCGACGCTGGCGGCGCACTTGGTTACACTTGTAAAACATAACAACAAGAGGTAACGGGATTACCATGCGCCGAGTCGTGTTCAATCAAAAAGGCGGGGTGGGCAAATCCACCATCACCTGCAATCTGGCCGCTATCAGCGCTGCCGCGGGCAGGCGCACCCTGGTGGTGGACCTCGATCCCCAGGCCAATTCTTCCCGTTATCTGCTGGGGAAGGCGATAGACAACCTGAACCGGACCTTGGCGGACTTCTTCGAGGAAATGCTGTCCTTTCGGCTTTTCCAGAGCAGGCCATCAAGCTATATCCAGCCGACGCCCTTCGCCAACCTGGATCTGATGGCTTCCCATGCTCGCATGGATGAGTTGCAAGGTAAGCTGGAGTCCCGCTACAAGATGTACAAGCTGCGGGAGGCGCTGGAGAATCTCAGGGACTATGACGCCATCTTCATGGATACCCCACCGGCCCTTAATTTCTTCACCCGCTCGGCACTGATCGCCGCCGAAACCTGCCTGATTCCCTTCGATTGCGACGATTTTTCCCGCCGTGCTCTGTATGCCCTGCTGGAAAATGTCCGGGAGATTCAGGCCGATCACAATCCCGGCCTGGTGGTGGAGGGGATTGTGGTCAATCAGTTTCAGGCCCGCGCCAATCTGCCCAGGCGGCTGGTGGATGAACTGATCGCGGAAGGGTTGCCGGTCCTGGATACCTTCCTGTCGTCGTCAATCAAGATCCGTGAATCCCACGAGCTGGCCCTGCCCATGATTCACGTCGATCCCAATCACAAGCTGAGCCGGGAGTTCGAGGCGCTATACGGGGCGCTGCGGACTTAATATAGGGCATAGGCTGGAAGCAGGTCAGCCTTTCGCCTCAGCCGCTTTTAGAACCGTCCATTCCTCATCGCTGTAGAGACGCGAGCGGGTCAAGAAACGCTTGCCTTCCGGCCCTTCCAGGGAAAACATACCGCCCCGCCCAGGCACCACGTCGATGATAAGCTGGGTGTGTCGCCAGTATTCGAACTGGGCGGCGCCCATGTAGAAGGGGCAGCCACCAATCTCTCCCAGCAGCACATCTTGGCTACCAAGCCTGAACTCCCCGGCGGGGAAGCACATCGGTGAACTGCCATCGCAGCAACCGCCTGATTGGTGAAACATCAACGGTCCATACATTAATAGGTGCTTAGCGTGAAAACCTTTTGGGTTGTCAAAGGTATACACGGAAGTTTGTTCCAGACACTGCTTCCTGAGTGTGAAATAACCGTGACACGATGACTCTATTTTGATACGTCATTTTTATGTATTTATTAGTCTTA
>Ga0209253_10006009_pt1 | contig 10512 bp, 8 predicted proteins | sample FrelakmetBRP12BR_FD_187145 | JGI IMG/M metagenome (GOLD analysis project Ga0209253, IMG submission 187145) | Freshwater lake sediment microbial communities from the University of Notre Dame, USA, for methane emissions studies - BRP12 BR (SPAdes)... | ecosystem: Environmental > Aquatic >... | reverse complement strand
ACCGGGTACCTGCAGGAGCAAGCCGGGATCGACATGATCCTGGTGGGCGACAGCCTGGGTATGACCATGCTCGGCTACGAGAGCACGCTGCCGGTGACGATGGACGACATGATTCGCCACTCTCAGGCCGTGCGACGCGGATCGGCCAACGCCTGGCTGATTGGCGACATGCCCTACATGTCGTATCAGCCGTCGGTCGAGACGGCCATCCGCAGCGCCGGTCGGTTCATGGCCGAGGCCGGCTGCGACGCGATCAAGCTCGAGGGCGGCATCGAGATGGCCGACCGCATGGCCGGCATCGTGCGCGCCGGCATCCCAGCAATGGGGCACCTTGGCCTGACGCCGCAATCCGCCAGTGCCCTCGGCGGGTTTCGTGTCCAGGGCAAGGGCGCGCAGCAGGCCAAGCGCATCGTCGAGAGCGCCAAGGCCCTCGAGGACGCCGGCGCCTACGCCATCTTGCTCGAGATGGTCCCCGACCGGCTGTGCCAACTGATCACCGAGCGCGCCGAGAAGTGTTTCATCATCAGTCTCGGCTCCGGGCCGAACGCCCACGGCCAACTGCTGATCTACCACGACATGTTCGGGCTGTACCCGCGCTTCAGGCCGAAGATGGCCAAGGTCTTCGGTGAGGCAGGCAAGGTGATTCTGGAGGGGCTGCAGCGCTACGTCGCCGAAGTCAGCCTGCGCACCTTCCCGCGACCGGAGAACTGGTTCGGGATGCCGGACGAGGAGTACGACGAACTCCTGCGGCTGCTCCGCTAGGCTGGCGAGGCGCGAGGAAGGGAGAGGAGATCTCATGGGCAACGATTTGCAGGCGCGCTTGAAGATCCCGGCTTCCCGGCTTGAGGCGATCAACGACGTGCTCCTGGATCCGGGGATGACCGTGATGAAGGAGTTCCTCGAGGTCGTCACCCGCTACGGCACGCCGGAGGAGATCAATCGCAAGGCGGCGTCGGCCGGCAGCCTGGCCTCGCTCCTGGGACGCGTGCGCGCCACACGCCCGGAGAACCTCAAGGAGCTGTTGTGGCTCATGGAGCAGCGCGACCGGGGGGCCTTCATCCGAATCGACGACTACCGGCGCAAGGTGCTTGGCGACAAGGCCGCCGGCACCCAGTTCAAAGAGGACGTCGCCGTCACGCTGGAGGTCAGCGCCGCGAACTACTTCGCCTGGATCATCGATGCCGCCCGGCGCGCCATCGAGCAGCAGTCGCTCATGCCGGGCCGCTACATCCAGGTTCGCAAGATGAAGGAGCAGGAGGCCGACGGCGACCTGCCCGCTTTCGCCGCGGCGATGCAGATCCTCGGCGCCAGCTATGTGTGCACGCTCGACACCAAGGGCACCGACGGTTCGAACGTCCATCTCGGCGGCCCCGAGACCATCACCGGCTACTTCGGCGGTATCGGCCAGCCGAACACCCACGCGCTGCAGTGGCTCGATGAGTTCCTCTACTACTACACGACCTACGGCGTGCGCGAGGTACTGAACATCAACCCGGGAACAGTTCTGCTCGGCTACCTGCTCCACCGGCTCGGGGTCGACCTGCGCTTCAAGATCTCGGTCTTCATGGGCAATGACAACGCCTATGCTGCGCTGTGGACGCTGATCGGCGCCAAGCTGTTCTCACGCCGGGACGGCTCCTCGCCGTTGATCGGCTTCAACTGGAGCAACTCGATCGACAACCGGACGATGGAGATCACGGCCGAGTTCCGCAAGGACCTCGGCTTTGAGGACGTCGTACGCTACGAGCACCACATCACCGAGGCCTACAAGAGCATCGTCCGCCAGCCCTACCTGCGCCGCGCGGAGCTGGTCCAGGTGGCCGATCATGTCGCCAATATCTCGGCCAAACATGAGGGCGGCGACCCGGATGTCGACTCGACCCGGCCGCACCCGTCCGATATCCTGGACTACTTCCGTGACCGTCAGGAAATCGTCACCTCTGGCGACTGGGACAACCTGACCCTGAACTTCCTCGACAAGTACGATGCCGCCAACCGGACGGCGCGGGCCTTGACGGAGGTTGGGCTGTCGTTCGTGGCCGCCAGGAACGCGCACCTGTAGCCCAGTGCTGCTGCTTCATCCGGCCTGATCCGGTATGTGGCTATGCGCAGAGAAGGAGACGGCGGAGGGCGCATCCCGCCCACAGCTACCTTCCACACCGCGTGGTTGAAGTGGCTTCTAGCAGATGCGCCCCGAGAAGCTACCCTGCCGGGGTCACCACCGGGATCAGCGCTGGATCACCGACCAGCGTCACCGCGCCCGACCAAACCCACCCATCCCTGCCCACCTCGATCCGCTGGAGCAGGTACCAGGTGCCGATCGGCGTGTCGTCAAACCGGCCGACAACCCTCGCCATCTGGCCGGTGAGCATAAGGTCCACCGGGTCGTACGTCTCCCCCGGGCCACTCCGGACGGTGACCGGGTAGTCTGCCGTTACCACCGGGCCTGAGACGGCCGGCGTTGGCGTGACGGCCACCGTCGGGGTCACCGGCGTGAAGGTCGCCGTTGGCGTCACCGGCGTCGGGCTGGAGGTCGGCGTGGCGGCCTGGCGGGTCTGCTCGGCCATCGCCTCGGCGGTGCGGATGACATCCTCGGCCGACGGCGTGGGCGTCCCCCGCCCCGCGCCCGTGCATCCAGCCGCCAACCCGGCCAGCGCCAGCAGGCTGGCCAGCATACCGAGGCTCGTGGGAAGCCTGGAACGCATGCTCACACAACTCCTCCCCCGCAGGCGGGCAGGAGTATACCGCAGCCAGCTGCGGCTCGGCACGGAACCTGCTCCCTTGGTACAAGAGTCCTCTGAGACGGGTGCCTGCCGCCATGTATCATCAAGACATGCCCAGCCAGCCTGCGGGGACAGTGGCGCGCACACAGCGCGCCGAAGTTCATTCGCCTGCCAAAGCCCAAGCCCCGGACAAGTCGTCGGAGTCGGCATCCGCGCGCGAGCAGCTGGACTCCGCTCGCCGGCGGATGCTGCAGGCCTCGATCGCCTTCTGCGACGGCTCGATCAGCGTCGGACAACTTCAGGCGGTTCGCGAGCTGCTGCGTGAGCAGGAGCTGCGCGTGGTCCAGCTCGAGGGCGCGGGCCAGAAGCCGTTCATTGAGGAGAAGCGTGTCGCCCCGCCCTCAACACCCGCCCTCACCGAGTCGGCCGGCGAAGACGTCGACGATGACGAGGCCGAGTTCACAAGCGGCACCGGCGGCGTCGCCGATGACCTGACCCGCATGCTCGCCGGGCTGGAGCGCAAGCTGGAGCGGCTCGAGCTCGATTTCCAACAAGGGCGCGCCAACGCCGCCCAGTACCGGGCCATCCGGCGTCACTACCTCGAACAGCGAGAGGTAGCCGTCCGCCTGCGCCAGGCTCATCCGGAGAGCGACCGCTGGAAGGTCGTCCTCGAGGAAGGCAAGACCTCCTTCTTGATGCAGCTCAACGAGGCAGTGTGCCACGCCCTGGCGTTGTATGACCTCACCAAGCGTGAGCGCTTCTTCCTGCAAGGGGAGATGCCGCCCTCGGCCGAGGAGGCCATGGCGCTCCTGCGCACGTTCGGTCCCAGCGGCACGGACCCCCTCACCGGGCGGATCCTGGCCACACAAGCCGAGGACGGCTCTGCGCTGCTGCTGATCCCCGGCGAGTACACGGCCGCCCTGGTCGCCTTCTCGCAGCAGCCGCCAGGCTGGCAGGTGCGCGCCCTGCGCGAAGTGCACCGCAACTTTGAAGGAGCCAACAAGGTCCCGCTCGCCCGCGGCGATCGCCGTGCGCTGATCTTCCCCGACCTCAGCCGGTTCATCCGGCCGTAGAGCCCGTTCATCTCCAGCCTCCAAGCCCATCGCTCGGGGCGCCCTGCTGGGCGCCCCCCTGCCGCATTCGGGGCGCGCGCCCGGCGGAGAAGCACCCGGGCGCACCCTGAGGGGTGCGCCCGGTCCTTTGCCTTGGCTTCGTAGGCCCAAGATCAACTTCCGAAGTCCGAGGGACTTCGGAAGTTGATCCCTTGGTTCACTTGTCTTCGTTCTTGCTACCCAGCGCCGCCTGTGCCGCCGCCAGCCGGGCGATCGGGATGCGGAACGGGGAGCACGAGACGTAGTTCAGGCCGATGCTTTCGCAGAACCACACCGATTGCGGATCGCCGCCGTGCTCGCCGCAGATGCCGACCTCCAACCCAGGCCGGGCCGCCCGGCCTTCCTTCACGGCCATCGCCATCAGCTTGCCGACGCCCGGTTCGTCGATCGAGGCGAACGGATTCTCAGGCAAGATCTTGCGGTCCTGATACTCCACCAGGAAGCTCTTCTCGGCATCGTCGCGCGAGATGCCGAAGGTCGTCTGGGTCAGGTCGTTGGTGCCGAAGGAGAAGAACTGGGCGTACTCGGCGATCTCGCCGGCGGTCAGGGCGGCGCGCGGGATCTCGATCATCGTCCCGAACTTGTAGGCCACCTTGACGCCCTGCTCCTTCATCACCTGCCGAGCGACTTCCTCCAGCGCCGTCTGCTGCACCTTGAGCTCGTTCACGTGCGAGGTGAGCGGGATCATGATCTCCGGGTGCACGTCGACCCCGTCCTTGGCGCAGATGCACGCCGCCTCGATGATCGCCCGCACCTGCATGTTGGTCAGCTCGGGGATATGGATTCCCAGCCGCACGCCCCGCAGGCCCAGCATCGGATTGGCCTCGCGCATGGCTTCGACCGCCGCCAGCATCTTCTCGGCCTCGGCCAGCCGCACCGGATCCTTGCCGCTCGTCTTGAGCTCGGTGACCTCCACCAGCAGGGCGTCGTGCGCCGGCAGGAACTCGTGCATCGGCGGGTCGATCAGCCGGATGATGACCGGCAGCCCGTCCATCGCCCGGAACAGACCCTCGAAGTCGGAGCGCTGGAACGGCAGGAGCAGCCCCAGCGCCTCATCGCGCTGCCTGGCCGCCGCCTGTTTGTCCGGGAGTGTTTCCGCCAGGATCATGCGCTGGACGATCGGGAGACGCTCGGTCTCGAAAAACATGTGCTCGGTGCGGCACAGCCCGATGCCTTGCGCCCCGAACTTGCGGGCTCGCTCGGCATCGCGCGGGTAATCGGCGTTGGCCCACACCTGCAGCCGGCGGAACTTGTCGGCCCACCCCAGGAGCTTGCTCAAGTAGGGGTCATTCAGGTCCGGAACGACCGTCGGAACCTGTCCGGCGAACACCTCGCCCGACGTGCCGTCGATCGAGAGCCAGTCGCCTTCCTGGTAGACCTTGCCGCCAACGGTCATGCGCCGGTTGTCGACGTCGACGTCGAGCGCCGCCACCCCGACCACCGCCGGCTTTCCAAACTGCCGCGCCACCAGCGCGGCGTGTGACGTGCGGCCCCCCTTGGAGGTCAGGATGCCGTTGGCCGCCAGCATGCCGTGCACGTCGGAAGGCCCGGTCTCCGGGCGTACCATGATGACCTGCTTCTTCTCTGCCTTGGCCCACTTCTCGGCCAGGTCGGCGGTGAAAGCGATCTGACCCACCGCCGCGCCGGGCGAGACGTTCAGGCCGGTGGCGATCTTGTTGCCCGCCTTCTTGGCCTTGGCGTCGAACTGGGGGTGCAGGTAGAAGTCAACCTGCTCGGGTTTGACGCGCAGGACAGCTTCCTTCTTCGTGATCAGGGCTTCCTCGGCCATATCGATGGCGATGCGCACCTCGGCCTGCGCCGTGCGCTTCCCGTCGCGCGTCTGCAGCATCCACAGCTTGCCGCGCTCGATGGTGAACTCAACGTCCTGCATGTTGCGGTAGTGCTTCTCCAGGCGCCGGGCGACCTTGGCGAAGACCGCGTAGGCCTTGGGCATCTCGGTCGCCAGCTCTTCGATCGGCTTGGTCAGCCGGATCCCGGCCACGACGTCCTCACCCTGAGCGTTGGTCAGGTAGTCGCCTTCGATGGCCTTGTCGCCGGTGCTTCCCGAGCGCGTCATCGCCACGCCGGTGGCTGAGTCGTCGCCCATGTTGCCGAAGACCATCGTGACGATGTTGACCGCCGTGCCGAGGTCGTGCGGGATCTTGGCCGCATTGCGGTAGTCCACCGCGCGCTTGCCGTTCCACGAGCGGAAGACTGCCTCGGTCGCCAGACGGAGCTGCTCCATCGGGTCGGTGGGGAACTCCCGCCCGGCGTGCTTCTTGACAATGCCCTTGAAGGTCCTGACCAGGCTCTTGAGTTCGGCCGCCGGGAGCTTCGAGTCCTCGGTGGTGCCGGCCTTCGCCTTGGCGGCTTCGAGAGCGTCGTGGAACGGGCGGTGCTCGAGGCCCAGGACAACGGTCCCGTACATCTGGATCAGGCGCCGGTAGGCGTCATACACGAAGCGCTCATTCCTGGTCAGTGCAACCATGCCCTCGGCCGTCTCGTCGTTCAAGCCGATGTTGAGCACCGTGTCCATCATCCCGGGCATGGAGAACTTCGAGCCTGACCGGCAGGAGACCAGGAGCGGGTTCTTCGGGTCGCCAAAGGTCTTGCCGGACGCCTTCTCCGTGGCCTTCAACGCCCGCAGCGTCTGCTCCCACATGCCTTCCGGAAACTTGGCCTTCTTCGCCAGGTAGGCATTGCAGGCTTCGGTCGTGATCGTGAATCCGGGCGGAACGGGTACCCCAATGCGCGTCATCTCCGCCAGATTGGCGCCCTTGCCGCCCAGCAGCGAGCGGACGCCGTCCCACGTCTTCATCTTCTTCTCGGCGAGGTCGACCTCGTCGAACCGGTACACCCACTTCGTCGGCATTGCGTTCGTCCTCCCGTGATTGCGCGCTTGCAGATTCAGAGTACACGCCGCGACCCCCGACAGGCGGGCACGGCGCATTCCAGACAATCATACCCTAATCCCGCGGGGCGAGAAGCGGAGGCCGGCCTACTCCACATTGCGACGGATGTCACGCAGATGCCGGACGCTTGGCTCAGAACGGGGGCAGGCCAACCTGGATGTCCCGGCCGACGACCCGCACCGGGTAGGCCGGGATGTCGACGACCGCCGGCAGGCTCGAAGCCTTGCCGGTCTCCAGGCTGAAGCGGGCGCCGTGGCGCGGGCACTCGACGGTCGTGTCGGCCACCTCGCCCTCCGCCACCGGACCGTCGTCGTGCGAGCAGCGGTCGGCGATGGCAAAGAGGCTCCCGGCGATGTTGAACACGGCCAGCGACTCGCCGTCCACAGCCACCAACTTGCGCTGGCCGGGGCCGACCTCGTCCACCGTGGCCACGGTGACATACTCGAGATCGCCGTCCTTCGCCAACCGGTAGTTGAACAAGGGGATCCTCAGGCCAGGTCGGGCTCGACCTGGTCAATGCCGTAGACGCCGGCCTTGAGCACTTTCAACGAAAGGAGGGCGCACTTCAGCCGCACGGGGCCGAGCTCGATCCCGAGCATCTCGAGGATGTCGTCCTTGGACATCGCCTTGATCTCGTCCAGCGTCTTGCCCACTACCGCCTCGGTCAGCAGGTCGGCCGAGGCTTGCGAGATGGCGCAACCCTGCCCGGAAAACGCCGCCTTGCTCACGCGCTGGTCGGGGCCCAGGCGCACATCGATGCGGATGCGGTCTCCGCACAACGGGTTGTCGTCTTCGTAGGTGTAGTCGTGCGGGTCCAACGTGCCGCGCGAGCGCGGGTGCTTATAGCGGTCGATGATCTGTTCGCGGTACAGGTCATCCATGATGACTGGTCCTAGGCGAAGAGGTGCTTGACCTTATACAGCCCCTCGATGAGTCTGTCAATCTCATCCCGGGTGGTGTACAGGTAGAAGGACGCCCGCGTCGTCGCCGGCAGGCCGAGCTTCTCGTGGATCGGCATGGCGCAGTGATGCCCGGCCCGGACGGCGATCCCATCGTGGTCGAGGATCTGTGCCACGTCGTGCGGGTGCGCTTCGGCCATCGAGAAGGTCGCCAGACCTCCCCGCTCGGCCGCCGGCGGACCATACACGCGCAGCCCCGGAACCTCGCTCAACCGCTCAAGGGCGTACTCGGTGATGGCGGCCTCGTGCGCATGCACGGCGGCCATTCCCAGCCCCCCGAGGAAGTCAACCGCCGCACCCAGCCCGATCGCCTCGGCGATCGCCGGCGTCCCGGCTTCGAACTTGTAGGGCACGTCGTTCGGCACGAAGGCCTGCAGCGTCACCCGGCGGATCATGTCGCCGCCGCCCTGGTAGGGCGGCATGGCCTCGAGCAGCTCACGCCGTGCATACAGCACGCCGATACCCGTCGGTCCGCACATCTTGTGGCCGGAAAACACCAGGAAGTCCACCCCCAGCGCCGCGGCGTCCGTCGGAAGATGGGGAACCGATTGGGCGGCGTCCACGAGCACCCGTGCTCCAGCGGCGTGCGCCTCGGCCGCCATCTCCGCCGTGGGGTTGATCGTTCCAAGGACATTCGACATGGCGGTGAAGGCCACCAGGCGAGGGCGCCGGTCGAGCAGGGCGCGGTAGGCGGCCAGGTCGAGCCGTCCTTCGTCAGTCACCGGTATGAACGCCAGCGTCACGCCGCGCTCGGCGGCCAGCATCTGCCACGGCACAAGGTTGGCGTGATGCTCCATCTCGGTCAGCACGATCAGGTCGCCGCGCTGCAGCTGGGCCCGGCCCCATGTGGAGGCAACCAGGTTGATCGACTCGGTGGCATTGCGGGTGAAGACGATCTCGGCCGGGTCGTGCACGCCGACGAAAGCGGCGATGCGCCGGCGGGCGGACTCGTACGCCTCGGTCGCTTCTTCGGCCAACCGGTGGATTCCCCGGTGGATGTTGGCGTTGTGCTGCTCGTAGAAGCCCGTCATCGCCTCGATCACCCGGCGAGGCTTCTGCGAGGTGGCGGCCGAATCCAGGTAGACCAGCCGGACGCCGGGACGCGTCTCACGCCCCAGCACGGGGAACTCTGCACGGATCCGGTCGACGTCCAGGGCGGGGGTGGTGGTTAGAGTGGGCATGGCCCTCGGCCGTCTAGGCGCGGGTGCGGCGGCGCGGCGCTGGTCGTCGGGCGCGGCGCCGGGTCGACGGGCGGATATTGACCCCGGACTGCTGGCACCACAGCACCCGGTCGGGCACCATCCAGCCGTCGGTCAGGTAGACGTCATCGACGAACTGGACCGACAGCATCTTGCGATCGGCCTGGACCACCACGCCCTGGAGCCAATCGCGCACGCGTTCTCCAGCCACGTTGTGGTCACACAGCACGTCCACCAGGTCACCGACCCGAAACCGCTGGTCGGGCGCCGTATCCATGGCCGGCGCAGGCATCATTCTCTTCATAGGTAAGACCTCGGCAGTCTAGCACGGGTGATGGTTCACCCGGGGTTCGTCTTACGCCAGCTTGTGGTCGATCATGCGCTGAAACCGCGCCCGCACGCCGTCGAACGGGATGCGTTCCATGATCGGCGAGAAGAAACCGTCGACCACAATGCGCTCTGCATCGCGGCGCGGCAGGCCGCGGGACATCAAGTAGAAAATCGGTTCTTCTTCCAGCTGGCCGACCGTGGCGCCGTGCGTGCAGCGGACGTCATCGGCCAGGATCTCCAGCCCCGGGATCGAGTCGGCGCGCGCCAGCGGGCTGAGCAGCAGATTGCGATTGGCCTGGTAGCCGTCGGTCTTCTGCGCTCCGGGCGCCACATAGATCATGCCCTGCCAGACTGACCGGCTGCGGCCGATGAGCGCGCCCTTGAACAGCAGGTCGCTGGTGGTGCTCGGCGCCATGTGGTTCTGCTGCGTGTCGTGATCCAGATGCTGGGTCCCGTCAGCGAAGGTGAAGCCCGACATGCGCCCTTCGGCCCCCTGCCCGGCGAGCGTGAGTTCGCTGAAGTTCTTGGTCACCTGGCTGCCGACGGCGCCGAAGATCCAGTCGAGCTTTCCATCCCGGGCTACGTTCGCCCGCTCATGGGTGATGTTCCAGACGTGCTCGCCCCACGTCTGAAGCTCGACGAAGGTCAATTGCGCGCCGGCGCCGAGGACAAGCTCGACGATGCCGGCGTGCAGCGCGTGGCCTTCGGGCTCGGTCGGCGAGGCGGTCTCATGCACGTAGGTGACCGAGGCGCCGTCCTCGACGACGATCAGGAGTCTGGAGAAGAAAGCCCGTCCGGCGCCCGGGGCCCAAAGCACCGAGTGGAGCGGCTGAGCGACGTGCACGCCGGCGGGCACATGAACCAGCACGCCATCCGATGCCAGCGATGCCGCCAGGGCAGCGAAGTGTCCCTCGTCGTCGGCCACAGCCTGGCCCAGCCAGCGCTCAAGAATCTCCGGGTGATCGCGCACGGCCGTCGCCCAGTCGGCGAAAACCACATTCCGCCGCGCCAAGTCCTTGCCGCCTTCGTGCACCGGGTCTTTCCCCGGTGTCAGCGCCAGAAGCGCCCCGTGGATCTCACCCGCCAACGGCCGCAGCAGTTCGGGGTCGACAGCGGCGCCGTTGGCCGGCCCCAGCCGGAGGTCACGGCGCGGCATCCGTTGAAGGTCCGTCCGCCGCCAGGCCTCGTCTTTGACCGATGGGAATGGCAACCGGCTATACGCTTCCCACGCACGCAGCCGCCGCTCGAGCAGCCAGCCCGGCTCGCCCCACGCCGCC
>Ga0209253_10006008_pt1 | contig 10513 bp, 8 predicted proteins | sample FrelakmetBRP12BR_FD_187145 | JGI IMG/M metagenome (GOLD analysis project Ga0209253, IMG submission 187145) | Freshwater lake sediment microbial communities from the University of Notre Dame, USA, for methane emissions studies - BRP12 BR (SPAdes)... | ecosystem: Environmental > Aquatic >... | reverse complement strand
CTGAGAATATTATAGCACAAATGTTCTAATTCACAAGGGGTTTATGAATATTTTAAGATTTCTCATAAAAAAGCAGCGGGTAGTAAAAAGTGAATAGCTATTAGCAGTTAGATGTTTGCCAAGATATGAAAAACTCAATATATAACAGGACAGGTCGCGCAACTAAAAAAGGTTGCACTTTGTCCGATCTTCCTTGCGAGTCTTTCCATTTGGGTATAGTATATGAAGTATCGTGTGGAATTAATCGGCATATATATGGGGGAGCGAAATATAATCATGATATATTCTGTACTTATATGGAGGAGAATAGTATGGCATTTATAAAGACAATTTCAGACGAACAAGCTGATGGATTGCTTCAAGATCTATATCAAGCTGCCCAGAAGAGCAATGGCTATGTGCCAAACTATGTCAAGGCATTTGGCTTACACCCTGAAGTTTATGAAGCCTGGAGCAAATTGATTGGTGCGATACGCGGAAAAATGCGGCTGCGCCGTTACGAGCTGGTGACATTCGCGGCAGCCATGGCGCTCCAATGCACCTATTGAATGCTGGCACACGGAGCGTTGCTCCGTAAGAATTTTTTCAGCGCAGACGAATTGGCAGCCATTGTGAAGGATTTTCGCAATGCAGGACTGCCTGACGAGGAAGTGGCCGTGATGACTTTTACACAAAAGACCATCATTAAGCCTGCTGAGCTAAGCGAAAAGGATTACGACGAGCTGCGTGGGTATGGCCTTTCCGAAGAAGAAATCCTGGATGTGGTCCTGGCTTGCACAGCCCGCAGCTTCTTCAGCAAGACCCTGGATGCGTTGGGGGCAGTCCCTGATGAGGCATACCTGGAATTTAAGCCTGAGCTGCTTAAAGTTCTTGCCATAGGCCGACCTTTTCAGGGATAATAAATCAAGGAGAAATCCCATTAATTTGAATCTCAATCAAACCCGACCCATTATCCCGTGGACATCCCGGTCCTATGAAGGTGAACAGGACCTGCTGCAGATGCAGGGGATGTTGATGGAAGGACGTTCACGGACCAATGATTGGCATTACCCACACGTTGGAGATTTGATCTTCTGGTTCTTTATGCTGGTATGCCACCTGACCCCGCAGGAATTCATCCGGCTGTGGCATGATGCTGAAGGTAAGTTAATCGGGTACGCCATTTTGGGGGAAGACCCATCCTTTGATTGCCAGGTATTGCCGGAGTATGAATGGCATGGGATCGAACTTGAGGCATTTGCCTGGGTGGAGAGGCGCCTGGCTGAGCTCGTCGAACAGGATGGCGAGCGTTGGGGTGGCAGGCTTGTCTCCGGTGCCCGGCAGGACGACGCACTGCGCATAGCCTTCCTTGAAAAGCATGGGTTCCAGCGGGGAGAATATGCCGAGGTGAATATGATCTGTCCACTGGATGGAAAGCCTCCTGAGCCGATTGTACCCCCAGGATATCAGGTGCGGTCGTTTACTGGAAAGGATCAGCTCTCCAATCGCGCGGATGCGCATCGGGATGTGTGGCATCCGTGGACCGTGGGGAACATCAGCGATGAGGATTATGCAGCCTTGATGCGCATGCCAGGTTATGACCAGCAACTCGATGTGGTTGCGCTTGCTCCGGATGGTATCATCGCCGCTTATGTGAATGGCTGGATTGACCCGCTCAACCGGATCGGTGATTTTGGCCCGGTAGGGGCACGGTTTGCTTATCGCCGGCAGGGATTGACAAAAGCTGTCCTGCTTGAATGCATGCGCGCTATGCAAATGCGAGGCATGAACCGGGTGAGTGTCTCCACCGGTGAGACCAATGAAGCCGGGTTGAGGCTGTATGGATCGGTAGGTTTTAGGATCGTGAACAAGTATTTTGAGTATGTGAAGAATGAATAAGCAATAATAGGTTTCGCTGGGAAGGTTTCCAGGGTGTTAAAATGATGGCGTGTGAATAATTCTTTGCCATTAATCAGTGCAAACCATACGCTTTTCCTTAGGAGACGTATCATGAATCGTACATTAGGTCGTTCAGGAATCGAAGTGAGTGCGGTGGGTCTGGGGTGCTGGGCAATTGGCGGTCCATTTTGGTCAGGGGAGACGCCTCAAGGATGGGGGGAAGTAGATGACGAGGAGTCTATTCGAGCCATTCATGCTGCTTTAGGTCTAGGAGTCAACTTCTTTGATACAGCCAATGTGTATGGCGCAGGTCACAGCGAACGCGTGCTCAGCCGGGCAATCGATGGCCGCAGGTCGCAAGTTGTCATCGCCACAAAATTCAATGCAGTATTTGACGAGGCCACCCGTCAGGTGATAGGGTCGGATCCATTGCCTGAAGGAATCCGTAAAGCCTGTGAAGAATCTCTTCACCGTTTGAATACTGATTATATTGACTTGTATCAATTCCATGACAATGGCTACCCTGCGGAAAAAGCCGCCCCGGTCCGGGATACCCTTGAAAAGCTAGTTCAAGCAGGTAAAATCCGTGCCTATGGCTGGAGCACGGATTATGTCGATCGGGCAGAAGTCTTTGCTCAGGGGCCAAAATGTACCTCCATTCAACTGCAGCTTAATGTGCTGGATGATAATCCCGCCATGATCGAATTCTGTGAGAAACACAACCAAGCTGCCATCAATCGAGGCCCACTTGCGATGGGACTCTTAACCGGAAAATATTCTCCAGAAACGAAGATCCCCACGGATGACGTGCGCGGCTTAAAAAGCCCGGGTTGGATGAAGTACTTTAAAGATGGCAAGCCCAATCCTGAATGGATGTTGATGCGCAATACCATTCTGGAGATCCTCACCAGCGCTGGCCGGACGGTCGCTCAAGGCGCTCTCGCCTGGAATTGGGCACGCAGCCCGCAGACCATTCCTATCCCTGGCTTTCGTACTGTAAAACAGGTTGAGGAGAATGCCGCAGCGATGGAATTCGGTGCATTGACTCAGGAACAGATGCGACAGATTAACATCATCTTGAATAGAAAATAGACCAATGCAGGCGATCGAAATATATATAACCCGGCTCATGATCACCCATTCAGGGTAGCACAACCATGGGTTGTTAATGCATGATTTCCGGAAAGAAGCGATGATTTTGAACCCTTCAACTATAAATTACTAATCAGTCATCCTTGTTATATCTCGCAAGGGAGAACTACCAATCTCCTACTAATCTATGAAGTGGGAGATTGTAATTACTCACTAGTCCAGTATTTTTATATCCCCTGTGCGCATTTGGATGCAGCCTCATCTGAAAATGAGATGTCACAGGTGGTTTTCCCTGTGACATCTCATTTTCAGACCTCTTCCCCCCTTCCCAGAATTTATTTGTTTCCACCAAACAAACTCTGGGAAGGGGGATAAAGGGGGGATGGGTGAGTAATTACGGGAGATTTATAGTATATTTGTGTGGAAATGACATTGATAAAGAAATCTGTACAACAACTCATAACTCACGGTTACCACTGGACGGCAGTATTTGTCTTATCTGCGTTGGAAGGACTGGTTGCCCTGGTGGCAGTCGTTAGTCTGCCATCTGAGCTGGAAAACCGCCTTTTCCTGGGCTTATCCAGCAGCCGTTTACTATTACTCGCTTTGATCATGGCAATAACGCTTTTATTTGTCAGCCTGGCGTTATTCTCCCTCACTCAGTCATGGCGTTTAAAATATTGTGAACAATTTAAATCTGGGAAGCGCTGGGGATCTTTCCTGTTTGTTTTTCTACCGGTCAATGCTCTGCTCTGCCTGCTCATCCCCGCCATTTTTCATGGCTTGTTTCTAGGCAGCGGAGAGTTTCGTTTTCTTGTTTATTACCACCGGATGTCTCCGTTGTTTATATGGCTCTTCTTGGTCAGCCTGCAAGCCTGGGTTGTTCTAATTTTGGCTGGAGATTTTTGTTGGTCTGCATTAAAAGAGCAGCGCTTGGTATTTCGAGCCAGCCTTGTCTTTGGTTTCATAGCAGCCTTACTTGGGATATTTGTGATCGTAACAAAGCTGGGTATCACGCCGGATCGGATAGGCTGGAGTGGACCATCCGTGCCAATATTAGGGTGGGAAGCCTGGTTTGCATGGATATGCGGAATCCTGTTTCTTTACTTTTTACTTCACCGTCGTTGGCCGAATCGAGCCGACGCACTCATGGCGGTTGGAATCTGGGTGCTGGCAATAGGTGTCTGGCTGAGTGTGCCTGTTATACCCAGCGCTTTTGCCACCGTGGGTCGTCCGCCGAATAACGAGATTTATCCGTTTTCTGATGGCGCATATTATGACTCGTATGCTCAAAACCTGCTGATCGGGAATGGGTTCATGGGTGATGGTATCCCTGCCCGCCCGATGTATGTCACCATCCTGGCAATCTTCCATCTCATTGCCGGTCAAAAATATGAAGCAGTAGTGGTAGTTCAAACCTTGCTGCTGGCGTTCTTTCCGGTCATACTGTATTTCATCGGCAGAGCGCTACATAGCCGCCCCGCTGGCCTGGTAATGGCACTCTTCGCCATCTTCCGTGAGTGGAATGCCGTGATTGCCATACCATTCACGAACAATGCCTCCACCTCCAAACTTTTCTTTGCTGACCTTCCAACCGCACTGGTGATCAGTCTGGTTGCGCTCCTGGCAATCCTATGGTTGAAAGCACCCACGAACCGGCCTCTTTTACCATTATTGCTGGGAGGTATGCTTGGCGCGGCCGTCCTGGTCCGCACCCAAAGCCTGGTATTACTGCCAGGGCTATTATTCCTGGCAATATTCGCATTGCGTGGTCATTGGCGGACATGGCTGGTGGCAGCCATTATGATCGTTTCTGGTTTTATCCTGGCGGTCGCTCCATGGTTGTGGCGTAATGAGAAGATCACCGGGCAATTGATCTTCGAGGATCCATATTCACAAATCCGAGCCATGGCCAGCCGCTACAGCTTTGAACCCGCCAATCTCCGCTTTCTCCCTGAACCTGGTGAGAGCATGAGCGAGCTGACGACGCGGGCAAACCGTGAGGTGATTGAATTTACCTTGGCTCATCCGGGGTATGTTGCCCATTTTATCGGCAATCATTTTTTTAATGCAGAAATCAACAACTTGTTAACTCTGCCTCTGCGTGATGGTCTGGTGGAATGGAAGGAGCTGCTCGTTCCAATCACACCATTCTGGGAAAAATGGGATGCATCTCCATCCTTGTCCCAGGGTCTTCTATTGATTGTGTATCTCGTCCTGGTTGTTTTCGGGATGGCAGCAGCCTGGGTTAGGGCAGGTTGGGCGGGGATGGTGCCCCTGATGGTCAACCTGGCTTTCAATGGCAGCTCTGCAATTGCCCGCTATTCTAGCGGCCGCTACCTCCTACCAGCCGATTGGGCAGCTTATGTCTATATTGCAATTGCTTTAATCGAAATTACTGTCTCAGTTTTCCTGGTGTTAGGTACCCGCCCAGCTCGGATCACCCCATTATTAGCTCAGGTCAATCCAATCTCCAAGCAAAGCCCGGTATCAAGGTGGAATCGGTGGTCAGCGGTTGGGTTGGGATTGTGCATCATCTTTGTTGGTCTGTTACCTCTCATGGTAGAAAGATCCATCCCCAGGCGTTACCCAATCCAGTCGAAAGCGGAGCTTATATCTGAGTTGTTTCAATCGGAGCTGCTGCTTAATTCAGATGTTAATCTGGTGAAGTTGGAAGAATTCCTGCTTCAACCTGATACCCGGCTAATCAAAGGCCGGGCCCTTTATCCGCGTTTTTACGCCGCTGAGGATGGCGAGCCTAATACCGCAAAAACTGGCTATGAGATCCTACCTTATCCAAGGACCTTATTCTTAATCGCTTCCAATGGGTATAATGGTCTAATCCAACTCAAGGCTGGATCTGCTCCAGCATACTTACCCAATGCATCGGATGTGATTGTTGTCGGGTGTGATGCGATAAAGTACACCGAAGCTCAGATGGTGCTGGCTCTTGGTGAACCAGGAGGCCTGGCAATTGCTGATAGCGGGATTCCAATCCAATGCCCGCAAATCTCACCGTAACAATGAAGTAGGGGCGGCTGACAATCTACCCTGCTTCTCTTTTTATCTGTACTCCCCCTGTTCTTGATGAATTTTGATAATCTTCTATTAATAACACTCTCAGGATAACTTTTACTATTATCCTGAGAGCAGGCAACTACTTACCGACCATCTATTATTACCATCACCTGCGAGTATTTGAGGCGGCAATATCCGGAAAATAGGGATCCGCAGGTGGTTTTCCCTGCGGATCCCTATTTTCTGACCTTTTCCCCTCTTCCCAGACAATTTTGGGAAGGGGGGATTAACGGGGGATGGGTGCGTAACTATGAGAGCAGTATTATGTGCTGGAATAATTCGTTATTTCCCAATTACATCATGTTTTAGGGTGCTTGCATCCATATCACTGACATCGGCTGATATGGGCAGGAGAGATGTGAGACTCGATTGGAATGCAACTTGATCGATAAACAAATTGCTATTAAGTGAACTATCAGTCTCAACTCTCCATTGTACAGTCACAGTAGTTCCAGCATAAGCGCTCAGATTCACCACTCTCTGCACCCAACCACTGGTATTATTGTCGCTGCAAAGTTCATATTCCTCAACGATGCTTCCGTTTACCCTTACACTACCAATATCATAACCACAAGCATCCTCGGACGCGATCAAATGCCAGTAGGAGAGAAATGGAAGTCCACTGGAAACGGACACCTGCTGTTGGATATATGCAATTTCATTATCATCTCCACCCAACCAGACTGCCCAGGTGCCATTATAGGCTGTAACTGTACCGGGAAAACTTTGCGAGATTAAATCCCATCCTTGGGTCGAAGATTGCTCCCAATTAACTGGACCCAGCTCAAAATCGCCGTTGAGAATCGGGTTTTGAATGACCTCCGAGGTGACCGTAATGGTGAAGGCTTTTTCAAAAAACAAGCCGCCCTGGTCGGTTGTGCGTATTCGCACGGAATAGCTGGATTGGGACTCATAGTCAAAGATCGCTGAGCTTCTAAGCTTGTTCGTTGAAATATTGAAGGATGAATTGCCACTATCTCCCGCACCGCTGACGAGGCTGTATGTAAACGTATCGCTAGCATTTGGATCAACCGTGGAAAGAGTGCCAACCTCCGTATTAATGGGTTGGTTCTCCTGAATACTGCTGTTGGAAAGCAGGATGTTGGTCGGTTGCTGATTTGGAAGGCTAGGTTTTCTCACCATCGGTAGGTATGTTACACTGGGATGAGAGGCTGGGGTGAGATGCACGACACTGACTGAATATAACTCCATTCCCTCATAACTACCACCCCAGGGCATGGTATAGGTAGTTAATGGGTCATTGTCCCAGGTGTCGCGGATATAGATGGTTGAGCCGTTGTACCCGTAACCAACCATGGAATGTCCTACAAGATTGAGCAGTACGGGATGCCCAGCATCAATTTCCGTTTGAAAATTAGCTAATGAGAAGCCCCCGGAAATTTCATTATCCGTTTTCTGGTTATAACAATCGCTAACAGAATAACCCCTGGCTTCATAGAAGAGCTTTCTCCCATAGGTTCCATCTTCATTGGCAATTCCTTGAGATTGCATCGTGCTGCAGGTCAGTTTACCGGGATTACTGATATAAGTGAAAAAGTTTGTGCTGCCATCGGTATTGTTGTAAGGTGCCGCCGATTGACTGGTTTTCATATAGTCGCCGATAGCAGTATCCCAGGTGTGTTGGGGCCAACTACCGGTAATATATGGATCGTTTGCTGTACTATCGTATCTTACCCAATAATCATCGATCGAGCCGCGCGTTGTTCTGCCGTCTACCCCGTTATGCGATGCAATCAACGGATTGTTTGGATAAGTAACATATCCATCGGACCAGGTTGGCCAGGACGTGTCGGTGAGAGGCATGACACCACCATTTGTGGGACCTGCATACATATTCGGGTACGCTCCACGGTCATAATAACTGGCGATCATTGCCCCGGAAACTGCCGAACAGCCGAAAACCCAGTCGTAGGATGGAAAATTTGGCAGGATCACTGCATCGATGGTGGATCTAATGGACGCTTCACGCTCGGCTTTATATTCTTGCGGGGGAGTGGGTGGTCCATGGATAATGTTCGCAATAACCGGAGTGCCATCCGGCAGGGTTCTATACTCGATCGAAAAGTATGGATTGATCACCTCGATATCGTTTTCGTTGGGTTTATCTGAATCTGAGGTAGGTGTATCCGTGGAGATATCCTGGGCGAAGGCGTTGCTCCAAGAACTACCGACCAAGCTGAATATCAATATTGCCACCATCAATACGGAGAACAGGATCCTATACCTTTTTGTTGCACTTGTTATCATTTTTCTCACCTCATATATATAATTAGTCATTGCAAGGAATAATGTCATCCCTTTGATAATGATTTTTATTTGAAAGGGTTAATATGATTAATAATATATTAAATTATACACAGGATTGATTTTATCGTAGTATAGTATATTAGATAATGTGGACTTTACCAGGATCAATTATGTCTATATGAATGAAGATCTATTTCGGAGGTGAGAATATGTCCAAATTAGCTCAAATACTAAGCGTTCTTACAGTAGTTTGCCTCTTATTAGCCGCCTGTATCGTGAGCGGTTCCAGTAACGAAAGTAAAACTGTGGTTGTCACACCGGCAATCAATGGAAATACGGAAAGCCTGAATGTTGGAGACAAACTGGAGATAAAGCTCCCCACCATCCCAACCGAAGGATTCGAATGGCAAACGCAAGATCTCGACACGAAAATCCTGCTACAGGAAGGCGAAGCGACATATCTCAAAGATACCGATCCAAATTCGGCTGGAGGGATTGTGACTCTTATATTCAAAGCTGTCGGTGCAGGTAAAACTAATCTCAACCTGTTTTATGTCAATGCATCATCGGCTGGAGCTCCAGCTCTGTCTAAGAATTCGTTTGGTATGGTTGTTGAAGTAAAATAACTGGAAACTGGATCAATAGTTTTACTACCTTGGGGTAATTACTCACTCGTCCAGTATTTTTATTTCCCCTGTGAGCATTTGGATGCAGTCTCATCTGAAAATGGGACGTCATAGGTGGTTTTCCCTGTGACGTCCCATTTTCAGACCTCTTCCCCCCTTCCCAGAGGTTTGGGAAGGGGGGACAAAGGGGGGTTGGGTTTGTCATAACGAATCGGTGAGTAATTACACCTTGGGTAGATAGACACTCTCAACTGGCTGATATAATCTATCGTGATCTGAAAGAACTTGATCCGAAATCCAGGTAAATGCTATTTGGTTCGTTGGATATCATCATCATATTGTTTCCAACGATAATCAATGAATATTCTTCACCTCTACGCTAAGTAAAGGTGAAAGATCTTGTTCAGGTATTCAAAGGAGACAGGGATGCAAGAAAAACGTGTGAAGACAAATCAAATTGAGCTGCAGATCAGGGATTATGAAAATGGCAGAGAGGGGATAATATTTCTGCATTTCAGCGGGGCGAATTTACTGATGTGGCAGCGAACGATCCCTTTTTTCCTGGATATATATCGCCTGGTCTTGGTGGATTTGAGAGGGCACGGGAAATCCGATAAGCCTCAGACTGGCTACGATATGGATGAAATGGCACGTGATGTGAGCGGAGTGATGGAGCAGCTCAAACTTGATCGGGCGCATATTATTGGAAGCTCAATGGGGGCTGAAGTGGGGCTCAGCTTGGCAGCCAATTTTCCCGAAATGGTGCGCTCGTTAGTTTGTGATGGGGCACTGTCCAGTGAATATGGACCATATGGTACCTGGGCGGGTTCCAAGGATGAGTTTAAAGAACATGTTGCCGGCTCTTTGGACCAGATGCATAATTCTCCTGAGAAGATCTATCCCTCGGTGGATGGTCTCATTGAGAAGAGCCGCGAGAGTCTGGAGGAGATCGGTTGGTGGAATGAATATGTGGAAGCGATGGAAAGATATGGTGCTAACGTTCTTGAGGATGGGAAAGTCACGCGTGGGTTCAGGAAATTCGCACGGGAGGATTACTACAAGCATTATTTTCAATATCGGCTCGAGGATTATTATAAAAAGGTCCAGTGCCCCATCCTGATGGTTCCAGGGGAGGATGTATACGAAAATAAGCGTGAAATCGCTGCCATGGAGGGTCTTCGGAAATTAGCTGCCCAGGCGCAGATCCTGAGGGTTGAGGGATGGGAGCACCCTTATGGATGGTTAATAAATCCAGATCCGATGTGCCAGGCGATATTGAAATTCCTGAGCAGGGTCACTCCTTGAAAACAACTTAAGCATCTCTTTCTCGAAGTCAGCCTGGTCGTGTATAAAGATAGGCTGCGATGGATGCCGCAGCTTCAGGAACCAGGTTACCAGCCCGACTCGACCGGTAGGTAGAATGACGTATTACCAGTTTGCGTTAGCATTAAAAATCGGATTTGTAGGACCATTAATTATCTACGGCCATAGTTTATTCATAACACCTCTATGAATTCAGCAAAACCACGCTATTCCCAACTCAATACCTTTATCCAGTGGATCTCATCAAC